>LXNJ01000177.1_pt1 | contig 46518 bp, 38 predicted proteins | sample 809081 | NCBI WGS metagenome assembly LXNJ01 (sample SAMN04870510, study PRJNA318959) | sponge metagenome | biome: sponge; feature: marine sponge reef; material: water | host: Petrosia ficiformis | place: Greece: Milos, Mediterranean Sea | collected 2013-05-29 | depth 5-7 m | reverse complement strand
CCGGCCAGCATGCGCACCTTGAGGCCCACGATCACGTCCCGGTTGGCCTCCACGGTCGCAACGATGGCGTCCGGGTCGATGTACGCAAGGTCGGCCAGCTCGTTGGAGATGGTCATGCCCGGGCTGGACACGTTGAGGAGGGCGTACACGCGCGTCCGCGCGGGTGCCGCCACGTAGGTCCTGAAGCCGGGGAAGGTGGTGGCGCCCGACGAGCCGGCGTCGATGACGGTGGTGACCCCCTTGGCGATCCCGACCACGTCCGGCTCGATGGAAACGCCCGAGACGCCGTCGTAGACGTGCGCGTGGATGTCGATCAGGCCCGGGGTAACGATCATTCCGTGCGCGCGCACCACCTGGCGGCCCTCGCTCTCGGCGATGCGTTCGGCTACGCGCGCCACCCGCCCGTCGGTGATGCCGATGTCGCGGGGGGCGTCGATCTCCTCCCCCGGGTCGAGGAGCCGGCCGCCCACCACCACCGTGTCGAACTGGCGCTCCTGCCTTGACCGGAGAGGGAACGGTAGCGCCAGCGCAAGACCCGCGCTCGCGGCGCCGGCGACGAACTGGCGGCGGGTGGTGGAGCCGGAGAAAGAGAGCGCCGATGCCCGGAACGCTCCCCTGATTGCGGTAGTGTCGTCGCGTGCGGCAGTGCAGCCGGGTCGACGGGACGAGCGAACGCGGAACGATCCTATGGTCGTCGATCGCTCTCCGGGTTTGGTCGCGTCGCCCACTCTCATTTCCCGTGTCCGGCGCAGCGGTCATCACGCACCGCGTGGCCCTCCTCTCTCCTGCTCGACGCGGTGCTTGTTCGACATCCAGGCAAATATACGCGAAGCGGCTGCCGAAAGCCCGAAGGCTCCCGGCAGCCGCCGTCCAACTTGTCCCCTCAGGGGATCGATCAGCCGATCAGGGGAATGTTGTCGTTGCGCTCGCGCTCCGAGTTGGGAACGTCGAAGCAGAGGCGCACCTGGCCGTTGATGATGGTCCCGCGCGGGGTATCGGGGTCGGTGAACATCCTGGGTTCGACGGCCTCGAAGTCGGGGAGCTCGAGGTCACCCGGCGTGTTGTTCTCCTCCCAGCGGCGCTGGTCTCCCAGCGTGCGGGCTTCCAGGAAGAGCTCGATCGCCCGCTCGCGCTTGAGGTACGTCCAGGCCCCTTCCAGGCTCATCGCATCCCGCGGCGCCAGCGCCGTGCCGCCCGGATGCAGCATGGTCTCGTTGGTGGTGTAGGTGGCTCGCAGGTTGTTGATGATGTCCATCGCCGCCTGCCAGTTGCCGTTGGTCAGCTGGGCTTCGGCTTCGATGAGCCGCATCTCCCGGCCGCTTGCGACGTTATAGGAGTCGCCGGGATCGTCGTACTTGGTCTGGTTGAACCACGGGGTCTGCCCATAGTCTCCCAGGGCGGCGTTCGACCACGGAAAACTGGGATCCTCGAACCACTCCGTGCGTGGATCCCCGGTCTCCTGGTAGTAGCCGGACGCGCGATTTGCACCGTCGGCAGCCGACATGTCCACCTGTGGTCCGTAGTAGGTGTTCCACATGGTGAAGGCCAGGTAGGGTGTCCTCGCGTTGGCCCACTGCGGAGTATTGCGCGTGGTTGCGACGGCGGCGTCCGACAGGACCACGTACTCGAAACTGTTGGGAACCCCGCCGGCGTCCGCCGCCGCGCCGCCCCAGTCGCCCAGGAAGGCGCGTACCGAGGCCCGGCCCGCCGTGGCCGCCATCCTCAGGGTTTCGTTGGGATTGAGGGCCAGGGCGGCGCTGAACTGTTCCTCGGCCCGCAGCAGGTAGTCCGACCCGGGAAGCAGCCCCGAACCGTTGATGACGGCCTCGCACCAGTTCTCCCCCAGGAGCCGGTTCGAGAACCCGGCCCAGACGTTGGCCTGAGCGACGACATTGGCGTCGACATCCTGGTCTGCGAACAGCTCGAGGGCGGTCTCCGCGATGAAGCGGGCCTGCTGCGCATCGTTGAAGTATCCACCAAACGAGCCCTGCTCGATGTGCCCTGCCTGGGCGACCACGCTGTGTCCATAGGAGCCGGTCTGGCCTCCGGGCATGAGTTGGCGTGTAACGATCGCGCCCGTATAGCCAATCCAGCCGATGGCCTCGTTGAGCCGGCGCTGGGATCCGTTGACCAGCCCCTCGCGGGATTCCTCCTCCACCAGGAACTCGTCCTGGATGGGGCCGGGGTTGATGACTTCGCACGCGGCGACGCTGAAGATGGCCGCCACGAGGGTAGCACTGCTGATTGTGTTTTTGGCGTTCATTTTTTCCCTCCCCTTAGAACGTGATCCGGAGGGACGCATGCAGCGTGATCGGCGCCGGCACGGACTCCTCGAAGCCGTAGCCCCCCTGGGTCTGGTTGTCCGGAGGATCGGCGGTCAGCTCGGGATCCATGAACGGCATCTCCGCCATCCACAGGTACGAGTTGCGCAACGCGAGGGTGAAGGTGGCGTTGCTCACCCGCTCCGGCATGATCGCGTCCACGGGAATGGTGGCGCTGACGGTGCGCAGCTTGAAGAAGTCGCCCTTCCACATATAGCCCTCGGCTTCCCCTCGTACGCAACGGGCACGGTAGATGGCGGGCGTGTCGTCGCGGAGTTCAATGCCGCCGGCCCAGTCCGTGTACCAGGGGTAGCAAAGGTGCGAGCGCACGCTCCGGTTGATGGACCAGACCGCCTCGTTCATGTAGAAGCCGCCCTTGAATTCGCCGGCGGCGGAGAGAGTGATGTTGCCCGGCGTCCGCACGGCCAGGTTCCCGTTGATGAAGGTCGTGGGCAGGTTGGGGCCGTAGTTGTGCCCGTGCACATCCTGACCACCCGACGCGTTCGCCTGCACCTCGGAGCATACCTCCGGTCCCGGGCAGTAGTCGGGGGCTGCGATCTCGTCCGGATTCTGCACCAGGTAGTCGCGCATGTTGCGCACCGGACAGCCTTCGTCGCCGTTCGGTCCGCAGTCCATGCGCAGCGAGTTGGTCCAGGGAATCCCGAGCTCCAGCACCTTGGAGTTGTTGGTGGTCAGCGACCCGCCGACGTCAACGCCCCAGGTCCGCGTGTCCAGCAGCGTGGCTCCCAGCTCGAGCTCGATCCCCTGGTTCTGGATCCTGCCGACGTTGGTGAGCTGGCTGTTGGTGAAGCCGTTGGAGGGGATCTGGGGAACGTTCAGGAGCGCGTCCCTTGTCACCTGCCGGTAGAACGTGAAGGTGGTCGTGAGGCGGTCGCCCAGCCACGACGCGTCGAACCCGGCCTCGATCTCCTCTGTCACCTCGGGTCCGACCTCATCGTTGCCGACGTTGGAGGGCACGAACGCGGGCACGCCCGCCAGTCCCGCCGGATTCCAGGTGCGCACGGCGTCGAAGGCGCCGGGGGCGCGTCCCGACTGGCCGAAGGCGGCGCGCAGCTTGAACTCGCCCAGATCGGGCCAGAAGGACTCGTCCGAGATGATCCAGGAGCCGCTCAGCTTGGGGTACACCTGCAGGCCGAAGCCCTTGCCGAAGGCGCTGTTGCCGTCCACGCGGGTGCCCAGGGTGATGAAGTAGCGGTCGGCGACGTCGAAGACGTTCTGGAAGAAGAAACCGGCGTTCCAGATCTTGGAACGGGTCTCGAACGCCTGGGTCAGGGCGGCGGAGTTGAGGGTCGGATCGGCCGCGCCGGGGAAGTTCTCGCCGAACCCTTCGACGTTGCGGTCGTCGTCCCCAATGGCCTGCCCGCCCCAGGAGAAGCTCGAGCCGATGGTGGAGGTCAGGTCGAAGGTGTAGGTGCCGACGTAGTCGAAGGAGAGCACGCGGTTCTGGAAGGTGTTGTTGAGGAGCGATCCCTCCGGCACCTGGCGCCACGCGTAGGGGCGCAGGTTGCGGTGCTCCCGGCTGGACCAGTCGTAGCCCACCGTGAAGCGGTTGGTCATCCGCTCCAGCGGCTGGTAGGTGATGGTCGCGCCGGTGGTCAGCCGCTCGATGTCCTCGTTCAGGTCCTGGTCCATCAACAGGTTCAGCACGGCGGGATCGCCGGTGCCGAAGTAGTTGCGCTCCGCCCGGAAGGCGTTGAGCGTGATGCCCTGGGCGTTGTTCTGTCCGGCGGTCATCGTGAGGGCGTTCCTGGCGTACGACGAATTCCACTGGACCGTGAGGTTGTTCGCGGGCGTGAAGGTGAAATTCGCGCGCGTGTTGTACTTCCTCTGGCTGTCGTTCGTCATGTAGCCCTGCTCGTCCAGAAAACCCCCGGACACGAAGTACTGCAGGTCCTGCCGGCCGCCGCGCACGGAAAGCGAGTAGTCCGTGGTGAACGGCGAGCCCGGATGATATTCTCCGCACGAGAACGGCCCCGTGCAGAGCCACGGTCCCATGTTGATGTAGGGATCGGCGTTGGCCACATCCACGCCGAACTGGCGGCTCCAGGCGCTTCCGGCCTTGACCTCGGCCGTCCACACGGGAGCCCCGGCGGCCCCTCTCCTGGTGAAGATCTGGATGACCCCGGCGGAGGCTTCGGTGCCGTACAGCGTGGTGGCCGCGGAGCCCTTGATGACCTCGATGCGCTCGATGTCGGCCGGGTTGATGTTGTCGAGCGGGCTCACCGCGATGTTGCCGCTGCGGCCGCCCCGCCGATCCGGCGGGTTCGCGTCCGGGAGCGGATCGCTGCGCATGCGCACGCCATCGATGTAGACCAGCGGGTGGTTGGAGAGCGACACGCTGCTCTGCCCGCGCAGGCGGATGATCTTGGCCTGGCCGACGCCGCCGCCGCCGTAGACTTCCAGTCCGGGCGCCTGCGACTGCAGGATGTCGGAGACCAGCACCGGACGGTCGGGGACCTCGGCGATGTTGATCTGGGCGATGGTGTTGCCGATCTCGCGCTGGCGCGCCGCGCCGGCGGTCCCGGTCACGACGATCTCGTCGAGGCCGAGCGCCTCCTCGGTCAGGGTGAAGTCCTGCACCAACGTCTCGCCGGCGGCCACGGTGATCTGCGCGGTGGCCGAACCCAGGCCGATGCGCTCGGCGCGCATCTCGTAGGTGCCCGGCGGCACGTTGAGCAGGACGTAACGTCCATTCTGGCGGGTCAGGGTCCCGATGCCGGCGTCGGTCAGGAAGACCTGGACCTCGCCGAGCGCGGCGCCGGAACCCTCTTCGGTCACCTGGCCGGTGACCCGGCCCGGGTCCTGCGCCATCGCGGGGAGCGCCGAGATCAGCGCGGCGGCCACGAGCATCACGGCCGAAAGCGCGATCCGACGCCCACCTGGCGACCGGTTCCTGGTTGAACTCGCGAACCTTCGATGCGTCATAACAGCCTCCGATGAAGGGGAACGGTAGTCTGGGCTACAACCTACGAGATTAGGCGAGTGCGAGCCCTGCCGTCAAGCTCGGGCGGGATTCCAAAGCGGCCAGTCAATGGGCGAAGCGGAGGGTGAATACGCGGCGTCGGCGATCCTCCACCGGGTCAAAGGGCGGATTTGCCACGTCGGGTTGGCGGGCGTCGTTCAGGATGAAGACGACGAGCCCGGTGATGGCGGCCGTGGTGGCGCCCACCAGCAGCCCCGTCTTGGCCTTGCTGAGCTCCTGGCGCTCGATCTGGACGATCTCACCGGCGGGAACACGGATGTCCTGACCCAGCTGCGAGGTGTGGAAGCCCACCTGCCGCCGCACGGTGGGAACACGCACATAAAGGTCGGCGTCGGTCCGCCGCACGAATTCGCCGGAGAGCACGGGTTCGAACACGGTGCTCAACGCCTCCTCGTTGCCGGCCTGGTTGACCGCGTCCACGCCCGCGCGTGTCAGAAACAGCCGAACCGATTCGCCCGGAGGAACCGCGCCGATCTCGGTAGGCACGTAGTTGAAGCAGCCGGTGACCGTGGAGAGCACCAGGGCGGCGGCGAGCGTCGGAAGTAGTCGTTTCGGCTTCATAGGCAGACACTGATGGAGTTTCCGAATGTTAATCCTCTTACCATCGGGTCGGCAACGATCGATTCGACGCAGCGCGCGGCCGACGGCGGCGTTGACGGCCCGCATCCGGGCCCCGACAATCCACCATGCCATCGCTCCAGGAACTTCTCGTCGCCTCCAGCCGCACGTTCGCGGTGGGGATCCGCATCCTGCCCCGGCCGCTGCGGCGCGAAGTGACCGTAGCCTACCTCCTGTTGCGGGTATCGGACTACCTGGAAGACAACCAGGAGCTGAGCGGCGACGAGAAGGTAGCGCTGCTGGGGAAGTGGCAGGACATCCTCGCGGGGAACGGGAAGCGACAGCCGCTGATTGCGCGTCTGCGTGAGGCCCGGGAGGACACTCCGGACGCGCTGGTGGCGCGCCACTCGGCAAACGTGCTCGAAGGACTGGACGGGCTCGCACCCCCCGCGAAGGAGATCCTCGTTCGGCGCGTGGGCGAATCGAGCGCCGGGATGGCGCGCTGGACGGAGCGCGGATCGCGCTTCGAGACCGAGGCCGATCTCGACGACTACATGCATGAGGTGGCCGGACGCGTGGGGCATCTCCTCACCGAGCTCTTCACGCTGCGGCTCCCGGGGACGAGAAGCGCGCGGGAGCGGATGATGTCGCTCGGGCAGGAGTTCGGGCTGGCGCTGCAGACGGTGAACGTCATCCGCGGGCTCCACGAGGACCGGGATCGCGGCTGGGTGTACGTGCCGTCGGCATTCGTCGCCGATCCGGGCATCCATCCGAGCGAGCTCTTCGATCCGGCCAACCAGGACGCGGCCATGGCGGTGCTGGCCCGGTTGGTGACAAAGGCCGACAGACACCTTGCCGCGGCCCGGGCCTACATCCGGCTGATCCCGAGGCGCTATCACCGGGTGCGGCTTTTCTGCCTGCTCCCCCTGTTCTTCGCGGTACGCACGCTGGCCATCAGCCGGGCCAACCCGGATGTTCTCAGGCGGGAGACGAAGATGACGCGCCGCGAGGTCAGGGCGATTACCCGCCGGGCCATGGTGCTGGGCTTCTCGAATGGGTGGATCGAACGCTACTGCAGGCAGTTGGCGTCCGTGCCGCCCAGGCAGAACGGAGGATCCCCTCGCCCGGCCGCGCACCGGGCGCCATCAGCCCCGCAACGGATATCGAATCCATGAAACCTCTCGCGTCCTTCCGCGAGGAGTTCCCCGTCTCCCGGACCCACATCTTCCTGAACCACGCGGGCGTGGCGCCCACCTCGACGCGCGTGGTTCGAGCCGTGCACACGTTCATGGACTTGATCGCGCGCGAAGGCCGGCCCGACTTCGATGCCTGGGAGTCGGTGGCGCAGGACTGCCGGGAGCGGTTCGCGCGACTCATCGGGTGTGAGGCGGACGAGGTCGCGTTCGTGCGCAACACTTCGCACGGGCTGTCGCTGCTCGCGTCGGGGCTGGACTGGCGGCCCGGGGACCGCGTTGCGGCGGCGGCCTCGGTGGAGTACCCCTCCAACGTCTACCCCTGGATGGACCTGGACCGGCGGGGGGTCGCGGCGCTCGACGTGATCCCCGTGCACGGCGATGGGACGGTGACGGTGGAGGCGGCGGAGCGGGCGCTCGGTCCCGACACCCGCGTGCTGGCGGTCAGTTCGGCCCAGTACGCCACCGGCGCGGTCACGGATCTCGCGGGGTTGGGGCGGCTGTGCCGGGAACGCGGGGTGCTCCTGTGCGTCGACGGGATCCAGACGGTGGGCGCCCTGCCCATCGACGTGAAGAGGGCGGGGGTCCACTTCCTGTCCGCGGACAGCCACAAATGGATGCTCGGCATGATGGGCATCGGCGCAGTCTTCGTGGACAGGTCCGTCGTGCGGAACATTCATCCGCCGCTGCTCGGCTGGCGCAGCACGACGGACGCATTCAATTTCGACAGGGTCCACTTCGAGCTACTGGACCACGCGGGGCGCTACGAGGAGGGGAGCCTCGCGTATCCGCTGATCGCCGGCTTCGGCGCAACCCTCGAGCTTCTCGAGGAAGCTGGAGTTCCCGCCATCGCCGAGCACGTGTGCGCGCTGGTGGCCGACCTCGCCGGGCGCCTGGAGCGCCTCGGCTGCGTCACAACACCCGACGGGGGGAGCCGGCGGCACATTCTGACCTTCCGCCACCCCGACCTCGACAACGACACGCTGCTCGCGGGACTCGAAGGAGCCGGCGTGGTCGCGTCGCTCCGGCGGGATCGCATTCGGGTGGCGCCGCACCTCTACAACACCCACGGAGAAATGAGACGGGTGGCCGACGCCGTGGGCGCGTTGCTCCCCGCCAGCGCAGGATAGCCACGGGACAAGCAGACGAGCATCGAGATATGGAGACGAGTACCGCGGGCAGAAACCGGGTACCGCAGGGAAAGCGAGCTTCGGGGAGGACCCAGCCATGAGGAGATTCGGGATGAGACACGCGACGACGGCGGCGGCGATGACGACGGGGGGATCCAATGCCCCGGAGACGGGAGGGTCCACGAGCCCGACCAATGGGCGCAGGCGCTTGACCACCAGGCTTGGCAAGGCCCCGGCGGCCAGGCTGCCCGCGGCGGCGAGCGGGCTGGTGGCGGCGCTCGCGCTGGCGCTTTCCGCGACGGTGCTGACCGCGAGCCCGGCGGCCGCACAGGACCGGCAGGGCGACGCCGGCGCGCTGCCCACCATCGAGGAGAGGACCTCCTCCATGGAGCTTATGGACGGCTTCCTGCCCATGTACTGGGATGATGCGGGCGGCAGTATCTGGCTGGAGATCGCGCAGTGGGACACCGACGTGCTGCACGCCTCCGGGATCGGGGCGGGCCTCGGGTCGAACGACATCGGCATCGACCGGGGCCAGCTGGCCGGCTCGCGCGTTGTGCGCTTCCACCGCGTGGGTCCGAAGGTCCTGATGATCCAGCCCAACTACCGGTTCCGCGCGACCAGCGACAACGCCGCGGAGCGGAAGGCGGTGGAGGACGCCTTCGCGCCCTCGACGCTGTGGGGCTTCGAGGCCGCGGCCCAGACCGGCGAGCGCGTGCTGATCGACTTCACGCCCTTCCTGCTGCAGGACATCGCGGGGTTTGCGGGACGCCTGCGGCCCGGCACCTATCGCCTCGATCAGAGTCGCAGCGCCGTGTACATGCCGATGGTCATGAACTTTCCCGAGAACACCGAAATGGAGGCATCTCTCACCTTCGTGCGCCAGGATGGCGGGATGGCGGGCGGCCGCTTCGGCGGCGGAGGCGGAGGCGCCTTCGAGGGCGTCGGCAACGTCGCGGCCAACGCCGGTGCGGCCACGGTGCGCATGCACCATTCCTTCATCCAGCTGCCCGAGCTGGGCGAATACACGCCTCGCGCGCACGACTCCCGCTCCGGTTACGGCGGCATGTCCTTCCAGGACTACTCCGCAGCGCTGGACGAGCCCATGACCCAGCGCTTCATCCGCCGCCACCGGCTCGAGAAGCGGGATCCGAACGCGGCCATGAGCGAGCCCGTGGAGCCCATCGTCTACTACCTCGATCCCGGGACGCCGGAGCCGGTGCGTTCGGCGCTGCTGGACGGGGCCCGGTGGTGGAACCAGGCCTTCGAGGCGGCGGGCTTCATCGACGCTTTCCGGGTGGAGATCCGGCCCGAGGACGTGAGCAGCCACGATGTGCGCTACAACGTCATCAACTGGGTGCACCGATCGACGCGGGGCTGGAGCACGGGCGGCTCGATTACCGATCCGCGCACCGGCGAGATCCTCAAGGGGAACGTGACGCTGGGCTCGCTGCGGGTACGCCAGGACTACATGATCGCCGAGGGGCTGCTGGCGCCCTACGAGAACGGGGATGAGGACGCGCAGGATATTTCGGAGTGGGCGCTGGCGCGCATCCGGCAGCTGTCGGCGCACGAGGTGGGGCACACGCTGGGGCTGGGCCACAACTACTACGACAGCGATATGGGGCGCATCTCGGTGCTGGACTACCCCCATCCGCTGATCACCTGGGACGGCAGCGAGTTCGACTACTCGGAGGTGTACGACACCGATATCGGCGAATGGGACAAGGTAGCGATCCAGTACGGCTACTCCGTCTTCCCCGCGGGAGCGGACGAAGCGCCGGAGCTGGACCGGATTCTGGATGAGGCCTGGGAGCAGGACATCCGCTACTTCACCAACCAGGACGCGTCGGCGCACGCCCGCGTCGACCAGTGGTCGAACGGGACGGATGCGGGCGCAGAACTGGACCGCATGCTGGACGTACGGCGCGCGGCCATGGAGCGATTCGGCGAGCGCGCGATCCGCACGGGTACGCCGATGGCGCAGATGGAAGAGGTGCTGGTTCCGCTCTACATGCACCATCGCTACCAGGTGACCGCGGCCGCTTCGGTGCTGGGCGGGCTGCACTACACCTATGCAACCCGGGGCGACGGGCTGGAGCCGGTGCGGCCGGCCTCGGCGAGCGAGCAGAAGCGGGCGCTCGACGCGCTGGTGCGGTCGGTGCTGCCGGCCGAACTGACCATCCCGGCGAGGGTCCTGGACCAGTTGCCGCCCCGTCCCGCCGGCTACGGCCGCAACCGCGAACTCTTCCCGCGTTACACGGGATCGATGTTCGACGCCGTCTCGCCGGCGGTGGTGGCGAGCGCCCACGTGGTGGGCGAGGTGCTGGAACCGAGCCGGGCGGCGCGCCTGCTGGAGCAGAACGCGCTCGACTCGTCGCTGCCGGGTCTTGGCGACGTGATCGGGGCGCTCACGGCGGTGGGCAACCCGGACCCGGCGGACTCGCCCTACGAGGCGGAGGTGCGGCGCGCGATCGGCCGGGTGGTCGCGGAAGGGCTGATGAGCCTGGCGGGTGGAGCCGCCATGCCGCAGGTAAGGGCGGTGGCGGCCCAGCATCTGGGATGGCTCGGCGACGCGTCCGAGACCCGGTCGATGGGTGACGACCACAACGCCGCGCACTTCGCCCTGCTGGCCCGCGACATCCGGCGCTTCGAGGAACGGCCCCACGAGCCCTGGGCCCCGCTGGTGACGCCGGATGCGCCTCCCGGAGCACCCATCGGGACCGCGCCCACGGACTGGACCGGGTTCGGGACGGGACTGGGGGGCACGCTCGCGGCTCGGGCGGGGCTCGCGGATCTCACCTGGCTGGACAAGCTGGTGCCGTTCTGCGCCTACGAGCAGTGGTGAGCGTCAGCCGGGACTGACGGGACCGACGGCGTCCCGGGGTCTGCCCGGGGCGCCGTGGGCGGTCGGCTCAGCGCAGGACGCGGAAGATACGGTCGGCGAGCGTCGTCATCAGCGGCGTGCCGACCGCCAGCAGGACGATCCCCGCGGTTTCCGCGGGCCGGGAGCCATTGCTCTTGCCCTCGATTACGAGGAGGTAGCCGGCCGTCGCCGCCATCGCGCTTCCGAGCGCGGCGGGGAGGAAGCGGCCCCTGGAGCGGTCGGTCTGGCCGGCCCACCCGGCGGAATACCCGCCTGCGGCGCTGGGTAGCGCCAGGGCCAGGATACCTGTGCCCGTCGTCAGGACGCCGGTGCAGCGCGGGCGCAGGCCCCCGATGCCGGTATCGATATCGAGGCACTGGTTGGCCAGACCGAGACCGAGCGCCAGGCCGACCGCGTTCCCCACGAAGGAGCTGAGGAAGACCCGCTCCCATCCGTAGCGCTCCTCCTCCAGAGACCAGTCGAACCCGGTCGCCAGACGATCGGTGGCGGCTTCGCGCTGACGCTGCGGCCCGGTCTTGGTCTCCACCAGGAGGGCGCCTCCTCCCGCCGCCATGCCGAACCGGGTCGACGCCTGCAGGGGCGACAGCAACTCCACGCGCGCGATGTCCTCGAGGGGCATCGAGAAGTAGAGCAGCGACGGCACCGCCGCCCGGACTCCATCCACGTAGATGGATACGTCGTTACACCCACCTTGCGCCGACGTGGAACGGTATTCGACGCAGGAGCCGGTTCGCCCCGAGCGGACGCGGAGGCCCGGCAGGTGCTGCGCGAGCACGTCGGACAGGCCGAGTCCGCGGCGGGCGGCTTCGCTGAGCTGCGCCGGCCCGACCTCGTTCATGGAATGGCCGGTCGAGATCCTCCTCTGCTCCAGCTCCGTGACCGCCTCCACGACGAGGGGCTCGAGTTCGATCGTGCGCGGTGCCAGGCGAACGTCGAGGCGGAGGTCCTCGCCCGGATTCACCGCGATCTCGCGCGACTGGTCGCCATAGGCCAGATGCTCCACCACCAGGATGTGCGCCCCCTCCGGGACCACCTCGAAACGGAACATTCCGGCTGCGTCGGTCACGGTGGAGATGCCGAGGTCCTGCAGGCGCACGACGACGTCGGCGATCGGCCGGGAGTTCTCGTGCTCCAGCACCCGTCCGGTCAGCGCTCCGCCTTGCTGGGAGACTGCCTCGGTCGCGGATAGCAGCGACAGGACGCACACCAGGGCCACGCGGAAAGCCGCAGGAGCACATCTGGCGAGCGCGCGCCGCGCCGCAACCGAGGATCCCGAATGGGCGGCGGTTGGCGCCGGTCGGACCGGCCGGAGGGAAGTCATGCGCGAGCCTGTCGGGGAAAAGCGTGCCAAGTCGAAATACCCTGAGCCGATCCGGCGCGTTCCGATACGGCTGGGCCCGGGATCTCTCCGAAGCTAGCGCGGGCGCACCGCCGAAGCTAACGCCGGGGAGCCGACGAGGGCCCTATGTCCACCCGGATGTCGCGCCACTTTCCCTGACGATAACGCGCAACGCTCAGCAGGCAGCGGGCGGCGTGCCCCAGCAGAATCGCGATCCAGACGTCGGCGGGTTCGAGCCGGCGCAGCTGCTGGAGGATCGCCAGAAGGCCGAGGGGGATCACCACCTGGGAGATGATGGAGATGAACAGCGGGCTGCGTGTGTCGCCGCTCCCCTGCAGTCCGCCGGTGTATGTGAGCGCGACGGTCACGAAGAGCCCGGACACGCTCAGGAAGCTCAGGAGCTGGATTCCCAGGCCGACCACCACGGGATCCTCCATGCCGAAGACGGAGAGCAGGGCATCGGGAATCAGCACGAACATGGCTCCCACGGCCAGCGCGACCAGCAGGCCGATGCGCGAAGACACCCTCACTCCGTGGATGGCCCGCTCGGGACGGCCCGCGCCCAGATTCTGCCCCGCCACCGCCGCGGTCGCGCCCATGAGCCCGATGGATGTCCACGTGATCAGCGAGAAAAGCTGGACGTATCCCACGGCATAGGCGGCCTGCGCCTCCGCGCTCAGGGCGAGGGAGCCGATGAAGCGCAGCAGCAGCACGCCGGCGATGTTCATGACCACGCCCTGGACGCCCGCGGGAAGTCCGAAACGGAAGAGCTGGCGAATGATGCGCCAGTCGGGCGCGAGCGACATGCCTCGTTCGAAGGCGACCACGTGCCGCCGCGAGAGGAGCAGCCAGAGCACGACCCCGCTGATGATCGCGCCGGATATCACCGTGGCCATCGCCGCCCCGGCGGTGCCGAAAGAGGGGATCGGCCCCAGGCCGCGGATCAGGATCACGCACAGCGTGATGTTGAGCGAGGTCAGGCCCACGCCCAGCCGAAGCGGGGTGCGGGCGTCTCCGGCCGCGCGGAACGCTCCTCCGGCCATGAAGAACATCATCATGCCGAAGCTGAAGACGAAGAGGATGCGCAGGTACGGGAGGGCTTCCGCCTGGACTTCCGGAGTCGCGCCCACCAGTCCCACCAGGGAGGGGGCCAGGAAGTACCCGAGAGGCGCGACGATCCCGATCGAGAGAGCCGCTGCCGTCAGGAAAGCCTGGTAGACGGTGCGGTTGACCTTCTCCTTTTCGCCCGCCCCGGCGAAGCGGGCCACCAGGATGCCCATCCCGGTGAAGAGCGAAGAGATGAAGACGATGACGACGAGGTAGATCTGCGACGATATGCCGATGGCGGCGTTGCCGGCGTAGCCGACGTAGTTGCCCACCATGACGTGTCCGACCAGGCCTTGCATGCCGGCGATCACGTTCTGCAGCATGGTCGGCCAGGCCAGCTTCCAGACGGCTCGCGGGACCGGCCCTTCTACGATGCTGCGGTCGAAGGGGCGTCCGCCGGGCCGCCGGGGCATGGGCTGACCGACCCCGCCGGGGTCAGGACTGCGCGCGTTTTCCGCGGACGACGCGAAGGAGTTTCGCCAGCGGGTCGTACGCCCTGTCCACGACGCGCTCCTTCAGGGGGATGATGGCGTTGTCGGTGATGGTGATGCTCTCCGGACACACCTTGGTACAGCACTTGGTGATGTTGCAGTAGCCCACGCCCTGATCCTTGCGCAGCGTCTCGAGCCGGTCCGCGGTGTCGAGCGGGTGCATCTCGAGCGCGGCCACATGCACCATGTAGCGGGGGCCGATGAACTCCTCGTGCAGGTGGTGGTCCCTCAGCACGTGACATACGTCCTGGCACAGGAAGCACTCGATGCACTTGCGGAACTCCATCACCCGGTCGACGTCCTCCTGGAAGATCTCCCAGGTGCCGTCCTCATGGTCGGGCTCGCGGGGCTGGAAGGCGGCGATGTTCTCCTTGACGCGGTAGTTCCAGGAGACGTCGGTGACCAGGTCGCGCACCAGCGGAAAGGCCTTCATCGGCTCGATGGTGACCGGCTGATCCATGGGAAGGTCGCTCAGGCGGGTCATGCACATGAGTTTGGGCATGCCGTTCACCTCCGCGGAACACGACCCGCAGCGGCCCGCCTTGCAGTTCCAGCGCACCGCCAGGTCGTTCGCCTGCTCGGCCTGGATCCTGTGGACGGCGTCGAGCACCACCATCCCCGTGGTGGTCTCGATCGTGTAGTCCTGGAACCCCCCGGTCTCCCCGTCCCCTCTCCAGACCCTGAACGTGCTCTCGGCCATTATCCCTGTTCCTCGATGATTCGGCGCAGCCGCCCGGGCAGCTCGCGGACCGGTTCCCTGCGATTCTTCATGTTCCCGTCCGCACCCTTCCACAACACGAGGTTGTAGCGGCCCCAGTCAGGATCCTTCGCCGGGTAGTCGACGCGGGAATGAGCGCCCCGGCTCTCCCTGCGTCCGATCGCGGCACGGGCGGCGGCTTCCGAGACGGCCAGCAGGTTGTCGAGATCGAGGGCCGTGTGCCAGCCGGGGTTGTATTCCCGGTTGCCCGTCACGGCGACGTTCGCGGCCCGCTCCCTGAGCGCCTCGATGTCCTCGAGAGCCGACGCCAGGTCGTCCTCGGTGCGCACGATCCCGACCTTGTCCTGCATGAGCTTCTGGAGGTCTTCCTGTACCTGATAGGGGCCCTCTCCGCCGTCGTTGCCGAACGGGGCCAGGGAATGGCGTTCGGCCTCCGCGACCTGCCACTCGTCGAGCGACGGGGCGGCGTTCTCGACGGCGAAACGGGCCGCGTACTCGCCGGCCCGCTTGCCGAAGACCAGCAGGTCGGAGAGGGAGTTGCCGCCCAGGCGGTTGGCGCCGTGCAGCCCCGCCGCGCACTCCCCGGCGGCGAACAGGCCGGGCACGTTGGACATCTGGGTATCCGCGTCCACCCGCACGCCGCCCATCACGTAGTGGGTGGTGGGTCCGACCTCCATGGGCTCCTTCGTGATATCGATGTCCGCCAGGGCCTTGAACTGGTGGTACATCCCCGGGAGCTTCCGGCGGATGTGGGCCGGGGCATCGGAGATCTTCTCCGCGATCCAGGCGATGTCGAGGAACGCTCCGCCGTGCGGACTGCCGCGGCCCTCCTTGACCTCGCGCACGATGCAGCGGGCGACGTGGTCGCGGGTCAGCAGCTCCGGGGGCCGGCGCGCGTCGCGGTCGCCAATGACGTAGCGCCACCCCTCCTCGGGGGAGTCGGCGGTCTGGTCCTTGTAGAGGTCCGGGATGTCGTCGAACATGAACCGGCGCCCCTCGGAGTTGCGCAGCACGCCCCCTTCCCCGCGCACCCCCTCGGTGACCAGGATGCCGCGCACGCTGGGGGGCCAGACCATGCCCGTCGGATGGAACTGGACGAACTCCATGTCCACCAATTCCGCCCCGGCCTCGTAGGCGAGGGCGTGCCCGTCCCCGGTGTATTCCCAGCTGTTGGAGGTGATCTGGTAGGCCTTGCCGATCCCCCCGGTGGCCAGCACCACGGCCTTCGCCCCGAAGACCTGGAAACGCCCCCGCTCGCGGTCGTAGGCGAAGGCGCCCGCCACCCGGTCGCCGTCCAGGAGCAGCCGCGTCACGGTGCACTCCATGAAGACGTCCATGCCCTGGTGGATGCCGTGGTCCTGCAGGGTGCGGATCATCTCCAGGCCGGTGCGGTCGCCAACGTGGGCGAGGCGCGGGTAGGCGTGGCCGCCGAAGTTGCGCTGCAGGATGCGCCCGTCCGGGGTGCGATCCATGAGCGCTCCCCAGGCCTCAAGCTCCCTGACGCGATCTGGAGACTCCTGGGCGTGCAGCTCGGCCATGCGCCAGTCGTTCAGGTACTGGCCGCCACGCATGGTGTCGGCGAAGTGCACCTCCCAGCTGTCGCGCTCGTCGACGTTGGAGAGCGCGGCCGCCACCCCGCCTTCGGCCATGACGGTGTGCGCCTTGCCGAGCAGAGACTTGCACACCAGCCCCACCGAAGCGCCCGCGGCGGCGGCTTCGATGGCCGCCCGCAGCCCCGCGCCTCCGGCGCCGATGACCAGGACGTCGTGTTGGTGCCGCTCGAACTCGGCCATCAGAGGATCCTCCAGTCGGTCCAGATGCCCATGGAGCAGAGGCGCACGTAGACGTCGCTGAAGCCCACCCAGACGAGGCTCAGCCAGGCCCAGAGCATGTGGCGCCGGTTGAAGCAGCTCACGCATCTGTGCGCCTGCTGGCGAACCGGCCGCGTTGAGAGCTTGTCCAGTCCGCCGCCGACCAGATGGCGCAGCGAGTGGCACCCGAAGACATAGCCCGCCAGCAACACCACGTTGATGGCCAACACGAGCGATCCGACGCCCACGCCGAAGGTCTCACCGCCGCCATCCGCTTCGAACCAGAAGCCCTTCCAGGCGTCGTAGGAGAGGATCACGATGAAGATGAGGGCGACGTAGAGGAAGTAGCGGTGGATGTTCTGCACGATGAGCGGAAAGGACTGCTCGCCCAGATAGACCTTCCGGGGCTCTCCCACTGCGCACGAGGGCGGGTCGGCCCAGAAGGCCTTGTAGTAGGCGCCCCGGTAGTAGTAGCAGGTCAGGCGGAATCCCAGAGGGGCCCACAGGATCAGATAGGCGGGCGACCACGGCAGCCAGCCGAGCCAGGACTGCTCCCACCAGGCGGGGCGGGGCCCCAGCCATGCGTGGTGGGAGTCTCCGAACAGCTCGGGCGAGTAGTAGGGCGAGAGGTAGTTGCCGAAGGTGTAGTACTCGCCCTGGAAGACCGCCCAGGTGGTGTAGACGATGAACGTGCTGAAGACGAGAAACACCGCCAGCGGCTCCGCCCACCACCGGTCGCTGCGCATGGTTCGCCCGAACGGGTTGCGGGCGGGGAGGGAAGTCGGGTTGCGGACCGGAAGCGAGGTCGTGCCTGACGCCATTCCTATCCTCCTGCGCGCGCCTCGGGGGCGTTTTCTTTGAGATCGTAGGCGAACCGGGCCCTGGCGGGCGACCATCCCGCCTTCCCTGGCCTCGTCGAACAGCCCTTCGCCCGGGCCGTAGCGGTCGGCGTGCAGAAGAATATCCCCGGCGCGAGCAAACGCCAATACATGGACCGCATCCCGGTCCACAAGCCGCCTCGGATCGCACAGAATCGCGGACGAAGGGTACTGCCTCGCTCCGTCAGTGGCCGGCCGGTGTCGCGGCGGCGCCGGTTGCGCAACATCGCAGGCGGGACAGTCGCCTTCCGGGCGGGGGAGCGACCCGGCTGGCCCGTCTGTGTCAGCCCGTTCCGCGGAGTTCCCGTGCTCTTCGCCAGACCGTGTCGAACATCTCCGGAGTCAGCTTGCCGGTGAAGGTGTTCTGCTGGGAGGGATGGTAGGAGGCGAGCACCGAAAGATCGTGACGGATGGCTGTTTCGGCCGCGTGGCCGAAGCGCGGGAGGGGACGAGGGAGCGTCTCCCCCCGGTCGCGCAGGAAGCGCAGCACCACCGAGAACGCGAAGCCGCCAAGCGCGACGACCACGCGCAGGTTGGGCAGCAGGTCCCACTCGCGCTCGAGAAACGGGCGGCAGGCGTCGCGTTCGGCGGGCGTGGGCCGGTTGCCGGGAGGCGCGCAGCGCACCGCTGCTGTAATCCAGGTTCCCTTCAGCGCGAGGCCGTCGTGGCGCGAGACGGATTCCGGCTGGGAGGCGAGGCCCGCCCGATACAGTGCCTGGTAGAGCAGGTCGCCGGAGCGGTCGCCGGTGAACATGCGGCCGGTCCGGTTGGACCCGTGCGCACCGGGCGCCAACCCGACGATCACCAGCCAGGCGGCGGGGTCTCCGAATCCGGGCACCGGCCGCCCCCAGTACTCCTCCGTCGCGTAGGCGGCCCGTTTCGTACGCGCGACCTGCTCGCGCCACTCGACCAGCCGGGGGCAGCGGCGGCAGGCGCTCACTTCGGTGGCGAGGGCGGTGAGGGGATGGGTGGGGGTCACTGTCGGGGGCCGGGACGGTCAGTCGGGGAAGCGGGCGGCGCGGTCATCGCGGACGATGGCACGGACCAGGCTTCACGTTCGGCCGCGCGTGCGGCGAGTTTGCGGGCGGGGGAACTCACCGGACCGGACCGGCATGCAGGTGCAGCACGCCCGGCGTGCCCGAGGCTGCGCCTTCCGTCAGAACCCTGCCGACCACTATCGCGTGTGGGCACCCGGCGGCGCGAAGGGCCTCCACACAGGCCTCGGCCCGGTCGGCCGGGATGCTGGCGAGCAGCCCGCCCGCGGTCTGCGGGTCGAAGAGGAGTTGGGCCGCGGGATCGCCGGTCACTCGGGGGTCGGCGCGCACCGATTCCAGCGCGCGCAGGTTCTGGTCGTGGAGCGAGGAGAAGATGCCGAGCCGGGCCACCTCGCGCGCCCCGTCCAGGAAGGGCACGTCGGCGAGGCCGAGCGAGACCTCCACCCCGGACGCGCGCGCCATTTCCAGCAGGTGGCCGGCGAGCCCGAAGCCGGTCACGTCGGTGGCGGCGGTGGCTCCGTGTTCGCCGAGGATCCGCGCGGCGGGCCGGTGGGACTCCTGCATGAGGGCGAGCGCGGCGTCGATCCACAGGCTTTGCGCGCGGCCGCGCATGTCGGCGGCCAGGATCACGCCGGTGCCGACCGGTCGGGTGAGCACCAGCCGGTCGCCCGGACGCATACCCGACTTTCGCAACAGATCTTCGGGGCGCGCCGTCCCGGTTACGGAGAATCCCATGGCGAGCTCTCTCCCCTCGCTCGTGTGTCCGCCCACCAGCGCCAACCCGTCGCGCTCGAGGACCTCGAGCGCCCCGGCCATGAGCTGGGTGAGGTCCTCTTCCATCTTCTCTTCCGCGGCGAGCGGCAGCGTGACCATCGCCATCCCCGCCAGCGGCTCGGCACCCATCGCGAAAACATCGCCGAGCGCGTGGTTGGCGGTGATGCGGCCGAAGAGGAAGGGATCGTCGATGAAGGAGCGGAAAAAGTCGACGCTCTGCACGGCCACCTGTCCCACGGGAACCTGCACGACGGCCGCGTCGTCGGGGGCGTCCAGCCCGACCATCACGCCCGGATGACCGGTGGCGCCCAGCCGGGCCAGCGAACGGAAGAGCAGCTCGCTGCCCACCTTGGAGCCGCATCCCCCGCAGCGCATCGCCGGACCGGGGCCGACGGACGCCCCGCCCCGTCCCCCGGACCCGGCCTCCGACGAGCCAGCCGGCGCCGGGCCATCATCGACACGCTCGCCATCCATCGATGGCAGCTCGGTGTAGTCCCGGATGAAGCGCCGGTCGATGCGGTCCTTCCAGGTCCAGACCCAGCGACCCGCGACCGTCAGTCCGTTGCGGGCTGCGACGGCGTGGCGCCGGCCCGTGGAGATCAGGCTCAGGTACTCGCGCTGGGGCCGGAAGCCGGCGAGGGACGCTCCGCGCAGGCGGCGCTCGAGGTTGCGGGCCAGAGGCGGCCCCTGGCGAACCGCGAAGACGCCCGCCTTCGGACGCGGATATCCTTCGACCGCGGCGATATCCCCGGCGGCGAAGACATCGGGGTGGGACAGCGTCTGCAGGGTGTCGCGCACCCGGATGAAACCGCGCTCATCCACCTGCAGGCCGGATTCCCGGGGCCAGTCCGGGGCTCCCGCGGTCGTGACCCAGAGCAACTCGTCGAAGGTGGCGCGGGCGCCGTTGCCGAAGTGCAGGCGGGAACCGTCCACGCGCACCACCCGGTGATCGGTGTGGACCACGATGCCGTCGTCCTCGAGGATGCGCGCGAAGCGCGTGCTCATGCGCACGGGGTATGCGGGGAGGATCTCGCTTGAATCGGTGAACAGCTCGATGCGCACATTGTCGCCGGCCCGTCCGGCGGCCTCCGCGGCGCGCGCGAGCCCGTAGCGGATCGAGAGCGCGATTTCCACTCCTCCGGCGCCGCCGCCCACAATCCCGATCGAGACCGGGTGGGACGTGCCGGCGACACGCTCCCGGAGCCGCGTCCAGCGGGCGAAGAAGCCGTCGATGGGCTTGACCGGGACGACCGAGTCCTCGGCACCGGCCACTCGTCGTACTCCGGGCGCCGAACCCGTATTCAGCGAGAGCAGGTCGAAGGCCACCGGCGGACGCCCCGCGCACAGCACCCGCTTGTTCTCGAGATCGACCCCCACCAACTGGTCCCGGAGAAACCGGGCCTGAGCGAAACGGGCGAGCGGAGCCAGGTCGATATGCGCGTCCGCAAACGTATAGTGGCCCGCGATCAGCCCCGGAAGCATCCCGGAGTAGGGGGCGTTCGACTCGCGCGAGATCAGCGTAACCCGAACTCCGGGCATCGGCTTCATGCCGAAGTGCTTGAGCACGGCGACGTGGGTGTGCCCGCCGCCGACCAGCACGAGATCCCTGGTCACCGGTGGAGGCGGCGAGTGCATGGCGTCCCTGCGCATGGACTCAAGATGCCGCCGCATCGCGGCACCGTTCAAGGTTCGGGTCCCGGAGGACAGGCGCGGACAGGAGGGATTCCCCTCCCATTCCGCCCCCGGAAGCCTATCGGCCCGGCCCGTCTCCGCGCGCGGCAAGCTCCGATGGAAGCAGCGCCGCGTGCATGAACTGGTGAAGCGGGGTGGCCACCCCGCACTCGTGCCCGAGGCGGACCACCGCGCCGCTCAGCTGTTCCAGCTCCGAGGGCCGGCCGGCGGCGATGTCGCGGTGCATGGAGGGGATGGAGCCGCGGGGGAGACCATCCAGGAAGGCCAGCGAAGCCGCGATCACGCCGTCCGGCAGGCGCACCCCGCGGGCTGCGGCCACGGCGGCGGTCTCCTCCATCGAGCGGCGCAGAAGGTCCCGTGCGGGCGGGGTGGCGCGCACTCGCCAAGCGGTACCCGGGCCACCGAACACACCCCGCTCACCGAGGCCATGAGGAGGAGCTTGTGCCACAGTTCCGCCTCGATGTCGTCGGAGACCACAACGGACACGCCCGGGGCCTGCTCCAGCGCTGCCGCAAGCCGGTCGCAACGGCCGGTGCGTCGCCCGTCGCGCTCCCCCATCACGATCACGGGGTCGATGCCCCTGTGGCGGATGCGGCCGGGCTCGACCAGCTCGCACAGGATGCGGGTGAGACCGCCGGCCACCGCCTGGGCAGGCAGCGACCGTTCCAGCTGCGTCGCCGCCTCCACTCCGTTCTGGAGCGGAACCACCACCGTGTGCCGGCCCACCAGCGGCCGGAGTGCCCGGCCGGCCGCCTCGACCTGCCAGGTCTTGGTCGTCACCAGCACCGCGTCCGTTTTCCCGAGCGACGCGGGGTCATCGGTGGCGGCGACACGGTCCAGGCGCACGTCCCCCGCGATGCTCTCGATCCGCAGACCGCCCGACCGCAGCGCCGCCAACTGTGGTCCGCGCGCGACGAAGACGACTTCCTCTTCCGCCTCGACCAGGCGAGCTCCGAAGTAGCCGCCGACGGCTCCGGCCCCATGGATCACGATTCGCATGGCCAACTCCCCGAGACAGGCCCCAAGACGCCGCGCGCGGCACGGCGGCACCGGCACGGCGGGCGAAGACGGTCCCGCCTGCGCCACGAGCGGCCACACCGACCAACCCGCCCTTTCGCACGCCGGGACAATTATCTTTGAGGCGCGAAAAAGAAAGCTCTGCATCCCAGGAGCTGCATCCCAACATCCGGAGGTTCCCGGCATGTCCAACCGGTTTCGCGTCGAGCGTGATTCGCTGGGCGAAGTCCATGTCCCCGCCGACGCCCTCTACGGCGCCCAGACGCAGCGCGCCTTCGAGAACTTCCCCATAAGCGGCCAGCGTTTCGGGCGCCGGTTCATTCAGGCGCTGGGGCTGATCAAGAAATCCGCCGCGCGCGTCAACCGCGAACTGGGATACCTCGACGGCCACACGGCGCGGGCAATCGCCGCCGCCGCCACCGAGGTCGCCCGCGGCGACCGGGACGGCGAGTTCGTGCTCGACGTCTACCAGACCGGCTCCGGGACGTCCTCCAATATGAACGCCAACGAGGTGATCGCGGCGCTCGCCAACCGCATCCTGGAGGGCTCCGGGGCCGCGCCCGTGCATCCCAACGACCACGTCAACTTCGGCCAGTCCTCCAACGACGTGATTCCGACCGCCATCCACGTCTCCGCGCGCACAGCCATCGAGGAGGAGCTGATTCCCGCGCTCGAGCACCTGCGCGGTCTGCTCGCGGCGAAGGCCGCGGCCTTCGACGGCGTGCTCAAGTCGGGCCGCACCCACCTGATGGACGCGACGCCGGTGCGGCTGGGGCAGGAGTTCGGCGGCTATGCCATGCAGGTCACGCGCGCCATCGAGCGGCTTCGGCGCGCCTCGGCGGAGTTGGCCGAGCTGGCGCTGGGCGGCACCGCGACCGGAACCGGCATCAACACCCACCCCGACTTCGCGCGCCTCACCATCGAACATCTCTCCCGCGAGACCGGCCTCGCGTTTCGGGAAGCGGAGAACCATTTCGCGGCACAGGGCTCCCAGGACGCCTGCGTGAGCGCCTCCGGAGCCCTGAACGCGGCCGCATCCGGCCTGATGAAGATCGCCGACGACATTCGCTGGCTCTCGTCGGGCCCGACCTCGGGGATTCACGAAATCCGGCTTCCCGCCGTCCAGCCGGGGAGTTCAATCATGCCCGGCAAGGTGAACCCGGTCATGTCGGAGGCGCTGATGATGGTCGCGGCCCGCGTGGCCGGGAACCACACCGCCGTTACCATCGCCGGAAGCCGCGGCAACTTCGAACTGAACGTGATGCTGCCGGTCATCGCTCACTCGCTGCTGGAGTCGATCACGCTGCTCGCCGGGGCGAGCCGCGCCTTCGCGGACCGGTGCGTCGCCGGCATCGAGGCCAACCGGGAGCGGGCGCGCGAACTGCTCGACCGCAACCCCGCGATCGCGACCGCGCTCAACCCCTACATCGGCTACGACGCGGCCGCCAGGGTGGCCAAGCAGGCCGCCCGCGAGGGCAGGGCGGTGCGCGAGATCGTGCAGGCGAGGGGTCTGCTTGACGAGGAGACCCTGGAGGAGGCGCTGGACGTGCGGGGGATGACGGAGCCCGGGCTGCCGGCAAAGGAGTAGCCGAGCGCCCCCTCTTTTCCCGACCGGGAATATTTCGTTGGCGAGGATCGCCGCGGCCGCGATTGCTCCCGATCGGGAATAAACCGGTTGGCGCAACGGCGACGCGCTCGTATTTTTCCCGATCGGGAAAGAATCACCGCACCGGCCCGCTCATCCTTCATCGAGGCCCTTCCCATGACTCGTACCCCCATGACTCCCACGGAGATCGGAAGGATTGTCCGCGCCACTCGCCGAGCGCACGGTCTCCGCCAGGACCAGTTGGCAGGTGCCGCCAACGTGGGACCGCGCTTTCTTTCCGAGCTTGAGGCGGGCAAGAAGACCGCGCAGGTCGGCAAGGTGCTCAGGGTGCTCGCCGCCCTGGGTTGCGAACTGAGCATCAAGCCTCCCGACCCACCTGGGGACCGGCCTGACGCATGACGCGCTCGCTGACGGTATGGTGGGACCGCGAAGTCGTCGGCTCGCTGGCCCTCGACCGACACGGCACCATGCGGTTCGCGTACGCTCCCCGCTGGCTGGCCGAGGATTCCGCTCCGGCGGTGTCCTTTTCCCTGCCGAAGCGACCGGCGTCCTTCAGCACGCGCCAGTGCCACCCTGCGCCTCTCGCTGGCGGGCGCTCAATCCAAAATGCCGGTCATCGCCATCAACAGCGCCGTGGCGCTCCCTTCTCCGGGACAACCCAGCACCCACATTCTGAAACCATCCAGCGCGCGCTTCCCCTCGCTAACGGAAAACGAGGCGTTCGCCATGCGTCTCGCGTCACGCATGGGGCTATCGGTGGCTCCCGTCCAGCCCGGCGTGGTCGCCAGCCGGTCTTTTCTGCTCGTCGAGCGGTACGACCGACGCCTGGATGGCGACGGCGCGATCAAACGTCTTCATCAAGAGGATTTCTGCCAGGCTCTGGGCGTTCCGCCCGCGCAGAAGTACGCCTCCGAGGGAGGACCCACCTTCGCCCAGTGCTTCGATCTGGTCCGTCGCGTCTGCACACGTCCCGCACGAGAGGTTCTCAAACTACTGGATGCGGCGATCCTCCAGATGCTCCTGGGTAACGCGGACGCGCACGGCAAGAACTACAGCTTGCTAGCACGCCCGGACGGATCCATCGAAGTCGCGCCGCTCTACGACCTGCTGTCGACGATCGCCTATCCCGATCTGTCGCCGACGCTGGCCATGAAGATCGCCGGGCGCGGCAGCCTGAGGCAGCTGAGACGCGGCGACTGGGGCCGCTTTGCCGCGAGCGCGGGCCTGTCCGCCCGGTTCGTCCGCCGACGGGTCCGCGAGCTATGCGGTTACGCGCAGGAGGAGGTGGCGGCTACCGTGGCAGAGCTGGTCTCGCCGGGTCTTCGCGAGGAGGCTCTGGCGGGATGCGCCGGGCGAGTTTCGGAGAGGGCGCGGCGGCTGGCGGAGAGCGTGTGATTCGCCCGGTGGAGACGACCCGAGCCCGGGCCGCCGGCGAAGGAGCAGCCGAGCGCGATCGTCCACGGAAGGAGTACCCGGAGACTGGCTAAACTAATCGGACTAAGCTAACCTCCGGGCCCGGACAGGCGCGTAACCGCTTCGTCGAACGAGGAGATGCCTTCCTCGCCGGTGAGCTTGACCTCCCCGGTCAGTTCCCCGCCCCGGTTGAGCACGAAGGTGGGCGTCCCCTCCACTGCCATGAGCTGGGCCAGGTTCATGTCGCTCAGGATGAGGGGCGCAACGGTGTCGCGGATGAGGCAGGCCTGGAACTCCTCCAGCGGCAGGTTGATGTCGGCCGCGAACTGGAGAAAGACGGGAATCGGGTCCTGTAGCGGCTGCCACACGCTCTGGTTCATGTAGAGGCGGTGCTGCATCGCCTCGAAACCCTGCCGGTCGTTCAGCCCACCCGCGCACAGCGCGGCTTCGGCCGCGTGAAACCCGCGCATGAGACGGGCGAGCGGAAACATGCGCACCACGAAGTTCGCCCTCCCGGTGTCGACGAAGCTCGCCTTCAGCGAATCCGTGCGCAGGATGTAGAAGGACCGGCAGGTGGGACAGCCGAAGTCGATGAACTCGTCGATGCGCGCCAGGGTTGAATCCACCATGTAGATGCGCGAATTGTCGGCGCGCTCCAGGAATTCCACGTCCATCATGCTGAGCGCGATCCCGGTGGCAGCTTCCTGCTGCAGCGCGCTGGCCGACGTGGGAATCGCCGCAGCCAGGGCGAGCGCCGCGATCATCGTCCGCCGGGCACGCTGGTGTTTCCTTCGCATCGCTTCAAGCCTCTTTGGGCGGCCCACCCCGGACATGGGCGATACTCCTTCCTGGTTGGTCAATGAGACCCTTGGCATGGCTCTCGCGCAGGGTTCGACTGCTTCCGGTTACCGCCGCTGGCGCCGAATGGTTCAGCGTCCTCTGGGAATCAGGCGAACGTAGCCGGCCTGGATCAGGAGATCGAAGGCCTCGCCGGCCGTGACCGCCAGCTCCTGGGTCCGGTAGACGCCGCCACCCAGCAGATCCACTTCGAAGCCGATGGTAGGCAGCCTCCACTCGCGAGTGAAGCGCTGCCGCGTCTTGCCGGAAACGCTTCCCAGCCGGGTGCGCCCTCCGCCGGTCGAGATGTAGATGCGCGCGTCGTTGAAATCGAGGTTGTCCACAAAAATGGTGATATCCCGCGATGGCTCGGCGCCGATGCCGACGGGCGCGCGTCGCTGTCCCGTGCAGCCAGCAGCCAGCAGGGCCGCCAGCACGCAGAACGCGAACAGGGGTCGAGTTGTCATGATACCTCCTCCCGCGGGGGCCGGATGCCGGCTGGCCGCCGGCAGTCCGTCGTTTCCTGCCTGTGTACATTGTATCGCGAGTGGTGCGGGCCTGCTACCGGAAAAGGTCCCGGCGGGCGGCCTCGAGCGAAGGGCCCGGCACGCGGGGTTGCCCGCGCGACATGCGCCGATGAAGCTGGTTCAGGGCTCGCACCGGCTCCCAGGCGTACGTGGCGGGCAGGAGACAACCAACCATCCATGAGGCTCCGGATGCCGATAGCGGTCGAAAGGCGGGCGGCGTGGCGAGGGTGACGCGGTTCCCGGACGACCTGGTGGAGCGCATGCCGGGGGGGGATGCGATCACCCTGATCGTGCTCGACGGGGTGGGCGGACTCCCCCACCCCGCCACCGGCCTGACCGAGCTGGAATCCGCGCGCACGCCCAACCTGGACGCGATGGCCGCGGAGAGCTCGCTGGGCATGCAGGTGCCGGTCGCGCCCGGGATCACGCCGGGGAGCGGCCCCGCCCACCTCGCCCTGTTCGGGTACGACCCGGCCCGCTACCTGATCGGGCGCGGTGTGCTGGCCGCGCTGGGGGTCGGGATTCGGCTGCGCGAGGGGGACGTGGCCGCCCGGCTCAACCTCGCCACCCTGGACGGGCGCGGCCGCGTGGCCGACCGGCGCGCGGGGCGGCCCGACAACGCCGAGGGGCGGCGGCTGGTGCGGCGGCTGCGGGAGGGCGTGACCGCGCCGCCCGGGGTGGACCTCCACTTCCAGCACGTCATGGAGCACCGCGCGGTCATGGTGCTGCGCGGCGATGGCCTGGGCGCGGAGGTCTCGGACACCGACCCGCAGCGCACCGGCGTCCCGCCCCGCCCACCCGGGGCGCCCGACGGAGACGCGGCATCCGCGCGCACGGCCGAAGCTGCCGGCCGAATCCTGGAGCAGGCGGCGGAGGTGCTCGCCGGCGAGCCCGTCGCCAACGGGGTGCTCGCCCGCGGATTCGCCGAATACCGGGCCCCACCCGGCTTTGCCCGGCGGTATGGGCTGAAGGCGGTGGCGGTGGCGCGCTATCCCATGTACCGGGGGGTGGCTCGTCTGGTCGGAATGCAGGCCGCGGGAACCGCGGACTCCGACGGGGAGGCGGTGGAACTGATGCGGGCCGCCGCCGGACACGCCGACTTCCGCTTTTTTCACTACAAGGCGACGGATTCCCGAGGGGAGGACGGGGATTTCGAGGGCAAGGTCGGCGCCATCGAGGCGATGGACCGCCTTCTGCCGGGGCTGGACGACGGGGGCGTGGTGATCGTCACCGGCGACCACAGCACCCCCGCGACCATGGCCACTCATTCCTGGCACGCGGTGCCGCTCCTGATCCGGTCGCGCCGGGCCCGGCCGACCGGGCGCCGCCTGACCGAAAACGCGTGCCGGCAGGGCGATCTGGGCACCATCGCGGCGCGGCACATCATGTCGCTGGCCTTGGCGCACGCGGGCCGGCTGGCGAAGTTCGGCAGCTGAAGTTCGCGTCTTCCGCCGCCCGCAAGCACCCGTGATATCCATCCCCTGCGAAGAGCACAGCCTCGAGAACGGACTCCGGATCGTCCTTTCTCCCGATCCATCCGTGCCCATCGTCGCCGTGAACCTCTGGTACGACGTGGGTTCCCGGAACGAAGGTCCCGGACAGACCGGCCTGGCCCATCTCTTCGAGCACATGATGTTCCAGGGATCCCGCCATGTGGCCGGCAACCAGCACTTCGAGCTGCTGGAGGGCGTCGGCGGTTCGGCCAACGCGTCCACGTGGTTCGATCGCACCAACTACTACGAGACCCTCCCCTCGCATCATCTGGAGCTGGCGCTCTGGCTCGAGGCGGATCGCATGGGATGGATGCTGCCCGCGCTCACCGCCGAGAAGCTCGAGAACCAGCGGGATGTGGTGAAGAACGAACGCCGTCAGCGCTACGACAACCAGCCCTACGGGGACTGGGATGAGCGCATGCTGGCGATGGTCTACCCGCCGGGGCACCCCTATCGCCATCCGGTCATCGGGTCACTGGAGGACATCGACGGGTTCACGCTCGACGACCTCGAGTCGTTCTTTCGCGCCTACTACGCGCCTGAAAACGCCGTGCTCACGCTCTGCGGCGGCTTCGATCCCACCCGCGCGCTCGAGTGGACTGAACGCTACTTCGGCGGGATCCCGCCGGGACCCGGGGCCCGGAGGATCGCCGGAGATGCGGACGCGGAGCGCGAGAACCACACCGTTTCCAGCCAGACGGTCGAGGCCGATGTGCCGCTCACGCGGATCTACGCGGCGATGCGCGTGCCCACCTTCGACGATCCCGCCTTCTACGCCGCCGACGTCGCGGGCGACATTCTGGGAAGGGGACGGGCATCGCGACTCCATCGCTCGCTGGTGCTGGAGCGACGGGTCGCCAAGGATGTCGCGGCGCACGTTTTTCCGCTGATGACCGGGGCCGCGATGATGCTGGTTCGGGCGACGGGCAACATGGGGGTCGACCCGCGGGAGCTGGAGGCAGCCCTGGTCGAGGAGATCGACGGGCTGAGGGCGGTCGCCGGGGAGGAAGTCGCCAGGGCCGTGGCCATGGCCGAGACGGCCATTCTCGGGCAACTCGAGGTCGTGGCCCAGCGGGCCGATCTGCTCTCGATGTTCGCGACGCATTTCGGAGATCCGCAGCGGATCTCCACGGAAATCAATCGCCTGCGCGCGGTTACGCCGGAGGCGGTGGCGACCCTGGCCGGAGAACGCCTGGGACCGGAGAACCGGGCGATTCTGACGTACGTGCCCCGGACATCCGCTTGAGCCCCGCAGGCTTTCCCCGCACACCGCCGGGACCGGGACCGGTTGCGCCCTTCGCGATTCCGACGGTGCATGCCGCGAGACTCGATTCCGGGCTGGAGCTGCGAGTCGCGCGCCGGGATGGGGTTCCGTTGGTGACCGCCCTCCTGGTCATGGATGCAGGCGAGGCGACGCTGGCGGGCGAGCAGGCCGGGCTGGCGGTGCTGACGGGCAAGGCGCTGCACGGCGGCACCGCGCGCCGGTCGGCGGTGGAGTTGGCGTGCGCCCTCGAGGACATGGGTACGCACCTGGCGACGTCGGTCGGCTGGGATTCCACGGTGGTCTCCCTGACCTGCGCCGCCGACCGGTTTCCGCGCGCCCTCCGGTTGCTGTCGGAAGTCGTCCTGACTCCGGGGTTTCCGGATGAAGAGGTGGAGCGCATCCGCGAGCAGCAGCTGGGAGGGATCCGGCAACGCAGGATGTATCCCGCGCAGCTCGCCACCGCGGCCGCGGCACACTTCTTCTTCGGGAAGGGGGCCACCTACGGGCGGCCGATGGCGGGCGCGGAAGGGACGGTCGCGGGCCTGGAGCGCACGCATGTGGCAGGCTTCGCAACCGGCCGCTTCCGGCCGCGGGGAGCTGCGCTGGTCGTGGCGGGCGATGTCTCGGGGGCGGCGGTGACGGACCTCTCGGCCGAGTGTTTCGGCGGCTGGCGGGGGCAGGCCGGTCCCGTCGAAGCGACGGCCGGGCCCCGCTTCGGCGAGCGTCGCTTCGTGATCGTCCATCGCCCGGGCGCGGTTCAGTCGGAGCTGCGCATCGGCCATGCCAGCGTGGCGCGCACGACGCCCGACTACTTCCCGCTGATCGTGCTCAACGCCGTGCTCGGGGGCGCGTTCACCAGTCGCCTCAACCTGAACCTCAGGGAAGACAAGGGCTTCACCTACGGAGTGAGCTCGCACTTCCTCCTCCGGCGCGCGGGCGGGATGTTCCGCATCGCCACGGCAGTGGCGACCGAAGACACCGCGGCGGCCGTCCGGGAGGTGCTTGCGGAGACGGAGACGCTGGTTGCCGACGGACCCACGCCGGCCGAAGTGCGCGGCGCGCGCGACTACCTGGCGGGGATCTTCCCGCTGCGCCTGGAGACCACCGCCCAGGTCGCGTCGGGCATCGCGCGGATGTTCGTGCACGGCCTCGCCCCTGATTACCACGCGCGCTACCGCGACCGGGTGCGGGCGGTGCAGGTCGACGACGCGGCGGGCGCGGCCCGTCGCCGGATCCGCCCGGACGCCCTCACGGTGGTGGTAGCGGGCGACGCCGACCGGGTGGCCTCGGAACTCGAATCCCTCGGCCCGGTCGAAGTCCACCACGACTTCTGACCCGCCTGTGCGCGTCCGCCGCAGCGCGGACGACGCCGATCCATGAAAGGCAGCCGCCGGCACGGGGTGGAACACGACCGGAGCGCGCGCCGGGAGGCTCCTCCGGGCAAACCCGCGGTGCGTCGCGACCTCCTCCGGGCAACCCCTCGCCGCCCGGCCGCGCCTAACGTCCGGAAAGCAGCCGCTCTCGTATGACCGCTGGCGTCATGCGGGTCGGGCTGCCCGCGTCTTCGGGACGCAGCATCAACGGGAGAAACCGCGTTGCTCGAAAGGGAGTTGCCACCATACCTGTCCGCCGGTCGAGCCGTGTACCCGGGGGGCGACACCGTTCGATACCCGGGACCGGACGCGATCCCGGGACCGAATGGGACGGGCCGCCTGTCGAGCCGGGTGGTTCACCATGGGCGGGTGGTTCACCTTTCCGTCGACCGGGTGCGCTTTCCGGACGGATCCGAGGGCGACCTGGAACTGATCCGGCACCCCGGGGCCGCCGCGGTGGTGCCCTTCGTGGATCCGCCGGAGTCGCCCGATCCCGCGATTCTGCTGCTCCGGCAGTACCGCTACGCCTCCGGGGGATACCTGTACGAAGTGCCGGCGGGATTGCCCGGCGGGACGAACGAGGCCTGGGCGGAGTGCGCGCGGCGGGAGCTGGCGGAGGAGACCGGATTCACCGCGGCCCGGATCGACTATCTGACCCGAATCTTCACGACACCCGGCTTCACCAACGAGGTGATTCACCTGTTCGCCGCGACCGGCCTCTCGGCTGGAGACGCCGTCCGCGACGCGGACGAGTTCATCACCGTGCAGGTGGTGCCGTTCTCCAGCGCCCTGGAGATGGTGCGCACAGGTCGGATCGTGGACTGCAAGACCGTCGCGGCTCTCCTGTACACCGCCGCCTTCCGGAGGACCTCGTCCGGAGACCGTGCCGTCCACCGCGGGAACGACGGCCGTCCTCCCCCGGGGACGCACCTGGGGCGCGAGGCCGGGGAGCGCGCGTGAATCGTCTGGTACGAAACCTGCACACAACAATGCCCTGTTCGGGGGCACAAAGAGCCAAGTCTGGCAGTGGAGCTAAATGAATACCGAAAAGAGCCTGGCAAGGAAGCCGGCGAGGCCGGCGCAGGAAACCCGGGACGCCCTCAGGAAGCTGGACGACAGCGCCGTCGTGAAGCGGTTCCTCGAGGGCGAGCAGAGAGCCTTCGGGATTCTGGTGGACCGCTACGACAATCGGCTGGTCAACTTCGTCTACCGGACCATCGGCGACCGGGAGCGGGCGCAGGACCTGGTGCAGGAGACCTTCATCCGGGTCTACCGCCACCTCCACCGCTTCGACCCCACCAAGAAGTTCTCCACCTGGATCTACACCATCGCCAGCAACCTGGCGAAGAACGAGCTGCGCAACCGCTCGCGAAACCCCCTCGTCTTCTTCCAGACCATCAAGAAGAACTGGGAGGCGGATCATCGGCCGCTGGAGTGGGAGGACCACACCTACAGGCCCGACGACCTGTACCGCAAGAGACACCTCCGGGCGGTCGTCGAAAAGGCGGTCAGCGAACTGCCGGAGCATCACCGGGTGGTATTCGTGCTGCGGGAACTCCAGGGGAAGACGTACGAAGAGATCTCCGAGATCACCGCGGTCAACCTGGGTACGGTGAAGAGCCGACTGAACCGGGCGCGCAACAACTTCGCCCGCATCGTCGCACCCATGCTGGACTGAGTCCACGCCGGACGCACCATCCAGCTCGCGCTCCCGAACATCACCTTCCGCGCGTCTCCCCGCGTAGCGGGCTGCGCGCCCGCGGCCCCGCCGCCGGCTACCGGGTTCTGGCCCGGCCAAGGGTGGGAACCTCGTCCTGCCCCCTCCGGTAGCAGACCTTCCACAGTCTGGTCCCGGAGCCTCCTTCCCGCGAGTTCGCGGGGGAACCCGAGCGTTGCACTTCAAGTAGAGAACTCGGCAGGCACCGACGGACCCGGGGGATCGGATTCGGACCGCCGGACGAGGGTTGAGCGAGCAGGCTCGCAAGGAAAGAGTCGCCAGGACCACGAGTACACGGACGCACATGGAATGCAACGGCTTTCTGAAGCGCTTCTCCGAATTCCATGATGGAGAAGCGGCCGATGCGGACGTTTTCGAGCAGCACCTGACGGAGTGCGCGGGGTGCCGGCGCTACACGGACACCGTATCGCGCAGCCTGGCTCTGCTGCGCGCCATCCCCGGCGTGACCGTTTGCGAGGACTTCCGTCCCCGACTTCAGCATCGCATCTACCACATCCAGGAGGATCTTGCGCGCCGCCGCCGCGGCGCCCCGTTCACCCGCCTGGGTGTGGCGTTCGCCGCCACGATTCTGCTGGCGCTGGCCGTATGGGGACCGGAACTCGTCCAGGAGACTCCCCAGGTCGCGCTTCCCCCCATCGTCGTCTCCGAGCCTCCCTCGCTGCGCACGGCCGCGCCATCCGCCACGGTACGCTATCGCTCCATCCGCCTCCTGGACTCCAGCCTGGACGGCAACGACCTGTGGAGCCGCGCGCTGTACGAATACTCGCCCCTCTCCCAGCGCTGACCGGGAATCCAAGTCCCGGCAGGCAATGATCCCCGCCACCTATCGGCGCGCGCTTGGCGGGCATGGAGGCGGGGTCTTCTACCTCCATGGCGAAGACGACTTCCGCAAGCGCGAGGCCGCGCGGGAGATCGCCGATGCCCATCTCGACCCGGCGACGCGCGACTTCAACTTCGACGTCATGTCCGGCCCGGAGCTCGACGTGCGCGATTTCGCCTCGGTGCTGGCCACCCCCCCCATGATGGCCGAGTGGCGGGTGGTGCTGGTCCATGGCGCGGAGGCGCTGGCTCCGCTTCCCGCGGCGCGCAAGCTCGTGCTCGGCATCGCGGCATCGCCCCCGGAGGGGCTGGCCCTGATTCTGACCGCCACGCGGCCGGCGCGCTCCAGGGCGCGTTTCTATCGGGACATCGTGCGCGCGGCCCGCTCGCTCGAGTTCCGTCCGGTGCGGGCAAACGACCTGCCCGGCTTCCTGATCTCGTGGTGCCGCGACCGGCATGGCGCGGAGATGAACGAAGACGCCGCGCGAGCACTTGCGGCGGCCGTCGGATCCGACATGGGAGTACTGGCGCAGGAGATCGCCAAGCTGATCTCCATGGCCCCCGAAGGCCGCCCGATTACGGTGGAGACGGTGGAGTCCGGAGGGATCCGGGTTCCCCGCCTCGACCCCTGGCGCTGGTTCGACATGGTGGGACGACGAGACTTCGCGGCGGCCACCGCCGCCCTGGGCGAACTCTTCATGCGCGGCGAATCAGGCGTGTTCCTGGTCATGGGCCTCACCACCCACTTCCTCCGCATCGGGCTGGCGCTCGACCGCGGGCTGTCCGGGCTGGAGGCCGCGCTTCCACCCCATCAGCGCTGGCTCGCCCGCCGCATCCAGGGACAGAGCCGGGGCTGGAACCGCGAGAGCCTGGACGCGGCGCTGCTCGGCCTGCGCCGGGTAGACCGGCTGATGAAGGCAAGTGCCCTGCCCCACCATCATCTACTGGAGGAATGGCTGCTCGCGCAGCGTGCCTCCGCGGGAGAGGGAGGTCGAGCGGGGCCCCTCCGCGCCGGTGCCCGGACGCGGCGCGGAGAGGCCGTCAGGTAAGGGGCGCGACTATCCGCGCACGCCGAGGCTCCAGATGAACGCCGCGAGCGAACTGATCTCCTCGTCGGAAAGACCCAGACCGCCGCGCGGGAGCATCAGGCCGGGATACTCCTTCGGCTCGAGAACTCCGGTCTCGATGACCTGGATGATGCCGGCGTAGCTGCCGTCCGAGTTGAGCCACACGTCGTCGGCCAGGTTTGGCGCCAGCTGTCCCCCCTTGCCGTTGGCCCCGTGGCACGCGGAGCAGGTGGCCCGCGCGTTGAAGAGGATCCGCCCCTCCGAAATGGACTCCAGGGTGACGCCGTCCGGAGCCGCGCCGTCGTTGAGGGTTGCGCTGAGGGCATCCGGCAGCGGGACATCCGCGTTGGCGTCTCCGGTTCCACCGCATGCCGCCGAAACAACGATCACCAATAGTGGCAAGACGTGATTCAGCAATGGTTTATGTATCATCAAGAACTCCTTTCGGGATTCAGTGTCGACGGGTGTGGGCGACACAACGGCTGATACACCGGGAGAGTGGCCAGGAGCCCGCCCGGGAACGCTGCGGTTCACGGGACCGCTCCCCTTCCGGGACGGTCTGCGACACCACAACTTGGATCATGGCCCCGGGTGGGGTCGGGCGGGACACGCGGACGGCGTGCTCCGCTTCGGATACGCCATTTTGCCGCGCACATCAGGACGGGTTTTCCGGGATGATCTCCGGCGCCAGCGCCACGCCATGACTCAGGACACGCCGCTCATGCGCCAGTGGCGGGCCGTGAAGGCGCGCCACCGCGATGCCCTGGTGTTTATCCGGGTGGGCGATTTCTTTGAGCTCTTCAACGAGGATGCGCGCAAGGGCGCGCGCCTGCTCGGGCTGACCCTTACGGCGCGCAACAACGGGGCGGCGCGGCAGGTTCCGCTCGCGGGGGTGCCCGCCAAGGCGCTGGACGACTACCTGCGCAAGCTGGTGAAGCTGGGTTGCCGGGTGACCATCTGCGACCAGGTCGAAGATGCCAGGGCGGCCAAGGGGCTGGTGCGCCGCGAGGTGGTGGAGACCATTACTCCCGGCACGGTCGTCCACGACGAGCTGCTGGAGGCCCGGCGCAACAACTTCCTGGTGGCGCTCGCGCCCGCGGGGAAGGAATTCGGCGGCCTGGCGGCCCTCGACCTGTCCACGGGCGAACTGGTGCTCGAGGTCGTGGGCGAGGAAGCCCTCGCCGCCCGCATGGGCGAGTTGGCGCCGGCCGAGCTGCTCCTGCCCGCTTCCCTGGAGGGACGAACGGTGCCGGGCGCTGCGCCCGATACGCTGGTCACCCTCCGCGACGACTGGATCTTCGGGGAGGAGGCGGCGCGCGAGGAAGCGCGGCGCGCCTACGGAGTGCTGTCCCTGCAGGGATTCGGCATCGAGGCGGGCGATGCGCCCGCGGTGCGCGCCGCGGGCGCCCTGCTCGCCTACGTCGCGGAGATCCGTCCCGGCGGGGTGGCGCACCTGCAACCTCCCGCCGTGCGCCGTCCCGGCTCGACCATGGTGGTCGACGAGATGACGCGCCGGAACCTGGAGTTGACCGAACCTCTGCGGCCGGGAGACCAGGGCGCCACCCTCATCTCGGTGCTGGACGACACCGTGACCGCCATGGGCGCGCGCACGCTGCGGAGCTGGCTGCTGGCGCCGCTGGTGGAAGCAGCCGCCATCTGGAAGCGCCAGGAGGTGGTGGGGGAGTTCTTCGAACGGTTCGAGGTGCGGCGTGACGTTCGCGAGGCGCTCTCCGAGGTCGCCGATCTGGAGCGGCTGGCCGGGAAGATCTCGCTTGGACGGGTCATGCCGCGCGACCTGCTCGCGCTGGCGCGTTCCCTCGACCGGGTCCCGCCGGTGCGGCGCGCGCTGGCGGCGGCCGAACTCCCCGGGCTGCGGGAGCGGGGAGCCCGGCTCGACGCCATGGAGGACGTGCGCGAGCTGCTCGGGCGGGCCATCGCCCCCGACGCACCGGCGACCCTGCAGGAAGGCGGCGTGATCCGGGCCGGGTACGACACGGCCCTGGACGCCCTCCGCCAGACACGCGGAGATGCGCGCACGTCGATCGCGACGCTGCAGGCCCGGGAGCGGAAACGCACGGGCATCGCCTCGCTGAAGGTCGCCTACAACAAGGTATTCGGTTACTACCTGGAGGTGACCCGGGCCAACCTGGGCCGGGTGCCGGACGACTACGTGCGCAAGCAGACACTGGCGAACGCGGAGCGCTTCTTCACCCCCGAACTGAAGGAGTGGGAAGGCCGCATTCTGGACGCCGAGGACCGCATCGGCACCCTGGAGGCGGAACTGTTCGCCGCGGTGCGGGAGGAGGTGGCCGAGCAGGTGGGGCGGCTGCAGAGGCTCGGGCGCTCGCTCGGGCGTCTCGATGCGCTGACGGGACTCGCGGAGGTGGCGGAGCGGAGCGGCTACGTCCGTCCGGAGATCCATTCCGGCTACGCCGTCGAGGTACGCGCCGGGCGGCACCCGGTGGTGGAGGCGGTGATGCCCGCGGGCAGCTTCGTGCCCAACGATCTGGTTCTTGAGGAAGACGGTCGGGTGGTCGTGCTGACCGGCCCCAACATGGCGGGCAAAAGCACCATCCTGCGGCAGGCGGGGCTCATCCAGCTGCTCGCCCAGATGGGGTCCTTCGTGCCCGCCGACCGGGCAAGACTGCCGGTCTGCGACCGGATCTTCACCCGGGTCGGGGCGAGCGACAACCTGGCCCGCGGGCAATCGACCTTCATGGTCGAAATGCACGAATCGGCGGCGATCGTCCACGGCGCCACCGCGAACAGCCTGGTGCTGCTGGACGAGATCGGGCGCGGCACCTCCACCTACGACGGGGTCTCCATCGCGTGGGCGGTCACCGAGCATCTGCACGAGGTGGTCGGCGCCAAGACCATCTTCGCGACCCACTACCACGAGCTCACCCAGCTGGGCGAACTGCTCCCGGCGGTGCGCAACCTGAACGTGGCGGTGCGCGAATCCGGCGAGGACATCGTATTCCTGCGTCGTCTGGAGGAGGGGGGCGCCGACCGGTCCTACGGAATCCAGGTGGCGCGGCTGGCCGGGATGCCGCCGGCCATCGTGGAGCGGGCAAAGGAACTTCTGGCGGAACTGGAGGGAAGACGTACACATGACGGAGGGTGCCTGGGGCGTCAGGGTGAACGTCGCCCTTCTTCGGCCGTGGAGCCCGGCCAGCTCTCTCTCTTCGCGGCGGAAGCCGAGCTGTGCGCCCGCCTTCAGGAGATCGATCTCGACAACATGACCCCACTGGAATCCATGACACTGCTCGCGGAACTGCGCCGTCTCGCGCGCGGGACGCGCTAGACATGCCGGCGCCGCTCCCGCCTTCAGGGCGCATTGCCGGCCCGGTGCCTCGCCGCTCTCGCTGCGCGCGTGGCTTCATCCACGGAATGCTGGCGATCCCGACCCTGGGCGTGTCCTGGCTCACAGCCTGCGCCAGCGATGCCGAGGTGGAGGATCCCGCGCCCCTGGGCGACGCCGTCCCCATCGAATACCCGCTCGAGATGTGGGATCAGGGAATCGAGGGCGAGACGGTGCTCCAGGTCCGCGTCAACGAGCTGGGTGAGGTGGACTCCGTCGCGGTGATCGAGACCAGCGGGCACGAGTCGCTCGATTCGGCCGCGGCCGAGGGCGCGCGCGCGATGATCTTCCATCCCGCGCGGAGGGACGGGCGTGATGTTCCGGTGTGGGTACGCATGCCGGTGCAGTTCTCAAGGCAGTCGAGCCCCGAACCTTGATGACCGCCCGCAGGGAGGGAGCGTGGCGATGACCGTCCGCCATCGGGAGCCCTACGACAACGTGATGGAGATGGTGGGGTGGACCCCGCTGGTGCGTTTGCACGGTGTCGCCGCGGACTGCCGCACCCCCGTCTACGGGAAGTGCGAGTTCATGAGCCCCGGCGGTTCGGTGAAGGATCGCATCGGCCTCGCCCTGGTGAGCGCGGCGGAGCGGGACGGAACCCTGCGCCCGGGCGGCGTGATCGTCGAAGCCACCAGCGGGAACACCGGACTGGCGCTCGCGATGGCCGCGGCGACGCGCGGGTATCGCTGCGTCTTCACCATGCCCGACAAGATGAGCCAGGAGAAGGTGAAGCTGCTGCGCGCCTTCGGGGCGGAGGTGGTGATCACCCCCACGGCCGTCGGGCCCGACCATCCCGACCACTACCAGCAGGTCGCCCGCCGCATCACCCGGGAGACCCCCGGCGCCGTACTGGCCGACCAGTTCTACAACCTCGAGAACCCGAAAGCCCACTACGCCACGACAGGCCCCGAACTCTGGGAGCAGAGCGGAGGCCGTATCACACACCTGGTGGGCGGGGCGGGCACCGGAGGGACCATCTCCGGCGCCGGCGCATACCTGAAGGAGAGGAATCCGGCGGTCGAGGTGGTGGGCGTGGATCCGGTGGGGTCGGTGATTTCCTCCTTCTTCAACACCGGCGAGATGGGGGAGGGACACCCGTACCTGGTGGAGGGACTCGGCAACGACAAGATCCCCGGCGCGCTGAACCTCGACGTCGTGGACGCGTACGTGACCGTCAAGGACGGCGAAGCCTTCCGCATGGCGCGCCGGCTGACCACGGAGGAGGGACTCTTCGTGGGCGGCTCGTCCGGGCTGAACACGCACGCCGCAGTGGAGCTGGCCCGCCGGCTCGACGACCCGGAGGCCTTCGTGGTCGCGATTCTGTGCGACTGGGGAGAACACTATCTTACCAAGATGTACGACGACGAATGGATGCGTGAGAACGGTTTCCTGGAACGCCCGCGCAGGAGCGTCCACGACCTCGTGCGCGCCAAGGAACCGCTCGGCTTCCGGCTGCTGACGGCAACGCCCTCCACCCCCGTGCGCATGGCGGTGTCCACCTTGAGCAGCCACGGGATTTCACAGCTCCCGGTGGTTCGGGACGGGGATTGCGTGGGCTCGCTGAGCGAGGGAAGGCTCATGGCAAGGGTCATCCAGGACCCGGGAGTCCTGGACCACCCGGTGGAGACCGTGATGGGCTCGCCCTTCCCGGTGGTGGACAGCCATCTCGACGCCGAGAAGGCGACCCGGCTGCTGACCCGCGAAAACCCCGCGGTCCTGGTGAGGGCCAACGGAAGGCTGGAAGACATTCTCACCCGTTTCGACATCGTGCGCACGCTTACGGGAGCGGCCGGTTGAGCGGCGCCCGGCGGGGAATGCGGTGATGAAGGTCGCCGTGCTCATGGGCGGGACGTCCGAGGAACGGCCGGTATCGCTGGTCTCGGGCGCCGCGGTCGCCGCCGCGCTGCGCGGCCGCGGCCATGAGGTCGTGGCGGTGGACCCGGCCTCGGGCGTGCTCAGCCAGGAGCGGGAACGCGAGCTGCGCGAGTCGGGGGTGGCCCGGGAGGCGCCGCCCTCCGCGGGACCGGGCGGGAGCGACCCCCTCCTCGTCCTCGACGAGGCGCTGCGGGCGTGCGCGCCCGAGGTGGTCTTCCCGGCGCTCCATGGCGGGACCGGCGAGGACGGCACCGTGCAGTCGCTGCTCGACCTGATCGGGATCCCCTATGCGGGGAGCGGACACACCGGCTGCGCCCTGGCCATGGACAAGGACCTCACCAAGCGGCTGCTGCGCGACGCCGGCATCCCGACGCCCGAGTGGATTGCCGGACACGCGCCCGCGGACCGCGCCGTCGCCGAGCTGGGGCTTCCCCTGATCGTCAAGCCGCCGAGGGGCGGGTCGACACTGGGACTCACGCTGGTGCATCGCGCCGACGAGATCCCCGCCGCGGAGGAGCAGGCGCTCGCGTACGGCGGCGAGGTCATGTTCGAGCGCTACGTTCGGGGACGGGAGCTGACGGTGGGCATTCTGGGGCACCAGGCGCTCCCGCCGGGCGAAATCATCCCCGAAAACGAGATCTTCGACTACGAGTGCAAGTATCAGCCGGGGATGGCGCGCGAGATCTTCCCGGCCCGCATCCCGGAGGACATCGCCGCCACACTGCGCCGGCAGGCGCTCGCCGTGCACCGCGTCCTCCGGCTCGACGGCTTCAGCCGGGTCGACTTCATCCTGGACTCCGCGGGCACCCCCTGGTGCCTCGAGGCGAACGCGCTTCCGGGCCTGACGCCCGCCAGCCTGCTGCCGCGGGCAGGACGCGCCGCAGGGCTGTCCTTCGGCGAACTGTGCGAGCACATCGCCGCCCTGGCTCTGTCGGGACGCGCCGCGCCCGTCGCCGCCGGCTCGCGCGCATGACCTGGTCGTCGTTCCAGCCGGGCTACGGCGCCTCCGTACTCACGCCCTGGGTGAAGCGACTGCTGATCGCCAACGCGGCGATCTTCCTGCTCATGTGGGTCAGCGGGAGCGCCGGCTTCTTCGTGGAGTGGTTCGCGTTCCGGCCGTCCCGCATCCTCACCCGCCCCTGGGGCGCGCTCACCTACATGTTCCTGCACGCGGGCTTCTGGCATGTGTTCATCAACATGCTGATGCTGTTCTTCTTCGGCATGCCGCTGGAGCGCCGCTGGGGTTCGCGCGAGTTCATCAAGTACTACCTGCTGTGCGGACTCGGAGGAGTGGCCCTCAGCTTCGTCTTCCAGTCCTCTTCGATCATCGGCGCGTCGGCGGCGGTGTACGGCCTGATGGTCGCCTTCGCCATGACCTGGCCGGACGCGCCCATCTACATCTGGGGGATCTTTCCGGTCAAGGCGAAATGGCTGGCCGCCTTCCTCTTCGTGGTGAGCACGCTGAGCGCCTTCGGAGGAGGGGGGGACGGGATCGCCCACTTCGCCCACCTGGGCGGCCTGGTCACGGGGTTCGTCTACCTCAGGACCGACTGGCGAACCCCCGCGTGGCTGCCGGGGCGCGGCAGCGCCGGCTCCTCCCGTGCGGGCGGAAGATCCGGTTCCGGCACGACGCCCGGACGGCGGCCGACCCCCCCGGCGGATCCCACCGGTCGCCCGGAACGTTGGCGGAGAGCCGACGAGGAAGCCCTGCTGGACGAAGTGGACGCCATCCTCGACAAGATCTCGCGCAGCGGGATGAGGTCGCTCACGCGCAAGGAACTCGAACTCCTCAACGAGGTTTCCCGCCGGCGCCGCTCTTCCTAGCTTCTGCTCCCGGCCGAATTCGCCAAAACCACGACGCCGCGCCGCGTCGCCCGACTCAAAACACGTTTCAGGAGGCCAGATGGCGGAAGGGAAGGAGTACCTGACGGAGGATATTCGCAACGTGGCCATACTCGGCCACGGCGGCTCCGGCAAAACCATGCTGGTGGACGCCCTTGCATTCGTGGGAGGGACGGCCCGGCGCAAGGGCAATGTGGCGGAGGGACACGCCCTCACGATGACCGCGCCCGAGGAGATTCAGCACGGGATCTCGATGCAGCTCACGCCCGCCTTCAGCGAGTGGAAGGGGACGAAGGTCAACCTGATCGATACCCCCGGATACCTGGACTTCACGGGGGAGGCCCTGGCGGCGGTGCGCGTGGCGGACGCGGCCGTCATCGTGGTGAGCGCGACCTCGGGCGTCGAGGTCGGGGCCGAACGGGTGTGGCGCTACTGCGAGGAGCGCGGCATCCCGCGCATGTTCTTCGTCTCGATGATGGACAAGGAGCACGCCGATTTCCGCAAGGTATTCGAGAACATCAAGGAGATCCTGGCCGACAGCGCATTGCCGGTCGAGATACCGGTGGGCGAGGGACCCGGCTTCCGCGGGATCATCAACCTGTTCAGCGGACGCACCCACATGTATCGGGAAGGCTCCGCCACCGGCGAATACGACGAGGCCGAGGTCCCTTCCAACCTGGAGGACATCTTCGAGGAGTGGACCACGGAACTGCAGGAAACCCTGGCGACCACCGACGAGGAACTCCTGGACCGCTACCTGGAGGGCGAGGAGATTACGCGCGAGGAAGCCCTCGAGGCCATGGCCATCGCGATGGGGCGGGGCGAAGTGGTGCCCGTCTTCTGCGGCTCCTCGACGCGCGTCTACGGGATCCGGGCGCTGCTGCGCAAGATGGTCGAGCTCTTTCCCGATCCCTCCGAGTCGGGCAGCCACTCCGCCTCCCGTCCGGGCCTGGACCAGGACACGGAGCTCCAGGCGTCCGACGACGGATCGTTCGCGGCGCTGGTCTTCAAGACCGCAACCGAACCGCACGTGGGCGAGCTGTCGTATTTCCGCGTGTTCAGCGGCGTCGCCGTCAACGGGATGGATGCGCACAACGCCGACCGCAGCTCGAGCGAGAAGCTGAACCACGTGTCCATACCCCTGGGACGGGAACGCCTGGAGGTGCCCCGCCTGCACGCAGGCGACATCGGCGTGGTGGCCAAGCTCAGGAACACGAGCACCAACGACACCCTGTCCTCCTCCGCCCGGCCCCTCGTCCTCCGGAAGATCGACTTCCCGGAGCCGGACGTGTCGGTGGCGATGAGGGGCGCGACCCGCGCGGATGACGACAAGATCGGCGAAGCCCTGCAGAAGCTGCACGACGAGGATCCGACCTTCCACGCCGCGTACAATCCGGAGCTGGGACAGACGATAGCGCGGGGACTCGGGGAGCTGCACCTGGACGTCCAGATGCAGCGCATGAAGCGCAAGTACAACGTCAGCGTGGAGACGGAGCAGCCCAAAATCGCCTACCGGGAGACCATCACGCGCACCGCCGAGGGACGCGGACGCTTCAAGAAGCAGACAGGCGGCCGCGGTCAGTTCGGTGACTGCTGGGTGCGCCTGTCGCCCCGGCCGCGCGGCGAGGGCTACGAGTTCGTGGACAGCATCAAGGGGGGCGTCATCCCAGGGAAATACGTCCCGTCGGTGAACAAGGGCATCCAGGAGGCGGCCGGAAAAGGGGTCCTGGCCGGGTTCTCACTGGTGGATTTCGCCGCCGAGTGCTACGACGGCTCCTACCACTCGGTGGACTCCTCCGACATCGCGTTCAAGGTGGCCGGGTCGATGGCCTTCCGCGAAGTCGCGGGCAGGGCGGGGCCGGTGCTGCTGGAACCGATCATCGAGGTCGAGGTGTCGACTCCGGACGAGTACATGGGCGACATCATGGGCGACATCACGCAGCGTCGCGGCAAGGTCCAGGGCATGGTGCCCGGCAACGGAAGCACGACCGTGCAGGCGCTCGTTCCTGAAGCCGAACTCTACAAGTACGCCACCGCTCTGCGGTCCATGACCCAGGGACGCGCCCACCACACGCGTACCCTCGCCGGGTACGAGCCGATGCCGGCACACGAGGCGCAGCAGGTGATCGAGGCGCTCAAGGCGGAGGAGTAGAGCAGGAGAAGGCCGGTGGCCGGACACAGCAAGTGGGCGCAGATCAAGCGCAAGAAGGCCGTCAACGACGCCCGGCGCGGCCAGATGTTCACCAAGCTCATCCGCGAGCTGACGGTGGCGGCCCGCGACGGCGGCGGCGATCCCAACTTCAACCCGCGCCTGCGCCTGGCGGTGGATACCGCCAAGGCCGGGAACATGCCCCAGGAGAACATCGAGCGGGCGATCAAGAAGGGGACCGGTGAACTCGCAGGCGTCAACTACGAGGAAGTGGTCTACGAAGGCTATTCCCCCGGCGGGGTCGCGCTCTACATCGAGACCCTGACCGACAATCCCAAGCGCACCGTGGCGGCGGTGAGGCACCTCCTCACCAAGAACGGAGGCAGCCTGGGGACCGCCGGGTCGGTGGCCTGGCAGTTCGACCGCAGGGGGCAGATCTACATCGAGGCGGCCGAGCACTCCGAGGAGGAGGTGCTCGAGGCGGCGCTCGAGGCGGGGGCGGAGGACGTGGCGCGGGAGGGCGGCGACATCGTCGTCACGACCGAACTGGCCTCCTTCCACCAGGTCCAGGAGGACATGCGTCAGGCCGGAATCCGCATCGCGCAGGCGGAGCTCGCGATGATTCCGCAGAACGAAGTGGACGTCGCGGGAAGGACCGCGGAACGGCTGGTGCGCCTGATGGAGGCGCTCGACGGGTCGGACGACGTTCAGAAGATCTCGTCCAACGGCAACATCGACGAGGAAACCCTGGCCCGGCTGTCGGAATGAGGGCCGGGCGGCCGCGAAGCGTACGGTGACGCCGCCGGAAGGGACGCTGATCGTGCTCGGGGTGGATCCGGGCACGGCGCGCACCGGCTACGGGGTGGTCGCCAGCCGGGAGCGCACGCTCTCGCTGCTCGAGTGCGGAGTGGTGCGCACCCGGCCCCGGCGCCCGCTTGCCGACCGCATCCGCCACATCTTCGAGGCGATGCAATCGATCATCGAGCGCTTCGAGCCCTCCGTGCTCGCCGTCGAGAAGGTGTTCCAGGGGAGGAATCCGCAGAGCGCGCTGACCCTGGGCCATGCACGCGGCGCCATCCTGTTGGCGGGCGCGCTCGCCGCAGTCCAGATTGCCGAGTATTCGCCGACCGCGATCAAGAAGGCGGTGGTCGGTACCGGTCGGGCCACCAAGGAACAGGTGGGGTTCATGGTCAAGACACATCTGCGGCTGGCTTCCGCGCCTTCGCCCGACGACGCGGCCGATGGAGTGGCGGTCGCGCTCTGCCACTGTCTGATCGGGAGCCTGCCCGGGTGATCAGCAGGCTGCACGGAGTTCTGATCGAGGCGGACATGGACTCGGTCGAGGTCGAGACCGCGGGCGGCGTCGTGTACGAGGTTCACGTGCCGGCCACGGTGGCGGGGCGCCTGCCGCGTCCGGGCTCGGAGGTGCGGCTGCGCACGGTCCAGGTCGTACGCGACGACTCGGTCACCCTGTACGGTTTTCTCGAGGCCAGTGAACGCGACATGTTCCAGCGTTTGCTGGGGACGACCGGGATCGGGGCCAAGCTGGCGCGCGAGATGCTCTCGACCTATTCCGCCCGGCGTCTCGCCCAGGCTCTTGCCAACAAGGAGACGGCCGTGCTGACGCGCGTGAGCGGGGTCGGAAAGAAAACGGCCGAGCTGCTCATCCTCAGGTTGAGCGACAAGGTGCGCGACCTGGCGCTGGCGCGGGGAGGCGGGGAGGCGGCGCCTCGCGGCGCGCGGGAGGCGGTCAATGCGCTGATGGCTCTGGGGTATTCCTTCGCGCAGGCGGACGAAGCGGTGCGCGGCGTGCCGGACCTCGAGGGGGCGGGAGAGGAGATGAAGACCGAGGAACTGATCCGCAAGGCGCTCGAGCGCATCGGCCGATGACCGATCGCTACGACGTCACCACACCCCGGGAGCTCTCCGGGGAAGGCGCCTCCGAGCTGTCGCTCCGCCCGGGCAGCCTGTCGGAGTTCATCGGCCAGGGCAAGGTGAGGGAGACCCTCTCGATCGCGATCGCGGCGGCGCGCAAGCGAAGGGACGCGCTCGACCACCTGCTCTTCCACGGGCCGCCGGGGCTCGGCAAAACGACGCTGGCGATGCTGCTCGCCTCGGAGATGGGGGTCGGGGTCAAGATGACCTCGGGGCCCGTGCTCGAGAAGCCGGGGGATCTGGTGAGCACTCTCACCAATCTCAATGACCGGGACATCCTCTTCATCGACGAGATCCACCGCCTGCGGCCCATCGTGGAGGAATTCCTCTACCCCGCCATGGAGGATTTCCGGGTGGAGATCCGGCTCGGCGACGGGCCTGCCGCGCGCACCGTCACGATGAAGATCGAACGCTTCACCCTCGTGGGCGCGACGACCCGTTTCGGGCTGCTCACGGAACCCATGCGCGCGCGCTTCGGGATGGTCGAGCGGCTCGACTTCTACGCGCCTGATGAGCTGTCCCGGGTGGTCCAGCGCAGCGCGGATATCCTGGGCGTGGACACCACCGAAGAGGGCGTTTCCGAGCTGGCGCGGCGGGCGCGGGGCACGCCGCGGGTGGCCAACCGGTTGCTGCGCCGGCTTCGCGACTACGCCGAAGTGCGCGCCGACGGCGTGATCAGCGGTGAGGTTGCGCGCGCGGGTCTCCGGCTGCTCGAGGTCGACGAGTACGGGATGGACGAGATGGACGCGCGCGTGTTGCGCACCATCATCGAGAAGTTCGGCGGCGGGCCGGTGGGGCTCGGCTCGCTGGCCGTGGCCCTCAGCGAGGACGAAGGTACCCTGGAGGAGGTCTACGAGCCGTTTCTGATCCAGAACGGTTTTCTCGAACGCACCCCGCGCGGCCGCAAGACCACGGAGCGCGCGCACCGGCGCTTCGGCCACCCGTCCGCCGCGCGGGAGGGGCGTTCGGATGCGGGCGCCGGCGGGCGCGACCAGTCGTCGCTCTTCCGGCGATGAGGGCCGGACGCGATTCGGTCCGGGACTTCGGCTACCACCTTCCGGAAGACCGCATCGCGCGCTATCCGGCGGCGCGGCGCGACCAGAGCCGCCTGCTGGTGGCGCCCCGGTCGGGCGCATCCTTCGAGCACCGGGTGTTCCGCGACCTGCCCGACCTGATGCGCGCGGGCGACCTCCTGGTAGTGAACGAGTCGCGGGTGCTCCCCGTGCGCCTGCTCGGAGCCAAGCCGACGGGCGCCCGCGCCGAGGTGCTCCTGCTGCGGCCGCTTGGGGAGGGGGAGGCCGCCG
>LXNJ01000175.1_pt1 | contig 46726 bp, 37 predicted proteins | sample 809081 | NCBI WGS metagenome assembly LXNJ01 (sample SAMN04870510, study PRJNA318959) | sponge metagenome | biome: sponge; feature: marine sponge reef; material: water | host: Petrosia ficiformis | place: Greece: Milos, Mediterranean Sea | collected 2013-05-29 | depth 5-7 m | reverse complement strand
TCCCCGCCGTATCCGATCTGGATACGGTTACGGATGCCCGCGCAGCCTACGACGCCGCGACAAAGAAACAGCGCGTGGATGGGTAGCGGCATGGAAATACGATTTGGCGTCAATCCCATTGCATGGTCGAATGACGACTTGCTGTGGTTGGGCGGCGACACTCCGCTTGAGACCTGCCTGGCCGATACGGCGGAACTCGGCTTCGCTGGTATTGAATTGGGCAATAAGTTTCCACGTAATGCGCCCGAACTCCGGCCGATTCTCGACAAGTACGGACTTGCCCTGATTGGCGGCTGGTATTCGGGCAACATTCTGCAAAACGATGTCGATGCGGAAATTGTCGGCCTCCAGGATCACCTTGCGTTGCTGAAAGCTCTGGATTGCGAGGTGTTTATCTATGCGGAATGCAGCAACACGATTCACCCGGACATAAGCAAAGGTATGCAGGAAAAGCCGGTCCTGGACGGAGAAACCTGGCCGCTTTTCGGACAGCGTTTAAGTGGGGTGGCGGACTATATCCAAAAGAAGGGACTACGCTTCGCCTATCATCATCACACAGGCACTGTGGTTGAGACGGCGGCGGAACTCCAGCGCTTTTTTGCCGAGACCTCGGATTCGGTCGGTATCGTTCTGGATACCGGCCACGCATACGTTGGCGGTATCGATCCGGTTGAAATAACCCTTTTATTCCCGCAACGGATAGCTCACGTGCATTGCAAGGATGTCCGTCCGGCGGTTCTTTCGGACATCCGTGCAAGGAATGCCAGCTTCCTGGCTGGCGTTATCGAGGGGATGTTCACGGTTCCCGGGGACGGCGTGATTGCGTTCGACCCGGTGATCGGTGCTTTGAAAGAAATTGGATATAGAGGCTGGGTGGTGGTGGAGGCTGAGCAGGATCCCGCTAAAGCAGACCCAAGACGATACGCCGAGTCCGGATTGTCCGCTCTGCATGCATCGGTTCGAACGGCATCTTAAGGATACTCCGATCAAAATCACTTCGCCCGGCACTTTACTTTCGCGCATAAAGGACGTCATGATTCCATCGTTGAAATCAGCAGAAAACACTGCGGATTCGGGGCGTCGCGGACGTGAAGCACCCTTCGGGAGGCTGCGAGGGGCACGCTGGCCGCGTCCTTCCTCATTATGTAGGGCCTGCCACACTGCTTCGTCATTCCTTGCCGGAGCACCCCTCTCAGCCTCTGAGCTTTGCGGACTTAATCAGAGTATCCCTCAGTAACACGGAGAAAGCGACGATGAGCAAGTTAGTGGCGCCAACGGTCGAACGAAACGCGGACGGACGAGTGTTAAGCGTTACCCCCCAATCCGCCGGCTGGCAATACGTAGGATTTTCCGTGTACAATTTGCTTTCCGGGCAAAGCCTGAAAATAGAGGCGAGCGACCGGGAAACCTGCATCGTTCTCTTGACCGGAAAGGCCACGGTCGTTGCGGGTGGAAAATCGTTCACGACGATTGGCGCGCGCGATGACCTGTTCGATGGTCCCCCCACAGCCGTTTACGTTCCCCATAAGACCGCATTCTCGATCACGTCCGATACCGATCTGGAGGCGGCGTTGTGCACGGCGCCCGGTGGCGGCGATTACGAACCGCGGCTGATCGCGCCGGGCGAACACCCTCTTGAGATTCGTGGGGCGGGAACGAATACGCGGCACGTGCAAGACATTCTCCCGGAGTCGGAGCCGGCGCATAGCTTGCTGGTGGTGGAAGTGATTACTCCCGCTGGACATTGGTCCAGCTACCCGCCCCATAAACACGACGTGGACGCACTGCCAGAGGAGTCTGCGCTTGAAGAGACGTATTACCACCGGCTTCGCCCGAAACAGGGGTTCGCATTTCAGCGTGTCTATACCGACGACGGATCGCTTGACGAAACCGTCTCGGTACACGACGGCGACTGCGTGATGGTACCCCGTGGCTACCATCCTGTTGGCGCCCCTCATGGGTACGATCTCTATTACCTTAATGTTATGGCCGGACCCAAACGCAGATGGATCTTCAGAGACGACCCGAAGCATGCGTGGATTTCCGAGCGCACTGTCTAATGGCATCGGGGTCGTAAACGACAAAAAGGCATCGGTATTCACAGGAGGTTTGCAATGAACGACGCAGATAACCAGAAATCAGACAATCAACTCAACATAGAACTGGATGAGAAAACGGCGGAGGGCGTCTATGCCAACCTGGTGATGATTTCTCATTCTCCCGAAGAATTCATTCTGGATTTTATCCGGGTGATGCCCGGCGTTCCGACGGCGCGCGTCAAAAACCGGGTCATCGTAACCCCGCATCATGCGCGCAGATTTCTGCGGGCGTTGCACGACAACATCGAGAAATACGAGGCGATACACGGCGAGATCGAGGAGCGGGAGCATCCCGGGCAGTCTATCCGGTTCGGCGGCATGGCCGGGCAGGCGTAGCGTAGGCGCTTATTTCCGCACCCGCACCAGCAGGAAAATAGCCGCGGCGAGAAACAATGCATGAGGTAGCCCTACCGCTACGGAAGGGGGTAATACCCCCGTATATCCCAACGGCTCTGTGAGCTTTTGCACGGTAAGGTATAGAAAGGCGACAAAGAGTCCGATACCCATCTGCATGGCTTGCCCGCCTCGCCGCCGGATTGCCGCGAGCGGCATACCGATCAGGACGAGAATCAGGTTCGCGAAAGGCCAGGCGAATTTGGCGTAATATCCGACTTGCGCGCGTCCGAGTCCACTGGCGCCGGAGCGCTCAATATCGCTAATGTATCTTGCAGCGGCGGGGATCGTCATGGATTCCACATCGCGCTCGGTGCGGGCGAGATCGCGCGGCAGGATCGTCAAGGCCGTGTCGATCCGGGCCGGGACCTGCCGTGTCTCGACGCCATTCGAAAAGGTGCGCACGACCGGTTGGTGAATTTGCCAGATCGACAGGGAATCGACCCAACTCATGCGTATCCCGTCCACGCGCTGTGCGAGACGGTCCGTTTCGTTGAAATGCTGCAGGGAAATTCTATGGGCGGTCTTGTTGCGTCGATCGTAATATCCCACGGAGATATACGAGTCCGGGCTATGTTGCCGGTGGATGTTGTTCGTTTCTATGATCCGGGGGGCATCCTTCAGAAACCGCAGCTCGAATTCGAGCACGGTACGGTTGGTCTCGGGTACGACCCAGCCGTTGAACCAGAACATGCACGCGGTAACGGCGATACCGGTTGCGAGATAGGGGACCAGGAGCCGATAGAGGGAGACGCCGCTGGTCTGAAGCGCGGAGAGTTGCAGGCTTTGGGACAGATGCCCGGTCAGATATACGCACGCCAGAAAAAGCGCCAGCGGCGCCGTAAGTCTGGCGATTTCCGGGATATAATTGGGATAATAGACAAGAAAAACCTCGCGCGTCGTAGCGCCTCGATCCAAGAAATCGTCAATGAATTCGACGTAATGAAGGACAATGAAAAACACGATCAACGCCGCGACGAGCGCTGCAAAACCGCTTAGAAGTCGGAAAACAATATGGCGGTCGAATCGGTTCACGGGTACTTTGCAGGGGATGGGATGGATTCTTCGAACGTGTGCCGTACCTTGCTAATCGCCGTTCTGCGCTGCGTATTTGAATTTAGGGTATACACACCATGAAACTGCACGAATTTCAGGCCAGGGATATCCTTGAAGGATACGGCGTTGCCGTACAGCCGGGGAGTGTGGCGTACACTGTAGGGGAAGCAGTGGCTGCTGCGGAAGCGTTGCAGGAGGCGGGGATATCTTCGTTTGTCGTGAAGGCCCAGATCCATGCAGGCGGACGGGGAAAGGGAGGGGGAGTCAAACTGGCCAGAGGGCTTGAAGAGGTACGCGAGAAGGCGGAGGCCATTCTCGGGATGCAACTGGTTACACCCCAGACCGGGCCCGGAGGACAGCAGGTGCGGGCGGTGTTGATTGCCGCGGCTGCCGATATCGCGAAGGAATATTATGCAGGCGTAACGCTCGACAGGCAGCGGGGCATGAACGTGATTATGGTTTCTACCGAGGGGGGCGTCGAGATCGAGAAGGTGGCGGAGGAAACTCCCGACAAGATAAGCAAGGTGTGGGTGGACCCCATGACCGGCCTGCAGCCGTTTCAGGCGCGGGCCGCAGCGTTCGCACTAGGGCTTGAGCGAGCGGCTTTCAAACAGGGTATTCGTTTTATTACCGCCCTGTATGAAGCGTATGCAGGCATGGATGCCTCGCTGGCGGAGATTAACCCTCTTGTACGGACAGCGAGTGGGGATTTGCTGGCTATAGACGCCAAGATCAATCTCGACGACAATGCACTCTATCGCCATACGGATCTTGCTGCTCTGCGCGATTTGCACGAAGAAGATCCGCTTGAGGTAGAGGCGGCGGAGCATCGCCTTAACTATATTCGCCTCGACGGCGATGTAGGGTGCATGGTGAATGGCGCCGGCCTTGCCATGGCTACCATGGACATGATCAAATTGGCCGGGGGAGAACCGGCAAATTTTCTTGATGTGGGCGGCGCTGCAGGCGTGGAAACCGTGGAGCAGGGCTTTCGAATCATCCTGAAAGACCCCAATGTCAAAGCGGTGCTCGTGAATATTTTCGGCGGTATCGTGCGGTGCGACCGGGTGGCGGCAGGCATTGTGGAGGCTGCGGCGAATGTGAACATTACGGCGCCGCTCATCGTGCGCCTTCAGGGCACGAATGCAGAAGAAGGACAGAAAATTCTACAGGAGAGCGGTCTCGAACTGCAGACGGCCGTCTTGCTGAAGGAAGCTGCTGCAAGGGTTACGCACGCACTCCACGGGGCGGCGTGAGTTGCTCCGCTTTCCGGTTTTGCGTTCGTCAGTACGCATCGGTGCGGTGAATCAAAAAGATCGGATTGTTGAATCGGCCGTAACGCTTGAAGGCGTTACGAAGCGGTACGGCACTACGGTGGCGGTGGATGACGTATCGCTGGAAGTGAGAACGGGCGAGTTCTTTTCATTGCTTGGGCCGTCCGGGTGCGGAAAGACTACCCTGTTGCGAGTGGTAGGCGGTTTCGAGCGGCCCGATGCAGGCACGGTGCGCATTGCCGGTCGCGATATGACCAGCACATCCCCACGTCGCCGGCCCACGGCTATGGTGTTCCAGAACTACGCGCTTTTCCCCAACATGACCGTTGGAGAGAACGTGGCCTATGGGTTGCGTGTGCGCAAGGTGCCGCTGGCTCGTCGTCGGGAGCGTGTACACGAAGCGCTCCGGCGGGTCGAGATGGATGCGTTGGTGGACCGGCCTGTTACAGCGCTTTCCGGTGGACAGCAGCAACGCGTGGCTCTGGCGCGCGCCGTGGCCGTGGAGCCGGACGTACTGCTTTTCGACGAGCCGCTTTCCAATCTCGACATTGCGCTGCGCGAGCAGACGCGGCGGGAATTGAAGGTGCTTCAGCACCGCCTGGGTATTACCAGTATCTATGTGACCCATGACCAGCAAGAGGCGCTGGCGTTATCGGATCGCATCGGGGTCATGAGAGCGGGGCGTCTGGTGCAGTCGGGGGATCCCGAGCGCCTGTACCGGGAGCCGCAAACGGCGTATGTGGCCGAGTTTCTGGGGGGGAGTAATATCGTGAGAGATCGTCGTCTTGCGGCGCGGCTGGCTCCGCAAGAGGATTCGCCGCCAGGATGCGTTTTGTCTATTCGTCCAGAGCATTTTGAGGTATCCCTGGACGGCGTCGAGGCGCGGATTGTAAGCCGGCAGTTTTTGGGAACCCTAACCGAGTGGTGGGTGGAGATGGACGGACATCCCTTGCGGGCCTGGCTGGATCCGCAGGAGACGTTCTCGGAGGTCGTAACTTTACGCCCCTCGTCGGTGCGATGGGTGCTTGACGACGTTTAGTATTTGCCCGAAGCGCCTCAGTTTCGCAGCCTGCCGAACCGTCCCTTTATGTCGGAACGCGGTTGTCGGAGGCGAAGCAGGTCGCGTAATTGTCCGCTTTTCACGTGCAGATCGAAGCTGTAAGACTGGTAGGGTCCGAACGGCACCCAATTGATCGCCATTTCCCAGCAATTGAAATCGCGAAAAACGGACATGCTGGTATAGATGAGTTTTCGCGCCTCGAAATCGTACCCGGAGCGTCCCTGTATTTTCCAGTTCGGTGTCAGGTTGAAATCGAAATGAGTGTTCAGCGTTGCGGTTCTTTTGGCGTCGCTAAACATTTTGGAATAATTGTAACTGAAGTCGAGGCGCAGGGACCACGGGATGGCAAAGTCGGTATAGCTGTCCGATGTATTCGAATAGGGAGATCGGAACACGTCGTTTCCGGTAAGTCGTGCTCCTCCGGGCGTACCTGCGCCGGCGGGCAGATCGCGGGAGCGCAATCTATTGAAAGGGCGTTCCGGACCGGTCCGCTTGCTTTGGAACGACGTGTTCAGGCTCATCCTGAACAAGGTGGCTCGTACGGGGAGCCACGGTCGGTCAGAGAAGAGGGATCGACCGACTACACGGGTACCCTCGCTGTTCAGCGTATAGGGAGAGAGGGTTGCCCCCATGTTCAAATTGAGATTGCCGGCGATGCGCGTGCGTGCGTTCAGGCGCAGATCCCCCAGTTTCATGGAGTCGGCGGCGAAGTTGTAGCCGGTTGCTACGCCCATGTTCAGCAGCCGGATGACCTTCTTTCGTTCTGTTCCGGTGGAGTCGGCGGAGATGCGACGGGTTTCGAATACATTATCGACCGCAAAATTCATGGCCTGCTGGCCTAAGCGCTGTACGCCAGGGACGAGAGCATATTGTTTGCGTGCTCCGTTCTTATCGATATATGAGGCCGTATAGCCCCAGGCATCCGCATAAAAATCGGGCCGGTAATTAAAACTCATGCGTGGGCGCACGGTATGGCGCAGGCCATCGAAGGGGCCGATCCGGAAGGGGAAAATTCCGTAGAACGTCGTATTCATCGAAACCCCGGTCGAGAATTGCCGCAGGGCAAGAAAATCCGGCGTTTTTTCAACCGTGACACGGCCTGTTTCGTCCACTTGTCGGCGTTCGGTCTGGATAAACCAGTCTTCCGTGTACTTGACGTTAGGAACGAGATGCAGAGGCAAGGCCCTGGAAAGGGCTGGAAACCCGGCGCCAATATTGACCCGATGCGCTGCTTTGAAGGCGAATGGCTCCGACCCGCCGGTTGCCTCCCGGTATTTCGAAGGAGAGATCAGCGCTTCGTACCATGCGATATCCGTCGAATCGTTCGGGATAAAGTTGTACCGATTGTCCGTATTCAGGCTGTAATCGTACGTGATACGCTCATACCAGCGCCCCCCACCGGTGCTGTTCTCGCGGGCAAAGGGCTTTCGGGCATTCTGTCGGAATGTGAGACTGGGTAACACGACCCGGACACTACCGTTTTCGAGGTTTTGCCGGTGGCTAAGGTTCATGGCCAGATTGCGTCCTGCTCTACGCCAGGTTTTACTGAATCCTGCGCTCGACTGGACCGTTTGCCGGACACGGTCGTCGTACTGTTCCGAAGAGGTGCGCAGGTAGCTCGAGGAGGATAAATCGACATTCGCACGAAGCCTGGTGGTCGGGTTCAGTTCCTGATTATGCGTCCAGCGCAGCCGCCCGGTGCCGAATTCCGAAAAATCGGGATCGCCTCGTTCCCCGTTCCGGTTCTTAAGGTAGTCCACGAGAATCTGCCCGGAATAGCGGTATCGCTTTGCGTAACGGAATTGCGGCGTAACCTGGAAACTGCCTCGCGTCCACAGCCCGAATTCAAGCCGGGCGTCCATATAGTCGTTGATGGCCTGATACCACCCCCAGTTGCGCAGATAGAATCCCCGTTCGTCTTCTCCGTAGCGGGGGGGCAGGGGGCCGCTGCGTCGCCCCTCCTGGGCAGGCACAAACCCGAACGGCAGCCACAGCGGCGTGGGGATGTTGAACAGATAGAGACGAATAGGTCCCGTGTAGATCCATTCCTGATCGACGATTTTCATTTTGTCCGACCGGAGCGAGTACGACGGGTCGTCCAGGCATTCGCAGGTCGTATAGACCCCTTCCGCTACATGCAGCGTGCTGTCTTCCCCGACTTTCACCACATCGGCTCGTATAAACCCCTCGTCGAGGGTAGTGCGTGCGCCGGTTACCCGCCCCCGCTCCGTGGCCGCATTAAAGGAGATTCGATCTCCCTCGAAGCTTTCGGATCCCTGGGTAAAGGATGGCCTGCCGACCGCGCTGGTATCACTTTGGAGACCGGATGCATGCAATTCATCCTGGTCGAAAAGGATGTCTATGCGAAATGCGTATAGTTCAGCTTCCTTGTATGCAATTTCTGCATAGTTGTACAATTTCCCTATATCGTTCTCTTCGTTGAAGGAAATCACCAGCGAGTCTTTTGCGGAAAACCTGATGGGGGCGTCTGTATTCTGCGCCAGACATGGAATGGGCAAGGCAGTGCCTGCGAGAAAAAGCAGCGCAGCAAGAAATGGTCGGCGAACCCCGATCATGAAACAGGGCGGATGGTGGACATGCGAGCCCTCTCAAGGGTGCAGGCGGCTATCGGGATGTCGGCGGCTATGCGGGCGACCTGACCGCCTCTTCGTCGAGAGACTGAAAGACCAGATGGGCGGCTCCGAGCATACCCGCTTCGTTGCCGAGGGTTTCTCGCACGATCTCGATCTCGTCCCGGTGATCCGGAATGACGTATTCGCGAATGCTTTTCCGAGCTGCCTCAATGATAAAATCGCCTGCGGCCGAAAGCCCGCCGCCTATCACTACCTTGCGAATGTCCAGGAGATTGATGGATGCCCCGAGCACTACGCCCAGTTTATGGCCCGCCCATCTCAGAATTTCCCGGGCAGGTTCGTCCCCGTTGCAGGCTGCTTCGTAGAGCATGAGAGGGGTAAGATTTTTCAGGTCCTTCCCCGCCATCCGGTGTATGATGCTTTCGTGCCGGGTGAGCAGTTTGTGGCGTCCGTAGCGGGACAAATATTTCTGACCCAGGTAGGCCTCGATCGAACCTGCAATGCCATATCGGTCGATGTCGCCCGCAAAATTGATCGTCATATGCCCGATCTCGGCAGCGGCCCCGGTGGTTCCACGGAATATTTTTCGGTCGTAAATGATGGCGCCGCCTACACCTGTGCCCAGCGTGACCATGATGAAGGAAGGGTAGGGGCGTCCCCTGCCGTAGTGTGCCGAACCAAGCCCGGCCAGATTGGCGTCGTTTTCTACGAATACGGGAAGTTCGTCGCCCAGGCGCACCTGTAGCGCTTCCCGGAGATTTACCACACCCCATCCAGGCAGGTTGGGTGGTTGTACGACCGACGTACGTTCCCAGTTGATTGCCCCTGGCGCTCCGATACCGATGCCGCTGATGACCGCATCCGGGGCCTCGTCTGCGACCGAACGGATAAGCTCCACAATACGGTCCAGTACATGATCGGGGCCGTGGCTTGCCTCGGTGTCGCGTGCTTTCTCGACAACGAGTCCCTCACCACGCTGGACCAGGGCCGCCTTGATCATGGTCCCTCCGAGATCGATCCCTATTGCGAGCCGATTCATGCCGAGATTTTTTGATACAGGCGCCGAATCATTCCGGGGGGTCCGTGAGAAAATTTGTGTCGGAAGGGTCAATCTTTTGCAATGCGTTTGCGGCCGGACGCATTGTCCGGAGATTCGTTCATGGCTTTACGTTGCCGATTTTCCGGAGCATTCTTTTTGGCGTGGGTGCGTTCTTCGACGGGATACACCGTTTCGCCGGGACGATGCATTCCATATTCTTCACGCGCGATTTTTTCTACCGCTTCGTCGGAGAGGCCTTCGCTAACTTCTTTTTCGAGTTGTTCGATGTCGGTCCGCAGCCTTTCGTTTTCCTGACGCACTTCCGTGTATTCGTTGCGCCACGTCATACGCTTCAGGAGACTGTGGCTGTCGAGGAATGCGAACGAGCCAAGCGCAGCCGCTACGATAGCCCACAGGATTATTTTTCGCAGGCGCCGTTTCGTATCCGTAGACAGAGATAACAGAGATAACGGAGAAGACGGCGTATCCGATCCGATTCGATCCGACGAATGCTTGCGGGATTTCTTCTTCATGCAGCTATTGTTCTATATTGCCGGGACGTATGGCGCCCATGCCGGGGAAAGAAGCCGCAGATTCGAGCAATTCCTCAATACGCAGTAATTGATTGTACTTTGCGATGCGGTCGCTGCGGCTCGCGGAGCCCGTTTTGATCTGACCGGCGTTCGTAGCTACGGCAAGGTCCGCAATGGTTGCATCTTCGGTTTCGCCGGAGCGGTGGCTGATCACTGCCGTATATCCATGGGTATGCGCGAGTTCGATGGCCCGGAGGGTTTCTGTCAGCGTACCGATCTGGTTCAGTTTGATCAGTATGGAGTTGGCTGCTCCGTCGCTGATGCCTTGTTGCAACCGATCGGTATTCGTCACAAAAAGATCGTCTCCTACGAGTTGGAGACGATTCCCGAGACGGCTCGTAAGTGCTTTCCAGCCTTCCCAGTCATCCTCGGCCAAGCCATCCTCAATGGAGAGGATGGGATACTGATTGACCCAGTTTTCCCAGAAGTCGATCATGTCCGAGGCGGACCGTTTTGTATTCGGGTCGCTCTTCCAGAAAAGATAATATCCGTCCCGGTACATTTCGGAGGTGGCCGGATCCAAGGCCAGATAGACATCCCGCCCTGCTTCGTATCCGGCTTGCGCAACGGCTTCGAGAATGACCTCCACGGCCTCGTCGTTGGAACGCAGGTCGGGGGCAAAGCCGCCTTCGTCGCCGACCGCCGTATTGTATCCCTTTTCCTTGAGCACCCTTCGCAACGTATGGAAAATTTCGGCGCCGATGCGGAGCGCTTCACTGAAGGAACTTGCGCCGATCGGCATGATCATGAATTCCTGCATGTCCACGCTATTGTCCGCATGGTGTCCTCCGTTGATGATGTTCATCATCGGTACAGGAAGCGTGGAGGCATTGGTTCCGCCGATATACCGGTAGAGGGGAAGGCCGAGGTTTTCAGCGGCGGCTTTTGCGACCGCAAGCGATACGCCGAGCAGGGCATTGGCTCCAAGCTGTCCCTTGTTTTCGGTGCCGTCGAGATCGATCAGCGTATTGTCGATAGAAACCTGATCCAGCACATCCTGCCCGATCAATTCCGGGGCGATCGTTTCATTCACGTTGCGGACCGCATCCAGTACGCCCTTGCCCATGTAAGCGCTGTCGTCTCCATCCCGTAGTTCCACGGCCTCGTGTTCTCCAGTGGATGCACCGCTCGGGACAGCGGCGCGCCCACGAAATCCATCCGATGTGACGACATCGACTTCGACGGTCGGATTGCCGCGGCTGTCAAGAATCTGCCGGGCGGCGATGTGTTCTATCTGCATAATGCTGCCAGGAATTACAGGATACTCTGCTTAAGTCCGCGAAGCTCAGAGTTTGAGCAGGGTGCGCCGGCAAGGAATGACGAAGCAGTGTGAAAGGCCCCGCATAATGAGGAATGACGCGGCCAGCGCACCCCTCGCAGCCTCCCGAAGGGCGCGTCACGTCCGCGACGCCCCGAATCCGCAGTGTTTCCCGCTGATTTCAACGATGGAATCATGACGTCCTTTATGCACGAAAGTAAAGCGTCGGGCGAAGCGATTTTGATCAGAGTATCCCATACTACGAACGGGCCGCAAGTGCAGGCCGCTACATGGGACGGAAATAGTGACAGGGGAGCCGAATGCGAGGCGTTACGGGGCACGCACGGTGGTCGTTTCGTTGATCCATGCGTAACAGCCGTAATCCACTCGGTAGGGTTGCCCTGGCTCCCAGTTATTGAAAAAGAGAGCTTCCTGATCCGGAAAACTGCGTCGGTAGGTGGCGATTTTTTGATTCGCCTGCGCGGATATACTCGAATCCTTTGCCCGGGCCTGCTGATAATAATCTACTGCCAGCCAGTAAACGGCCCGGTCTTCCCGCTCGAACGTGCCGCAATTCGATACGGCGGAGGCGTACAGGTCACCGATGGCGATATATGCCTGACCGAAGTTTGCATCTACCTGGATGGCCTGACGGAAAAAGGATCGCGCCTGGGACACGGCGCCGTCCTGTTGCCGGGCGATTCCCAAATTGTAGAGAATGTCCCGCTTGATTGTGGCGTCTGTATCGTCGCCGAGCAGCGCAAGAGCCTCCTCGTAGTAGGATATTGCCCGGGTGGCATTCCCGTCCTGGAGATGAAGTTGTCCGAGGCGGCGGTACGTGAGGGGCGACGGATCCATTTCGAGCAGGCGATCGCCGAGTTCTGCGGCTTCGTCGCGGTAGCCCAGTTCGAGATAGATGTCGAAGAGCTCCGCGGCTACCTCTATGTTATCCGGGGTGTTTTCCAGTCGTGTCCGGAGAAAATCAAGACGTTCTTCCGGGGTGTTGAACAGGGCGTTACGTATCTGCGTGAGGTACGCAGCGACATCCGCATTGTCGGGATAGCATGTTTCCGCTTCGTCCGTCAGGTTCACGGCGCGCTGCTTGTCGCCGCTTCGGGCGGCGGCGTCGATGACGATGCGTACATAGTATGCATCGATATTACACCCGATCATGGTGTAAACCTCGTTGTATACCGAGGCGAACGCAGGGGCATCGCTGCTCAGCGATTGATGGTGTTCCTGCAGGAAGCGTCCCTTTCGGAGTTTCCATTGGGCTTCATCGAACTCAACGGCGCCTTCCTGCATACGGGCGATGGATCGATCGAACCATACATAGGCGGAATCGAGATATGCTTTCCTGGCCTCTTCGCTTTCCGAGTCCTCGGCCAGTGCTGTGTAGAGTTCGACGGTCCGCTCGAAGTTTCGGTCGTCATTCCGCGGGTAATCGGGCGCATTACGGAGGATCCAATGGAGATTCGGCAGGGCACTCAGATAATTCCTGTTTTTGAAATCCTCGTAGTAGAGGCTGTAGTGCACGCCCTTGTCCTGGTCGCTTACTGCGTTTGCCTCGTCGGATTGAGCGAGCACGGGCTGCACCGGCCCGGTGGCGCATGCGGCTGCAAGCAATACGGATGCGATGAGGCCCCGGCCACAAAGGGAGGTATGCTTTATAATGCGCCGCATGATTAAAAATCGTCTTGTGAAGAGGGATCGCCTGCCGATCAGGTTACACCTGTTACACCCTGCGCCGTTAACGTAGTTTCGGGGTCTGGAACCATCGTTCTCCTATATTTATCGACATGGAGAGCCGGTAAAAAACATCGCGTACGAGATCGGCGTTGGCGGCGCCGCGTATGCCTGCCTGCATATTTATATCGAAGCGCGCACCCGGTATCAGGGTCGGTAAACCAAAGCCTGCCGAAATCGTTGTTGTTTCGATGTTCATATTCCGGTCAGGGGAAATATAAGCCCGATCCCAGGAAATTCCGAAGCGGTAGGCGATGCGCGCTGGCCACGATGCAAGAAGATCGGTGCCTGCAGGCAGGAATTCAACGCCAGTTCCGAGTTGCACTACGTCCGACAACCCATGGGCTGTTCCCGAGTCATATCCAGGCAAGGGGATCGTGCTCCGCAGATCGGTCCACGGGGCGAATTTTCCACCGGCCGATAACGTCCATCGCGTATCTGGATAATACGCAACGCCCAGGCCCAATTGCCAGGGCATGTCGATTTTTCCGGAAATCGTTGTTCCCAACGTATCCCTGTCGAGGTTCTCTCCCAGTGAAGTAACCCGTTTGGCCGACAACGTTGCGGGGAACGTAAAGGCTCCACCCACACTGATAAAATCCTCTTCGGCAAACACGTTTTGCACGCTGAACAAGGCTCCGAACGTAGCCGAGAAGCCGTTCAGCCGGGTCGACGTTTCAAGATTCGTATCAAGGAACAAGGGACCGTTAGGCCCTTCCAGAAAGATGGTTTCTCGCCCATTGTCGATGAGACCAAAGAGCGCATTGAGTGAGGCGCCGGCGCTGAAACCGGGACTGAACCGGTATCCGAGGCCGCCTGTAACTTGCTGTATTCCTCCCGATCCGAAAAAATTCACGAGATACCCTACCGTGTCGGGCCGGGCCGGATCTCCAGAGAAAAGAGTACCTTCATTCGCCACATTGTAGCTCACGCGCGAAAAGGGAGCAAACCCCAGCGCTATCCCCAGTTTCCGTTCAATCAGGGGAAAACCGAGCTGTATGCCACTCAGATGGCCGGAGCCAAGCCGACTGGTTTCCTTGTTTTTATCGGAAATCACAAGGTTCTGGTAGGCAAATCCTGCCGAAATGCGGGTGAGCACCTGATCGGCCCAGGCGCCCGGATTGTTCGGATTCACGTATTGCAGCGAATGAAGTGCAAATCCGGCGTGACCGATTCCCGTACCCTGCCCACCTGCATGGAGTTGCAATGCGCCGATACCGAAGCGGGAATACAAGGATCCGTCGCGAGCGTCTTGCGCCATTCCGGACGATACGGCGAGCATCGCCGTGGAGAGGAACAGGATAGCACATGCCGCGAGCGATCTGACGAAGCGGGCAGATCTGGCCCCGGCGCAGGAAAACGAAAGCGATGGCATCGTTGCTCGACGGGGTGCGGTCAATAGATCGGGGTGAGCGTGATGAACCCGGCAGGCGCCCGATCGCCGGCGTCGGCGTCATAAAAGAGCATGGGATTCAGGGAGTTGTGATAATAGTAATAACCTGCCTGGTCCGAGGGCAATAGAGTAGAAAGATTTCTCGAGTCGGGCATCCGGATCTCGAATACCAGGTTTTCCGTTTCCGTGATGCTCTCCTGGATAATATGCGCAAGCGCACGGCTCTCGAATACGAAGCGACCCTGGTCGTCCATCGTGCTTTGAGCTGCCCGGGCATAGACGCTATCGCCAGGAAATCGACTGTAGAGATCCAGCGTTCGGAGAAGGGGGCGCTCAAAATGCACCGGCGTGTTTTGCCGGAAGGTCAGGGTATCCGCCCATAGCGTAAAAGTAGCCCGGTTTATGGAGAATGGTACGTCGGACGTATAGATGTCGCCGGGGACGGATAGCGAAAATTCGGGGTTAGGCCCAATGCCTGCCTGCATAAGGAACCGGTTTCCGGGGATATCCGCGGATGCAGAACGCTCTACGAAGGGATAGGCTTTACCCACCGGATAGAAAAGAGAGTCCGCGCCGGTCGTTGCAAACAGTGTAGAACCCGTCGGGCCAAATCCGACCACTGCGTTTCCTTCGACAGGGTCGATGCGGAAGCCATGGAAAAGATTGCCGACATCGGGGTCCCGGAGCATGGAATCGTGTTCCGAAACCCAGGAATCGGGCAACGGAACGATGACCAGCGTATCTGTAGCTAAAAACGTGAATTCCGTGATGATCGGCCCGGTAGCGAAGGAAGTCCCGGTTGGTATATCGTCCAGGTCCCAATCTTCGCCGATGTCTCTCAGCACTGCTCGCAGTTCGCTCGTTGAATCACCGTATACATAGGTGCGCCGCAGGCGCAATTCGACCGCTTCGACGGTACCGGCCCGAAAATCCTCCGATGTGACGGCCGTAATGTCGAAATATCCCTGCACTTCGTATTGACCGAGCACGGGATCCTGAACCATGCCCGTGAGAACACGGGGGGGGCTGGTTGCGGGTTGTTTCAACTCTGCAGCCCGCAGGGATGAGAGGGGCTCGACCGCATTGAAGGGATCCCCTCCGGCCGCGCCGAGCAGGTCGCCACCGACGTTTGCAGGATCGTCGCAGGCTACCAGCAGGGCGCCCATGCATACGAGCAGAGTAGGCAGGGCCGTCTTCACGCAGACACGATTTTGGGACAAGGTATCCGGTGGCATGAGGAACGTCGTCGACCGGATTTTTATTGTGAAGGGACAAAAAACGGATACGCACAAGATGATTACAGGTTCCTCGTCGTTTACACGATGCAAGCGAACCCGTTATGCATTCAGGCGGCTATCTTGCCCAGCAGTTCTTCATAGACCGAGCGGGCTATTTCGACCTGTTCTCCGGACGTGTCGGCGAAGGATAATGCATTCGCCGTCTTTTCTTCGATCTGCGGGAGTGAGATAGTGGCGTCTGCGAACATGTCGCCGACATTGTTTGGGTTCTTGCCGATAAGAGGCAGTGAATCGGCCAGACGCTCGGTTTCGACAAATGCCTCGTCGATGGCAGCATCGAAAAGAACCGGGTGCGCGGTGAATACGCTTTGCGTGTTCTCGAAAATATCGTCGTCGGCATATTCGGTTTGCAGCAGCATGGGAACGAAGCCGCTCAACCACCCGAAGGCATGAATAATGTCCGGAGCCCATCCCAGCTTTCGGATCGTTTCGAGCGATGCCCGGCCCAAAAATAACGCCCGTTCCAGATTGTCTTCAAAAAACTGGTCGTTCTGGGCCGTGCGATAGATGCCTTTCCGTTTGAAATAATAATCATTGTCCATGAAATAGACTTGCAGGCGTATTCCCGGGATGGAAGCCACTTTCACTTTGAGCGTTTCCGCACGGTTACCCATTTTGATGCGCGTTCCCGAAAGCCGAATCACCTCATGCAGGCGGTTCCTGCGTTCGCTGACGATGCCGTACCGGGGCATCATGATGCGCATTTCGTATCCGCCCTCGTTGTGGAGTTGCTCGGGGAGTTGCCGGACTATCGTCGCTGTACTTGAAGATTTGGAAAAAGGATTAACCTCATCGGATACGAAGAGAATCCTCATTGGATTGGCCATGCCCGGATTTGTAACGATACATAATGACGCAATATGTAAACTGTAAAGATACGGAAAACGAAAGAATTTTCCAAGCAGGCCACCTGGCGGTTTCCGCGAACAGCGCCCCGCTTATCTTTGTTCTCGCTCTTGCTCTTGCTGTTGGCGTTGCAAGATTTCGAAGTAACGCCTGATCCGCTCCTCGAAATCGGGTGCGTAGCCACTTTCGAGTGCGCGGATGAGATCGCGATGGAGTTTTTCCGCAGTTTCTTCGCGGGGTACACTGGTCGGCCCATCGCGCAGGATGTTCGTCCCCTCCCGCGATTCGCGCCGTCGTTCGCGGCCCCGTTCCTGCATGGAGCGCTGGGCATCGAGCAGGCGTTGCAGAATCCGTTGTTGCCGCTCGATCGTTTGTGGAGCCACCCGTCGTGCTTGTAATTCCCGAAGCGTTTCTTCCATGTCTTCGGCGATTTTGTCCAGATCTCCCAGCAACTTGCCGCGGGCTTCCGGATTGCGGCGGACCTGGTCGAGTCGATTCCTTATGGCTTCCTGCTGCGCACGCATTTGTTGCAGCCGCTGCTCCATGTTGGACCCGAGGCGATTTCCCTGAAGATCGTTCAGGAATTGCTGTATTTGCCGGTTCAGTTGTTGTTGCTGCTGCGCCATCTGCTGCATTTGCCGGATTACCTGCTGCATGCTATTGCCGCCACCGGATCCCTGCTGGTTCATGAGCTGATCGAGTACGCCGGCAAGTAGCAAAGCCAATTCGTTCAGGTGCATCATGGAGGCGGTCTGGTAACTGCCGGCTTCTCTGCCGGCCCGCTCTGTCATGGCGCTCATGGCCCGTTCCATTTCGAGGAGCCCCTGCCCGGAAAGTCGTTGCACTTCCCGGCTGAGTTGGGGGATATTTTTTTCAAGGCTCCGCAGGGAATCGATGACGGTCGTAAGCCCTTCCGATAGCGCATCCTGGAGGCGAGTATTCTCACGTAGCGACGATTGATCCGAGGCGCGCTCAAGCAAATTTTTCCGAAGGGATTCCTGTTCCTGCGAGAGCGTGAGGACATCTCCGAGCGCCCGGCGTAGCCCGGTTGCGTTTATTTGTCGCTGTGCGCCCTGCATGCTTTCCTGCATCCCGACAAGATCGTTCTGGAGTTGCCGGAACCATTGCTGCATGCGTTGCTGACCGGATTGCGCCTCATTCAACCGATCGGAACGTAGTTGGCCGGCATTCTCCATCAATTGCCGCTGCATATCCTGTTCCCTGATCGACCGGTTCAACCGTTGTATATCCTGGACGGGCCCCTGTTGTATCTCTTTGATCCGCTCCTGCGCTTCTTCCATCAGTTCCTGAAGTTGTTTCATTTCTTTCTCGGCGCTTTCCTGACGGCGTGCGAGCCGTTCCCGATCGGAAGTTTCTTCCGGCGGCTGACCGTTTTCGGAGGTCTCGGCAGGGGTTTCAGGGGAATTTTCGGAAGAGGGATTTGAATCGTCAGCTCCGTTTTCCGTTTCTCGCTGCTGCAGCAATTCGGTCGTTTCTTCCTCCATGCGCGCCTGCTGGCGAGCCAGCTCCTCAGCTCTCCGTGCTGCTTCTTCAAGGCTTTGCTGGGCGCGCAGATTTTTGAATAAATCCAACGTTCGTTCGAGGCGCTGCCGATACTGCGTTTCGCTGAATTCAAAACGTTCGATCGCCTCATGAATCTGTGCAATGTCCATGTTGGCGATGGATTCCTGAAGTTGCTGTAACGCCTCTCGGAATACAGGCGAATCGATCTCTTCAATTACTTGCTGCATTTCCCGGTACAGCGAGAGCGTTTCTTCGCTTAGCAGATTGTTTTGCTCGGCGGTGCGATTCATGGATTCGACCTGTTCGGCCAGGTCGTTTACCTGTTCCTCCATGCGTTGCTGCTGTTGCTCGATCTGTTCGATCTGGCGCTGGTCTTCCCAGTCCGCATTTTGTTTGCGGCGCACCTCGTCGCGTAACTTGTCAAACCGTTCGTCCAACTGCTCTGCCTGCCCCAGTATATCTTGAAGTCGAGATTCAACGTCTTCCCGATCCCGACGCAAGGATTCGTACCGTTCGGCGAGCGAGGGCATCCGGAGCAGGCGTGGAGGCGTTCGGGCGGCTTTGTATCCCGCCCAGGCATCGTTGTCGCGCACACGCACAAAATATTCGATGACGTCTCCTGGCACGGGGTCGAGGGATGTCGTGGCGCCGATATTCCAGTCGTACACCACTTGCTGATCCGGCAGCCGCGGATCGGGGACGGGCAATTGTACTTGCTCGAACGTGTCGGACGGCTCGTCGAAACGACTTTCGGCAAGGCGGTAGAAGAGCGTCAGATCATGAAATCCGAAGTCGTCGCCGATGCTCCCTTCGAGCGTACGCTGGAGCGTCTCGTCAAGCAAGTCGTCAGGTTCCGGGCGCACGAGCAGGATAGACGGCGCTACATCTTCCTCTGCATCGATGGCGTACTCGATGGGAGCTCTGTTGCGGGCGCCGCGGGCGCTTTCAAGCATGATCCGGTATGAACCCTTTCGGGATACCGTGAATTTCCCCACCGCGCGTTGCCCGTCTGTCTCGAGTGGGATGTATGTACCGTCGTCGAATGCAATGACGGCGGCGGCGATCTCGGAGCCGCCGAGGATAAGATCGAGTTCCACCAGTGTGCCGGGCAATCCCGCTACATCGCCCACATCAGGGTCGAGTCGACGTACAGGGAGGCCGGAATAGGCCGGGGGGCGTAATGTGATCCGGAAGCTGCGGACAAGCGGATAATCGGTGACGGATACCCTGTACCAGGCGCTTGTGACGGGCGGCGCCGCGACACGATAGCGAAGAGACCGCCGGATGTTCGCGAGTTCATGTCGGAAGACGCCGCTCGAATCCTCGCTCAGGCGTATGCTCTCGATGTGATCTTCGTTTTCCCGGTTGACGGATATTTCGAGGGCGGCAGGTCGTTCTTGTCCTTCCGTGCGGACCTCGATAGCCAACGTGGAACCCCGCGCCATTTCGATGGAACCCGGTGTTACGTAGAGCTGGAATGGCGCAGGTCGATCAAAATGGATTCCCGGTGAGAGCAGACGGCCCGAGGCCTCCATGAATGTGCCCGGCGCTGCTGCAAGAAGGCACAATAGCAAGAGGACAGGAATAGCGGCGAACCGTATTGTTCGCTTCGCCCTGGAAAAATCCGCGACGGTTTCGAAAGGGACCGAATCGACTTCCGTCCCCAGCATATGTACGGCCTGGTCAAGCAGGGGCTGCGATGTGTCGCTGTGCCGGCCTTCCGAAAGATCCAGCAGGTTCACGAGGCGATCCCCGATGGGCGGCATCCGGCGACCGACCTCGCGGGCAATCGCCCTCGGAGCCCGGTTACGAAGAAGCCCCAACATTTTCAACAGAGGGCGCATCGGGAACCAGGCTGCCAGGCCGAGCGATGCCAGCCCGACAATCCGGAAGAGCGCTGTTCGCGGGGCGACATCCAGCCGCCATCCCGCTTCGATCAGGGTCGCAACGAGCCACAACCCGGCGATGGCGCCGGTGGTCAGGACGCACCCGAACAGAAAATCGGCCAGCGTCATGCGACGAGCCGTAGTCTGCAGGCGCCCACGAATGCGCTTCAGGAGTTGAGAGGATTTTTCGTGCATGTCGTCAGCAACCGCAGCGAACGAATTTTGTGTGTACCGCATCGCACATGGAGGGTTTCCGAAAGCTGCCCCGGCCGCCCGGAATTAGTGCCCGTGCATTCGTACCTTTACAGATGCGGCCATGCTACCCTGTTCTTATAAAAACTCAAGGTGGTTCCGGGCTTATGGACGAATTACTTGCTGTTATTCTTGGGGGAGGAGCCGGAAAACGGCTCTTTCCCCTGACTATGCACCGCTCCAAACCCGCGGTTCCCCTTGGGGGGAAATATCGCCTGATCGATATCCCGGTATCGAACTGTATTAATTCGGACATCAGCCGGATATTTGTCCTTACGCAGTACAATTCCGCGAGTTTGAATCGCCACATAGCCCGCACGTATCAGTTTGACCGGTTCCGGGAAGGGTTTGTCACGGTGCTGGCCGCCGAGCAGACCCCGGAATCCGAGACATGGTTTCAGGGAACGGCGGACGCTGTACGTCAATCCCTGTCCAATCTGAGAGCGCACCGGCATTCCCATGTGCTCATTTTGTCGGGCGATCAGCTCTACACCATGGACTACCGGAAGTTGATGCAGCATCACTTCGATAGCGGTGCGGGCGTTACCCTGGCCACCATCCCGGTGCATGCCGAGGAGGCTCCCTCGTTCGGCATCGTCAAGACAGAGGACGGGTTGATCACTGCGTTTCACGAAAAGCCTGCCCCGGAAAATCTTGCGGGCAAGGAAAGTCCGGTGAGTGAAGAGATGCGCAATCAGGGACGCACATTTCTTGCCTCCATGGGCATTTACATGTTCGATGCAGAGGTTTTGCAGACGTTGCTTGCCGGCTTGCCGGATGCGAATGATTTTGGACAGGAAATTATCCCGGAGGCTATTCGGAAGCACCCCGTGGCGAGCTATGCGTTTGAGGGGTATTGGAGTGACGTAGGGACCGTCCGGTCTTTCTTTCAGGCCAATCTGATGTTGGCGAAGCGGCATCCCCAATACGACATTTATAACACGATGGCGCCGCTGTACACCAATACGCGCATGCTTCCGCCCGCAAAGATGCTGAGTTCGTATGTTGAAGATTCCCTGATTGGGGAAGCCGCCGTTATTTTCGACAGCAGGATATCGAACTCTGTGGTAGGCATCCGATCATACATCGGCGCCGGCACTACGGTCGAGAACACAGTGTTCATGGGGGCCGACTATTATGCATGGCACGATCCCCGCTTGCGGAATCCGGTGGGGGGGCCGCCCAGTCCGGGTATCGGCGATGGAAGTTACGTCGAGGGGGCTATCGTAGACCGGAATGTTCAGATAGGAAAGCGGTGCGATATCAGGAGGCGGGAAGGGGTTCGACACGTGGATGCCGAAAATTATTTTGTGCGCGACGGCATTATCGTAATTCCCAAGAATGCGCATATTCCCGACGATACCGTGATCTGAGCAGGATCGCTGTTTCCCGTACAGGGGCGACCGACCAGTGAGGTGTCGGGCTTGATCGGCGCTTCACGTTCGTGCGTAAAAGGTATTGTAATTGCATCGCGGGAATTAGCGAAAAACATTGCGGATTCGGGGCGTCGCGGGCGTGAAGCGCCCTTCGGGAGGCTGCGAGGAGCACGCTGGCCGTGTCATTCCTCATTATGTGGGGCCTGCCACATTGCTTCGTCATTCCTTGCCAGCACACTCCTCGCAGCCTCTGAACTTTGCGGACTTAATTGGAGTATCCTTAAGACAAGGCGGGTATAAGGGACGTTCGCAAGGCTTCAGCCGCTTGCCGGGCCGCCCGGTCGAAGTCACGACCGGCGGAGGCGTACAAGATAGCCCGGCTGCTGTTGACAAGGACCGGTCCGGAACCCTCGCGTATGGTCTCCAGCACGTCGCTGCTATTGCCTCCTTGTGCGCCCAGCCCCGGAATGAGCAGTGGGGAGTCGGGGGCAAGGGCGCGGATACGGCGCAATGCCTCGATATCCGAAGCCCCGGCCACGAAGCCAAGGGAGCCCTTCTCGCCGTCGTTTCCGGGTTCCCCCCATGCCAGTGCCGTGCGTACGACGTGTTCGTAGAGCGGTCGGCCCTGATATTCGATTGCCTGGAAATCCGATCCGCCGGGATTGGACGTACGGGCAAGGAGGAAGACGCCTCGGCCCGGATGATCAAGGAACGGCGCCACGCTGTCTCTGCCCATGTATCCCGATACGGTGCACGCGTCGAAGTCCAGCAGGTCGAAGCATGCGTGTGCGTAAAAGCGCGCCGAATTGCCGATATCTCCGCGTTTTCCGTCGGCAACGACAGGTACGGCCCCCGGGATGATGTCCAGGGTTGCTTGCAGGACGCTCCAGCCCTCGGCTCCGAGGGCCTCGAAGAATGCAAGGTTCAGTTTATAGGCGGCAGCTGTGTCTACCGTTGCTTCGATGATGGCCCGGTTGAATGCGATGACTGCCTGGGCGGCGTTCTTCCGTCTGGTGAGATGGGGGGGGAGGCGCTGGGGGTCGGGATCGAGACCGATACAAACGAGCGAGGATGTTTCTGCCTGACGGGCCGAAAGGCGCTCTGCAAACGAACGTACAGTCATACGATTTACCCGATGCGATCGAAACCGGTATAGGGTTGCAGCGCATCCGGGATCGCAATGGTCCCGTCGCCCTGCTGATATTGTTCGAGGAGTGCGGCCACTATGCGGGGGAGCGCCAGCCCCGATCCATTGAGCGTGTGAACGAGCGCCGGCTTTTTTCGGTCTTCGAGGCGGCATCGAATCTGCATCCGCCGAGCCTGAAAATCCTCAAAGTTCGATATCGAAGAAACTTCGAGCCACCTGCCCTGCCCCGGGCTCCAAACTTCAAGGTCGTATTTTTTGGCTTGTGCGAATCCCATGTCCCCTGTGCACATCAGCAGTACGCGATAGGGTAATACCAGCGCTTTCAGCGGGCGCTCCGCATCGCTGCGCAGGGTTTCCAGCGCTTCGTAACTTCGCGTCGAATGGGTAAACCAGACCAATTCCACTTTGTCGAACTGGTGCAGGCGGTTCAGTCCGCGTACGTCTTTACCGTACGAGCCGGCCTCTCGTCGAAAGCATGGGGTCCAGGCCGCATATTTGACCGGCAAGCGATTCCCGTCCAGGATTTCTGCGCGGTGTACGTTGGTAACCGGTACCTCGGCGGTGGGGATCAGGTACAGTCCGTCCCGGGACACTTCGTACATGAGGTCCTCTTTGTCGGGCAGTTGCCCGGTGCCGCGTGCACTGTCCGCATTGACCAACAGGGGCGCTTGCATTTCCTGGTAGCCCCCTTCGTCTACGGCGAGGTCAAGGAAGTAATTGATCAGCGCCCGTTGCAGGCGCGCTCCCTTGCCTGTATAAAACGGAAATCCGGCTCCTGAGACGTTGGCGCCGCGCTCGAAGTCGATTAGGCCATGCCGTTCGGCCAACTCCCAGTGTGGAAGCGGGTCGAAATCGAACATGCGCTGCTCACCGTGCCGGGCGATGATCTTGTTGTCCTCCGGCGTATGCCCCAAAGGCACATCGGGGTGGGGAATATTGGGGATTTCGAGGAGGCCCCGTTCGAGGCGCTCGTTCGCTTTCGCAGCAGCTTCCTGGAGTTCCCGGATGGATGTTTTCAGTTGACTCGATTCATCGATCAGCGTTTTGGCTTCATCGGCGCGCCCGCTTTGCATGCAGATGCCGATGTCTTTCGAGACGGCGTTGGAGCGCGCCTGCGCTTGCTGGAGAGCTGCCAGGTGATCCCGGCGCCTGCGATCCAGTTCCGTGAGTTGATCGATCAGTTCCGGATCTCCGGTTCCCTTGTCCCGGATCGCTTGCCGTATGCGTTCGGGGTTTTCGCGAAGTACCTGAATGTTTATCACGTAGCGGACGATGCGGTTGTGCGGTTAGAAAACTTTCCGAAAGCCGTGCTATACAAGACCAAGGCGGACTCCGATCCTGCGAAGAGTCTCCCGGACAGGTCTGGGGCGGTAATCGAGTTCCGTTTGCGCTTTCAGAATAATAAATCCTGTTTTTGCCGGTCTATCGGCGGTTTGTCGGAATGTCGAGGCATCGACCGGTCGTATCAGTCTACTGTCCAGGCCGAAAACGTCGGCGATCATGTGAGCAAAATCATAGATGGACATCCATTCCGCACCTGAGAGATGGAAAATTCCTCCACGCCGCCGTCGCACGATGCGCTCAACGCCCCAGGCAAGATCGGCCACGCAAGTAGGGGTTCGCCACTGGTCCGTAACGACTTGAACGGATTGTTCGGAAGACAGCCGGTCAAGCAACCAAAGTACGAAATCGGATCGGTCCGTATGCGATCCTGCGCCGTAGACAAGTACCGTGCGGGCAATGGTCCACTTGTCGAAACCCGCTCTTCGCACCGCATTTTCGGCGGCCTGCTTGGACTTACCGTAAAAATTCACGGGATCCGGACGAGCGTTTTCCTCATACGGTCCATTCAGCCCATTGAAAACGAAATCCGTAGAAAGCTGGATTAGCCGGGCGCCGGTATCGCTGCACTGCTGCGCCAGCGTTTCCACCGCTTCCGCATTCGCCTTCCAGCATGCCTTCCGATCTGTTTCACAACGATCGACATCGGTCATTGCTGCACAGTTTATCACTACGGTGGGCTCGAAATCCCGGAAGGCATGTTGCACGTCGCGCCGTACCGTAATGTCCAGGGGCATGTATCCATACGAGCCATCGGACTGCGTCGTCGCACTGCGTCCAGTGGCGAGTACGTCGTATTCGGAGAACCGGCCGAGCAGGCCAACCAGTTCTCTGCCAAGCAGACCGTTCGCTCCCGTTACGAGTACGCGCTCGTACAACATCAATTCCTGAAGGGATTTCCGTTCACCCGGGAAACGCGGGGGCCGGATAACCGCTGTTATTTCCTGAAGTAGTAGCGCACTCCGATCCCGCCCCCGATATGGCCTGTGGTGCCGGGGAGCAGGTCGAGACGAGGATTGACCTGTAAAAACACCTCGTAGCGCTCCGCAAAAAAATGGACTCCGAAGGTTCCACTGACGCCAACGACGAAATCGCTTTGCGCATCTTTTTTTTCTATCCCCGCTACTACGCCCGGTCCAAGATAATACCCGAGGGGGGAATTGGGAATGGCGCGTTCGTGCAGCGCGTGCCCGCTCAGGAAGAAGAAATCGCTGAGATTCCATGCAGCCAACCCCTCGTATGCGAATCCCGGCTTTCGATACAGTTTCACAGAAACGCCGCCGGGTTGCCCGAACTGCACGCCGACGCCCGTCTTGCCCGGGGGCTGCTGCGCATGCGCCCGCCCGGCGCCGGTCATTGCGAGCACGAACAGAGTTATTGCCGTTGCGGCCCACTGTACACTCGTTTTGGGGATACCCATGACGACTCTGTCGTTGAGGAAAGAATTTGCGAAGGACACGACCAACCGGCGTAGCGGTCAGGTTTTTTGTTTTTTCTTCTTCGCGGCGGGAAAGAGGATATTGTTCAGAATGAGGCGGTAGCCCGGTGAGTTTTTGTGCAGATCCAAATCGGTGGGAGGATCGCCTACGTAATGCTGATAATCTTCGGGGTCGTGACCGGCATAGAACGTGAAGGTCCCTTCTCCGAAATTCCCGTGCAGGTATTTGACTTCATCTCTGTTGGGCGCTTCCGCCAGTACGACAACCGACGGCTTGACGAACGCCTTGCGAAAATTGGTTGTTTGTCCAATAAATCCCTTGAGCGTTGCAACATGGTTCTGGGTGAGCATGGTAGGTACCGGATCCCATTTTGCACTGAATTCAAACAGTGTGAAATAGTCGATAGCCTGATTACGCAACGCAGGGGGAGGAGGCCCGGCATCGATGTTCGCGTGTTCGTACTCTGCGGGATGAAAGACGGGTGTGAAGTTTTCGAAGGCAAGCGTCATGTCGAAATCGAGCCGCGACAGTGCGTCAGGGTCTACCGGGTCGCCGTCATATTCCGACGGGACGATGTCCGTTCGATGAGCCGCCAGCGCAAGGTCGTAGGTGTCGGTGCCGGAGCACATGGCAAACAGGAATCCCCCTTGCCCTACATACTCCTTTATGGTTCGGGCTACTTCCAGTTTCAGGTGGCTTGCCTTGCGAAAACCGTACCGCGCAGCCATTTGCTCGGTTTCACGCTGCTGTTCGATGTACCAGGGTATATTTCGGTATTGCAGAAATTTGCCGTACTGTCCTGTGAAATCTTCGTGATGAAGGTGTAGCCAGTCGTATTCGCGGAGATGCCCCTCGAGAATCTTGTCGTCGTACAGAATGTCGTACGTTACCTCGGCATATTCGAGCGCAAGCAGTACGGCGTCGTCCCACGGAAGCGTTTGTTCCGGAGCGTACACGGCAATGTTCGGCGCTGTCTCCAGTCGTACGATGGCTGTGTTATGTTCTTCGCTTTCCACCTCTGCAACGATGCGGGCGGATGCGCCCGTGCCGATACGTTCGAACTGAACCTCACGTACCTGCAATTCCTGTTCGAGACCGTTGAACCCGCTGGCGAGGAACGAGCCTCCCCGGTAGTTTAGCAGCCAGTCCACCGTTTCGCCCTGTTCGAGTAGCCAGAATACGATTCCGTACGCCTTAAGGTGATTGGACTGTCGGATATCCATGGGTATCAGGATATCCTGCGCCCTTGCGGATAGCGTGGCGAGCGACAGGACAGTCGCCAGAAAAAGAAAGCGAATGCTGCACAGAGACATTGTTTTTCCCGAGATGCTGCTGCGGAATGCGGGCTGTTTCATACGCCGTCGCCTCGGAGGCGGCGTATTTGATCGCGGGCTTTGCCGGCAAACAGGGAACCCGGATATTCGGACAGCAAACGCCGGTACGCGGCGATTGCTTCTTCCCTTTTACCCGATTCGCGAGACAATATCCCGGCAGCTTCGAAAAGCGCCCGATCCGCCAGAAAACTTGCCGGATACATCAGGGGGATTTCCGCAAACGTTTCGTATGCCTCTTGTCCTCGTCCAGCAGCAAGCAGAATTTCCCCGCGCAGGAAGCGGGCTTCGTCGGCAAGCGCATGGCCAGGGTACATGGAAAGCAATGCGTCCGCCGAATCGAGGGCGGCGAGGGGGCGTCGTTGTTCCCGGGCGAGCAGGGCGCCCGCATACCTTCTCAGCGGCATGTCGAGCGAGTCGGGGCCACGATTTTCAAGCAGCAATATTTTCAAGGCGATCGCGTCGTTCGAAACGTCTGTCGAGGTATGTGTATCGATAATATCGAGCAGTGACTGGGCTGCGTCGAATTCCCCGGCGAACATGTGAATACCGGCCAGCTTGAAACGGGCCTGTTCGACAAGGTCTCCCGTTCTGAGTCGTTCGATGAGCCGGTTGAAACGAAGGCGGGCATCGTCGAGTTGGCCATGCAAGATCGCGATACCGGCCAGATCGAAGGCTGCCTGATCGGCGGCGCGGGTATTCGGAAAGATGGAAACGACCTGCCGGAAGATCGACTCGGCAGAACCTGTGTCAAGAAAAACATCCTGTTGTAATCGCCCAATGCGGTGCAGTACATCCGGATACAGTTCGTGGTTTGGATATTGCTTAAGGAAGGTTCGGTATGCCGCGAGTACTTCGTCGTAGTGAGGCGCATTCACTCGATCGCCGGTTTCGTCGAAGGTGCGTTCGCCGATCTCCGCCGCCCAGCGCATATGCATTGCTCCGAATGCAGCGAGCGTTCTAGGCGCCGCCGGTGCATCCGGATACCGCGCCAGTACTTCCCGGTATGCCTCTGAAGCTTTATTCCAGGCGCCTGCGTCGGCGGCCGTGCGGGCAAATTCGAACAGCATACGGCCTTGTCCGCTTTCCAGTCCATCCACTGCCCGGTATTCCCCGAGAGCGTTCCCGAAGTCCTCTGCTTCTATGTACAACCACCCCAGCAATTCGCGCCATGCCCGGTACAACGGATCGGTGCGGACGGCGTCTTGCACTACGGCGAGGCTTGACGCCAGCGCTTCTTCCTCTTCCAGAAAAGATCCCAGACGCGAACGCACGAAGTTGAGATGCTGGTCGTTCTCTTTCAGAAGGGCGAGGTATTCCTCCGCGGCCTTCTCGTGCAGCCCGGAAATGCTGCACAGATAGGCCAGTTCCACTCTAAACAGAGCGGCTTGCCCGGTGGCTGAACGCGCCTGTTCGAGCAGTAAAACGGCGCGTTCGAACTGCCTTACGCCGAGGAGGGACCGGTAGACGACGCGATATGTGTTCGGGTCGGTTGGGGCCGTTTCCACGGCCTCTTGCCATGTAGCGTGGGCATCTTTTTCGTTTCCTTGCAAATAGCGGATGTGCGCAAGATCCGAAAGCAGCGCTGCAGATCGCGTATCCACCAGCCGCGCCTTGACCAGCGCGGCGGCCTCTTCATAGCGCTTTACATTTTCGTACGCCTCTTTCAGCTTTTCGTAGAATGCATCGTTCCGGGGCGCTTCCGCATAGAGATCTTCCAGTAAGCCGATGGCCTGGTCGAATTGCCCCGAGCGCAGGAACGTGTCGGCCAGGCGGAATCGGACAATTTGAGGATTTTCCTGCTGTTGCCCCGCCGCATCCGCAACCGGCGCCCATATCGGAGCGGTAAGTACAACGATGCCGATCCATGACCGGATCGGCAGGAATGTTCGTTTCATAGGGGTATCCGCAGAGCGAGGGTGCGGGAAACTCGGATCTGACTGCCTTTTGATATTGCAATCCCGCGCGGTATGTTTCATGCCATGGTCGTTGCCCGGAGCCGGGCAGCGGATTTTACAGGGATATACGCAAAACGGACCAATCCGTCAGTGCTATATGCGCCCGAAGCGTGCAGAGAATCGGAAACCGGTAAACCGGGAGGCAGATGTCAAGCGGCTCAGTGTATTGGGTTCGACCGGCTCCATTGGCACGCAGACGCTGGATATCGTACGCCTTTTTCCGGAGCGCTTCGACGTCTGCGCCCTCACTGCCGGTACGAATGCCGATCTTTTGATTGCTCAGGCCCGGGAATTTTCGCCAGAATGCGTTGTTCTGGGCGACGCCCGTCGCCGGAAACAGGTCGAACAGGCGCTCGAACCGCTGGGTATCCGCGTGTTGTCGGGGCGGGAGGGGCTTTGCGAGGCGGCTACCCTCGATGGGGTAGATACGGTTTTGGCGGCGCTTGTAGGGTTCGCCGGACTCGAGTCGGTAATCGAAGCTGTCCGGGCCGGCAAGAAAGTCGCGCTGGCGAACAAGGAAACATTGGTTGTTGCCGGACAACTGGTCACTCGTCTCCTGAAAGAACGCAATGGTACGCTTGTACCTGTCGACAGCGAGCACTCCGCTATTTTTCAATGCCTTGTCGGGGAGCCGGCGAATAGTGTCGAATCCCTTATTTTAACCGCATCGGGAGGACCGTTTCGGACCCGCCCCGCGGAAACGTTCGGGACCATTACAAGGCAGGAAGCGTTGGCGCACCCGAACTGGTCCATGGGGGCAAAGATTACGATCGATTCGGCCACTATGATGAACAAGGGGCTGGAAGTAGTGGAGGCCCACTGGATTTTCGACATCCCCGCAGCATGCATCTCGGTGCTGGTGCACCCGCAATCCATTGTGCATTCCTTTGTTGTTTTCTCGGACGGCTCCGCCAAGGCGCAAATGGGCTTGCCGGATATGCGTTTGCCGATCCAGTATGCGCTCAGCTATCCGGAGCGTTGGCCCGCGCCGCACGAACGGCTTGATTGGTCGGGAGCAATGCATCTGCATTTCGAACCCCCCGACCGCGCCAAATTTCCATGTCTCGACCTGGCGTACGAGGCGCTTGAGATCGGGGGGGCGGCGCCTGCGATTCTGAACGCCGCAAACGAACAGGCGGTTGCTCTTTTCCTGGCGGAGAAGATCCGCTTTACGGATATTCCCGACGCTATCGATCGGGCGCTTGGCGGCATGCCGGTTCAAGAGCATCCGGAACTGGAAGATCTCATTGCCTGCGACGCCGAGGCTCGGCGAGTCGTACAGGAACATGTCCGGGCAATCACTTATATAATGTAGCCCTTTTATATTGCTCTGCACCCCGTTCGTCTCGAACTGCGCGGATCGGCGTCTTGCACAGTGCGCCGGACATGTCTGATGCCGGGCTCTTCACAGCACACCGCGATCAATGGAGATGATTGTCGAGATTTTCCGGATGATTCCCGGAATCCTCCTGTCGTACGTTCTTCCGTTCCTTCTCGCCATTACCCTGCTCGTATTCGTGCACGAGATGGGGCATTTCCTTTTCGCCAAACTGTTCGGGATGCGCGTGGACCGGTTTTCTATCGGATTCCCTCCCAAAATTTTTAAAAAACAGATTGGAGAAACAGAGTACGTCATCGGCGCCACGCCTCTTGGCGGATACGTGAAAATAGCGGGTATGGTGGATGAAAGCCTGGATACCGATCGTCTCGACAAGGCGCCGGAATCCTGGGAGTTTCGTTCGAAACCCGTTTGGCAGCGCATGATCGTTATTTCCGCCGGCGTTGTTTTCAATATGCTGCTGGCGTTTCTGATTTTCACGGGTCTCCGGCTTTCTTACGGAGAGACAAACATCCCGGCGGAAAATATCGATGCGGTTTTTGTCGCCGATACGTCCATTGCCTACGACATGGGGCTGCGCACGGGAGATCGCCTTCTGACGGTAAACGGCGAACCCCTGGAGCGTTACGAGGATTTCGAAAGCATCGAGTCGCTGGTTGCAGACCCGTTCACCGTCACGGTGCTCAGAGGGGACGACACCCTGCTCGTTCGCGGCCCGGAAGACATTTTCACGCAGATCAACCGCCGGGGGCCGCGCCTGGGCGTGTATATTGCGCCGGCTGTGCTTGGCGGCGTCATGCAGGATACGCCAGCCGACTCTATCGGCTTGCAGGCCGGGGACCGTATTGTTTCCATAGCCGGCGAGGAAATTCGCTTTTGGGCGGAAATGACGGAATACATACGGCGTACGGAGGGAAATCCAGTGACCGTCCGCTGGCAACGGCCCGATTCCGTCGGGATGGATGCGCTTCCCGTCTACGAAGCGCTCGTGGCGCCCGTGTTGCGGGAGGAGGGATACCTCCTCGGTGTATATAGACCCGGTGCGGATATCCTGGCGCAGGAGTTTGGCGCTATTCAGCGCCGTTTTTCGCTGTTCGAAGCGCTGGGCGCAGGAATTGGCGATACCTGGGGCAACACGCGGGTCATTGTTCTGAGCCTGGGGCGTATTTTCACGGGTCGGGAAAATCTTCGGGAAAATCTCGGGGGGCCGATCATGATCGCACAGGTTATCAATCAGGCTGCCGAAGTCGGTGCGGGTCTCTTTTGGGACATTGTAGCGATGCTTTCCATTACACTGGCCATTATAAACATCCTGCCCATTCCGGCGCTCGACGGAGGTCACCTCGTTTTTCTGATGTACGAAGGGGTTATTCGGAGGGAACCGTCCTTGCGGTTTCGCATGGTTACGCAGCAGGTCGGTATGTTTCTGCTGCTTGCCTTCATGGTATTCCTTGTCTTTAATGACATTTTGCGTCTATAGCGCCTTTTTCGACGGTGAAGGTCACGGCCAACAGGGATATACGTGCGGATGACGACGCTGCGTTGCAGGAGGCATTGAAGCGCCGCGGGGAGATGCCCTCCCACATTGCCATGATTATGGACGGCAATGGGCGTTGGGCGCGAGAGCGGGGTAAGCGCCGTGTGGCGGGGCACCGTGCAGGGGTCGATTCCGTACGGGAGATTACGGAAACGTGCGCGCAATTGGGGGTGGATTATCTCACGCTCTATACCTTCAGCCATGAGAACTGGGATCGTCCTTCCTCGGAGGTTCGGGCCCTGATGCGGTTGCTTTTAAACACTATTCGCCATGAAACCAGAACATTGGCCAGGAATAATATTCGTCTGCACGCTGTAGGCGATTTGTCCATGATGCCCGAAGAAGTACGCCGCGGGTTGCATGAGGCGATGGAGGAGACGCGTAACAACGATCGGATGACCCTGACCATCGCTGTATCGTACAGCGGGCGGCTCGAGATCGTGCGCGCTGCACAGAAGATGGCGGAGCGTGTCCGGGCCGGCGTTTTGCAGCCCGAAGACATTGACGAGGAGCTTTTCGGAACCGCGCTGATGACCTCGCATATGCCGGACCCCGACTTGCTTGTTCGTACCGGCGGGGAATTTCGGATATCGAATTTTCTGTTATGGCAGTTGGCTTATACGGAGTTGTACATCACCGATCGCTACTGGCCGGCCTTTCGTCGACATGCACTGTACGAGGCTATCCGGGATTACCAGGATCGGGAAAGACGTTTCGGGCGGATACTAACGGGCGAATAATTTCGTTATGAGCAAGGAGGGGTGTCGACAAAGGGCGTTTTCGTCCCGGTGGCGGTGCGGCCGGCCGGAAACTCTCCTGACGAGTTTGGGTATACCAATGCTTTCAGCCGGCATATTACGGCTGTAGCTGTTTCCGTTGGCTATGAGCGCAAGATTTTCCATTCTTCTATTATGCTTTGTTCCGCTGACCATTCCGGCCAGTGCGCAAGGCATAACGGGGTCCTTCGAAACGGGTTCCTTCGATACGTCTGGGCCCTATGCGTCGCCTCCTGCTCCCTATGAGATTCTCGACATTACCGTCGAAGGCTCGGATAGTGAAAGCGCCCGTTCCATTATTGCTCAGGCAAGCGGTCTTATTGCGGGTGAGATCGTTACGTTACCCGGCGACGAAGCCATTGCGGATGCAGTCCGTTCGGTGTATCGGTTGGGCCTTTTTTCGGATGTCAAGATTGTGGAGGAGCGCCGTGCAGGGGACGGCGTGTATCTTTCTATCAAGGTGAAAGAGGAACCTCGCCTCGCAGAGTACACCTTTTCCGGCATCAAAAAGGGACAGCAGAAAGATTTGCGCGAGAAGGCGCCGCTATTGAAAGGAAGTCCTGTTCGCCCTTCCGACATTGAGCGCACGGATCGGCAGATCAAACAGTATTTCCGCGACAAGGGGTATCTGCTTGCTCAGGTGGATGTGCGGCGCGAGGAAACCGCCGACGGGCAGGTAAAGGTTGATTTTGCGATTGACCGCGGGCAGAAGGTCAAGGTCGAGGAAATCCGGATTACGGGTAACGAAGTCGTTTCCGATTTCCGCCTGAAGCGCAAGATGAAGAAGACGAACGAAAACAAATGGTGGCGTTTCTGGAGTGGGGCGAAGTTCGACCGGAACGAATACGAAAACGACCTGAACAATGTCGTTCGATACTACAACGATAACGGGTATTACGATGCGCGTATTCTAGGCGATTCCGTGTTTGTGCAGCAGGGAGAGAAGCCGGGCATGATTGTCGAGCTGGCTGTCGAGGAAGGCCCGCGGTATGTTGTTCGCGACATTATATGGGAGGGCAACACGATCTACCCCGATGATTTTCTGGGCGATGCGCTTGGCATTGTACAGGGGGAAGCGTTCGACCGATCGAAGCTTGAACAGAATCTGTACCAGAACAAAAACAGCAGCGATATTTCCAGCCTGTACATGAATCGCGGGTACATGCGGTTCAGTATCGAGCCGACGATACGTGTCGCCGAAGGGGATTCGCTCGACGTTCATTTCGATATCGTCGAAGGAGATGTATATCAATTCGGCGACGTGGGCATTTCAGGCAACACCAAGACCAAGGAGCATGTCATCCGCCGGGAATTATATACGATTCCGGGCCAGACGTTTAGTCGTGACGCCATTCAGGAGTCGATTCGGCGCCTGAGCCAGCTTAATTATTTCACGCAGGAATCGCTGGGCGGCGGCCCGGGGATAGACATTGACGAAACGGGAAAAACGGTCGATCTGACCTACTCGGTCGTTGAGCAGAGCAGCGATCAGCTGGAGCTTTCCGGTTCGTGGGGTTCCTTCGGACCCATTCTGATGCTCCGGTTCGGTTTTAACAATTTCTCGGCGCAAAACCTGTTCAACGGGTCTGCGTGGGATCCTCTTCCCTCCGGCGATGGGCAGCAGTTGTCGCTGGCTGTGCAGACCACGGGTTCGTTTTACCAGAATTATTCCCTTTCCTATACGGAGCCGTGGTTCAGGGGACGCCCTACGCCGATCGGGATGTCGCTTTCGTATTCGAGTTACGGCGGCGGAAGCAGCAGTCGCCGATTTTCCGGTTATAGCTATGGGTTCCAGTCGGACGGGCATTTGAAAACGGCGTCGGCGCGCGTGTTCTACGAGCGCCGCCTGCAATGGCCGGACGACAAATTCAGCATGGGAAGCGCCCTCCGCTATCAGCATTACGACAACCAGAATCTTTTCCGTTCGATCCCGGAAGGCATCAGTCGAATCGCTACCTTCCAGCAGAGTCTTTCCAGAAATTCGCTGGATCATCCGATTTTTCCCTCCAGGGGCTCGAGTTTTTCGTTGTCTCTTGAAATCGCTCCGCCGATCCCGGGATTTGTGCAGTATTACAAGACTCGTTTCAAGACGGAATGGAACGCGCCATTGGCTTCCAAACTGTCCATCCGATTCGGCGCCGACTTCGGATACGTGGGCTCGCTGACGGGGAATCGGGTGAATTTCGAACGCTTCGTCGTGGGCGGCTCGCCGTTCGATACGCAAGGGTACTATAACTATTTCGGACGGGACATCGTGTATATGCGCGGCTATCCTTCCGCCTCGATAGGTCCTCGTCTTAATGGCGAGCCGGTCGGAGGAGTCGTTCTGAACAAATACATGTCCGAAATAAAATTGCTGGCGATCCAGACCGAGCAGCTCTCGGCGCAGCCCTACGTGTTCCTCGATGCGGTCAATGCATGGGATCGTTTCGGGTTGTACAACCCCGCAGAACTATTTCGATCCGCCGGCGTTGGGATGCGCATGTACCTTCCGATATTGCGGATGGTCGAATTGACCTACGGGTATAATTTTGACGAATTTTCTTCCGGTTCTTCCACCGAGCCCGGTTTAAGCAAATGGAGATTCCAGTTTACGCTCGGGCAAGGGTTCTGAGGCGCAGCGCCATGAATGGGTCGTATCCTTTTGTCTCGTTATTCCTTGTGGCGATGCTTGGGGTTTCTCCGGTATACGCCCAGCAGAAGTTGGGTTATGTGGATTCGGAGTATATCCTGGAGCAATTGCCGGAGTACGCTACGGTACAGCAGCAGATTGATCGTATGGCCCAGGAGTGGCAGCTGGAGGTTGAGGAGCGCCGCGACGAAGTGGACGAGCTTTTTCGGGAGTATCAGGCCCGGGAATTGCTTTATACGAACGAGGAACGACAGCGGCAACGCGATGAAATCATTCGGGCCGAGGAAGGGATAGAACAGCTCAGGATGCAGTACTTCGGTCCGGAAGGACGTGTTTTTCAGGAGCAGGAACGGTTGGTGCGCCCCGTTCAGGAAAGCGTGCTTGAAGCCATTGAAGCGGTGGCCATCCGAGACGGATACGACTATGTGTTCGACAAGGGAGGAGATTATATCTTCATGTATGTTCGGGAGCAATTCGATCTGAGCGACGATATTCTTGAGGAACTTGGTATCGATACGGATAGTCAAAATTGATTGCCTCGGCACAGTACCCGGGAGCGCATGCGCGCCGCGTACTGTGCATTGCCGGTGAAGCCACGAACCACACAAAAAACGTCAACGATCTATTATGTTGAAACGCATATCTGCAGGATGTTTTCTTTTTGCCGTTGTCTTGCTTGCTTTTGCAAATGCCGGCTGGTCGATCGATGCTCGTGCTCAAGCTCTTGCGATCGGCTTCACCGATCATGAGATTATCCTGATCAATATGCCGCAGTACCAGGAGATTCAGCAGCAGTTGCAGACGGACTTCGACGCCAATCAGGAGGCTTTACAAGCTCTCTATACCGACTACCAGGACAAACTGGAGCGCTACCAGCGCCAGCAGTCTCTTCTTTCCGAAGATCGTCGTCAGGAGCGTGAACAGGAATTGGTCCAATTGCAACAGCAGATTCAGCAGGATGCCCAGGATCAGGATCAGCAATTGGCTGTGCGTCAGGCTGAACTGATGCAACCGCTTCTGGAACAAATACAGGACGCCATCAATGAGGTGGCTGCCGCAAACGATCTCGATATCGTGTTGCGCACGCGGGTCGGTACGGAGCCCCTTCTGTTATTTGTTAACCCGGAGACCGTCCGGGATATAACGCTGGATGTGGCGCGTACGCTGGGCCTGGACGTGGATGGGGAAGCGACGCAATCCACCGGAGAAGCGGCCGCCTCGGACTCGAATTAGCGGCGCCTCGACGCAGGCTGCCGGGTGTGCAGGGAAAGGGAAGAGGAAGCCGATCAAATGAGCAGCGAATCTGTTACCGGGGCGCTTGACGCGAGGCGAATCACCACGCAGACCCTGCAGGACCTGAAGCGTGCCGGTGTGCCGATCGCCATGCTGACGGCCTATGACTATACGTCGGCGCGTATCCTGGATGCCGCGGGTGTGGATGTACTTCTGGTCGGCGATTCGGCGTCCAATGTGATGGCGGGGTACGAAACGACGCTTCCCATCACGCTGGATCAGATGATCTACCATGCGCAGTCCGTTATTCGGGCGGTGCGGCATGCCCTTGTAGTGGTGGACCTTCCTTTCGGATCCTATCAGGGCAATTCGAAGGAGGCGTTGGTGTCGGCTATCCGGGTGATGAAAGAGGCGGGTGCGCATGCGGTCAAGATGGAAGGCGGAGAACCGGCCCTGGAGGCTGTGCAGCGTATCACCGACGCCGGCATTCCCGTGATGGGTCATCTCGGTCTTACTCCGCAGAGCATTTATCGCTTCGGCACATACCGCGTGCGTGCACAGGATACGGAGGAAGCGGATGCCATTCGGAAAGATGCACAGTTACTGGAAGAGGCAGGATGTTTCGGCCTTGTTCTCGAAAAAATCCCTGCAGGCCTGGCGCGCGACGTATCGGGGGATCTTTCGATCCCGGTTATCGGCATCGGCGCCGGGGCGCGTTGTGACGGACAGGTGCTTGTTACCCACGACTTGCTGGGCCTGAATACCGATTTTAATCCCCGTTTCGTGCGACGTTACGCTCATCTTGAAGAAACGATTACGGAAGCGGTGCGACATTACGTGCAGGATGTGCGCACCCGCGCTTTTCCAACCGGGGAAGAAAGTTATTGACGGCGCGGTAGCCCGCTGCGTACGCGCGAAATGCGAGAAGGCATGCACATGGATTCGCATAATGGAGCCCGACCGCTTATTCTTGTCAGTAACGATGACGGCGTGAACGCTCCGGGGATCGCGGCGCTTGCGGAGGCCATGGTCAGGCTGGGGGATGTTTATGTGGCAGCTCCTCTTCTGGAACAAAGCGCCGTCGGGCATGCGATTACGCTGCGCGATCCTGTGCGCGCTTTTCCCGTAGATGCGAACATGGGTGGGGCGATGCGCATCTACGGCGTTCAGGGCACCCCGGCCGATTGCGTAAAACTGGCAATCAGGGAGTTGCTGCCCCGTGAGCCGGACCTTGTCGTCAGCGGTATCAATCGGGGGGCGAATACGGCTCTTAACGTGATCTATTCGGGTACCGTCAGTGCGGCGACGGAAGCCGCTATTCTGGGTGTCGACGCTGTGGCCGTATCTCTCTGCGACTGGGATGCCCGCGACTACGAGGCCTCGCAGGAGATCGCTTTCACGGTGGCGGAGAAAGTGCTGGAAAAGGGGTTGCCGCCGGGCATTCTGCTGAATGTGAATATCCCGCCCCTTCCGCTATCGGCCATCAAGGGTATGCTGGTTACACGTCAGGCGCGTTCCCGCTGGAAAGAATCGTTCGATCAGCGCGTCGATCCAAACAATCGGCCCTACTACTGGATGACAGGTACCTTTGTTAACCTTGACGAAGGACAGAACACGGATATAGCCGCGGTGCAAAGCGGACACGTTTCCGTAACACCCATTCACTACGATCTCACGGCGCACGATTTCCTTGAGCCCTTATCGGAGTGGAACTGGAACCGGTAGCGGTGCCGTATTTTATTTAGCTTTGTCCGGCGCCTTGACGATCCGGTTCAGTCGTTCCATGACGATGTCGGGCCGACACCGCCCGGGATACCCATCTACGCGGTACGCTTCCAGCGCTTCCTGTACCGGAGGTTTCCGGATAGCGTCCAGTTCGCCGGCGGTCCGGCGATACGCTTCCCGAAACGGCGTTCCCTTTCGCACCATGCCGATGGCGCGGGCGGTGGCGAACAAATCGGGGGATACGGCCTTGTCGAGGCGCGCCTTGTCGAAGCGCATATCCCTGAGTACAACGGCCATTGCTCCGGTTACATTCGAAGCCGTGTGTACGGCGCGTAGAACGGCCTCCTTGGTGAGTTGCAGATCTCGATGGTAGCCTGAAGGCAGGTTTGCGGGGAGGGACGCCAGCAACTGCATTTCGGCAAAAATTCGGTGGTACGACGCCCGCACAAGTTCCGGTACGTCCGGATTCCTTTTCTGAGGCATGATGGAACTTCCCGTGCTGTAGGTATCGCCGGGTTTCAGAAAACCGAACTCTGCTGTGTGATACAGCACAATGTCTGCGGCAAGGCGATTGCATGTCCCCGCGATTTGTGCGAGAGCATGAACGACATCCAATTCCAGCTTTCCGCGCGATAACTGTACGGCGGTAACATGCTCCTGGACTCCGTCGAAGCCGAGTCGACGGGCCATCTTCTCGCGGGGAAGCCCCAGAACAGGGACCCCGTACCCCGCCGCTGACCCGAGAGGGGATACGTTGATGCGCTTCGCCGTTTCCTGCAATCGTTCGATATCGACCGTGAGCAGTTCAGCGAAGCCCATTGCCCACAAACCTACCGTTGCGGGCATGGCGCGCTGCATGTGCGTATATCCGGGTATAATCCAGTCGTCTCCCTCTTTGCCCCACCGACACAGGATCCGAACCATGTCTGCGGTTTGCCGCATTATTCCCGACAAGGCGTCTCGGAGATACAATCGAAGCGCGGCGAGCACCTGGTCGTTTCGGGAGCGCCCTGTGTGGATTTTCCTGCCGATGTCGCCGAGCGCTTCCGTCAGGTGATTCTCGATCACCGTGTGCGAGTCTTCGTCTTCCGGGCGAACGGAAATTTTCTGTTCCGTCAGCGCATCCAGTGCTTCGATGATGGCATCGAATTCTTCCTGTACCAGTATCCCGATTTCCGCCAGTCCCCAAGCGTGGGCACGGGTTGCCCGTATATCGTAGGGCAAAAGGAGCGTATCCCACCGATAGTCCTCTCCAACGGTGAATCGCATCACCTTGTCTTCGAGTGTTTCGGATGCGTCCGATTTTTTCCAGAGTGGTGGTGGGTGTGTCATGACTCGAAGTAAGCTTCAATGACAGAACGATAGACATCCACGGCGCGCTGCACTTCGGCGATCGGGATATGTTCTTCCGGGGTGTGGGACAATCGACTCGATCCCGGTCCGATTTTGACGGTTGGGACATCAGCCAGAAATATCCAGTCCGACGCCGTGGGAGACCCGATCGGTTCGACATCGGGAATTGCGCGGAGGCATGCCTGGACGATCCGTTCGTTCGGATCCGTAGCGACGGGCACGATCCGCTCGCTATGCACATGTACTTCCGATTCGAGCGCATCCTGAACGATATCGATCAATTCCTTGTGGGTGTAGACCGGTGTCGACCGGATGTCGAGGGTAAACGTACACCGGTCCGGCACGACGTTGCGCGCCGAACCTCCCGTTACGGTGGTTACGGTAACCGTAGGGTATCCCAGAAAAACATCCTCCCGTTCGAAGACAAGGTTCATGGCGCGCTCAATGTCTCTCGCAGCGCCTGCTATAGCATTTTGCCCGAGATGCGCCCGGGCGGCATGGGATGTTTTGCCCTGTGCTTCCACGCGCAGCACCAGCAGGCCCTTTTGGGCGATGCACGGAACGAGGTTGGTGGGTTCGCCTACGAGAGCCGCCGCCGGATTCGGCAGATGCGGGCGCAATGTCTTTAGTCCATTATAGTCTCCGCCCGTTTCTTCGCAGGCAGTCAATGCCACCACGATCCGCCCGGAAGGCCGGAAGCCATCGGCAGCCACCGAAAGGAGCGCAGTGGTCATGGCGGCGACAGACGCCTTCGCATCCACGCTGCCACGCCCGTACAGGCATCCTTCCGATTCGATAGCATCGAATGCGCCGTGCGGGTGATGCTCCGACGGGGGCACCGTGTCGAGGTGCGTGTTCAGCAACAATACGTCGTCGCCTTCTCCGAATCCGAAGAACACGTTATCGTCGATGCGGCCCGTTTCTATCCCGTGATGTGCAACATATTCCTCCATAAATCCGGCGGCGTTTTTTTCCTCGCCGCTGAGCGAAGGGATGCGCACGAGCTCTTTCAAAAGCGCTATGACATCTTTGTGGGGCATGCAGTGCGGGATAGCATGGGTATTGCAGGTATCAATGCATAATACGAGTGCCCGTCGAGGGGTCCCGAATACCTTCCGGGGACACGATGAATACGTTCGGAATGCCGGCATCGAGCGCGGCGAAGCCCACGTCGATCTTTACACGCATTCCGTCGGCGATCCACCCTTCCTGTACACCCCGGGAGCATAGTTCAGCATTGAAGGAAGATAAAAGCGAATCCGGATCGACAGCATTTCTGCGAATGCCGCCGATTTCCGTGACGAGCAGATATTCGTCTGCCCGCAAGGCCTCCGCCAGGGCGCAGGAGACCGTATCGGCGTTCACGTTGTACAACTGCCCCGTATGGTCGATACCAAGCGGGGCGATTACCGGGACATACCCCCGATCGAGCAGGGTATCGAGAAGCCCCGTATCGACAGATGCAATATCTCCGACCCATCCGAAATCAATCGTTTCCCCGTCGACATTCCAGGGAGGCCGTTTTGTAACGCGCACAAGGGGGCCGTCGGCGCCGGACAGCCCCACGGCCTTGACGCTATGCTTGACTGCGCAGGCTACAAGACGCCCATTCAGCTCGCCCCGCAGAGTCCATTGCACGATGTGCAGGTCGGCGTCGGTGGTGACGCGACGCCCATGCACCATGCGCGGGGTATGACCAAGACGTTCGGCGATCTCGGTGGCCCGGATCCCGCCGCCATGCACGATAACGACCCGCCCGGTTTCCGCCAACCGGGCCACGGAGGTCCAAAGCGTATCGAGGGGCTCGTCGCGTATGACGGATGCGCCTCCCATCTTGATGACGGTCGTTTTCATCAGAGCCCCCAGACATACTCGAGAATCGCTTTCTGTGCATGCAATCGGAATTCGGCCTGTTCCAGGTGAATGGCGCCCGGTCCGTCCAGGACATCGTCTTCGACGACCACATTGCGCCGTACGGGCAAGCAATGCATGAAGCGCGCCTCTCGCGTTTTCTGCATCCATTCCGTGGTAATACACCAATCCCGCAAGCTTTCCCGCCGCGCCGCTTCATGTTCGGGATCGGAATAGACGAGCGGTCCGCTCCATGCCTTGGCGTACACGATATCCGCGCCGTCGAAAGCTTGTTCGCGGTTATCCGTTTCCTCGACTTGTGCGCCGTAGGACCGGGCCATTTGCATGATCCCGTAATCGAGCGCGTAGTCGTCGGGTCTCGCCACGGTCACGTTCATTCCCGATCGGGCAGCCATCAGCACGGCGGAATTGGGCACGGCCATGGGGAGCGCTTTGGGGTGATACGTCCATGCCAGCACAAACTTCTTGCCGCGCGGATCGCCCAGTTGCCGCCGGATGACCGCGGCATCGGCCAGGGCCTGACATGGATGATAAAAGGCGGATTCGAGATTGATGATCGGCACGGACGAAGCCGAGGCGATCGTGCGGATGAGCCTTTCGTCCCGATCCTTGTTGAAACTCTTGAGCGAGGCAAAAAGCCGTACGCCGAGCGCGTCGTAGTACCTCGACAGCACGCCGATGGCTTCCCGGATATGCTCTGCCTCCTGACCATCCATGACAGCGCCCTCTTCAAAGGCGAAACGCCATGTCTCCTGACCGGGGGTGAGTACGGTTGAGTAGGCCCCGAGTTGTGCTGCCGCCAGTTCCATGGAGGTTCTGGTGCGCAGCGAAGAATTGAAAAACATGAGCCCGATACTACGCCCCCTGGCGGTATCCGTCCATTCCCCGGCATGTTCGTAGTAATCCAGGGCCCGTTCCACAGCCGCATTCCATATCACGCGGCTGAGCGATTGCCAGTCGATCAGGTGTCTCATGTGTCGAGATCTACGGTTTGACCAATGGTTAATACGGATGAGAGCGCCTCGCAAAACGCATCCAGCGCTTCGAAGGGGGTATTAATGGGGGGCATGAGCCGGATCACGTTCGGATCGTCTGCTCCGCCTGTAAGAATGCCCTGTTCCAGCAGCGCTTCGCGAACCGGAGAGGCGGGGCGATTCAGCACGATGCCAATAAGTCCGCCTCGCCCGCGTACGCTGCAGTCGAGCGGTCCCAGCCCACTGCGTATGCGTTCGAACAGTTTGGTTGCACGTGGCATGAGATGCTCTTCAACCAGCGTCCGTAGCGTAGCCTCCACAGCGGCCATGGCTATCATCCCGCCCCCGAAGGTTGTTCCCTGATCTCCGGGTTTCACGGTCGATGCAATCTCGTCGGACAGGAGCACGGCGCCCACCGGCACACCTGCTCCAAGGCTTTTCGCCAGCGAAATGCAATCCGGGCGCACCCCGTATTGCGTACTGACGGAGAATGTACCCGTGCGTCCTACTCCCGTCTGTACTTCGTCAAAGAGCAGCAGGGCGCCATATCGGTCGCATAGATTCCGCAATGTGCGGTAGTATGTCGTCGTTGCCTCGACCATACCCGCCATACTCTGGATAGGTTCGAGGAGCACCGCTGCAATATCGTCATGCGCCTCGAAAGCCTTCTCGACAGCGGCGGTATCGCCGAACGGAACGAACGTGGTTGCCGGAAGCACGTCCCGGTACGGCGCCCGGTACGCATCTTTCCACGTTACGGCGAGGCAGCCGAGGGTACGTCCGTGAAAGCCGCCCTCCATGGCAAGGATGCGCGGCCGTCCGGTATGCTTGCGCGCCAGTTTGAGCGCCGTTTCGTTTGCCTCGGCGCCGGAATTGCAAAAGAACACGTGCCGGAGCCCTTCGGGGGCCAGTGTTCCGAGACGTTCAAGGGCGCGGGCTCGCGTATCGTTATAGACGGTATTGGAATAAAACAGGAGTTGCTCGGCCTGCGCCCGGATTGCTTCCACAACCCGGGAGGGACTATGCCCAAGGAGCGCCACGCAGTGTCCCCCGTAAAGGTCCAGATATTTTCGCCCCTCGATATCCCACACGTAGCTGCCTTCGCCCCGGGCGAGCACAATGGGCATGCGGGCGTAGGTGGGGATCTGGTAGAGGTTTTCGAGTGCTATAGCTTCCTGCGTAGTCATGCGTATACGGCGCGTGTTCATAATTACGCCCCCGGAGCGGGAAGAAGACCTGCCGTTTCAGGCAAGCCGAGAAGAAGATTGAGGTTCTGGATGGCTTGTCCGGCAGCTCCCTTGATCAGGTTGTCTTCCGCAAAACCGACCAACAGGCGGCTGTCCCGGACGATCCACCCGATGTCGCAGAACGGCGAATGCACCGCAAATCGAAGTTCCGGGAATCCATCCGCATAAAGCCGCACAAACGGGCGGTCCGCATAGGCTTCCGCATACCATTGTTCCACATCGGAGGTCGCAGCGCCTGCAGGCAGCGCAATATCCGCTACGCCCCAGATGCCGCGTGTCCAGGGGCCGGAAACGGGTACAAAACGGATTTCCGCATCTGCTCCCAGCACCTGCTTGATTTCGGGGAGGTGCTGGTGACTCAGCGCCTTGTAAGCCCGCACATTTCCGTCCCGGGTCGGAAAGTGTGTTGCGGCCTTGGGGCGCGCTCCCGAGCCCGAAGCGCCTGTCCAGGCTGTCACAAAGGCATCCACCGTTTCCATATGCTGCGTAACCGGCCACAGCGCCAGACTGATGCCTGTCGCAAAACAACCCGGATTCGCAATACGCTTCGTTCCCGGGGGGTACGGTGCACAAATCTCCGGCAGGCCATATACGAATGACGAGAGCAGGTTAGGCGCCGGATGCGCGAAATCGAACCATGTTTCGTACAGGGAGGCGTTCCCGAGTCGGAAATCTGCGCTCAGGTCAATGAGTAACCCATCGAATCCGTCCGCGAATAACTTCGTTGCGAGTCCGGCGCTTTTACCGTGCTCGGCAGCTATGAAGATAATGTCTGTCTCGACGGGGTCGAACTCGTCCGGATCGCTGAAGATCAGGTCCAGTTGTCCGCGCAGGTGCGGGTGTGCGCACCACACCGGTTTCCCGGTATATGCTCGACTGGTAACGGTGTTGAGTCGAGCCACCGGGTGGGTAAGAAGGAGGCGGATCAATTCGCCGCCTGTGTATCCTGCGCCGTGAAGCAGGGCTATCCGGTTATTCATGACGGAATGCAACGAGTGCGAGTATTCAGGCGGGCGATTCTTTCGGCGCGTTTTCCGCATTGCGGCGCGCTCTGTGCGCCAATAGAGCCTGCACGCCGTAAATCTGCGTAAATCCCTCGGCGTCTCGTCCATCCCACAATGCGTTGGTTTCCCCGTAGACCGCCACGCGGGGGTCGAACATCGAATAAGGACTTTCGCAACCCAGCACCTCGATACGTCCCTGACGCGCTTTCACTCGCACGGCGCCGGTGACGGCGGTCTGCGACGAATCGACGAGGGCTTCAATATCCCGCATTACCGGGTCGAAATACTGTCCTTCGTGCAGCATCTGCCCATAGTAGTCCGCCAGACGATCCTTTTGGAAGCGTTGCCGACTCGTCAGCACGATCTTTTCCAGTTCGCGATGTGCAGGGAGCAGGATTGCCGGCGCCGGCGCCTCGAAGGCTACGCGTCCTTTGACCCCGAGAATCGTATCTCCCACATGCATGCCTCTCCCGATTCCGTGTGCAGCTCCCTCGGCATTGAGTGTTTCAACAAGTGTGACCGGATCCAGAAACGACTCATCGATAGAAACGGGAAGACCGGCTTCGAAGCCAATCGTCCATTCCTGTCCTGCGTCGGGAGCGTCGGCGGGCGCTACCGTATCTACCCATCCCTCTTCGGGGAGCGGGTTGGCGGAGGCGAGTGTTTCGCCTCCTCCAATCGTGGTGCCCCAGAGGCCCCGATTGATGGACCACACCGTTGTTTTGCGGGGTACGTCGAAGCCGCGTTCCTGTAAAAAGGCTGTTGTTTGCTCACGACTCAGACCCAGTGAGCGGATTGGGGTCAGAATGTCCAGATCGTCCGCCAGCAGACGCACGGCGACATCGAAGCGAACCTGATCGTTTCCGGCGCCGGTCGATCCGTGGGCAATGGCCCGTGCTCCGGTTTCCTGCGCCGCATGCACCACCATACGAGCCTGCGTTACCCGTTCCGGTCCGACACACAACGGGTATACGCCGCCGCGCAGGACGTTTCCCTTGATCAGGTAGCTCAGGTGATCGTCGAACAGGGCCTTCCGCGCATCCACGAGGATGTGCCGGGCCGCGCCAAGCGCCCGCGCTCGCGCTTCAACAACCTGTGCCTCTTTTTCCGAAAGGCCCCCTGTGTTGACTGTAACCGTATATACCGGCTCGCCGCAGGTTTCGGCGAGATACGGTACGCAGAAAGACGTATCGAGGCCGCCGCTAAAAGCAAGTACTATGGCCATCGTTATAATGTGGGGAAAGATAAAAGGCTGTGCGGTTGGACCACTGCGGACCCGCGCGGTACAAAAAAAGCGCTGACCCAAGTGAATCAGCGCTGTGCAGGTAATTTGGCCAGGATTAATCCCCGCCGGGCGTCATAGTGAAGCGCTTCTCCACGCAAAAAGAAAGCATCCTCGTCGCAGGCGCGACGAAAATGCAACAAAACGACGACTATGTGTGCGGGATGCATGCATGGGGCCTGTCAGGCGTTATGATCAACCGTCAGGTACATAATATAACATAATAACTTTCGCTGATACCCCTGTCAAGGGGACAAGGTTTCCGGGAATGCGTTTTCTCTACCGGCCTTCAGGGCATGCTCTGGAAAAGTGCATTGCCTTCTACTGCGAGAAGGTTCCTCTGCAAGGTGTAATAAATAGCTCTATCTCAGTCGAGTACAGCCGCTGCCTCCGGCTGTCCCGGAAGATTTTGACATACGTCCGCCCGGCAAGAAAGCTGTTGAGGATATGTGGGTGGGGATTCTTGCACAGAGCATCTCTGCGCAGTACGGCTATCTTCTCACTCTTCCGCCAGATCGGGCCAAAGAGCGGATTGAGAAGATGGCTGCTCGCGCTCGACGATCTGTCGAGCCGCTATGGGTAGCTTACGGCGATCGGCTCGCTAATGATTGATAGTAATCGCGCCTGCGCCCCCTGTTGCCTCTTGGCGAAGGGGCAAAGGCCACAATCTTCGGTCGAGTCAAAAAAACCCAAAGGAAAGCCCCAGTTTGTAAACAAACCGGTTTGGGGTATGCTGATTACGCTCCACCATGGAACGATGAATATACTTTTGCGCTTCTGTAGTAACCGCCAGCCTGTTGCCGAGAGGAACCGCTACGCGTAGACCGACTTCCAGGGTCCTGAAGCGCT
>LXNJ01000174.1_pt1 | contig 46756 bp, 32 predicted proteins | sample 809081 | NCBI WGS metagenome assembly LXNJ01 (sample SAMN04870510, study PRJNA318959) | sponge metagenome | biome: sponge; feature: marine sponge reef; material: water | host: Petrosia ficiformis | place: Greece: Milos, Mediterranean Sea | collected 2013-05-29 | depth 5-7 m | reverse complement strand
CACGTTTCCTATGAAACCTACCGGTTCAGGTTTCCAGACTATGGGGTGGCCAGAAGGGCCATGGAGGTTCCGCGGCAAATCCCGGGACACCGGCATGCTCGAATGGGCGCCCCCGATCAGCCGCCTGACGCGCTCAACCGGCCACCCGCTCTCTGCCCGCCCGCTGTCAGACCCGCCCGCCGCCAACCCGCTCCATCGCCCGCCGCCGACCCCTCCAACACCCGCCCGCCCGGCAACTCGACCGCCGCCCGGCCGCCCGGCGCTCCATCGACGCCCTCCAGCCCCCCTCCATCCCTCTGCCCGGGCCGCGCCCGCGTTTCAAACGGGAGGCCCCCTCCCTCGCCCAGTCCCGATCCGCTCGCCGTGTCTACCGTCCCCTTCTCGGCATCTCCACCGCCTCGGCCACCTCGGGCCGGAGCCCCTCGGCATAGACCTTCGCGTTGAGCGCGGGCATGCGCTCGGTGACCAACTCGTTCAGTTGCTCGACGAGGGCGGGAAGCTCCTCCCATGAGCGGTCGATCTGCCAGAGTTGATCGGCCGTGGGGGGACTGGTCGCGCGTTCGATCGTCTGCCAGACAAAGGCGCCCGCCGCGGGCCCGCTGAAGCCGCCGAAGCCACCGCCGCCACCGACCTCCTCCTGAAGTGCCTCCAGGTCCTCGCGGAAGGCCTCGATCTCGTCGGTCAACGCTTCGGGTGCCTCCGCCGCCGCCGCGACGCGATCGTCGATCTGGCCGAGTTGCTGTTGCATGCCCTGCATACGGTCCCGTGCGTCGCTCACCATCCCCGACAGCCGATACGAATCCATCATGGCCGCGTGCCGCGCCATCAGGTCGCTCCGCGAGATCTCCACGCGCGGATCCAGTCGAACCTCTACGGACGCCTCCAGCGTCGCGTCGCCGGCGGCCAGCGCCACGGCGTACCGGCCCGGCAGCACTCGCGGACCCGGATCCACCGCCTCGCCGTCCCCGCCCTCGGCCGCCAGCCGCAGGTCCCAGATGACCTCGTTAAGTCCGGCCTCGCCGCCCCCCTTCAGCTCCCGCACCGTCTCCCCGCCGTCGCGGATCGTCACCGTTACGCTGTCGCCGTCGGCGCCGAGATGATACCGGATCCTTGCCCCGGCGGCCGGATTGGGGGCCGCGTAGATGCCGGGCGTCCAGCCCTGCGGCGTGTACAGATTGTACGAGGTCGCGCGCCGGACCGGATACAGGTGGGCGGCCGAGGCCATGACCTCGCTGGTCAGGTGCTCGAGCGGCGCGATGTCGTCCATGATCCAGATCCCGAGCCCGTGAGTACCGACCACAAGGTCGTTGTCGCGGGGATGCACGACGATGTCGTCGACCGGCACGGTGGGAAGGCCGTTCATGAGGTCGTGCCAGGTCGCGCCCCGGTCGATCGAGAAGTGCACGCCGACCTCGCTGCCCGCGAAGAGGAGGTTGTGGGCGCGGGGGTGCTGGGCGAGCGCGTTCATGGAGGTGGCGGGGAGCCCGTCGGTGATGCGCGTCCAGGTCTCGCCGAAGTCCGAACTGGCGTAGACGTACGCCGCGAAATCGTCGCTTCGGTGCCCGTCGAATGCGGCGAAGACCTCTCCCTGGGCTCCGCGCGACGCCACGAGGCGAGTCACGTACGTGTAGGCGGGCAGCCCGGGCACGTTTCCGGTGATATCCGTCCAGCTCGCGCCGGCGTCCCGCGTCACATGCAGCCGCCCGTCGTCGCTCCCCGTGTACAGCACCGCGAAGTCCAGCGGAGATTCCGCGATCGCGGTCAGGTTGCCGTAGCTGGACTGTCCGTCGTTGCGCGACATCTGCGGCTCGCCGCCCGCGACCCCCATGAGCATGAGCGTGTCCCGGTCGATCGCGTGCGTCAGGTCGCCGCTGATCTCCTCCCAGCTCTGGCCAAGGTCCGTGGAACGGAAGAGGATGTTCGAGCCCGCATACACGACCTGGTCGTCATGCGCCGACAGCAGCATCGGCGTGTCCCAGTTCCAGCGCAGGCTGCGCTCGTCTTCCTCCGCGGTGGGTCGGGGCACGGGGCGGATGCGTGCGCGCTCCCCGGTGCCGAGATCCACGCGCATGAGATTCCCCCCCTGAGACTCCGCTAGCATCAGGTCGGGGTTCGTGGGGTGCATGACCGTGAAGAAGCCGTCTCCCGAGCCCACGTTGTACCAGTCGCGCGTGCGGATCCCCTGGTTGGACCAGGTGTCCGACGGCGCGCACCACGAGCCGTTGTCCTGCAGACCGCCGCAGACATGATACGGGTCGCGCATGTCGACGCCGATCTCGTAGAACTGACCGATCGGCAGGTTGCGCAGCTGGTACCAGTTGTCGGAGCGATCCCAGCTGACCGAAACGCCGCCATCGCCGGCCAGGATCAGGTGGTCGGAGTCTGCCGGATCGATCCAGAGCGCGTGGTGGTCCAGGTGGACTCCGGCGGCCGCGTCGGGGGTGAAGTTGCGTCCGCCGTCGGACGAGCGAAACAGGCTGGAGCCGCCGAGGTAGATCCGCTCGGGGTCGTTGGGATCGATCCGGATCTGACTGTAGTACATGGGGCGGTTGTTGGTCGTGGACAGATGCTCCCACGTCTCGCCGCGGTCGGTCGAACGATAGACGCCGTTCTTCGCGTCGCTGCCGCCTCCGCCGCCAAAGCCCTGGCCGGGGACGCGGGCGTCCGCCTCGACGAGCGCGTAGATCAGGTTGCCGTCCCGGCGGTAGATGTCGAGCCCGATCCGTCCCTTGTCGCCTTCCGGCAGGCCCTCGGTCAGCTCGGTCCACGTGTCGCCGCCGTCCGTCGTGCGATGGATTCCGCTGCCCGGACCCCCGCCATTGAATCCCCAGGCCCGCCGCCGGCGCTGGTACGTGGCCGCGAAGAGAGTGCGCGGGTCGCCGGGATCCATCACCAGTTCGGTCGCGCCGGTGTCGTCGTCGATGAAGAGCACGCGCTCCCATGTCTCGCCGCCGTCGGTGGTGCGGTACACGCCCCGCTCGGGGTTCGGACCCCAGAGACGTCCGACCGCCGCCACGTACGCCACGTCGGGATCGCGCGGATGCACCTGGATCCGCGCGATATGGTGCGTGTTTTCCAGCCCCAGATGCGTCCACGTGCGCCCGGCGTCCGTGGACCGGTACACCCCGTTGCCCCATGGCGAACTCTGCCGGTTGTTCGGTTCGCCGGTCCCCACCCAGACCACGTTCGGGTTCGACGGCGCCACCGTCACGTCGCCCACCGACGCGGTCGCTTCGTCCCTGAAGACGTGCGTGAACGTGATTCCGGCGTTCTCGGTCTTCCACACGCCACCGGTTGCGACCGCCACATAGAAGGTCCGCGGGTCGTCCTCGACGACCGCGAGGTCCGCGACGCGCCCCCCCATGATCGTGGGGCCGATCGTGCGAAACTTCAGCGCGCCAGTGGCCTGCCGAGTGGGGTCGGCCGGGGCGTCCTGGGCGTCAGCGGGGTCCGGCGATAGCGACCCGAGCAGCAGGGCGGCCAGAGCGCCGGCGGCGGAAAGGGCGCGGGTCGGGAATGGGCGGCGGTGTTTCACGGTTGTCTCCGGATTGGGCTTTGCAGCGAGGGATGATTATCAATAACGACCCGCCGGTTTGGCCGACAGAAGGTGCGGAGATGCGGTCGGCGGAGGTAATGTGGGTTGGAGAGCGACCGAGGTCGCAAATGCAACGCGAACCTGCCAGGAGCAGCCAGGAATGACGACACGGCGCGAGTTCATTGGGCAAGCGGGCGTCGCGGCAGGCGCCGCGGCACTCGGCCTCGGTTCCACGCGGGGACCGGCGGCAAGGCCCCAGCAGGGCATGACCATTCTCATCCTGGGCGGGACCGGCTTCATCGGCCCCCACGTGGTGCGCCACGCGCTCGCCCGGGGGCACCGGATCACGCTGTTCAACCGGGGCCGCACCAACACCCACCTCTTTCCCGAGGTGGAGAAGCTCGTGGGCGACCGTAACAGCGACCTCACAGCGCTGGAAGGGCGCCGCTGGGACGCCGTGATCGACAACTCCGGCTACACGCCGCACCAGGTCGGCCTCTCGGTGGACCTCCTCAACGGCGCCACCGACCAGTATCTGTTCACCTCAACGCGCGCGGTGTACACGGACTTCACTGCCGAAGTCATGAACGAGGACGCGCCGATCGGTCCAAGGGACCTTCCCGAGAGCGAGTGGACCGCGTACGGACCCGCAAAGGTCCTCGCCGAGCGGGCGGTCGAGGATGGATTCGGCGAGCGGACGCTCGTCGTCCGGCCCCCGGTCATCGTGGGACCCGGCGACCGCAGCGACCGCTTCACCTACTGGCCCGACCGGATCGACGCCGGCGGCGAAATCCTCGTGCAGGGCGACCCGACGGACCCCGTCCAGTTCATCGACGTGCGCGATCTGTCGGAGTTCTACATTCACCTGCTGGAACAAAAGACGGCGGGCATCTTCAACAGCGTGGGTCCGGGGGCACCCCTCTCGTCCGCCGAGCTGGTGTACGGGATTCGGGCCATCAGCTCTGCGCCCGTCTCGTTCACCTGGGTGGACTGGGACTTCCTCGCCGAGCGCGACCAGATGCCCCAGCGCCAACTTCCCTTCTGGCAGCCACCGAGCGGTCCCTACCTCAACTATGGCCGCATGGACAGCAGCCGCGGGATCGCGGCTGGGCTCACCTTCCGGCCCCTGGCCGTGATCGCGAAGGACACGCTGGATTGGCACCGCACCCGGGAGGTGGGCGGTGAGTACCGGTTGCGCACGGGGCTCGACTCCGCGACCGAGGCGAAGTTGCTGGCGGAGTGGCACGAGGCAGGCGGGTAGGGCCTGAAAGGCGGTCGTGCAACCTCGCGGGTTCCCGGACGTGTCCCGATACCGAGCGCCGCATGAACCCACGGGAGGATCTCATGGCACACACCAGGTCCGCCGCCTTCGCACTCTGCGTCGTAATGCTGGCTGCTGCGGGCTGCCAGGGCGATCCCGCGGCGGTTGGGGATGACCTCACGATCACCATCGACACCGTCGGCGGCGTCGTCCGGGTCACGAACACCGGTACCGCACCGGAGTGGAGCCTGACTCGCCTGATCACCATCGGGCCCCGCGAATTCGGGGTGGGCGAGGGCGGTCCGGAGGAATTCGGGATGGCTTCGAGCGCTTCTCTCGGGCCGGACACCGCCGTGTACGTTTCGGATGGCTACAACGCCGAAGTCAGGGTCTTCGGACTCGATGGAGCGCACCGTCGTACGTTCGGCCGGCATGGGGAGGGCCCTGGAGAATTCGCCTCGATCGAATCGGTGGCCTGGGTCGGAGACCGGCTGTTGGCCCTCGACCTGATCGGGGGCAGGATCAACGAGTTCTCCCCGGAGGGACAACCCCTGGGCCAACGGCCGGCGACAGGGTATTGGGGTGGCTCCGGCCGTGGAGGGCTCTATCCGGTGGGGAACGACGAGGTCTATGCCGAGGCGCTGGTAGGTACCGATGGCGGTTCGGAATTCGTATACGTAGGCCAGAACATGGCGGGCGAGACCGGCGACACCCTTCACCCGCCGTCGGCGCCCTGGGATCACGGGATTCGCTGCGAATGGGACGACGGATGGTCCAGGGGCTTCGACATCATCTACAGTCCCAGGCTCGTTTCCCATCCGGGCCCGGGCGCCTCGATGTACTCCGCGAGGACCGATGTCTACAGTATTGCGGTGACCCGTGGCGCCGATACGCTGCGCGTGATCGAACGCCCGCTGCCCGCGGAGCCGATCACGGACGAGGAATGGGATCTGGCCACGGCGGATTTCGAAGCCTTCCGGGACGAATTGCCGCGGGCCACCTGCACGCCCCGCCGGCCCATGCGGCCCGCGGCCAAGCCTTTCATCGACGAGTTGTTCGTCGCGCCCGACGGCAGAATCTGGGTCGAAGTCATGCGCACGGCCGGAAACAGGTGGGAAGTGTTCGATTCCGAGGGTCGACTCCTGGCCACCCTGCCCGCGCGCGAGTGGAAGGACCGGTCCGTGCCCGCTTTCGGCCCCGATCATATGGTCACGATTCGCCAGGACAGCCTGGAGATCGACTACGTGGACGTCTGGCGTATCAACTGACCCCGAATTCGCCCGTCCGCAGGAACTCGATCACGGCCTGGGCGGTGTACCGGCTGCTCGTGATGAACGCGTGCGACCGAGGCAGTACGATTACCGGGACGCCCTCGACCCGCGTCTGCTCGACGCTCACGATCCCGTCGTCGGGTCCGGGTATCGCCAGGTGGCCGATGGGCTGGATACTGCGGTTTCCGGCGATGATGCCCATCTCGTAGTCCGGCGGGGGCAGCGTAGCGGGAATGTGCGTGCTGTCGGTCCCGAGCGCACTCCCCACGGGCCCCAGCACTTCCGTCGCGGCGGGGATATCACCCAGCCAATCGACGAAAAGGCTGCCCTGGTTCGGCGGCGCCACCAGGACGACCCGGCCAAGCCGTTCCGGCGCGGTATCGGCGAGGTAGCCGCGGATCACCAGCCCACCGAGCGAGTGCCCGACAAAGTGAATCCGCGGCGACTCGGCACAGCACCGCTCGACCGCCGCCCGGACGGTCTCCACGATTTCGGGGAACGGAGTACTGAGTGATCTGTACCCCACGGTGACGACTCCGTACCCGGCCCACTCGAGCCGCTGGGCCAGGACCATCATGGACGCCTTCGAGCGCCCCAGCCCGTGAACCAGCACCACGGCCTCTTCCCCTGGATCGGGACCGCTGCACCCCCCTAGCGGGAGCGCAAGAGCCAGCAGGAACAGGAATGCCTTCTTCATGACACTTACCTCTTGAACACACCATAATGATACTCGGGGTGCGCTCAAAAGGTTGCCACCGAGCAACCGCAGGGCGGTCACGGTGTGTCTGGCAAGTGTCGACACCAGCCGCTGAACGCCGCGCGGCGCCATGAAACGAGGATCCGATGAGAGAGTCGCGAATTCGCCTGGCGGGACTGCTGGTCGTGCTTTCCACCGCCTGTGACACCGGGAGCGATTCCGGACCTTCACTCCGGTCCGAGGTCCGCGACAGCGCAGGCGTCACGATCGTCGAGAACGCGCGGCCCGCCACGGGGTCACGGCTGGATTGGCGGGTCGGCGCAGCCCCGGCCGTGTCCATTGGCCGTCGGGAGGGCGACGAGGCGTACCAGCTGTACGGAGTCGAGGATGCCACCCGGCTGTCCGACGGCAGGATCGTGGTTGCCAACGCCGGGACCTCGGAGCTGCGGGTGTTCTCGGCGGACGGCGGCCACCTGGACAGTTGGGGAGGGGTCGGCGAGGGGCCGGGTGAATTCGCCCAGTTCGATCCCGAGGCCGTCAGCGCATGGCCGGGGGACTCGATTGCCGGCGCCTCATGGTGGCGCGGACAGGTCGTGATCTTCGATGCGGACGGCAACCATGGACGCAACGCAACGCTGGGAGGAGCACGCTTCTCGCTGCTTGGACTCATGCCGGGCGGCGAAATCCTGGCGAAGCCCGGCCTGCCGGTCGGGATGCAATTCGGGGCTGGCGGCTCGACCCTCAAGCGACAGGATGCCGAGTTCGCCATCGTGATGCCCACCGGAGAGATTCACGCCTCTCTGGGAACCGAGGCCGGAGACGAATGGTTCTTCTCGGCCACCAGTCCGAGTGCGCGACCTCACCCGTTCGGCCGGTCGGTCCTCGCGACGGTGTGGGGCCCGCTGGCCGTCGTTACCGCGAACGACCGCTACGAGATCCGGGCCTGGGACAGGGACGGCAACCTGGCGAAGATCGTCCGGCGTGAACATGAATTGCGCGCACCGACGCAGGGCGAGCTGGACGCCTGGCTCGCAGACAGCTGGGCCGACAGATCGGAGGAAGATCAAGAGAGGCTTCGTGGGCTCGCCGCGGGAATGACGCTCGTGGAGTTCTTTCCCGCGTTTGCGGCGCTGCTGTCCGATCCCCGCGGCTACCTCTGGGTTCGGGAATACAGGTTCCCGGAGCAGGTCGAGAACATCTGGACGGTCTTCGACGCGGACGGGCGCGTTCAGGGATTTGTCGAGACGCCGCGCGACGCCGAGGTGTTCGAAATCGGCGAGGACTACATTCTGGGCGGCATGACCGACGAACTTGGCGTCGAACGGGTGCACCTCTGGCCACTGGACCGCGCCGCGGGCTAAAACGCGTTCAGGTAAACGATCCCGCCCCTGCCATCGTCCTACCTTCCGAACCCTCACAAGCGGACAAAGGACCGAGAGCGCCATGCTCTCCGACCGAGAGACCTTGGAGTTGGCCGAAAGGGCCAGGAAGGGAGAACGGGAGGCGCTCGGAAGGCTGGCGGGTGCCCTCCGCCCCCTGATCTGCCGTTGGGCGCTGGTCATTACCGGTGATCCCGACGACGCTGAGGACGTTGCGCAATTCGTGTTGATGAAAATGGCGGGATCGATGGAGGACTTCGATGGCCGGTCGAAGGTTACGAGCTGGGTCTACCGCATCACCCGAAACGCCAGCCTGGATCATCTGCGCAGACGGGGGCAGGACCGGAGGCTGGCCGACAAGCTGGGGCGGCTGGCCCGGGCAGCGGCGCCCCGGCTCGAGGATCCGCTGGACGACATGGAGATGAAGAGAACATTGCGGCTGATTCGGACGCTGCTTGGGGAGCTGTCCCTGAGGCAGCGGGAGGTCTTCGACCTTGTGGACCTGCAGGGGCTGAAGCCGAGGGAAGCGGCACAGATGCTGGAGATGAACGCGAACACGGTGCGGGTGCACCTGCTGCGCGCCCGGCGGACGATGCGCAGGGAGATGCTGGCCCGGGGCCAGGGATATGGAGGGGTGGGGGGATGAGGGATCATCGTGACGAACGGAATATGGATGCGGTGCTGGCGGCGATGGCGGGGCAGATCGGCGAAGGGCTCCCGGCTGCGACGCATGGCGAGGGCCTGCCTGCCCGTCGATGGCGCGCCCGCAGGTGGTGGACCCTGGGGCCGCTCGCTGCCGCCGCGGTCGTCGCGGCGTTGATCCTGGCGCGTGGCGGAGGAATCGACGAGAGCCACGGACCCGTCACTTCCGCAGGCGCACCGCGCGCACCGAGCATGATGGCGGAGATGGACGTGGAGGCCGACAGGCCCTTCGTGGTCTTTCCCACAAACAATCCCGACATAGCCGTGGTATGGCTGCTCAACGCAAAGGAGAGCGACTGATGACCGAGATGGTGAAGAGAAGTAATCGATGTGCGCTGATTGCTGCATTGGCCCTGGGAGCTCTCGCGGGAGTCGCAAGCGCGCAGGAGGACACGGGTTCCACCGAAGACATCCGTAACGTGCTGCTCACCTTTCACCTGGTCCAGGCGGATGGCTTCACGGATCAGGATCCGGAGATCAGCGACGTCGTGAGCGAGCTCAGGAAGCTGTTCAACTTCAAGGGGTACCGGCTGCTTTCGACTTCGGTATTCAACGTCGGCCTCGTGTCCAACGCGTCAGGGACCTTCCTGCGCGGCGATGGCTCCCAGAGAATCGCCCCCGACCACTCGGAGTCGCCGTTGACGATCACGGCGGACGTCAGTTCAAGGCGTTCCGCTGGGACCGTCCGCGCCACGGTGACTCTTACCGACGCGATCACGCGGCGGCGAGTCCTGACGATTGGCTCCGAGGAAGAGCTTCCCCTTCTCGAAGCCTCGGTCACCATGCGCGATGGCCAGAGAGTGGTGCTGGGATCGGCCCGCCGGACCGCCGACGAACCCGTGCTCATCCTTGTCGTGACGCCCAGGATCGATCCGTAGCATGAGCGTAGCAACCGTGCGCCGAAGCACGCCCGCCTGCCTGACGCTACTCGTCACCGCAGCCTCACTCGGCACCGTCGCCTGTGGCTCCGGCGCCTCGCCCGGCGGGCCAAGTGTCGAGATCGAGACGATCGGCGACACCACCATCGTGCGCACGCTGTCGGGAAGTGTATGGGGTTCCGAGGCGACGCTCGTGCCGGAAGTGTCGATCGGTGAGCTGGAAGGACCCGACGAGTATCTGTTCGGACGGATCTGGTCCCTTGCGGTCGACAATGACCGCAACGTCTACGTCTTTGACGAGCAGGCGCAGCACGTCCGTGTCTTCGACGCCGCCGGGATGTACGTGCGGACTCTGGGTGGAAGAGGCGAGGGCCCCGGCGAGTTCGACCGTGCAGAGGCCATCGCCGTCTTCCCGGACGGGCGGTTGGCCGTGCGGGATCCAGGCAACATGCGGGTGCAGTTGTTCGACCCGGTTACAGGCGAGACGGAAGAGTGGGAGTACAATTCCGGCAACCACTACCGGGCTGGTGCCCCCCTGTACACCGATGTGCGCGGACGAACGTTCCTGTTGACGAGCGACCAGTCGAGGGAAGACGTCGTCATCGTACTCGGATCCGACGGCACACATCTGGACACGCTTCCCGAACCCTCGATGGACTACGAGCAATTCACGGTCAGGGCCGAGCAGACCACCGGGGAGTCCAGTTCTTCGGTTACCGCGCGCGTGCCGTTCACGCACGGATTCTTCTGGGCGGTGCACCGCAGCGGTCATTTCCTGACCGGTCTCTCGTCGGACTACCGCGTCGACCTCGGGCGTGACGAAGGGGTGCTCCGAATCGAACGCAACTACGACCCGGTGCCCGTGTCGGACGGAGAGCGCGACCATGAGCGCGAATCCCTCGTCAGGATGATACGGTCCAGTGTGCCGGGCTGGACCTGGGACGGGTCGCGGATCCCGGACCACAAACCGGTCTTCCAGGACCTGCTCGTCGGCCGGGATGGCCGAATCCTGGTGAGGTTGTCAGCCGAAGGGCAGCGCGTGGAAAACGAGGACTACGACCCGGAGAATCCCTTTTCGGACCCCGTCACCTGGCGTACATCGATACGCTACGACGTGTTCGAGTCCGACGGAACCTATCTGGGCGTGGTGGTACCACCGGATGAGTTCTCGGCATCGCCGAAACCTGTCTTCGACGGCGACTACGTCTGGGCGGTGGCAAGGGACGAGCTGGGGGTTGAGCGGGTGGTCCGTTACCGGATCGAGGTGGGCGATGCCGCGCGTGCGGGGGACTGACTGGTGCGAGGAATGCCCACTGATCCGATCCAGCCCAGGTTCCCTGTTTCCCCTCTCCTCTGCTTGCTCGCGGCCGCCCTGACCGCCGGTTGCGCGCAAAACGGGACCGACGCCGAGACCGGCACGCTCACAACCACCCTCGACACCATCGCCGGCGTCATCCACGTCACCAACGCCGGAACCGCGCCCGAGTGGCGTCTTGTGCCGGTTACCTCCTTCGGGCCGGCGACGCTCACGGACCAGGACGCTCCCGACGAATTCGGCCGGGTCAGCGCGGTGGCCTTCGGCCCCGATGAGACTGTCTTCATCGCGGACGAACACAACAGCGAGGTGCGGGTGTTCGGTCTCGACGGGGCGCATCGGCGGACCTTTGGCCGCGAGGGTGAAGGACCGGGCGAGTTCAGGAGTCTCTATTCGCTCGCTTGGGTGGGTGACAGGCTTCTCACTCTGGACCCGCGCCTGGGCCGCATCGGCGAATTCTCGGCCGAGGGGGAGTGGCTCGGCCAGAGAAGGACGGTGATGGCGGGGTTCTCCGGCTCGCCGGCATTCATCCGCTTCTACCCGGTTGGCATGAACGAGGTCTTCCGCTTCGCGTACGGTCGCGAGCGTGAGGTGCTGTGGGTGGGCCATCACGGAGGCGGAGACACGGGCGACACCGTGCCCGGGCCGCGCAATCCGGAGGCTCCCTCTCCCGGCGCGATCCGGCCCATTCTCTGCGAGGGCGAAGGGGCGTTCGGCTTCTTTGGGGCGCCATTCGCTCCGAAGTCCGTGCAGCACCCGGGTTCGGGCGGTGTCGTCTACTCCGCGTGGGGATACTTCTACCGGGTCGCCGTCACCGCAGGCGGCGACACCCTGCGGATCATCGAGCGCACACTGCCGGCCGAGCCGGTTTCCGACGAGGAATGGGCTGACGGAAGCAGCGAGGAGTACGACCTGTTCCGGGAACGGTATCCCGACGCCTCCTGCAACCCCCGGACCTTCACCCGGCCGGACCGCAAGCCCTTCGTTGAAGAGATCTTCGTCGCCCCCGACGGCAAGCTGTGGGTCGAGGTGATCCGCAGCGCCGGCAATCGCTGGGAGTTCTTCGACGCCGATGGCAGACTGCTCGGCCGCGTTCCCGCGGTTCCCTACAAGGAGCGAACGGTCCCCGCTTTCCGCGGGGAATACCTCGCCACGATCCGCCAGGACAACCTCGATCTCGACCACGTCGACGTGTGGAGACTCGAACGGGCCAATTGATGATAGCAATATGATAGCATAATGCTATTGCCCAGCGGGCCGGGGGGTCGTGCTTGCCGACCGGCGTCTCGCAGGGAACAATTGGGGGTGCTGCCACCGCTTCCCTGGTAGCGGAACCGGCACCGTCGCGGCGGATTCCGCGCCCACCACCCGAGGACCAAACGATGTCGATGCAGCGTCAGTCGCCAGCCCCGGCCAGCCCGGCCACACCCGCAGCCCGCCCTGGAATGCTCCTCGGCACGCTCTGCGCGGTGGCCACCCTCGCGGCCGTGCCCCTCGCCGCCCAGCAGTCCGTCGACGAGGAGTACACGGCGCAAATCCGCGAATTCACCACCGAGCCCTTCTTCTCGACGCCGCTCGTCGACCACCTGCCGCACAGCGAGACGGTGCCCACGCCGCTCGACCACCTCGGCCACATCTCCGGCGCGCCCGACATCCTCAGCTACCCGGAAGAGGTGCACTCGTACATGCGTGCGCTCGCCGCCGCGTCGCCCCGCGTCGAGGTGTTCAACATCGGTACCTCCGAGGAGGGCCGCGAGATGATCCTGGTCGTGGTGGGCTCGGAGGAGTCGATCGCCGGGCTGGAGGACAACAAGGCCGCGCTCCGCGCGCTGGCCGATCCCCGCGTTACGACGCCCGAGCAGGCCGAGGAGATCATCGCGGCCGCCAAGCCGATCTACTGGTCGGCGGGCGCGATCCACTCGCCCGAGACGGGGTCGCCCGAGATGTTCATGGAGCTGGCGTACCGGCTGGCCGTGGGCGAGAGCGATTTCATCCGCGAGATCCGCGACGGCGTGATCTACATGATGACCCCGGTCATCGAGCCGGACGGGCGGGCGAAGGTCGTCGACCTGCACATGGGCAAGCGCAGGGATCCCGACGCCAACCTGCCCACGCGGCCGCTATACTGGGGCAAGTACGTCGCGCACGACAACAACCGCGACAACATCGGGCAGGCTCTCGCGCTCTCTCGCGCGGTCACCAGCACGTACCTGGAGTACCGTCCCACCGTCTTCCACGACCACCACGAGTCGGCGTCGCACCTCTACACCTCCACCGGGCGCGGCCCCTACAACGCGTGGCTCGATCCCATCGTGATCAACGAGTGGAACCGCCTCGCCTACAAGGAAGTGAAGGACATGACGGCGTTCGGTGTTCCGGGCGTCTACACGCACGACTTCTACGACGGCTGGGGCGCCAACTACATGATGTGGGTCGCGCACATGCGCAATTCGATCGGGCGCTTCTACGAGACGCAGGGCGCGGGTGATGCGTCGACCCGGATCATCCGATCGAACGTGCAGCGCCAGTGGCACCGCCCGAGCACGCCCCTGAGGGAAGTGGTCTGGGGGATCCGCAACAACGTGAATCTGCAGCAGAGCGCGGTTCTCATCGCGATGCACGAGGTCGCCACCAACCACGACGAGTTCCTGCGCAACTTCTACACCAAGTCACAGCGGTCGATCGCCAAGGCAAGCAACGAGGGCCCCGCCGCCTACGTGCTGCCGGCCGACGACCCGCGCCCCGGCCAGCAGGCGCGGCTGCTCCAGCTCATGGCCGACCACGCCTTCGAGGTGCACCGTGCCGACGATGACATCGAAATCGGCGAGACCGTCTTCCCCGAGGGCAGCTACGTCGTTCGCATGGACCAGCCCTTCTCGCGGGGTGCGGACATGCTCCTTGACAAGCAGTACTACAACCCCGACGACCCGCGCCCCTACGACGATGTCGGGTGGACCGTCGGACCGCTCCTCAACGCGCAGACCGTGCGCATCGAGGACACCGCGATTCTCGACGCCGAGATGACGCTCGTGGCGTCGGTGACGGTCGCCGGCGGGGTCGAAGGCGGCCGCGGCGGCACGTACCTGGTCGACTACAACGCCGACAACACGCTGGCGGCCTTCCGCTTCGCGCACGAGGACCTGGTCATCCACGCGGCCGAGGCCGGCTTCACCGACGACGACCGCGAGTTCAGCGCGGGGACCTTCGTGATCCGCGAGGAGGACAACCCAGCGGTCGACCTCGCGACGGTCCTCGACCAGGCCGGCGCCGAGTACGGCTTCACCGCCCACCGCACCCGCTCTGACCTCGAAGTCGCCACCCACCCGACCCGCACGCCGCGCGTCGCCGTCCTGCACACCTGGACGAACACGCAGGACGAGGGGTGGCTCCGCATCGGCCTGGACGAATACGGAATCCCCCACGACTACATCTCGGTGCACGACGTGCGCGACAACCCGCGGCTGCACGACGCGTACGACGTCATCGTGATGGGGCAGCAGCGCGGCGACGCCATGGCGCTCGTGCGCGGACTGCAAGGCGACGACCCGATCCCCTGGAAGGCCACCGGGATCACGCCCAACATCGGGCGCCAGGCCTCGACCGACGACATGCGGGGCGGCCTGGGTCTCGAAGGCGTGCTCCATCTGCAGCGGTTCGTCGAAGCGGGCGGCGTGTTCGTCACGATGGCGCGCGCCTCGCAGCTTCCCGTCCACTTCGGCCTGGCCGACGGCGTGAGCATCCGTGAGACACCCGGCCTCTGGGCGCGGGGAGGCGTCTTCGCCACGCGGGTCACCGACGACGACAGCCCGATCGCGTACGGCTACGACGACCTCGGGGTGGCATTCAACTCGGCACCCGTGTTCCGGGTCGGCGGTGGCGGCGGCGGATTCGCCGCCTTCTTCGGCGGGGGCGGCGCGAACCAGCAGAACCGCGGCCCGGGCGACACCACGGCCCGGCGCACCGGCCGCGGCGGCACCGACGAGCAGGATGTAGTGCAGGGCAGGGCCCGCGATCTGGGCGAGGCGGGCGTCGAAGCCTTCCGCGAGGCACAGGAGGATGATGACGAGACCCCCGGCGCAAGGTTCGCGACCGGCCCGCGGACCGACCACATCCGGGTCGTCATGCGGTTCGCGGCCAACCCCGGCGACCTGCTGATCAGCGGGGGTCTCAGGAACGGCCGGCTCATGGCCAACGCACCGGCGGTGGTGGACGTCCCGCTCGGCGACGGCCACGTGGTCATGTTCTCGTTCAATCCGTTCTGGCGGTCCCACACCCACGGCTCGTACGCGCTGCTCTTCAACACGCTGATGCACCACGACGCGCTGTCCGTGGCCCCGGAGGAGATGGTGGCGGAGGAGGAAGAGGCTGAAAACAGGCCGGAAAGGCGGTAGGCGCATGGAGTGGGCCCGCTTGCGCACCACCCCTCCAACCCGCACTCTAACCACGACCAGAAACAGTGAGAGAGCGCACGAAAAGGGCGTAAGCACCGGCGCACAACACGAGCGGACAACCCAGGAGGCCACTCCATGCCGCGACGTACAGGCCTGAGCCGCAGGACATTCCTCAGAAGCGCGGGAACCACGGCCCTCGTCGGTGCGGCGGGCGCCGCGAGCGCCACCAACGTCGCGGCTCACACGATCGCCGGGCAGCGCGCGCCCGCCCGACCCTTCCCCCCCGCCCTCGACGACTACGACTTCGACGAGGTGTACGACCGCATGGGCACGGACAGCGTGCGCTGGGACCGCGCAGTCGAGCAGTTCGGCGACGAGGTCGTGGCGGGGATGGGCGTTGCGGACATGGACTTCCGCGCCGCCCCGTGCGTCACCCGCGCGCTGGCCGAGCGATGTATGCACGAGAATTGGGGCTACATGCACCGCCCCGATTCCTATGCAGAGGCGGTGGCCGAGTGGGAACGCCGCCGCTACGGCCTCGAGGTCGACCCCTCCACCATCGTCTTCACCACCGGCGTCCACCCGGGCCTGATCGCCGCGCTTCACACCTTCTCGCCTCCCGGCACCCGCGTCCTCCTTCAGACCCCCACCTACGCCGGCTTCTACACCGACACCCGCTTCACCCGCACCGTCGCCGACGACAGCCCCATGCTGGTCGACGCCGAGGGCCGCTACTCGATCGACTTCGACGACTTCGAGCGCCGCGCGCGCCGCTGCAACACCTTCATCTTGTGCAACCCGCAGAACCCGACCGGCAACTGCTGGTCCGCCGAGGACCTCACGCGCATGGGCGAGATCTGCCTCAGGCACCGGGTGATCGTGCTTGCCGACGAGATCCACCGCGACTTCGTGACCAGCGGCAACGCCTACACACCCTTTGCCAGCCTGGACAGGGAACTCGTCGACAACAGCATGACCTTCACTTCGTCGAGCAAGTCGTTCAGCCTGGCCGCGATGAAAGTCGCCTGGTACCACACCACCAACCCCGACCTGCTGGAGCGCGTGAAGCTCAACACCCGCGCCGACCTCAGCACGCTGGGCATGGTGGCCAGCCGCGCCGCGCTGAAGGAGGGCGAACCCTGGCTCAATGACCTGCTCGCCTACCTCGACGCGAATCACGACTTCGTCGAGTCGTACGTGCGGGACAAGTTGCCGGGGATCACCCACCACAAGGGGCAGGGCACCTACCTGGCGTGGCTGAACGTTGCCGAGTTCGCCGACCGGATCGGAGCCGCCGGGACCGCCGCCCGCGAGAGCGCCGAGGGCTCGGCGGATGTCACCGCCGAGAAGATCGTGCAGCGCTGGTTCGCGAAGCGCGCCGGGGTGTTCCTGAACCCCGGCTCCAACTACGGGACCGGCGGTGAGGGATACATGCGCATGAATCTGGCTTCTCCGCGAGTTATTGTGGAGAGGGCATTGAACAACATGGCCGCGGCAGTGGCCGAAGCACGAGGATGATCGACATGAAGAGATTGAGCGCGACCGTTTGGAGCACGGCTGCCTTCGCCACCCTTATCCTGGCTTCCGTGGCCGTCCCGCCCGCAGCGCAGGCGCAGTTCGAGGATGTCGGGGTCATTACCTTCCCGACCTCGGCGACCGGCGAGGCGCAGGCCCACTTCCTGCGCGGCGTCGCGATCCTGCACAGCTTCGGCTGGAAGCAGGCGCGCGAGCAGTTCCACGCGGCCCAGGCGATCGATCCCGACTTCGCGCTGGCCTACTGGGGCGAGTCGCTCGCCTACAACCACCCGCTGGTCACGAACATGGACCCGACCGAGCCCAGGAAGGCGCTGGAGCGTCTTGCGCCGACCGCCGAGGAGCGCATCGCCAAGGCGCCGACCGACCGCGAGAAGGGGCTCATGCGCGCCGTCGAGACCCTCTGGGGCGACGGCGACCACGGCAAGCGCCGCTTCGAGTACATGGAGGCGATGGGCGACCTCCACGAGACGTACCCGGACGATCCCGAGATCGCGGCCTTCTACGCGCTGTCGCTGCTGGGCGTCAACCGCCTGAACGGCAACGTGACGGAACGGTACAACATCCGCGCCGGCACGATCGCGCTCAGGCTGCTGAACGACAACCCGGTCCACCCGGGCGCGGCCCACTACACCATCCACTCCTTCGACCATCCGATCAACGCCCCGCTGGCGCTGGAAGCCGCCTACGCGTTTGCCGGCATCGCGCCCGCGGTGTCGCACGCCCGCCACATGCCCACGCACATCTTCATCCAGCACGGCATGTGGGACCTGGTCTCGGGCCACAACCAGTCCGCCTTCGATGTCGCGGTCGAGCTCTGGGAGCCCGGCGACGCCCTGGGTGACGCGGTGCATTCGCTTGACTGGGGCCAGTACGGCGATCTGCAGCGCGGCGACTACGAGAAGGCGCGGCTGTGGATCGAGCGCATCGAGTCCATGGTCGAGCACGAGGGCTTCGAGGTCGGCGGTGCGCGGGGATCCGCCGGGACGGCCCGGGCGCAGGGTGCCGTGCCGCTCCTGAAATCCCGCTACACGGTCGAGACCGAGGAGTGGGACGTGCGGCCCGTGACCGACGACATGCGCACCGTCGAGCTGCTCGCCACCGGGGTCAGTGCGGCGCGGACCGGTGACCAGGAGACTCTCGCGGCTGCCGAGAAGGCGCTGGCCGACGAGTCCGACGGCAGCGGGTACGATCACGTCATGCACATGCAGGTGAGCGCGCTGCTGCACCAGGGCATGGGCCACGCCGACGTGGCGACCGGCTTCATGGACAGGGCCGTCGAGGCGGTCGAGGCCATGGCGCCGCCGCGCGGCTCCGCCAACCCGGTCAAGCCCGTACACGAGCTGTACGGCGAGCTCCTGCTCGAACTCGACCGCCCCGAGGACGCGGCCGAGATGTTCGAGACCTCGCTGATGCGCATGGCCGGCCGCCCGCGCTCGCTCCTGGGACTGGCGCGCGCCAATGCGGCGATGGGCAACACCATGGTCGCACTCGAGAACTACTCGAAGGTGGCCGCGCTGTGGGAGGGACGTGACGGCATCGCGGGGCTCGACGAGGCCCGTGGGTTCGTGGACGAGCAGGCCGCCGCCGGGGGGAGCGGGAGCTTGCGCCGGTAGGAGGCTACTGCAGCCCGATTCCCAGCGCCACCGCGATCGCCAGCAGGCCAAGCGCGACGAGGCCCACATAGAGCGGAAACACGTGCCGGATCCAGTCCTCGTACCGGATGCCGGCCGACGCGAGGATCGCCATCAGCGCGCCGTTCGTGGGCGTCAGCAGTTCGCATAGCCCCGCGCCGTACTGGTACGCCAGTACGGTGACCTGGCGCGACATGCCGAGCAGGTCCGACAGCGGCACCAGCAGGGGCATGGTCAGCACGGCCTGCCCGCTCACGCTGGGAACGGGCACGTGAATGGCCGTGTGCGCCGCCACCATGCCGAAGCTGGAGGCGAGTACGGGCAGGCCTTCGAGCGGCGTGAACATCGCGTGCACGATCGTGTCCACGACGCGTCCGTCCTGCAGCACGACGTAGATGGCGCGCGCGAAGCCGATCAGGAGTCCCGCGTAGGCCATGCTGCGAAAGCCGCGCACGTACGCCTCGGCCGTGCCGCCGATCTTCATCCCCGACAGCAGGCCGACGATCACGCCCATGATGAAGAACGCGGCCGACAGCTCGTTGAACCCCCAGTGCCAGCGCATCATCCCCAGGACCACGACCACGAACGTGGCCCCCACGAGCGCGAAGATGCCCAGGTCGGAGGTCCGGACGCCGTCGGCTGAGCCAGCGGCGCTCCCAGCGCCGTCAGCCCCCTCGTCCCCGCGTTCTCCCGTCCCCCGTGTCCGCCGCGCGTAGCGCATCGTCATGCCGATCCAGAAGGCCAGCGCGATCAGCAGGAAGACGATCCGGAATCGTGCCCCCGACGCCAGCGGCAACTCCGCCAGCCGTTGGGCGATCGACACCTGGAACGGGTTTATGGGACTGAAGGCCGACCCGACGAACGCGGCCCCCGCGCTCATCGCAACGGCCACCATCGGGGTGAAGCCGAGCCTGCGGGTGAGGATCAGGAGCACCGGAATCAGCGGAATGATCTCTTCCTGCATGTTCTCGACCACACCCCCCGTCGCGAAGAACAGCGACACGACCGGGATCACCAGCAGGTCCCGTCCCCTGAGCGACCGGATCAGCGACGTGACCCCGCGCTTGAGTGCCCCGGTCTCGTCCACGACGGTGAAGGCCCCGCCGATCAGGAAGACCAGGAAGATGACTTCGGCGGCGTCCGCCATGCCGCGGGGAAGGGCCACGATGGCCTCGAAGAACCCGACGGGGCTCGGGTCGACTTCCTGGTAGGTGCCCGCCACGACGACGCTCCGGCCCGTCCCCTCGTCGTCGCGTCGCTCGTACTCGCCCGCCGGGAGCACATGACTGGCCAGCGCCGCCAGGATGACGCAGGCGGTGAGAAGGACCAGCGGGTGCGGCACCGGGAAGCGGAGTCGGCGCGTCATGACGCTAGCGCCCATCACGCCCCGGAATCACCCGTACGACATTGCCCCTGGCATCGATCACCATGATCGGTCCCTGCTCGAAGTCACCATGCAGGTCGACCGTGTGCAGCGGTCCGGCGAGATCGGCGGCGTCTCCCGAGGCCAGCGAGAACCCATCCGCGAGCGACGCATCGACGCTGTACCCCATGTCCGCCAGCGCCCGGATGGTGATGGCGCTCAGTGGGTTGGCCGCGCTTTGCAGCGTGGGCGTCATGATTTCCGTGCCCAGGACCGATTCCCGCCAATGGGCGGTATCGAAGAAACTTTGCACGGGCACCTTGGCGCCGGAATAGCCGCTGCCTCCGGCGGCGTTGAAGGCGGCGGTGGCGAGCGTTCCGGCAAAGTGCGGATCTCTGTCGCTTCGGATGAACCCCGACCAGAGGGAACTCGTGCCGATACCGAGGACATGTCCGACCTCGTGGATCGCAACGGTCGTCAGCAGGCCGACACGCTCAAGTCGGTCGAGGTCGGCGCTGTCGAATACGATGGCCCCGATGGCGGGCGTTTTGCTTCCATCGCGAATCGCGCAGATTCCGCCTTTCGCCACGACGCTGGGGGACCCGGACCCGTCGATTGAAGCGGTGCCCACGGAAATCACGATGTCGTCCAGGAAAGTACCGGCGGGCAAGGTCAGGACGACTCCGTTCAAGGTGCACGTAAAGGGCCTGTCAAGGGTCCCATCCGTGAAGTCCGTGGCGGACAGGATGGACTCCCATACCGCCACCGCACCGTCCACCGCGCCTCTTACGGTCGCCGTGGCGGATGGGTGATACCGCACGCTGAGGCTGAAGCCGCTGCCACCTCCGCCGCCACCGCCCGTCACCGTGACGGTAAACCGTTGCGTGGCCGACCTGCCGTTCGGATCGGTGGCCACGACGGTGACGGTCGTCGTGCCGCTGCCATGGGCCGTGACACGCAGCGTGGCGCCGGTCATGGCCGCCGTGGCAACTCCCGAATCGGCGGTTCCCGCTGTGTAGGCCAGGGGATCCCCTCCGGGGTGCGTGAAGTACGAATCCATCTTGAGGGTCAGGTCCTCACCGGTGACCAGTGAGGCGTCATTCACCGATCCCACCGCCTCGGGGCCCTGAACGGACTCGGCCACGGTCACTCGTGCCGTCTGCCTTGTCGACAGACCGTCGGGGTCGGTGGCCGTCAGCGTCAGCGTTGTCTCCCCGGTCGCCACGCCCGTGAGGATCACGCCGACGCCGGAGACGGAGGCGCGGGCGATCCCGGGATTGGCCGTGCGTCCCGAGTAGGTGAGGGGGTCCCCGTCCGGATCGGAGAAGTAGCCCGAGATCGGGAACGTCAGGACTTCGTCCCTGGCGATCGTGAGTTCAGGGAACCTCCTGACGACCGTCGGTGCCTGGTTGGCTACGACCACCGTGAAACTGTGCTCGGCCGTGAGGCCGTCCGGATCGGTGGCGGTCACGCTCACCTGGGCGGTGCCCTTCCTCTGCGCGCGCAGAATGACCCTGGATCCGCGCAGGGTGACCCGGACGACGGTCCGCGAGCTTGTCTCCGCCGTGTATTCCAGGGCGTCTCCGTCCGGGTCGGTGAGGTGCAGGGCGAGGTCGACCGTGTCGGGCGTGCCAACGGCGATGGTCTGTTCAGGTATCGGGGTGGTCACGGTCGGCGCCCGGTTGAGCACCGTGACCGTGAAGCTCTGGCTTGCCGAGAGGCCGGCCGGATCGGTGGCGGTCACTGTGAGGACGGCCTCGCCCTGGGCACCGGCCTGGATGGTCAGCGTCGTGCCCGTGACGGTCGCCCTGGCCACGCTCGGGTCCGTCGTCTCGGCAATGTAGGCGAGGGCGTCGCCGTCCGGGTCGCTGAAGTGGTCGCTCAGGTCCAGTGGTGCCGTTTCCCGCTTGTAGAGCGTCTGCGCGGGGATTTCGTCCGCCACGACCGGTCCCCGGTTGGGCACGGTGACAAGGAAGCTTTGCGCGGCGCTCAGGCCCTCGGGGTCGGTGGCGGTCACCGTGACCTCCGCCTCGCCCTGCCCGATGGCGGTGACTGCCAGCGTGCCCGCCGCGGCCGACAGCTCCAGGGCCACCACGCCGCTGTCAGACGCCTCGGCGTCCCACGTGAGCACGTCCCCGTCGGGATCGGTGAAGTGGCGCGCCAGCATCAGCGTGTCGGCCTCGTTCCTGAAGAGCGTGCGGGCCGGAATCGTGTCCGCCACCAGCGGCGGCCGGTTGGGGACAGTCACCGCAAAGCGCTGCTCCGCCGACAGCCCCTCGTCGTCGGTGGCGGTCACCGTCACCTCCGCTTCGCCCTTCGCGAGTCCGGTCACCACCACGGCGCTCCCCGAGACCGACGCGCCAACCACCGCGCCGTCCGACACGGCGGCCGCGTAGGACAGCGGGTCGCCGTCCGGATCGGTGAAGGAGGCGGACACGTCCAGGGTGTCGGCGCGGTCGACCTCGATAATCCGCGCCGCGATCGAGTCGACCGCCACCGGTGGCCGGTTGGGGACCGTCACGAGAAAGCTCTGGGTGGCCGAGAGACCGCCCGGATCCGTCGCGGTCACGGTCACCACCACGTCGCCCTTCGCCACCGCAACGATGGTCACCACGGCCGCTTCCACCGTGGCCGCCAGACGACTCGAGTCCGAGACCGCCACCACGTACCCGAGGCTCTGCCCGTCGGGCTCGCTGAAGTACCCCGATACGTCGAGCGAGGCCGAGTCGCCGACCATCAGCTCGCGGTCCGGGATCGTGCCTACCGTCGCCGGCGCCCGGTTCGGCACCACCACCCGGAAGCTCTGTTGCGCCTTGAGCCCCGTCGGGTCGGTCACAATCATCGTGACCAGTGCGATGCCCGGTGACACGGCCGTCACCGTCACCGTGCTGCCCGTGGCGGCGGCGGTGGCCACCGCGGGGTCCGAACTCACGACCCTGTGATCGAGCATGTCGCCGTTGGGATCGTCGAAGCACAGCTGCACCGTAACCGACTCGCCCACCGTGATCGTCTGCTCGGGGATCGACGCGCACGGTTCGGGCGGCTGCGGGTTGTCGCACGCGAACACCCCCACCGTGGCCAGAACGGCCAGCGCGGCGGCGCGACGAGATTGCGTTGGCGTCCCCGGAGGCATGCCCAAAGCTAGCGCCAAAGGCCGACCCAGGATGCCTCACGGGTCAGCCCGACACGGAAAGCCGCCCGCTCAGCTCCCGGGATCGTGCGTGAACTCGTTCTCCGTTTTGCGGCGGATGCTGACCGGGTCCTTCCCCTCTTCGGTGATGGTCACCTGGCCAACGACGCGGTAGGTGCCTGCAGGCGCGCTGCCGTCGGCAAGGGGCGTGTAGCCGCAGATCACGTCCTCGGTCGCATCTGCCGGCTCTTTACGGGTCCCCGGCACCCGGACCCACCCCGTGCCCTTCCTGATCTGCCATTCGGTCCAGTGGACAGTGAGTGTTGGGTCAAATGCGGTGATCACGCTGCCCGCGAAGCATGCGGTCAACGTAATGACCGTGAACTGGAGTTGTCCCATGTCGTTGATCGCCAGCCCCTCCCAGGGGACATAGTCCTCTGCGGCCACGAACACATCCACCTCCTGCGTGACCGAAAGACCTGCGGGATCGCTTGCCGTCACCATCAGGGTCGCCATCTGCAAGCCCTCCTCGCCGGCGGACACCCCGCTGGTGGTCACCACGGCACCATCGACGGAGGCCGTGGCGATCGCCGCATCGGAGGTCTCCGCGGAGTACGTCAGTTCATCCCCATCCGGATCGCTGAAATACGCGGACACATCGAGCACGACCGCGCTGTCCGAGACCACGTCATGGGCGGGAATCGAGTCGGCCGCCTCGGGGGCGCGGTTCTGGGGCGGCTGCACCGTGACCGGGATATCCTGCTTGACGGTCAGGCCCTCGGGGTCGCTGGCCGTCACCGCCACGGTTGCTGAGCCCGCCATCATGGCCGCGATCTGCACGGTGTCACCCATCGCCAGCGCCGCCGCGACGCCGGTATCTGAACTCACGGCCTCGTAGCTGAGCGCGTCTCCGTCGGGGTCCGTGAAGTACATGGACACGACCAGCATGACGGTGTCGGTGACGTTCAGTGTCTGCGCCGGGATCATGTCGGCGACTTCCGGCGCCCGGTTGGGCTGGCTGACGGTCACCGTGAAATTGAACTCGGCGGAAAGGTCGCCGGGGTCCGTGGCGGAGACCGTAACCATGGCGCTGCCGGCTGCGACGGCTTCGACCGTCAAAGTGGATTCCGAGATCGAAGCGGTCGCCACGGCCGCGTCGGAACTGGTCGCGGCGAATGTGAGCGCGTCTCCATCCGGGTCGGTGAAGAACTCGGCGACATCGGCGGTGAGCGTGTCGCCGGTATTGAGGGTCTGATCGTCCAGCATTCCGGCCACCATCGGCGCGCTGTTCACCGCCTCCACGGTGACGGCCATGGTCTGCGTGGCGGTCAGGCCGCCGGGGTCGCGGGCCGTGATCGTGACGGTCGCGGAGCCGGCTGCGACGCCGGTGGTGGTCACCACGCTGCCCGACACGGTCGCGGTAGCGACACCGCCGTCGGAGGTGGCCGCCGAATACGTGAGCGCGTCACCATCCGGATCGTTGAAATTCGACGCGACATCCGTCGTTTCGGTGGCTCCGACGTCAACGGTGACGGCTGCAATCGAGCCTACCGCGACCGGGGCCTGGTTCTGCGGTGGAGGATCAACCGGGGGAACCGTCGTTCCGCCGTCTCCGCCGCATGAGGCGGAAGCGGCTACGGCGGCGAGAACGACGAACACGCTCGTGGCGGTGCGGGGCTGCGTCATACGACAATTCCGGCTAGAGTTGCGACAATTTCGGCGGATTGTAAAGCGATGCGGCTTCCAAGTCTATGGCGCTGGCCCAATCCGGGGCAACCGGACCGCGGTCACCCCTAGTACGGCGCGGAAGCGAGACGGGTGCGGCCGGGGTGATCCGTCAGATGAAGATGCAGGCTCACTCGCTGATCCCCACCCTCCCGCGCACGTCTTCCAGCATGACCGGCGAGTCGTACCCGACTCCATCCTTGAAGACAATCGTCACATTGCGGATCACGGAGGGATCGGCGCTCAGGTCGCCGCTCATCACCACGAGGTCGGCGACCTTGCCCGCCTCGACCGTCCCCAGTTCCCCGAACACGTCGAGGACGCGCGCGCCGTTGGCGCTGAGCACCTGGACGGCTTCATGGGGGGCGAACCCCGCCTCCGCGAGCAGCTCGTAGTTGCGCTGGTCACCGTAGCCGGGAAGCGCACCGCCGTTGCCCGTGGGATCGACGCCCGCCGCGAGTACGCCGCCGGCATCGTAGAACGCCTTCTCGTAGGCCATGGCGGTCGTGAACTCGTCCGGCGAGCGCCCGATCTCGTCGATCTGAGCCTTCGCCGCCAGGTAGTCCTCGCGCACCGCGGGCGACATCGCGTCCAGCGAACGCTGATCCCGCGTGGGCCTGCCCTGGATGAAGAGTTCGTAGACCGCCAGGGTCGAGGTCATCGCCACGTCCGCATCGATCATGGCCCGGAAGGTCGCCTGCGCCTCTGGTCCCTCCACGTCGACCGAGGTGGCGTCGTCCCAGAGGCTGGACGGACACTCGTCCTTGCCGCGGCCCGGCGAATAGTCGCTGTTCGTGGCCAGGCCGTGCTCGATGTTGTCGATTCCGAGCGCGACGGCCTCGGTGAAACTGATCGAGCAGAGGTGGCCCGTCACCTTGATCCCCTGCCTGTGCGCTTCGTCGATCGCCGCGCTCAGCTCCTCGGTGCGGATGTTGGTGTACGCCTTCAGCCAGGTCGCGCCCTCGGCGGCCCAGTACCGCACGAAACGGCGTGCCTGCTCGGGCGACTCCAGCATCGTCATACCGGAGATTCCGCCGCCAGCCGTGATGTACGGCGCCGTAATGTGGATGCGCGGTCCCGGCGTCCTCCCGGCCTCGATCTCGGCGCGGAGGTTTAGTTCCGCATACGGCTGCCGGCTCCCCGTCGTGCGCACAGAGGTGACTCCGCTGCCGAGGTACAGCCTCGGCGCGCTGTAGGTGAGCTGCGCGGACCGCCCTCCCGCCGCCGTGTAGAAGAGGTGGTTGTGCAGCCCGATCATCCCGGGGATGACGGTGTGGCCCGACATGTCCATGACCTCGGCGCCGTCCGGGATGTCCACCTGCCCGTCGGGCCCGACCGCCCCGATGCGGCTGCCCTGAATCACAACCGTCTGCCCGGTGCGCGCGGGCGTGCCGGTCCCGTCGATCAGGGTCACGCCGGTCAGCGCGACGGCCTCGGCGTCCACGACCGCATAGCCCGCTGCGGCAGATCCCGCCTCGGGGCGCTGGGCAGCCGCCAGGTCGGCGGCGGCGGTGAGCGCCGCGATGGTGCAGCCATACGCCGCGGCTGCGGCGATCTTCGTCATCGTCATTCTTCAGTCTCCCTAGTTGATACCCACCCGTCCGGTCACATCGCCAAGCATCGCGGGCGAATCATAGCCGATGCCGTCCTTGAAAACGATGGTCACTTCGCGGATCACCGCCGGGTCGGCCGTCAGGTCACCACGCATCACCACGAGGTCGGCGATCTTGCCGGCTTCGACCGTACCCAGGTCGTCGAACACGTCCAGCACGCGGGCGCCGTTGGCGCTCAGCACCTGCACCGCCTCCTCGGGGGAGAACCCCGCCTCGATGAAGAGCTCGTAGTTGCGCTGGTCGCCGTAGCCCGCCAGCGCGCCGCCGTTCCCCGTCGGGTCCACGCCCGCGGCCAAAATGCCGCCGCGGTCATGGAACGCCTTCTCGTAGGCCATCGCGTTGAGGAATCCCGCCTCCGGGCGCCCGATCTCGTCGATCTGGGCCTTGGCCGCGAGGTAGTCTTCCCTCACCGACGGCGCCATCGCGGCGAGCGTGCGCGCATCGCGGGTCGGGCGCCCCTGCACGAACAGCTCGTACACGGCCAGCGTCGAGGTCATCGCGACATCGTTCTCGATCATCGCGTCGAACGTGGACGCGACCTCGGGCCCCTCCACGTCCACCGCCTCCGCATGGTCCCAAAGGTCGGCCGGACACTCGTCCTTCGCCTTGCCCGGCACATAGTCGCTGTTGGTCCCCAGGCCGTGCTCGATGTTGTCGATGCCCAGTTCGACCGCCTCGGTGAAGCTGATCGAACACAGGTGTCCCGTGACCTTGAGTCCCACCCTGTGCGCCTCGTCGATCGCCGCGGCCAGGTCCTCGCCGCTGATCGTCGTGTAGGCCTTCAGCCACGTCGCGCCCTCGGCCGCCCAGTAGCGCACGAACCGCCGCGCCTGCTCGGGACTCCTGAAGCGCGTCATGATGTTGAGGCTCTCGTCGCCGGTCATATAGGGCGCCGTGATATGGATCCGCGGCCCCGGCTGCAGCCCGCGCTCGATCTCGTCCTTCAGGTTGAGCTCGGCGTACGTCGCGAGGCTTCCCGTTGTCCGGATGCTTGTGACCCCCGAACCGAGATAGAGCCGCTGGCCCGTGTAGCTCATCGGATGCATGCGGCCGCCCGCGGCCATGTAGAAAAGGTGGTTGTGGAGGCCGACCATCCCGGGCATGACGGTGTGGCCGGACAGATCCATCACCTCGGCGGCGTCGGGGATCGCCACGTCGCCTGCGGCGCCGACGGCGGTGATCCGGTTGCCCTCGATGACGACGGTCCGGCCGCGGGCGGCGGGTGCGCCGGTGCCGTCGAGCAGGGTGACGCCCTGCAGCACCACGGCGCCCGCATCGACGGCGATGTACGCGGCGGCCTCGGAACCGGGGGCGGGGCGCTGGGCCTCGGCGGGGAGTGCGGTTGCAAAGAGCGCGCACAAGCTGGCAAGACCGCACGCGGCAGCCTTGAACGGGAACCTGATCATCGAGTCTCCTCCTCGGTAGAACGGACGCCGGCGTCGCCGGGCGCCGCGTTTGCCGCTCGCGCCCGCGAAACGCTATTCTGCTTCAAATCCGGGGCTCGCGCCAGTGAGGGGATACGTTGCAATGACCGATGCGAAGGGATCCAGGCCGGGCGCCGCACGAGCCTGTCGGGCGATTGGCTTCGCCGGGCTGGCGGCCATGCTCCCACCGGCCTGCGGCGAGCCCGCCTCCGACCCGCTTGCGACCGGTCCCTTCCGAATCGGCGCCGTCCTCGAAGTGGGCGCCGCCCCACACGGCATCCGTTTCAGCGCGGACGGCGACACCGCATACGTCGCGCTCACCGGCGACGGTCGCATCGCGGTCGTCGACCTCACGGGCCCGGCGGTGATCGCCCGGTGGGACGCCGGCACGACGCCCCTCGACCTCATCCGCGCCGGGGACGGCTGGCTCGTCACCCAGTTCACGGACTCCACGCTGATCGCACTCGGCGCGGACGGCCGGATCATCCCCGGCGCGGTCTGGAACATGGGCGCGGGGCCGTCGCTGTTCACGCCCGGCACCGTGCGCGGCCAGGCCTGGGTCACGAGCGAGTTCGCCGATCGTCTCTGGGTCGTGGACACCCGCACCGGGGTCCCGGTCCGGTCCCACGAAACCGGCGGCCGACCCTATCCCGCCGACGTGATGTGGGATGGTTCGCACGCGTTCGTGCCCAACATGGACGCGGGAACCGTCTCCGTGATCGACCTCCTCAACGCCGAAACCGACGCCACGGTCGATGTCTGCCCGGGTCCGCCGGGAGGGGCGCTGACGCCCGATCAGGTCACGTACATCGTGGCTTGCGGCGGCTCCGACGGGCTGGCCTTCGTCAACACGGCGTCGCTCGAGGTCACGGGGCGGGTTTCCGACGGGCTGGGGCCGCGGCCGTTTTCGGTGGCGGTTCCGGAAGACGGCCGGCATGCGATCGTCAACAACGCCGGCGGCAACACGGCGTCGGTGGTGGACCTCGAGGCGCGCGCGGTGGTCCAGCGGATCGAGGTGGGAGAGCAGCCGATCGTGGTGCGGGTGCATCCGGACGGGGAGCGCGTGTTCGTGGCCAACGAGGTCGCCGGCACGCTGGTCGAACTGGTTCCGGTGACCGAAGCCGCCCCGGTCGCCTCCGGTGGCACCGCTCCCAGCGAGGTCGTTGTTGTCGGTGTGATCCACGGCGGCCACAACACGAGTGACCTGTTCAGCCTCCAGATCGTCCGCGATCTGGTCCGGGAGATCGACCCGGACTACTGGCTGACCGAGATCCCGCCCAACCGCTGGGAACGTGCCTGGTCTGAATACCGGGAGACCGGCACCGTCGAAGAGCCCCGCGTGCGGCGGTTTCCCGAGTACATGGAGGGCCTTTTCCCGTTGTCGGACGAGCTGGACTTCGTGGTGATTCCGACCGCGGGCTGGACCGAGCCGATGTCGGATTTCCGGGCCGCGTACCTGGACGCGTATGCGAATGATCCCGCGAGGGCGGAGCAGTGGGCGCAGTATCGGGCTGCCGCCGCCGAGTCGGCCGAGGCGCTGGCCGCGGGCGGTGCAGGGGACGATCCCCGCTGGATCCACACCGACGCCTACGATGCGGCCTACGACATCCGCATGCAGGTGTACGCCCGCCTTTTCGACGAGGACCTGGGGCCCGGCGGCTGGGACCCGATCAACGCCTCGCACTGGGCGAACATCGAGCGCGCGCTGGACGAGCACCGGGGCGAAGGCGCGCGCTTCCTGCTGACCTACGGCGCGGGTCACAAGGGACCGTTCCTGCGTGAACTGCGGAAGCGGGACGACATCGTGCTGCTCGAGGTGGGGCCGTTCCTGGACCGGCTGGGGTTGCCGTGAGCCGCGGATGCGTGCTGCGGTGGCCGGGAGCCGGCCGCCTCGCCGCGCTGGCCATCGCGACCCTTCTTGCAGGCGCACCGGCGCCGGCAACGGGGCAGGACGCGCCGATTCTGATCCGCGCCCGGACGGTCCACACTGTCACCAACGGCACCCTCACGCCGGGCGAGATCCTGCTGCGGGACGGGGTCATTGCCGCCGTGGGGACGTCGGTCGCCGCGCCCCCCGATGCGCGCGTCTACGAGGCGGAAGTGGTGATCCCGGGAATGATCGACGCGCACGCGCATTTCGCGCTGGACCGAATGAGCTGGTCGCGGCCCGATGAGCCCGTCACCGCCGAGTGGAAGGCGGTCGAGCACCTCGACCTGAACGACCCCACGATCCAGGTCGCGCTTTCCGGCGGGGTGACTTCGGTGATCACGCGCTCGGGCAGCGGCGTCATCTCCAGCGGGCAGTCGGTGGCGCTCAAGATGAAGCGCGAGCCAGGGCCCGACATGATCCTCAAGCCGTACGTCGATCTCAAGATGGCCGTGCGCCCGCTCATCAACCTGCGGCCGGGCGAGACGCCGCAGACGGTTATGGGGTGGTACGCGACCGCGGACGACCATTTCCGGCGGGCGAAGCAATACCTGGATCGGCAGAGGGCCCACGCGTCCGGCCTGGGCCCGGCGCCCGAGCCCGACGAGCGGTTGGAAGCCTTTGCGGCGGTGATCCGGGGCGACGTCATGGTGCACGCGCACTCGCACTACCCCAGCGAGGTCATGATGGTGCTGCGGCTGGCGCGGAAGTACGGCTTCATCGACCGGCTGGCGCTCGCCCACGCGGAAGAGGTGTTTCCGCTCGCGGAACTCCTGGCCGGGACCAGGGTGATTCCGGTCATCGGCCCGATGATGATCGTGCAGTACTTCAACGATCCCGAGCCCATCAACCTGCTCGAGGTGCTGCTCGACGCGGGTGTCAACGCCAGTATCCAGACCGACATGTCGCGGCAGCACTTCAAGGACTTCCGCGAATACGGGGCCTTCCTGGCGCGACACGGCCTGACCGACCGGCAGGCGCTGGAGGTCATGACCATCAACGGCGCCCGTGCGATGGGACTGCAGCACCGCGTGGGCAGCATAGAGGCAGGCAAGGACGCCGACCTGGTACTCCTCGACGGCCACTTCCTGGACCTGACCGCCGACCGGATCGAGCGGGTGATTGTGGACGGCCGAGTCGAGTATGAACGCGCCCGTCTGCCTCAGCCGGACGAACCCCGGACCGTGGGGCCGTTCGGGCCGGTGACGGGAGCGATCGGGCCGGACGACGAGAGCTTCGCGATCACCGGTGCCCACGTCTTCACCATCAGCGACGGTGCGCTCGAGAACGCGACCCTGGTGGTCGAAGACGGCCGGTTCACCGTGGTCCGGGCCGGGGCCGCCCCGCCTGCCGGCATGCCCGCGATGGACGTCGGCGGCCGCGTCGTCATGCCCGGGACGATCATCGCGCGCGCCTTTCCCAACGACTGGATCGGCGACCTCAAGTGGCAGGTGCAGAACGACGAACTGACCGGACCCGTCGTGCCCGAGATGAACGCGCTCTATGCGGTCGACCCCTGGTTCCCCTCGTACCGGGTCAACACGAACATCGGCGTGACCGCGATCCATGTGACGCCGGGCACCGCCAACCTGGTCGGCGGCAGCGGGGTCGTGATCAAGACGCCCGGCATGGATTTCGAAAAGATGGTGCGGCGGGAGCCGGCGAGCATGGTGTTCGCGATGACGTTCGAGGCGGGCGAGCGCTGGGACCTGTCGGAACCCACGGTGGTCATGCTGACTCTTGACTCGGCGCGCGCCTACGCCGACGCCCGAAGCCCCGGCATCGGCCCCACCGACCCTGACTACAACCCGCGCATGGAAGCGCTCCTGCCTGTGCTGCGGGGTGAAGTTCCCGCGGTCGTTCACGCCGACCGGGTCCCGGAGATCAGGTCGGCGATCTCGCTGGCGCGCCTTTTCGACCTGCGGCTCGTCCTGACCGGTGGGGTCGAGGCCCACCGCTTTGCGGACGAACTCGCCGCCCTCGGCGCCGGCGTCATTCTCGGCAACTCCGGGAGCTACGCCTCGGACATCCGCGGGGGCGGCGAGGGCTGGAGCGTCGAGGGTCCCGCGATCCTCACCCGCGCGGGCGTGAAGGTGGCGTTCTACGGCCCGGGCGCATCGCGCCGCGCCTCGCCGATCGGGCGGCTGGGCGGGGAACCGATCCTCAACTCGGCGTGGGCGTTCCGCAACGGCGTGCCCGAGGTCGAAGCCCTGAAGATGGCGACGCTGAACGCCGCGGAGATGCTCGACATGGCCGACCGCATCGGCAGCATCGAGGTGGGCAAGGACGCCGACTTCGTAGTCCTCGAGGGGCATCCGTTCGACTACCGGGTCTTGCCGAGCTGGGTGTTCGTGGACGGGAGGCTGGCGCTGGCGCGCTAGCCCAGGGTTGACGGCCCGACGTGGTTGTACCACTATATTGCACCATGCACCACTATATTGCACAGGAATGGCCATGTCGCGCATTCATTTTGTCGTGAAGGAGTCCGCAAAGGCCCGGTACCAGGCGCAGGCCGAGCGCGAGGGAAAATCGCTGGGACGGTGGATGCGCGAGGCGGCGGAGGAGAAGCTGGCGTCGGCGCGTCCCCGCCTGTTCACCATCGAGGAGCTGCGCGAATTCGCCGAGCGTTGCGATGCACGGCGTCCGCCCGGGTCCCGGGAGCCGGATTGGTCGGAGGTCAAGCGGCTACTCGTGGAGACGCGATATCCGGACCTGGAGGTCGATTGATCTTCGTCGACACGAACGTCTTCATGTACTTCGTGGGGTCGGAACATCCCCTCCGGGACGAGGCGCGCGGGTTCTTCCACGGTGCGCGCCGGCAGAACCTTCGGCTGGTGACGTCCACGGAGGTTCTGCAGGAAATTCTGCACCGATATATCAGGCTGGGTAGGCGGGGCACGGCCTCGGCGGCCTTCGAACTCGTTGACGCCACCGTGTCGGAGGTCTGGCCGGTCGAACGGACCGATATCGAACTGGCCCGCGGTCTTGCCGATCGCTACCCGGGGCTCGAGGCCCGCGACCTCGTCCACCTGGCCTGTTGCATCCGCCACGAGCCCCGCGATCTCGTGACCTTCGACCGCGGTCTGGCGGCGGCCTGGGAGGCTCGAAGCTAGCCTAACCGCCTTCCGGCGCCGCCGGATCCGTCACCTCGAACAGCATCCGCATCCCGGCCTCCAGGTGCTCGGAGATGTGGCAGTGCGCCATCCAGCGGCCCGGGTTGGTGATCTCCAGCAGGATGTCGGTTGTGGTGCCCGTCGGCAGCAGCACGGTGTCCTTCCAGGCGAGGTTCTCGTTCGGGACCCCGTTGCGGCTGAGCACCAGGAAGCGCTGGCCGTGGATGTGGAAGGGGTGCTGCATGGCGTGGAAGGAGCGCCGCTCGTTGTGCAGCCGGATCCTGACCACGTCCCCGACCTGGAACCGCCACGCGATGTCCATGTTCTCGCGGCCTGTCGCGGGCTCCCGAATGATCCACTGCACCTCTTCGGACGACGAGTTCCAGTTCATCATCGGCATCGTTCCGCTCCACTCCACCGGGTGGAAGTAGGCGGAATCGAAGCGCATCAGCCGGTCCACGACGAAGGGGATGCCCGAGGCCTCCAGGGTGAAGGTGAGCTCGCGGTCGATGGGGTCGTCGAAGTGCTCCCGCAGGAGGGCGAACTCGCGAGCGGCGGGGAGGTTGGTGCGCAGCGTGTCGAAGGCGGGCGACGCGGGTGAGGGCCCGGGGTCCGGCCGGGTGGCCGCCCGCACCGTTCCCAGCCTGTCTTCATCCTGGAAGAACGCGCCGGCCAGGTGATCGATCCCCTGCACGCGGTTGAGCAGCGCGTAGTCGCCCGGCTGGTCGAAGCGCACATGCACGATGTAGCGCTCGGCGGGGCTCAGCACGATGCTCTCGACCCACTCCTCGTGCTCGAAGGCGCCGACGTCGGTGCCGACCACCTTGATGCGTGCGGCGGCTGACTGGCCGCCCCCCTCCCGCGCGAACGACAGGTTGAACGTCCTCGTGTTCGACACGTTGGTCAGGTACATCCGGATCACCTCGCCGGCTGTGACCTCCAGCTCGTAGTCGGGCTCCCCGTTGGTCAGCATCAGGTTGCCGAAGCGCCCCATGAACGTGTGCGTGGAGCGTTCCAGGCCGAAGGGCAGCGGGTCGTCGCCGGTCATGAGGAAGTCGTCCACCATCAGGAACTCTTCCCGGTCCACCGGCCCGAAATAGTCGGGTGCGGCCGGCTCGACGAGCATGTTGCCGTAGAGGCCCAGGTCCTTCAGGACGTCCTCGCGGTGGTGAGGATGGTACCAGTAGAGCCCCGGGTCCTTGAAGTGGATCTCGTAGCGGAAGGTCTCCCCCGGCTCGACCGGCTCCTGGGTGACGCCGGGGACGCCGTCGGACGCGTTGTCGAGACGCAGGCCGTGCCAGTGGATCGTCGTCGGCCAGGCGATCGAGTTGGTGAAGCTGACGGTGATCGTGGCCGCTTCGGGCACGTGCAGCAGGGGCCCCGGGTACTGGCCGTTGAAGCCGTACATGACGTAGTCGCGGCTGCGGATCCGGCGCCGCACCAGCCCCGCCTCCAGGTCGATCTCGTCGCCGTCGCCGAGGCGGATGACCTCGCGGGGCCGGGCGAGGGGCAGGGTGGCGGGGTCGATGCCGGCGCCGGGCAGGTAGGGGGTGGCGGCCGGCGGATCCAGCGCCATGAGCGCGGGGAACATCGTGAGGCCGGGCATCATGGACGGGCGGGGCCAGGGGCCGTCGGCCGCGCCCATTCCGGCATGGTCGTGACCCGCCATGCCCGCACCGCCTCCGCCCGCCCCGGCCCCGATGATGTACTCCTGCAGGTCGGGCGGGGACATGCGGGCGCTGGGCGAGGTCGCGCGCAGAAGCAGCCGCCCCTCCCACTCGGGTGCATCGGGGCGCGGCTCCGCCGTGACAAGGATCATGAACTTGTTGAGGCTGACCTCGCCGACGCTGCGGGTGCCGTTCGAGACGGGGCCGAGGTTGACGACCGTGTCGAAGAGCGGGGTGGCCAGCCACGCGACGATGTGCTCGTAGTTGCCGAGGGTGGCCGGGTCGGGGAGCCCGTCGAGCGTGAGGATCCCCTCGTACAGGTGATTCCCCGCGGCGTTGACCGCCACCCCGAAGGGCGAATGCGGCGTGCGCAGTTCGAGGCGTCCCGACATGTCCTCGAGGCCGGGGCGCGCGGTGAGGAAGACGCAGTAGAGGTCGCGGCTCGGCGTGAGCGTGGCGCCGGCGGGCGGGGGGGTGTCGTCGCAGGGCGAGCTGGCCTGGACGCCCATCGCCCGGGACGGAGCCGCAAGGGCCGCCACAAGCGCGGCCGCGGCACACGCCCGCTCAGGTGCGCGCATCGTCCCACGGATTGATCACGGCCACTCCGGTGTTGCGGAAGTCCCGGGTGTTGCGGGTGACAAGCGCGAGCCCGCGGCTGGCCGCCGTTGCTGCGAGCATCGCGTCCGGCAGATGGCCGTCCAGCGGCTCTCCGAGCCGTCGCTTGTCCTCCATTATGCGCGCGCATGCCTCCGCGTCCGCCTCGGTCCAGGCGAGCACCTCGTCTGTCAGAACGAGCGTCAGCGCGTCTCGGAATCGTCTGGCAAGATCCGTTCTGCGGGGTGCCTCCTCGAGCCCGCCGATTCCGTTGAGAATCTCCCAGACGGTGATTGCGCTGACGTGGAGTCCGTTCCCCGCGTTCCTGTCCAGAAACCGCGCGACCCGTGGCTCGGGGTGAGGCCGCATCATCTCGGACACGACGTTCGTGTCCAGCAGACAGGACACGATGGCTACTCCGCGTCCCGGAACCGGACCGGCCTGTAGCCGTAGCCCTGGCACGAGGGAAGCTCGACTCCGTTCTCCGGACCGAAGTGGAGTCTGAAGGCCTCCGAAGGCTTCGGCCGGGTCCGGGTCTGCTCTCGCCGCTCGCGGATCAACCGGCGCACGAACTCTTCCATGGAAACGCCGGCAAGGTGCGCCGCGCTCTTCAGCCAGGCCTTGTCGCCCGGGTCCAGGCGGCGAACCGTGATCGCCGAACTCATGTCATGCACGTCCTTGCAGGTTGGAGTGTGTGAGAATCTAATGCTAGCACTCCATGCTAGCAATCACGCCTGGCTACAGCCCCGCCTGCTCCTTCACGTATTGCGCGGCCTCCAGGTGAGTCGCGAACCACACGCCTTCGTGACCCTGGATGTACTCGATCAGCTCCTCCAGCACGACGATCCGCGACCGGTGCCCGATCACGTGCGGGTGCATGGTCAGGAGGAACATCGTGCCCTCCTCGTAGGCGCCGTCGAAGTCGTCCTTCCAGACCTCGAGCACGTCGCGCGGGTGCGAGTAGCTGGCGCCACGCGGGTTGAAGACCGGCGCGTCGTCGAGGATCCACTCGACCGGGAGCTCCACCATCCCGGTGGGTTCGCCGTGGGCGTTGATCTCGTAGGGGCGGTCGTCCGCCATGAGCGACGAGTCGTACAGGAAGCCCATCTCGCGGATGATGTCCAGCGTGTTCGGGCTGAAGTTCCACGACGGAGCCCGGTAGCCGAGCGGGCGGGTGCCGGTGACCTCGGTGATGTAGTCGACCGCGCGCTGGAGAAGGGCGCGCTCCTCTTCGGCCTCGAGGCTCGAGTTGAGTTCGTGGATCCAGCCATGGATGGCGAATTCGTGGTATCCCGCGGCCTGGATCACGCCGATCTGGTGGGGGTTGAGCACGAGGCTGACCGCGGGGATGAAGAACGACGCGGGCACGCCCTCGCGGTCGAGGAGGTCGACCACGCGCGGCAGGGCGACGCGGGCGCCGTACTGTCCCTGCGACAGGGAGCCGACGGTGGCGTCGCCGTAGCGAAGGCCGGTCACGGTCTCGTTGTCGACGTCGAAGGACAGGAGCACCGCGACGCGGGCACCGCCGGGCCATGACTCGGGCTGAAGGCTGCGGCCCGCCCGCACCGCGTTGACGGTCTCCATGACGCGCTCATCGGACCAGCGCCAGCCGGGCTGGTTCTCCTCACTCTCCGGGGGAGCCGGCTGGCAGGCCCACGCGACAAGGGCCGCCGCGAGCAGAACGCCGCGCTTGTTCATCCTTCCATCTTCCATAGAGCGATTCCTCCGGCCTGTTTGCCGATCCGGGCGGACGCGACGCGGGTGCCCGACGCGATTTCGATGACTTCCACGGTGCCCGGGTCGCCGCCGATTCCCTCGACGGTCACGATGGCGTAGCGGCCATCGGGGGTGGCGACGACTCCGTGCGTCACGCGCATCTCCGAGTCGATGAGGTGGAGCAAGACGCCTGTGTCGACATCCCAGATTCCCAGTTTCGCGCTCCCCTTGAGGGTGGCGAGCAGCTTGGCGCCGTCGGGCGTGAGGTCGAGGTTGTAGGGCGCGCCCGGGGCCTCCAGGCGGCGCGTGATGCGCCATTGTGCGAGGTCGATCTCGAGGATCGCGTCACCCTTGTTGCACGGGACGAAGACGCGGCTGCCGTCGGGGTGCGGAGTGGTCCACGTGGGCGAGCAATCCGCGCCGGGCGGCGCCATGGCCATATGCCCGTCCATCGGGGCGTGCGCGGGCTCGTTGGCGATGAGGTCGAGGCGCCGGGTCACGTCGAGGGTGGCGCCGTCGATCTCGACGAGCTGGTTGTCCATCATGCACGCCGAGTAGTGCCTGGAGCCGTCGGCGCTGAAGCGGGAGCCGTGCGGCATTGTGCAGGTGACGACGTCGGCGATGGGGTACATCGTCTCGAGGTCGACGATCGTGACCGTCGAGGGGACGTGGTCGCCGTGGAAATTCGCGTTGACCGCGAGGGCCAGGGCGCCGTGCGGCGGGATGGCGATCGTGGCGGGGAAGAGGCCGAGGTCGGCGACGCCCACGACGGTGTCGGACGCCGTCTCGTACTTGACGAGGCGGCCGTTGGGGAAGCCGTGTCCCAGCGTCAGGTACCAGTACTCGCCCGCGGGGTCCATGGCGAGGCCGTGCGGCGCCTCGATCTCGGCCGCGAGCCACCCGGTGGTGATCGTCTTCTCGACGACGAGGTCGCCGCCCGCGTCGTAGCGGAGCAGGGAGACCTGGTCCTCGGACTCGGCGGCGACGTAGACCCAGTAGGACTGGGCGGCGGCCTGAGTGGGCGGCGTAACGGCCGTCAACGCGGCGGCGGCCAGTGCGGTCGCGACCGCAAGTCCAGCCTCACGCATCACGGAATCAGCGTCCGCCGCGGCTGCAGCTTGACCGCCCACATGCCCGAGAAGTACTCCGCGAAGAACAGGTTGCCCTTGTGGATCTGCGGTCCCCAGGTGAAGGGGGCGTTCGCCACCACGCCGTCGGGATCGTACGACTTGTACACGGCGATCTCGCGGCCCTGGTGGTACAGGTTGCCCTTCAGCTCGCCCGAGATGTCGAGCACGCGCAGGCCGCCCTGGTAGAACGCCGCATACAGGCGGTCGCCGTCGATCCACATGTTGTGCGATCCGGCCTCCGGTATCTCGTAGCGGGCGACTTCCTCCGGGTTCTCGGGGTCGGTGAAGTCGACCACGTGGACGTAGCCGGACATGAACTGCGGCGTGCGGCCCGCCTCCTGTCCGTCGAAGCCGGGCGCGCCGATCTCGTCACCCATGAAGATGTAGAACCTGCCCGTGGGGCTCCTGTACGGGAACGCCGCGTGGGTGGCGCCGCCGATGTCGCGGAAGCGCGCGATCTCGACCGGATTCTCCGGGCTGCCGCCCCTGTCGCCGCCGCCGACGTCGATCACGGCCACGCCGTCGTTCCAGTTCGACGTGTACGCGATACCGTCCACGATCCAGATGTCGTGAATGGCGTGCCCGGGCGTGTCGAGCTCGAAGCGGCCCACGCGGTGCGGGTTGGCCGGATCCTCGATGTTGATCACGTCGAAGCGGATCCCGTTGTTCACCGCGTACACGTGGTCCTGGTAGATGAAGAGGTTGTGCACGCCCCCGGTGAGTTCGTCGTCGTAGGTCGAGATGATCTCGATATTGCGGGGGTCGGTGCAGTCCACGATGACGATCCCGTTGCGGCGGTTTGACGCGCCCTCGCGCGAGATCACGCAGAGCTCGCCGTCTTCCGAGACCTTGACGTCGTTGGTCGTGCGGGCGTCGACGATGAGCGAATCGGTCAGCACCGGGCTCGCGGGGTCGGTTACATCCCACCAGTACGTGCTGCCATGGCCGCTGTGCGTGCCGGTAATGGCGTAGTCGCGGCCATCGACGCCCTCCCAAACCCAGAGATCCGACGTGGATACATTGCGCACCGGCGCGTGGCCGATCAGCTGCACCTCTTCCGCAACGTGCCGGGGCAGGATCTCGACGGTGGCGTGCGCCGTCTGGCCCGGGACGTTCGCGGTGACGGTGTAGACGCCGGGCTTGTAGGCCACGAAGCGGCCCATCTCGTCCACCTCGGCCGGCGCGAAGTCGGCTGTGGCGAGGGCGTCGGGGTCCGAGATCAGCCCGAAGGTGACGGGGATGTCGTCGACGGTGCTCCCGCCCGCGTCCCTGGCCGTGGCCGTGAAGTGGATGACGTCGCCGGTGCGGCCGCGGCCCTGGCTGGCCTCGACGGCCATCGCCGTGACCGGATTGTCCGCCACCTGATAGGCAATCCGGCCGACCACGCCCTCGGCGGTGGCCGAAAGGGTCACCTCGCCGGGTGCGTGCGCGGAGAAGACGCCGAAGCGGTCGACCGTGGCGACGGACTCGTCCGAGGTGCTCCAGGTAACGGGCAGGTCGCGCGCGTCGTCGGCCTCATCGACGACCGTAGCCTTGTGGCGCATCGTGACGCCCACGTAGTAGCGCCCGCCCTCTGCCCAGATCTCGACGCGGTCCAGTGGCGGGAACGCGACGGTGACCGTCATGGTGCCGCTGATCCGTGTCGGGCCCAGCGCACGCGCCATGACTTCGAATTCACCGCCCTTGAACGCCTCGACCTCGCCGGTGGTCCGGTTGACGGCCAGACTGCCGCGTCCGCCCCGCGAGAAGTAGAGGAAGGGCACTTCGACCACGTTGCCGCTGGCGTCGTAGGCGGTGGCGGAGACTGTGGCCGTCTCGCCGACTTCGAGAGAGAGCGTGGCGGGGGTGACTTCGACCCTGGCGACGTCCTGGGCTGCGGCCTGCGTGGTTGCGAGTGCCGCCAGGACCAGGATCAGGGTGGCGGGCCGGATCGTGCTGCGTGTCTTCATTGCGTGTGCTTCCTTGACTTCGGTGTGTCGTTCACTGCGGCGTTGCGGGCCGTGGCCGGGGGACACGGTGGAAGGAAAGAATGCCGGTGGCGGCGCAGGGGCGCAACGGAAGCCGCCGGTCAAGGCCCCCGTACCGCAGCAGACATCGCATGTCGCACCGCGCCTTCCATCGCAGCCACTTCGTCATCGGTCAACTCCGGGAATCGAGGGCGCTTCCGCCCGGCGAGCCGTCCACCGTTCTGCATGCACAGCCGCACCAACAGTGACGCCCGACGATCCGGCATGTCGACGACCTCACGCACACCGCGGAGGGCTTGGTCGAACACCGTGACGAAATCGAGCTCCTCCCTCAAGTCACGACGCACCGAGTCGGCCACCTGATCGTACAGATACTCGGCCATGGAGGTGGCGTCAAAGTAGCGGTAGAGGTAGGCACTGTCGCTCTTGACGACCATCTGACGGCCAGGCGTTCGCGCTTCCCCGTCCGTCCATTCCCAGCGAATCAGGTCCAATAGCGGTGTCGAGAAACTGGCCAGAACCTGGTCGTAGCGCTGGCGGTCGCGCAGAATGGCTGCGGATACCGGGAGAATGATTCCGGGTGGTCCGTAGCCCCGCCTGGCAAGCACGTGGTGCATCATGAAGCGGTGGATCCGGCCATTGCCGTCCTCGAAGGGATGGATGAAGACAAATGCGAACGACGACACCGCCGCCGCGACTACCGGATCTACACCACCGCTGACGATGCGCCTGGTCAGAGCGATCCATGAATTCATGAGACCGGCCACATCTTCCGGCCGCGGGCAGATGAAATGAATCCTTTCCCGGTACCCGCCAAGGGTCTCGCCGACGAAGTTCTGGATGTCGCGCCAGCCATCCGTCGCGTAGCGCGGATCGACAATGGTGCGCTGCAGGGCAACAAGCGCGCCCTTGTCGGAGGGGTCGAAAGCGGTCGCGGATTGTAGAGCCGCGACAAATCGATCGGAGCGGCCGGCGCTCGCCGTCTCGCCTTCCAGGGCGAACGAGGAACGCGTCTCCTTTGTGTACAGGTAGTTCACTGCGCGCTTGAGAATGTGTGGATCGTAGCCTTCGGTGAGTGCGCGAGCCTCCCTGTCCAGGTTCGACTCCATCGCTGCCCGCAACTTCCGGGTCAATCTCACCACGGGGCACAGTCCCCGCTCTCCCAGAAGGTTGTCGGCCACCCGGTGACGCCTGGAGTTGCGCCGTGCGGCGACCACATGCCGTTCCGGGTCAAGCGCGCCGGCGTAGTTGCCAACGCTCGCATCGGGCAGGTCCAGTGTCCGCCCAGTGAAGGTCTCGTAGATGAACCACGCCCTTCGGCTGAACGCACCCGTGGGCTGTGCGCGGACCCAGGCTTCAATCTCTCCCGGGCCGATCGCCTTGAGCGCGGCGACCAGGACCCCCAGGTCGAAGGCCTCGTGCCGTAGCACGAAGCGGAGGTGCGAGATCGCCGAATCCCCCGGTGCGTACTGCATCGGATACGACTCGCGGGTTCGCGGCCCGTGCGTTTCGGTGCGCCGCGCGCCGGCCACGAGGTAGCTCTCGATGGCGGGCGGGGGCACCGCCAGACCGAGTTCCCGGATCAGCCAGGTCTGCCCGACGGGCATTCTGATGCTCTTGCTCACGGATACCGTCGTGGGAAAACGGTTAGGAAGGTGGCGAAACGATTAAATAACAGAGTGTCGGTGGGAAATCAATTACCGCGACCCGGACAACGCGATCCCTACAGCGGCCTGTTCGGAAACGCGATCGTCCGCCACATGTGTGCGACCGGGCTGTTGTCGTAGCCCAGCCCTTCCTTCGGCTGCTTGAACTGGCGCCCGATGATGTCGGTGAACTCTTCGATATCAACGTCCATGTCGTCCTGGAACGCATAGGTGTCGTTCACCGTGATCAGCCGCGCCTCGCCGTACCAGCGATGGTTGCGCGCGTACTCGTACGCTTCCTTGATGTAGGGCTCCGGCACGTAGTCGTGCCCGAAGATGCGGTTGTACATCTCCGGATACTCGTACCCGTACTCCTCGTCCGGGTAGAAGCGCAGCGCGGCGTGGTAGCGGATGCCCCAGGAGACGCGCTCGTCCACGTAGGGCTCGACCAGCTGGGCGCCCCACCACCCGTGGTCCACCTTGATCAGGTTGAGGACCACGTCGTGCATCAGGCACGCGAACACCGTGCGCTCGGGCTGCCCCGTCCTGAGCGCGTGGGTGGCACTCTGCAGAACGTGGTTGGCGGGGGCGAAGCGCAGCCGGAAGAAGTCGAGCACCGTCGGCTTGTCGGGCAGCGGCGGGAACTCGTCCTCGCGCGGCATGAAGAGACGGCCGGTACCGCGGGGAGACCGCTCCTCCTGCTCCAGTTCCTCCAGAGTGATGATGGAGCCGGCCTCGCCGTCCGCACCCGCGCGCCGGGCGGCGATCTTGTTGTCCAGTGCCTCTTCCATGTAGTGCTCGAGTTCCTCCGCCTTGTCCTCGTGCGACATGGCGGCAAGAGCACCCGCGGGGAGACTTGCGAGGAAGGTCTTGCGATCAACTTCCACCATCGTGACCTCCAGCCAGGGGTCGGCGGCTGCTCCGCCACCGGTCCTCGGCGGCGCGCGAAGCCTTGGATCCAGGGAGACACAGTAGGGTGGCGGAGGTGCGCCGGGCAAGCGGAGTGGCGGGATCGCCTGCGCAGGAGATACGATGGTCTCGCGGCGCCGAAGGGTCGCCCGGGGACCACTGCAGAAGGGACGGCTGAAGATGTGGAAGCAGACTCGACGTGATTTTGTGTGGAATTCAGTGCGAACGGGCGGGGCGCTGGGCGTGCTCGGTGCGCTCGGGCCGCTGGCCTGCGCGCCGGCGGACGAAGGCGGGAGCGACTCGCGCGGGCCGCAGCGGATCCTCATCCTCGGTGGCACGCGCTTCATCGGGCCCTACCAGGTGAAGTACGCGCTCGACCGGGGCCACGAGGTCTCGATCTTCACGCGCGGCCGCACGCAGCCGCCCTTCTTTCACGATTACTTCGAGCGCGTGGAGCACCTGATCGGCGATCGCGACAACGATCTGAGCGCGCTCGAAGGCCGCGAATGGGACGCGGTGATCGACAACTCGGCCTCGATCCCGCGGTGGGTGGCGATGACCACGGACCTGCTCCGCGACCGGGTGGACCGCTACCTGTTCGTGTCCTCGATCTCGGCCTACGCCGACTTCGCCGCCGTGGGCATCGACGAGAGCTACGCGGTGGGGCAGCTGTCCGCGCCCGACGTCGAGGACATGCGCGAATACGGTCCCATGAAGGCCCGTTGCGAGGCGATCAACACGGAGACCTTCGGCGCCGGCGCCATCAACGTGCGGCCGGGGCTGATCGTCGGCGCCGGCGACAACACCGACCGCTGGACCCACTGGCCGGTGCGCGTCGCCCGCGGCGGCGAGGTCATGGCGCCCAACTCCCCCTCGGACCCGGTGCAGAACATCGACGCGCGCGACCTCTCGGAGTGGATCGTGCGCCTGGTCGAGACACCCGGCAATGCCGGCACGTACAACGCCACGGGCGAGGTGCAGCAGTTCGGCGCGATGCTCGAGGAGATCCGCGCCGCACTCGGCTCGGACGCGACCTTCACGTGGGTGCCGACCGAGTTCATGGCCGAACACGAGGTGCGCCCCTGGGGCCACATGACCAACTGGGTGCCGCCCGAGGGCGACACGATCGGCATGAACCAGGTCTCGGTCGCGGCCGCGGTGGAGGCGGGGCTCACATTCCGGCCGATCGGCGACACGGCCCGCGAAACGGTCGAGTGGTGGAACACGCTGCCGGAGGAGCGCCGTGCCGAACCCCGGGCCGGGCTGCCCGCCGAGAAGGAGGCGGAAGTGCTGGCGGCCTGGGCGGCGATGGGCTGAAAGCCCGGCGGGCTTACTGCCAGCGTCTGCGCCAGCTCTCGCGTTCGTCCGCCTTCCGGTCCAGCAGCCTCAGATCCCGCGCGGCCTCCACCAGCCGGATCAGCTCGCCCCGGTAGCCGCGGGGGTCGTCGCCCTTGCCCCTCTCGGCCAGCGCCACCACGTCGTCCAGCGTGAGGTCGCCCGCGTGCTCCGAATCGCGAAGCAGCATGCCGAAACCCGCCACCGCCGCCGCGAACCGGAAATCCGTCGAGGGCGGCCGCAGCCGATCGGCCACCGGGTGCTCCAGCAACTTGCTGCGGGTGCCGCCGGGATCCTTGTACCGCACCTTCACGTACATGAGTTCGCCGTCGAAATCGCCTGCCGGCAAATCGTCGGGTTGCGGCTGGTATCGGAGCGCGTCGACATCGCCACGCGGCACCTCGACCCCGGCGGGCACGACCTCGTAGAGCGCGGTGACCGTGTGCCCGGCCCCGAGTTCGCCGGCGTCCTTCGTGTCGTCATTGAAATCCTCGTCGGCAAGCAGCCTGTTCTCGTAGCCGATCAGCCGGTATCCGGCGGCCCGGGCCGGGTTGAACTCGACCTGGAGCTTCACGTCGCTGGCCAGCGTGAGCAGCGTCCCTCCCATCTCCTCGACCAGCACCTTGCGCGCCTCGAGCAGCCCGTCGACGTAGTGGAAGTTGCCGTTCCCGTGGTCGGCGATCTGCTCCATCTTCGAGTCCTTCAGATTCCCGGTGCCGAACCCGAGAACGGTCAGGAAAGTACCGCTCTCACGCTCCTTCTCGATCAGGCGCACCATCTCGGCATCGCTCGACGCGCCGATGTTGAAGTCGCCGTCCGTGGCCAGGATCACCCGGTTGTTGCCGCCGTCGATGTAGTGCTTGCGGGCCACGTCGTACGCAAGCCTGAGCCCGGCGCCGCCAGCGGTGCTGCCCCCGGCCTGGAGATCGTCGAGCGCTGCCAGGATCTCGCCCTTCCGGTCGCCCGGGGTCGACGGCAGAACGAGTCCCGCCGCGCCCGCATACACCACGACCGCGACTCGATCCTCCGGCCTCAGCTGGTCCACCAGCAGCCCGAACGCCTTCTTGAGCAGCGGCAGCTTGTTCGGCGGCATCATCGAGCCGGAAACGTCGAGCAGGAAGACGAGGTTGCCCGGCGGCAGGTCCCCGGTGTCGATCGACTCCGCGTGCAGCCCGATGCGGACCAGGCGGTGTTCACGCTTCCAGGGGGCCTCCGACACCTCGGTAGTGACCGAGAACGGATGATCGCCTCGCACGTTCCCCCAGTCGTATGGGAAGTAGTTGATCATTTCCTCGATACGCACGGCGTCGATCGGCGGCCGGTCGCCGGACTGGATGAACCGTCGCACGTTCGCGTAGGACGCGCGGTCCACGTCGATCGAGAAGGTGGACAGCGGGGACGCGCTGACCAGGTGGAGGTCGTTCTCCCGGATGTGCGCGTAGGATTCGGTGTTGAAGCCGGGAGGCGCGGCGAACTGGACGGCCGCCGACAGGTCCGTGATGCGCGCGCGTTGCAGCTGCTCGGCCCGGGGCTGTCCCGTGACAATGAGCTCGTCCAACGGGATGGATTCCGGGCGCAGCACGAGGTTCAGGACGGTCGTCTGGCCCGGTGAGACCGCCACCTGCACTCGCTGCGCCGCATAGCCCACCAGCTCGACCGCGACGGTTCGCTCGCCGGCCGGTACACGCTCCAGGAGGTAGCGTCCGGCATCGTTGGTCAGGGCAAGGTGTGAGGTGCCCTCAACCGTTACCAGCGCGCCCGAGAGCGGCTGCGCGGAGTTCGCTTCGGTGACCTGCCCCGCTATGGCGCCCGTCTGCGCGTGGGCGTTGAGGGGTGCGAGCCCCAGCGCGAGGGCGCTGACGACTCCGGCCACGGGTTTCCGGGCGGCGGCTGGGAAGGATCGCATCGGTCGGTCCTCTGTACCTGGGGAGATTGCTTAATAGGACACCGTGAACCGCGAAAGGTTGCTCGAAGAACCCGTAGTGCTCGAGCATGAACTCCCGGATGACCCGTGCGGCCCTGGCCGCGTACGCGTTCCGGTTGTCGGGTGTGTCGCGCACGCCGCCGTAGTGATGCTCGATCTGAATGCCGCTGATCACTTCGGCGTCCCGGAACGATCCGTACTCGCGCGTGTTGTATCCGCCGCGAAAGTACGGGGCATCACCGGGCCCGGGCGCGGCGGGGCTGGGCACGGACGGGACGCCCTCCTCCGCGAAGAGTCCCCCGAGCGACGTCGATCCACGCAGCAGGTGCGAGAACGGGATCGGCGAGGTGCGGCCCAGGTCCCGGATGCTGGTCTCGGCGACCACCGCCAGGGAGTTGAGGGCGTTGTCGGGCCGGTTCAGCTCTTCCGGGGTCAGGAGGTACCCCAGCTCGAGGCGATCGATGTCGTGGCCGTGACCATGGATGTCGAAGTACATGCCCTTGCCGTAGTCGGCGGCGACCGTGGCCCGCGCGACCTTGATCCAGTCGTGAAACTCCTCCCAGGCCTGCTCGGCATACGGGTTGTCCTGAGCCGCCTCGACGATTTCGCGGTTGGCGTCCAGCTTGCTGCGGTGCAGGTGGGAGTTGATCACGTGCGGAGCCCGGCCCGTCAGGTCGATCAGCGCCTGGCGCATGGCCATCGTCAGCTCGAGCGAGTTCGTATCGTTGCGGACGACGCCGTATGTCCGGTTCGGGATCTCCCTCGGGGTCAACGCGCCGCCGTGGGACGACGACAGGATGACCGGCAGCTCGCCCGGTATGTACTCCACGTAGTCCCTGCGTCCGTAGTAGCTCTGACCGGGCCTGTAGTCGTTGATCCTCGCGGGCACGAAGACCTCGAGCTGCGCCGTGGCGCCCACCCCGCCGATCGTGGCGGTGACCGTCGCGGTGCCGGCGGCGGTGGCCGAAACGAACCCC
>LXNJ01000173.1_pt1 | contig 46857 bp, 41 predicted proteins | sample 809081 | NCBI WGS metagenome assembly LXNJ01 (sample SAMN04870510, study PRJNA318959) | sponge metagenome | biome: sponge; feature: marine sponge reef; material: water | host: Petrosia ficiformis | place: Greece: Milos, Mediterranean Sea | collected 2013-05-29 | depth 5-7 m | reverse complement strand
ACGGCAGGCGGCTCGTAGCCGACCACGTCGCCATCATGCCGGGGCCAGAGCACCGGTCGAGAACTCGCTACGGAACCGGGCCAGCAACTCGCGGACGGCCGGCGGCTCGTAGCCGACCACGTCGCCATCATGCCGGGGCCAGAGCACCGGTCGAGCGCTCGCTACGGAACCGGGCCAGCAACTCGCGGACGGCGGGCGGCTCGTAGCCGAGCACGTCGCGGGTGCGCCGCACGGTTAGGCTGGTGTCGTACGGGATCGGGAACTCTCCCACCGCCCCCGCAGCGGAGCGGTCCGGGGCGGACGAGCGCAGCAGCGACCCATCGAGACCGAAGACCTCGCAGGCAGCACAGGCCAGCTCCATGCGGCCCGTCGACTCGGCGCCGCAGCAATGGAACACGCCGACAGCGGACTCGTCGGCCGCGATGCGCCACATCACCTCCGCGCACTCGCTGGCCAGCGACGGTGAGGCCACCATGTTGATGTCGTCGGCCTCCCACACCGCGAACTCCCGGCCCTGCTCCAGCGCATCCACGATCGAGGTGACGAAGTAGCCGAAGCCGCCGTCCTGCACTCGGGGCGTCGAGTCCCGCATCCAGTGCATCCCGCTGACCGCCGACACCCGGGCCACCGCGGACCGCTCCGCGCTCAGCATCGCGGCCTGCTCGCTGGCCATCTTGAGCACTCCGTAGTAGTTCACCGGGTTGGGCGGCGTGTCCTCGTCAGCGCCGCCCTGGGTGCCGTCGAACACCCAGTCCGTCGAGACCAGGATCAGCTTGGCCTCGGCCCGGTCAGCGGCGCGGGCCAGGCCCTCGGTGGTTCCTACGAAGCTGCGCCAGGCCAGCTCCCGGTCGGCGTACATGGCGGCGAAGTCGTTGAGGATCATCGAGTGGACGATCACGTCGGGATGGAAGTTGTCCACGCTGGCCTGAACGGCCCCGTCGTCGAGAAGGTCGAGGCGCTCGACGGTGAAGCCGCTCGTGTCGGCGGGAACGAACCGGTGGACCGGGCAGTGCACGGTGGCTCCGTGGCGCTCGGCGAACACCTTCACGATGTTCGACCCGACGAATCCGGTCCCGCCAGTCACATAGGCCCGCACGACAGCCCTCCCGCCCCATCCACCCGTTCCGAACTGGCAGCAGAACGACCCCTATAGAGGCCAAAACGCTGCCAATTCGCGACATCCCGACCACCCACGATCGAACTGGCAGCAGAACGACCCCTATAGAGGGCAAAACGCTGCCAATTCCGGAATGGGGGGTCGGCAGCTCGCATGGTCGTTCAGCCGATCTCTGCGATTGCCACCGGCCGGCCCTCGCGGATCGAGGCCCAGGCGGCCAGGCCCATGACCAGCGGCGCCCGCCCGTCAGCGAGCGTGACCGGCGACGGCGCGCCGTTGACCATGTCGACGAAGGCGTCCCACTCGGCTTCATAGGACGGGATGTAGCGATCCAGGAAGAAGTACGGCAGCGGCCTGCCGTGCGACCCGTCGGCGTCCCAGTAGCGGGCCGTGGCCGCGGTCGGGTTGTCCGAGCATGCCATGCCGGCCGAGCCGAACGCCTCCAACCGCTGGTCGTAGCCGTAGACCGCTCGGCGGCTGTTGTCGATGGTGGTGATCGCCCCGTTGGCGTGGGTCACGACCACCACGGCAGTGTCGAGGTCGCCCGCGGAGCCGATGGCCGCATCGACGCGCACCGCCCCGGTGGCGTACACCTCCACCGCCTCGCTGCCGGTGACGAAGCGGGCCATGTCGAAGTCGTGGATGGTCATGTCGCAGAAGATCCCGCCCGACACCTCGATGTAGGAGATGGGCGGCGGATCGGGGTCTCGGCTGGAGATGCGGACCACGTGCACCTCGCCGACATCCCCCGCGGCAACCCGATCGTGCACATGGCGGTGGGCGGCGTCGAAGCGCCGGTTGAAGCCGACCTGCACACCGATGCCGGCCTCGGTGGCCGCCGCGATGCCGCGGTCGACCTCGGCCAGGTTCAGCGACAGCGGCTTCTCGACGAAGGCCGGCTTGCCCGCCGCCGCCACCTCCACCAGCAGGTCGATGTGGGTGTCGGTGGAGCTGCAGATGGCCACCGCGTCCACGTCGTCGGACTCGATCAGCTCGGCTGCGCTGGACGCCTGCCGGGCACCGAAGGCTTCCGCCACCGATGCGGCTGCATCGCCAGCTACGTCGTAGACGGCGGCGAGCGATGTGCCCGGCACCCGGCGGGATACCAGATCGGCGTGCATCGAGCCGATGCGTCCACAGCCGATCAACCCGATGCGAACCCGCTCGCTCACAGCCTGCCGCTCCAAGGAACGTCCGGGCCGTCGTGACACCACCCGGCGCTCCGGCCTACGGATGAAGCCATCCAAACACAAGAGACATCCGGGCCGTCGTGACACCACCCGGCAGCCGCGAGACGGGCAGTCGGGACGAGCGGGCGTCTCACGGCGCGAGGGGCTGCCGGGCGGGCTTGAGGCTCGACACCACCCGGCCGTTGCGGAGAGCCACGTCGTAGAGGGTGATCGGCTCGGTGGCCGGGTAGCGCAGCGCCTCGCCCGTGCACAGGTCGAAGCAGCCGTTGTGCTTGGGGCACTCGATCAAGCCGTCGAGCACGACGCCCTCGGCGAGATGGGCCTGGCCGTGGGTGCACAGCCCGTCGCTGAGCACGAAGCCGCCGCCGGCCGCGGCTTCGTCGCCGCCGCTGTAGTCGTCGTCATCGAGCCGGTACAGGGCATAGGTGTCGTCGCCGTGGTCGACCCGGCGGGCCGAGTTGGGTCTGAGGCCCTCAGCCGGACCGAGGTCGACCAGCCCGTCGTGCACCTCCCCGGCCCAGGCGGTGACCCCGGTGTTGACGAACGACCGCTCCGCACCGGCCACGTCGGGCACGTCGGGGCGGGGATCGTCGTAGGACGGGTCTTGCCACTGGCGGCGCAACGTGGCGAAGATCCGCCGGTAGGCGCTGATCGAGGATCGATCCGCCGGGGCCAGGTGCTCCTTGATCTCCTCGTGGAGGGCCGGCAGCGCGTAGTAGGGCACCGTCGGGAAGATGTGATGCTCGACGTGGTAGTTCATGTTGGAGTACAGGAACCGCAGGAACGGGTTCAAGTACACCGTGCGGGAGTTGTAGCGATGGTCGAGCACGTCCTCTCGCAGGCCCGCGTGCTGCATGGCCCCGAAGAACACCATGAGCCAGGCCCCGTAGAAGGTGGGCAGCCCGATGTACAGCGCGGGCACGATGGAACCGATGGCCACGCACCACGCCGCGGTACCGGCCAGCACTGCGATGTAGGCCCGCGACTCCCACTTGAGCTTGGGCAGCTCGTCGGCAGGAATGAGGTCACGGGCGTCGTCGTCGATACGGCCCGCGGCGTGCTTGAGAGTGCGCCACACCGCCTTGGGCAGCAGCGCCACCGGCAGGTACACACCCAGCACGGTGCGCAGCGAGCCCGGCCGGGGAAACATGATCTCGGGGTCGCGCCCCACGACGATGGTGTCGGTGTGGTGGCGGACGTGCGACCAGCGCCACAGGGTGGGCTGGCGCAGCAGCATGAACGACGCGATGTAGTAGACGACATCGTTGAGCCACTTGGTCCGGAATGCCGTGCCGTGCCCGCACTCGTGCCAGCGGGAGTCGCCGGCGCCGCCGTAGAGCGCGCCATAGGCCATGAAGGCCGGAATCGCCCACCAGCTGCCCAGCGCACGGAAGGCCAGATAGCCGAAGACAGCCAGGAGCCCGAGCCACAAGAGGGTGTCGCGGGCGGCCCGGGTGTTGTTGCGGACCTGCAGGGCCCGCAACCGCTCACCGTCGATGGGTGGACGGAACCACTCCGCCTCGACAAGGCCCCTCTCGATGGCCAACGTCGAGTCCCGCCCGGTAAGGGTGTAGTCCCGCACGATCGCGGTCACGGGCTGCTGCCCGAATCGGGCGGCCACTGACCCAACTCGGGGCCGGGAAAGACGGAGTCGCCCGCGCCGAGCACCGTCTGATCCCACTCCACCACGGCGCCGGTCATCATCCCCGACTCTGCCGTGGCCAGATGCACGACGGTGCGGGCAATCTCCGGCGGCTTGATGAGCCGACCGAAGGGCATCTCGGCCTCGGCCCGCTCCAGCCAGCCGTCGGTGGCCCCGTCGAATGTCCGCTGCACGACGTCCTCGCTGGGGGTGTCCATCCAACCCGGGCACAGCAGGTTGACCCGTATGCGGTGCCTCATCAACGAGAACGCCAGGTTCCGGGTCATCGCCACCAGCGCGCCCTTGGAGGTGGAGTACGGCAGCAGCTTCACCGGGCCGCCCCGACCGGCCACCGAACCGATCAGCACGATCGTGCCCTCGACTGATTCGCGGGCCATGATCCGGGCCACGCCCTGGCTGAGAAGGCCCGGCGCCCGCACGTTCACGGCCAGCATGGCGTCCCACAGTTCGGGCGTGGTGTCCCACACCGTGCCGCGGTCGGTGATGGCCGCGCAGTTCACGAAGCTGTGGCAGGTGCCGAAGGCCGCGTCCACAGCTGCCACCGCCCGGTCACAGGCATCGGCCTCGGCCAGGTCCGCGGCCAGGAACTCCACCCGGCAGTCGGTCGTGCCAAGAGAGGCTGAGGCGGCCTCGCCCTTGTGCTGGTCGCGGCCCACCAGCAGCAGTCCGGCCGCACCCTCGGCAACCAGCCGCTCGGCTACCGCGTAGCCGAGTCCCTGTGACCCTCCGGTGATCAACGCGATCCCGCCGCTGAAGGAAGGAGTCGATTGTCCCATGGTCACCACACTCTCTGGCCGGCCCGTCCGGCTTCCATGGCTTCGCGGGCTGCCCTCACCGACGGGCTGGAGCTCACTTCGGGCACCCCGACCTCCCAGAACGAGCCGCCCTCGGTCCAGCTGTGGGGATGGGTCTTGAGCGCGATCACATAGGTGCGGTCCGCTGCTCTGGCCCGTTCGATGGCCGCTTCCAGCTCGGCGATGGTGCCCACCGTCTCGGTCTCACAGCCCATCGAAGCCGCGTGGGCCGCGAAGTCGATGTCGACCAGTCGCTCGGTGCGGCAGTCGGCGAACAGGTTGTTGAACGACGCGCCGCCCTGGTTGACCTGGAGACGGTCGATCACCGCGTAGCCGCCGTTGTCGCACACGATCACGATGAGCTTGTGGCCGGTGATCACGGTGCTGTAGAGGTCGCTGTTCATCATCAGGTAGGAGCCGTCGCCCAACAGCACCATCACCTCGCGCTCGGGCATGGCCATCTTGGCCCCCCAGGCGCCCGAGATCTCGTAGCCCATGCACGAGTAGCCGTACTCGCAGTCGAAGGAGTGCACGGTGCCGGCCCGCCAGCCGTTGACCAGCTCCCCGGGCAGGCCGCCGGCGGCGGCGACCACGTAGGTCGAGTCGTCGGCGGCCCGATCGACCGCGCCGACCACCTGCGCGTAGGTCGGCAGATCGGCATAGGGGTCTGACGAGCCGTCGCCGCCGGAGGCGCCGACCGTCACCGGCGCGGCGATCTTGTCGATGTAGGCGTGGTACTGGGCGGTCTCCGCGGCGGCCCGGGCCGTCCAGTCGGCGCCGGCCCGGCAGTCGCCGAGGGCCGCTCCGAGCTCGATCAGCCCCTCGCGGGCGTCGGCCACCAGCGGCAGGCACATGTGCTTGGTTGCGTCGAAGCGGGCCGCGTTGAGCCCCACGATCCTGGCCGCCTCGTCGCCGAACACCGTCCACGAGCCGGTGGTGAAGTCCTGCATCCTCGTACCCACGGCCAGCACCACATCGGCCTGCGCGGCCATGGCGTTGGCCGAGGTGCACCCGGTGACCCCGATGGGGCCGCAGTTGAGCGGATGGTGGGCCGGCAGCGAGGTCCGTCCCGCGGTGGTCTCGACCACGGGGATGCCGTGGACCTCGGCGAAGGCGGCGAGCTGCTCCTCGGCGAGGGACCAGCGGACCCCTCCGCCCGCGATGACCAGAGGCCTGTCGGCAGAGGCCAGCGCAGCCGCGGCCCGCCGCAGCTCGCCCGCGTCGGGGCGGGGCCGGCGGATGCGGTGCAGCGTCTCGTCGAAGAAGCGGACCGGGTAGTCGTAGGCCTGGGCCTGGACATCCTGAGGCAGTGCGACGAACGCCGGGCCGCAGTCGCCGGGATCGAGCATCGTGTTGACGGCGTGGGGCAGCGACTGCATCACCTGCTCGGGGGTGGTGACCCGGTCCCAGTAGCGCACCACGGCCCGGAAGGCGTCGTTGACGGTGGTCGCCGGAGCTCCGAAGTGCTCGACCTGCTGCAGCACGGGATCCACGATGCGGTGCTCGAAGGTGTCGCCGGCCAGCACCAGCAGCGGCAGCCGGTTGGCCATCGCCACCGCGGCCGCGGTCACCATGTTGGTCGCACCGGGGCCGATCGAGCTGGCCGCCACCATGATCCGGCGTCGCTTGGAGGCCCGGGCGAACCCGCAGGCGGCCAGGGCCATCCCCTGCTCGTTCTGGCCTCTCCAGGTGGGCAGAGCGTCCTGGGCCTGCTCGAGCTCATGGCCCAAGCAGGTGACGTTGCCGTGGCCGAAGATGGCGAACACTCCTGCGAACAGCGGCACGGCGTCGCCACCGACGTCGATGCGCTGGGAGGCCAGGTAGCGCACAACCGCGCCCGATGTAGTCAGCCTGATCGTGTCCATGGCGACCTCTCCTGTGCCCCTAGCTCTTAGTCGATCCGCACCGACACTACGTCCGTCCAGGAGCCGGTCTCCCAGCTTCGCAGCAGCGCGGCCTGAACGCTCACGTACTCCAGCGCCTGCTCCAACCCCGCCGAGTGCGGCCGGCCCTCGGCCACCGCGGCCAGGAACTCGTGGTCCTGGATGGTCACGACATCCTCGAAGCCGATGGAGTTGGCCTCGCCCGGAACGAATCCGGCATGGTACGGGTGCCGCTCCCCCGCGTAGACGGTGGTGTAGCCGAGGTCGCCGTCGGTGAGCCTGAACAGCCGCATCTCGTTCATGGTCTCGAAGTTCCAGCTGAGCGCGCCGCCGGTGCCGTGGACGTCGAAGGCCATCTGGCTCTGGGGCCCCACCATCGTGCGGCTGGTCTCGAAGGTGCCGCGGCTGCCGTTGGCGAACACCGCCATCGCCCCGAAATAGTCCTCGTTGGTGACCACGCCCACCGGGTCGTCCGCTCCGCCCCGGTCGTAGTGGGTGCCCGACGCCGACGGCCGCGGCCGCTCCTTGATGAACGTCTCGCCGGTTCCGACGACCCTCAGGATCGGGCCGTTGATCATCATGGCCAGGTCGATGGCGTGGCTGAGGATGTCGGTCGACACTCCGTGGCCGGCCTGCTCGAGCAGGAAGCGCCAGCTGAGCAGGCCGAGGGGGTCGGCGCCGTACATGGAGAAGAAGCGGCCCCGGTAGTTGGTGATCTCGCCCAGTTCGCCGGCCTCGATCAGGTTGCGGGCGTGCTGTACCAGCGGCACGAACCGGTAGTTGTACCCGACACCGGTTATGACGCCGGCGTCGCGGCAGGCCTTCTCGGCCCGGGCCGTCTGGGCGGGCGTGCCCCCGACTGGCTTCTCGCAGAAGACGTGCTTGCCGGCCGCGGCGGCGGCCTCGACCATCTCGCAGTGCACCATGTTGGGCGCGCAGACAGCGACCACGTCCACTTCGGGATGGTCCACCGCGGCCCGCCAGTCGTCGGTGGCCTCGCGGAAGCCGAAGTCGTCCAACGCGGCGGCGCGACGCTGCGCCAGGGTGTCGGCGCATACCGTGAGCTCGGCCCGGTAGCCGAGGCCCTCGAAGATCATGGGCAGGCGGGCGTAGGACCGGGCGTGGGCCTGACCCATCCAGCCGAAGCCGATCACAGCCACGCCGAGGCGGCGCTTCTTGCTCATCGTGCTCTCCGCAGAACGGGGTTCGCGCTCATGAAGCCCTCCGGCGGTCCACGGCCGGGTCGGCCGCAGTCGGGTCGAGCAGGTGTTCAGGCGTCCCGCCGTTCAGCCACTCGGCCGCCTGGCCCAGGGCCTGGTCGAGCAGCCGGACGGTGCCCGCGGTGGTCGAGGAGGCCACGTGAGGGGTGACGATCACATCGTCGCGCCCGAGCAACCGGTGGCCTGGCGGCAGCGGCTCGGGCTCGGTCACGTCGAGGCCGGCGCCCGCGATGTGGCCCGATTCCAGACCCGCGAGCAGCGCGTCGTGGTCGATCAGCGAGCCCCGGGCGCAGTTGACGATGATGACGCCGGGCCTCATGGCCGCGATGGCTCGGGCGTTGACGATGTGGCGGGTGGCCACGGTGGCGGGGGCGTGCAGCGACACCGCGTCGCTGCGGCGCCAGAGCTCGCCGAGGTCGACGGGCTCCCCCACCTCTCGGGCCTTGGCCGGGTCCAGGTACGGATCGTGCACCAGGACCCTCATGCCCACCGCCGCCGAGTAGCGAGCCATCCGGCTGCCGATGCGCCCGCAGCCCACCAGTCCCAGGGTCCTGCCGTCCAACTCCAGGGCGCGGTGGGTGGCCCGGTAGTCGCCGAGCCCGTCCTGGAGCCGCCGCTCGGCGAGCTTGACCCGCTTGGCGACGGCCAGCAGCAGGGCCAGAGCATGCTCGGCGGTGGACACGGTGGGAGCATCGGGCGCGTTGCACGCGGCCACGCCGGCCGCGGCGCATTCGGCCACCTCCACGTTGTCGTAGCCGATCCCGGCGCGGGCCACCACCTTGAGCCGGGGCAGGCGCCGGCAGGCCTCGGCATCCCAACGGTCCCCCGCGCCGATCACGGCGCCGTCGGCACCCGACAGGTCGTCGGTCAGCTCCAGGCCGTCGGGGACGGTGACCTCCGGCGACGGCCGGCGATCGATCCAGATGCGCCAGGGCACGGCCGTGCTCATGCGGCACCGACCTCCGCCGCCCCGGCCCCGGCGAGCACACCGTCGATCTCGGCCGCGGCGGGCATGGCGTCGGCGCATGTCAGCCGGCCGGCCACGATGGCGCCAGCCGCGTTGGCCCTGGTCACCATGGCCACCGGGTCGAGCCCTGCCAGCAGCCCGTCGGCCAGGGCACCGCCGAAGGCATCTCCGGCACCGAGGCCGCAGACGACCTCAACTCTCACCGGCGGCACGGACCAGCGGCCGTCGGCGGTGGCCACGAGCACGCCGTCGGCGCCCATCTTGACGACAGCCAGCGACACGCCCCGCTCCAGCAGGCGGTCGGCGGCGGTGTCGGGATCGGCAGATCCCACTGCGATCTCGCACTCGGTGCGGTTGCCCACCGCCACGGTGACCCGGTCGATGGCCGGGCCGATGTGCTCGGACGCCTCGGCCGGCGACGACCAGAAGCTCTCCCGGTAGTCGAGGTCCAGCACCGTGTGCTCGGCCCGGTCGCGCCGCTCCAGCAGAGCCGTGACCGCCGAACGGGACGGCTCCTGAGCGAAGCGCGAGCCGGTGACCCACAGCACGGCGACGGTGTAGGCCACGTCGGGAATGTCTGCGATCGTGAGGTTCATCTCCGGGCCGCGGGGCTCCCGGTAGAACAGCAGGGGCGGATCGGTCGGCGGGTCCAGAGCGCAGAATGCGAGAGCGGTGCGCAGGTCGGGGTCCACCGACACGTAGTCGTTGACCACACCGAAGCGCTCGGCGAGCGCGGTGCGGATGTACTCACCGAACCCGTCGTCCCCCACCCGGGTGACGACCGCGGCCCGCCGGCCCAGCCGGGCCGCGGCCACGGCCACGTTGGTGGGCGACCCGCCGATCGACTTGGCGAACGACACCACCCCGCTGAGGGGCACACCGCTCTGCTGGGGGTACAGGTCGACGCTGACGCGGCCCACGGTGAGCAACTCGAGTTCAGTCATCGGCCTCGGCGGGAAACGTTGAGGCCCGGCGTGGCGCGGACGACGGGCGCCGGGCGGGGCCGGCCACCCTCAGCTTGCGCCGGGCGGGGCCGGCCACCCTCAGCTTGCGCCGGGCGGGGCCGGCCACCCTCAGCTTGCGCCGGCCTCGGCCAGCTCGTGCTGCAGCTCCTCGAGCTCGGCGCCACCGGCCATGAGCTGGGTCAGCTCGGACTGCGACAGCTCATCCTTGGCCCAGTTGCCAAGCGACTGGCCCCGCTGCAGGATCACGAACCGGTCGCCGACGGGGTAGGCGTGGTTGGGGTTGTGGGTGATGAAGATGACCGCGAGACCTTGGTCGCGGGCCTCGACGATGCGGCGCAGTACCACCCCCGACTGCTTGACCCCCAGCGCGGAGGTGGGCTCGTCGAGGATCAGCACCCGGGCCCCGAAGTAGCTGGCCCGGGCGATGGCCACCGACTGGCGCTCGCCGCCCGACAGCGTGCCCACGCTCTGCTCGGTGTCGCGGATGTCGATACCCATCTTGGCCATCTCGGCCTTGGCGATCATCTTGGCCTCGTCGATGTCGATCTGGCGGAACGGCCACACGCCCTTCTTGGGCTCCTGGCCGAGGAAGAAGTTCCGCCAAACCGACATCAGGGGGACCATGGCCAGATCCTGGTACACGGTGGCGATGCCGGCGGCCAGCGCCTGCCGCGGCGAGGCGAACCTCACCTCGGATCCCTCCAGGAGCAGTTCTCCCTCGTCGTGCTGGTGCACGCCGGCCAGGATCTTGATGAAGGTGGACTTGCCGGCGCCGTTGTCGCCGAGCACGCACGTCACCTCTCCGGGGTTGACCGTCGTGGTGACGCCGGTGAGGGCGATGATGTTGCCGTAGAACTTCGACAGGTTTCGAAGCTCGAGGAATTCGGTGCTCATTCCTTGTCCTCCTTTGAACCGGTGAGTCCCTTGGGCACGATGATGGTGATCCCTGCTCGGTCGGGTTTGGTGGCACTGGACTTGACCGGTGCCTTCTCAGCCTTGCCGCGCACGTAGTTGTTGGCGAGCACCGCCACCAGCAATAGGGCCCCGAGAACCAGGAATCGCCAGTCGCTGTTCCACTGGGCGAAGCCGATGCCCTGGGAGATCATCCCCCAGATCACCGCCCCGATGCCGGCGCCGAGGGCCGATCCGTAGCCGCCGGTCAGAAGGTTTCCGCCCACGACCGCGACGATGATGTAGCGGAACTCGTTGCCGTCGCCCACATCGGCCTGCACCGCGGTGAGCCTGAAGGCGATCAGCATCCCGGTGATCCAGGCCGCCCCCGACACCATCATGAACAGCGTGGTCTTGGTACGGGCCGCGGGCACGCCCACCGAGCGGGCCGCCTCCTTGTTGCCCCCGACAGCCATGATCCAGCTGCCGAACTGCGTGCGCATCAGCAGCCACGATCCGATGGCCGCGAAGATCACGAACGACAGCACGACCACGCCGTACTGCGTCTGGGGGCACCGCATCTCCCCGTCACTGCCCACCGTGCAGATCTTCTCGAGTTCGGCTCCGGTCACGAACAGCAGCCGGGTGGCGACGCTGAGCATGACCGCCCCTATTCCCACCGTCACCAGAGCCCGACCGACGCCCTCGTCGCGCGTAACGAGCGTGAAGGCCGCAGTGATGAGGGCGTACACGACGAATGCGGCGAGGCCACCCTTGGCAACCCCGGTGATGACCGCGTAGAGGATCCCGTCGCCATCCACCATCTCGAGGGCGAAGAAGACCACCGTGGCCACGACTCCTACAGCGGCGCACAGGTGCATCCACCGGCCGAACTGGGGGGGCGGAGGCGCCGACTGGCGGGCCGCGCTCAAGTGTCGGGCGACCGCGGCCGCGGCCAGCACCAGCGCCACCAGCAGCAGCACCGTGAACAGCTCGACGCGCAGCTTGCGTGAGGCGGACTCCGCCTGCACGAAGAACGCAAGAATCGTGATCACCAGAGAGATGCCCAACGAGACCACGACCGAGGGCCGCACCCTTCCGGCGGCACCCCACAGCAGCGCGATCCCCAGCAGAGCAAAGCTGCCGAAGAGGATGGCGCGGGCTGCCTGCACCGTCACCAGGAAGCTGATCGACGGAACGGCCACCAGCACCGCCCCTATCGCCGGGTAGCCGGGGGTGACCCGCCCCAGCGCCGCCAGTACGGCCAGCACGCCTACCACGGCAATCCCGAGAGCGAACACGACCTTGCCGAACGAGCCGCCGAAGAAGCCCAGCTGCGAGGAGTCCTCCGCGTTCAGGATGACGGCCAGGATTATGGCCACCGCAACTGCAGCAAGTCCGGCGAACAGGTACTGCCACCATCCCGCCGAGCGGCCGTTGTCGGAGTGGTCGGGACGCTCGTAGCGAGCCCGGCACCAGCCGGCCACGGCCAGGATCACACCAGCGGCGGTAAGCGCTCCGAACATCTGGTTCGAGGCGCGGCCGTCCAAGTTTGTCAGGGCGATGAAGCCGACAAGCGCGGCCGCTACGCCCACCAGAGAAGCGACGAAGCCCGCGATGTTGACGCTGCTACGCCGGGCGTAGGTGAGCTCGAACACACCGAACAGCAGGGCCGCGCTGCCGCAGATGAGCAGGCCAGCCCAGATCTCGTCGCGGACCAGCCACAGGCCCGACCATTCGCGAACGTCCCAGACGTGACCGTTGCGGAGCCATTCCGCGCCGAAGATCCCGTTCCAGAAGTCGTAGCCCTCTGCCTCGTCGAGACCCTCCACCAGCACCTTGTTGGTGAACAGCTTCGAGAATCCCAGCTTGGCGCCGATCAGCATGAAGAAGGTGCCGAGAGTCACGATGAAGCTGGGCAGCGAAGTCTTCTCCACCAGCGTGCCGTTGAACCAGCCGATGGCCAGCGCGAACGCCAGCGACAGGGGCACCGCGACATGAAGGCCGAGTCCCGCGCCGTTTATGTCGTTGGCCAGCAGGATGGCGAAGATGGCGGTGGCGCCGGTCATGGCACCCGAAGAGAGGTCGAACTCTCCGCCGATCATCAGCAGCGCGACCGGAACGGCCATCAGGCCGAGGTAGGCCGCGACGTCGAGGAAGTTGGCGGTGCCGCCGACGGTGCCGAACGGCGCTGACACCAGCCAGAAGAGCACCCACACGCCTACAGCACCGAGCAGGGCGCCGATCTCGGGGCGGGTCAACAGCGTCTGTATCGGCCCCCGATGGGCCAGCCGCTCGTCGCCGCCGACGTCAGTGGATTCGGTGGGCTTGTCCGTGGTCGTGTCGGCCATGTGATCCCCCAATTGGCTAGTCGACTCAGCAGGCCGCCCGAGGAAGCCGGGCGACCGGACGGATTGATGGTCCCACCCAGCACCGGGGCCTGCCGCAGGGACAGGCCCCGTGCTGGGGGAAACTAGCAGGGGGCGACGGGTGACCGCCCCCTGCTACGGATTGATTAGCGGGTGCCCTGGGCGACCAGCGTCTTGACGACCGAGGCGTTCCCGGTGTCCACGAAGCCGGGGCCCGTCAGGATGGGCAGACCGCCGCCGGCGGTGTTCTGGTTGGTGGCCTGCAGGTACATGAGGATCACCGGCAGGTAGCCCTGCAGGTACTGCTGCTGGTCGACGGTGAAGGCCACGTCGCCGGCCTCGATGGCGTCGATGAGGTCGCCGGACAGGTCGAAGCCGCCGATGGCCAGTTCACGTCCGGCCTGCTCGCCCGCGGCCAGAGCCCGCAGAGGCAGGTTCGGACCGACGCCGAGCACGCCGTCGATGGACGGATCGGCCTGCAGGATCGCTGCAATGCTGTTCTGCTGCTCGTCGGGGTTGGCGTCGAGGCCAACGAACTCAGAGGTCACGGTGCCGTTGAAGGTCTCGGCCAAGCCGTCGCAGCGCTCCTCGAGCGCCACGTTGGACTGCTCCTGGCGAGCGCACAGCACGTGGGTCGCGCCCAGCGCGTTGAAGCGCTCACCGGCGCCGTTGCCGGCCACGACCTCGGTCTGGCCGACGTGGGTGACGCCGCCGAGGTCCTTGTAGTTGTTCACGCCCGAGTTGAGGGTGTACAGCGGGATTCCGGCGGCCGCGACGGAGGCGGCGGCGGCGCTGACGCCCGCAGGATCGGCCAGCGAGATGGCGATGCCCGAGGAGCCCGACGCGATGGCGGCCTCGATCTCCTGGGACTGGGCCAGCGCGTCGTTGTTGGAGCCGAAGTACACGACGTCACAGCCGATGGCGGCGGCGGCGTCGGCTACGGCCACCTCGACGACGGACCAGAACACGCCGGAGTCGCCGTGGGTGATCACGTGGAAGGTGTGGTCACAGCCCTGGGTCTCGACGACCTCGTCGGTAGCGGCCGCGGTGGTCGCTGGGGCCTCGTCGTCGGCCGGGGCGGCCGGAGCCTCTTCGGCGGGCGCCGCCGGTGCCGGGGCGTCGCCTTCGTCGTCACCGCAGGACGCGGCGACGAGCGTGATGGCCAGTACCGCTGCGAGCAGCTTCAATAGTCTTGACATGGTTGTTTATCCCTCCGGGAATCGGTGGTTGTTGTAGGTTGCTCCGCTGCCCGCTCCAGCGGGCACCAGACTTCGCAGGAAGTCCAGGCTCAGGTCGGCATTGCGCCTGAGCCCGGCGACTGCGGAGAGATCACCCTCCGCGATGGCCGCATCCTGCTCCAGGACGTACCACAGGTCTCGTCCTGATTCCTCGAGACGGGCGACGACTTCAGCGATCGCCACCCCTCCTCGACCCAGCGGCGGGAACAGGCCGCGCTGCACTGCTTGCATGAGCGACAGCTCTCCCGCGGTGAGGCGCGCCGCCAGAGAGGGCTCGAGGTCCTTGAGGTGGACGAGGCCCACGCGCGGCGCGTAGTGATCCAGCAGTTCGACGACATCGGTCCCCCCGATGGTGATGTGCGCAGTGTCGAGCACCAGCGACACATCCGAGCCCTCCAGAATCCTTCTCAGCTCGGCGTCGGTCTCGACCAGAGACCCGAAATGAGAGTGGAACACCTGCCGCAGTCCGTGCGAGGCGGCGATCTCGCCGATGTCGGCCAGCGAGGCGCACAGCACCGCCCACTCGGCGTCGCTCAGAGGCTCCTGCCGCCAGTGGTCGGAATGGCTGACCGCACAGGTGACGAAGAACTGGCCGCCACCGCCGGCGATCAGCCGGGCCCACCGGTGGGCGACATCCCTGGTCGCTGCGGCGCGATCCGGGTCGTGCAGGACCAGGGGCACGAATCCGCCGAGGAGGCTCAAGCCTTTGCCCTCGAGCGTCCCGCGCAAGTCGGCGGGCTCCGTCGGCAGGTAGCCGAGAGAGCCGAGTTCGGTGTGGGTGAAGCCGGCCGACCTCATCTCGGCCAGCACGCGGTCGACGGGGAGCTGGTAGCCCCAGCCCGGCACCTCGCACACGCCCCAGCTGATGGGCGCGGTGGCGACGCGGTCGAGCAGCGCAGTTCGCGTTGCGGTCGTCATGGGCCGCTGACCGCCGAGCCCCTCAAGCGTTCAGGCCCGCCCTGTCTCGCAGGCATGTCCCCCTCGATGTCCTCCTGGTTCCGCCACGCTGAATCCCCTACGCCGTATTGGATTAGAGCGCTCTAATGGTCTATCGTCCCGGCCGTGATCTGTCAAGCCGGGCGGCGGTCGCCGGCATGAACCGCCCCACCATGGAGGACGTGGCGGAGCGGGCGAAGGTGTCACGCGCCCTGGTGTCGCTGGTGATGAACGACTCGCCGCAGGTGTCGGACCAGAAGCGGCGAGCGGTGCTGCGCGCTGCCCGCGAACTGGGCTACCGGCCCAACCTGATAGCCCGCATCCTGGCCCAGCAACGCACCCACACCATCGGCGTGCTCGTCGACGACCTCCGGAACCCGTTCTTCGGCGAGGTCGTCGACGGGATCGAGGCTGAAGCCGCCGAGCACGGCTTCAGAGTGCTCATCCTCAACGGCCACCGCGATGCCCGACGCGAGCGAGATGCGGTCGAGACCTTCCTGCAGCTGCGCGTAGAGGGGATGGCGCTGGTCGGCGCCCGCCTCGGGAACGACGATCTGGCTCGGATCGGCAACGCCGCGCCGTGCGTGATGGTGGCCAGCGGTACTGCCCATCCCCACATCGACACCGTCGGCACGGATGATCGGCGGGGAGCCGAGCTAGCAGTGGAGCACCTGGCCGCGCTGGGTCACACTCGCATTGTCCACATGGACGGAGGGGCCAACGTATCGGCTGCAGAGCGCCGCTCCGGCTACGAGTCGGGGATGCGCGCCGCGGGCATCGGCGACCTCATCGATATCCGACCGGCGGGCGACGACGAGGGCGACGCACTCCCCGTGATCGACGCACTACTGGCTGATGACGATCCCCCCACTGCCATTTTCGCCTTCAATGACCTGCTCGCGGCAGGCGCTCTCAACCGCCTCGACGACTCGGGCGTGGCCGTACCCGGCGGCATGTCGCTCGTCGGGTTCGACAACACCTTCATCGCCGCGCTGCGCCACCTGTCGCTCACCACGATCAACCAGCCGACCCTGGCAATGGGGCGCCTCGCGGTCGACACCTTGCGCCAACGCCTGTCCAGCGGCTCGGGCGAGCCGGTGCGCCACACGCTGCAGCCGGAACTGGTGGTGCGCTCCACCGCTGGGACGCCCCGCGACGGAGCGCTACAGTCGGCGGGCACGGCCATGAAGCAGGCCTGATGCTCGACCACGTATTCACCGACGCCATAGGAGCCTTGCGGGACGCGTTCGAGGACGCTCTGCTGGAGCGGCAGGCGGGTGAGGAGCGGTTCCAGACCGACGTGCTGCTGGGCGACGTCTCGTGGGAGAACTCCTACGCCCTCCCCGGCGAGGGGCAGCCGCCCCGAGTGTGTGCCGATGTCAGCTGCGTGTGGCCCACCTGGTCGCAGGCGGCCTACCTGAGCTGGTACGCGGGTGAGGGCTACGCCGAGCCGCCCCGCATCGAGATCAAGATCCTGCTGCGGGCCCAGTGCCTGGCCGGCGCGCCGGAGCCGGTGATGGTCCTGGATGTGCTTCCCGCCGCCAGCCCCGACATCGGCAGCGAGTCCCTGCAGCGGGGAGGCCCCCGGGTGGAGGCGCTGTACACCGAGGATCTCGACGACGCCGACGCCACCGAGTACGCCATCGATGTGAGCTACGAGGGCGCCTACGAACTCGACGAGGCCGGCCTGTCCAACGGCGCGGAACTCGACAAGCACTTCACCGCGCTGGGCAGCTGGATCGCCTCGATGCTGGTGCGCCTCGGCGACCTGGAACTGGGCTACCGGCCGGTCCCCGAGGTTTGACCGCGCCGGCCGCGGCACCGGCTCACAGGCCGCGCCGCACCTCGGGCAGGTCTTCGTAGGAGGGCGGGCGTCCCTCGGACTGGGCCGTGAACGACTCGGCGAGATCCTGAGGGTGGAGCATCCCCGACTGCCAGAGCGCGATGTGGCGTAGCGAGTCCTCCACGGTGTGGTCCCGGCTGTAGTTGATGGCCTCCTTGGTGCCGTGCACCGCCAGCGGCGACTTGGCCGCGATCTCCGCGGCGATGCCCATCACCGCGTCCATCATCGAGTCCCGGTCGTCGAACACCTCGTTGACCAGGCCCAGCTGGTGGGCCCGCGGCGCCGGCAGCCGCCGGCCGGTGTAGGCGTACTCGCGGGCCACTCCGGGCGGGATGAGCTTCGGCAGGCGCTGAAGGGTGCCCACGTCGGCGGTCATCCCGATGTTGGTCTCGTGTATGGAGAACCAGGCGTCGGCCGTTGCGTACCGGCAGTCGGCTGCGGTAGCCAGGTCGACTGCTCCGCCCACGCAGGCGCCATGGATGGCAGCCAGCACGGGCATCCGGGCCTGCTCCAGCGCAGTGAACGAGCGCTGCAGATGCAGCAGGTTCAGCCGCACGTTGGCTCGCCGCCGGCCGATCTCGGTGGACTCGCCCTCGAGCATGGAGTCGTCGGTGAGCACCGACAGGTCCATGCCGGCACAGAAGTGGCGTCCGTCCGCAGACAGCACGATCACCCTCGCCCGTCCTGCGTCGGAGATCTCGTCCACGATGGCGGGCAGCTCCGACCAGAACTCCGGGATCATGGTGTTGAGCTGCTCGCCGCGGCTCAGACGCAGGTGCGCGATGTGATCGGACTCGTCCACCTCGAAACACTGGTACCCCATGGGAGGCAGCGTACCGGCGCGCCGTGCGGTCAGATCGGGGTCACTCCCCGGCCGGGGACTCGGTTGCGGAGGCCGCCGGGCCCACAGCGGCTACCAGACGGGCGATCAAGGCATCCCAGTCCGCTCTGGGGACATTCATGTCCGATGCGGACGCGACCAGGTGCATGCCCAGTCGCAGGGACTGGAAGAACGCGACGATTGAGCGGGAGCTCAGACCGGGGTCGATGGATCCCCCGTCCTGGCCGCCGGTCACGATCTCGCCGAGACGCTCGGCATCCTGCTTCATGGATCGGGCGACCGCGGCGCGGAAGTCGCCATCGCGCCGGGCGCTGACGAAGGCCTCCAGCATCACGTCGCGGGACTTGGCGTCGTGGACATCCATGAGACTGGCGCCCAGCGAGGCCAGGGTCTCGGGAGCCGGAGACGGCGATGCGCCCACGGACGGATCCATGAACTGTGGGGAGACGTGGCCGACGGCGTCGACGATCAAGGCTCGTTTGCCCGGCCAGCGGGCGTAGATGGCACCGGTGGTGAGCCCGGCCCGGCGGGCGATCTCGGCGACGCGGGCAGCCTCGAACCCGTGCTCGGCGAACACCTCGACGGCCGCATCGAGGAGGCTCTTCGTGACGACGTGGGGACGGCCGACGCTCTTCGCAGAGCCTTCGGACTCCGGATCGACGTCAACGATGGCTTCCGGGTCTGTCTCCGTTTCATCCATGCCTTCACCACCCATACCTTCACCACCCATGACTGCATCAGCTTGATAATAACCGTTATTGTATGAGTTATACTTGAATAATTCAGAATCATATTGCATCGTTTCAACGAAACCACCGCTACAAGCGCTCCAGCACCCGGTGAGGGCACCCAGCGGTGCCGGCGATCAGAACCGGGCTGCGAAGCGACGGAGATTACGAGCCCACACCGCTTTGAGGACCGGACGGGCCGCGGCCGCACCGAGCGGCCCTCCCATCCACCACCGGAACCGCAGCGTCTCGGTCCACTCGAAGCGGGTGTGGTGCTCCCCGTGCGGTCCTGGGCACGGAGCGAGCCGGAACCGGCCGGTGCCGGAGACCGTCCCCCGGTGGCGGATTCCCATGACCTCGTTCTTGCGCCACTCGGTCACATCCATGCGGTCGGTGAGCCGAATGGGGCCGATCCTGGTGACGCACTCGAAGCGAACCCCGACGCCCTCGGCCTCCTCGGTGAGGAAGCGGATCGACTCGGCGTCGCTCATCCAGTCCACATGGCGGCCGATGTGGCGCAGGTCCTCCCACACCGCCGCGGGAGCGGCCGGCACCACCGTCGAGACCCGGATCGTGACCACTCTCTAGGCGAGCCTCTAGGCGAGCCCGCTCGCCGTCGCGAGCTGTGACAGCTGGACTTGGGGGCGGGCGCCCACATGGCCGACCACCTCGGCCGCGACCAGGCTCCCCAGCTGTGCGCAGCGGGTCAGGGGCGCGCCCTGGCTGAGGCCCCACAGGAAGCCGGCCGCGTACATGTCGCCCGCGCCGGTGGCGTCCACAACATGCTCGACCGGGACTGCTGCGACCTCCACCACCGTCGCGCCCTCGGCCACGACCGAGCCCCGGGCGCCGCGGGTGACGACCACCGTCCGGGCCATCTCAGCCGTGCGGTCGCGGGCCGCGACCGGATCGCCAGTCGATTGCAGGGCGCATATTTCGGCCTCGTTGGCGAAAACGACATCGACACGGTCCTCGATCAGGTCCAGCCATTCGTCGCGGTGGCGCTCCACGCAGTAGGAGTCGCTCAACGCCAGGGCCACGGTCCGGCCGGCGTCGCCCGCGGCCTCCATGGCCAGCCGGATGGCGTCCTTGGCCACCTGCACATCCCAGAGATAGCCCTCGCAGTAGGTGATGCCGGCCGAGGTCACCACGTCCGCGTCCACATCGGCGGGCCCCAGCAGGGCCGCAGTGCCCAGGAAGGTGTTCATGGTCCGCTCGGCGTCTGGGGTCACCTGGATCAGGCAGCGGGCGGTCGGAGGGCCGTCCGGCGCGGGCGGCACTTCGAAGGCGACGCCCGTAGCCCGGATGTCGTGCACGAACACCTCGCCCAACTGGTCGTCTCGCACCTTGCCGATGAAGCCGGCCCGGCCGCCGAGGGAGGCCACCCCGGCCATGGTGTTGGCCGCCGATCCGCCGGAGGCCGCGATCCCGGCCGGCATGGCGTCGTAGAGGTCTGCGGACCTGCCGGCGCTGACCAGGGTCATGGCCCCCTTCACCAGGCCGTGGTCTTCGATGAACGATTCGCCCACCGCCGCGATCACATCGACGATGGCGTTGCCGACACCCACGACATCGAGAACAGGTTCCACGGGGCCTCCTCGTGCCTCGCCCCAGACAGTAGGCCGGTGCGGGTCGGGAGTTCTTCAGCGGCGCTTCGGGCTCGGCCGGTCAGCCGCTGGCAACCCGCCGGGCCAGTGACCTGAACGCCATCACGAACGTGACGACGCCCAGGCCGCCGATGGCTGCGACGCCCTTGCCGAGAGCCGCCGCGTCCCAGCCGGTCGACAGCAGCGACCGCATCCCCTCCAGCAGGTACGTGACCGGATTCCAGGCGGCCACGGTCTGCATCCAGCCGGTCATCAGCTCCCGCGGCAGGTATGCGGGGGTCAGGAAGGCGAACGGGAAGAAGATCAGGAACGACGAGTTGACCGCGGCCGGGTTCCCGGTTCGCAGGGCGACCGTGTACGGGAATCCGGTGAAGGCGAGGCTCCACGCCACCGCCAACCCCAAGAAGAGCAGGATCCCCAGCAGTCCGGTCCCGAAGCGCACGCCCGCGACGAAACCCATGGCGATCACGACGAGCGACAGCGCGACGGCCAGGACGACGTCGGCCACCATCATGCCGAGCAGCAGCGTGGTCCGCCGCACCGGCGTGACGAGCATCCGGTCGAGGTACCCCGTCTGGATGTCGATCACCAGCACCGAGGCCCGGGAGATGCCGGTGACCGCGAAGATTATGGCGACGGGTATCTGGAACGCCCGGTAGTCGATGCCGGGCGAGCGCTCCACGAACGACTCCAGCGCGCCGATGTTGACGAGGAAGAAGAAGGTCGGGATGATCAGCGCCGGAGCCATCGCCTCGGGCTCGCGCAGCAGGCTTCGCACCGAGCGGCGGGCCACGGTTGCGATGTCGGTGAGGATCCCGACGGGACGCACCATGCCGCCGCCGACCACAACGGGGGCTCCGCTCTGCACGCTCACCGCGAGCTGCTCCCCTCGGAGGCCGGCGCCCCAGCGGGGCCGGCGTGCGGATCCGCTCCCCGGACCGGCGCGCCGCCCCCGGTGGCGGTCGGGTCGACGGCAGACATCCGGTACCCGGTGGCCAGCAGGAATACATCGTCGAGCGACGGCGTGCGCACGGTGAGCGATTGCGGGTGCAGTCCCGCCGACGCCAGAGCGACCGCCACCGTGCCGACCGTGGCCGCGCCGTCGGCGGTGGCGATGGTGATGCCGCGGCGGCCCTGGGTGACTGCATCCACATCGGGCATGGTCTCAGCCACCGCAGCCGCGGGCGCGATGGCCTGGGACGGAAGGTCTACGACGATCACGTCGGCGCCGACGGCCCGCTTGAGCTCCGCCGGCGAGCCCTCCTCGACGATGCGGCCGCCGTCGATGATGGCCACCCGGTCCGCCAGCGCGTCGGCCTCCTCGAGGTACTGGGTGGTGAGGAACACGGTCACCCCGAGCTCGCGGTTCAGCCGGCGCACCTCGTCCCAGACCTGCGCCCGGCTGACCGGGTCGAGGCCGGTGGTCGGCTCGTCCAGGAAGAGCACCTCGGGGCCGTGGATGAGCGAAGCGGCAAGGTCGAGGCGGCGTCTCATGCCGCCGCTGTAGGTCTTGACCCGGGCGTCCATGGCGTCGCCGATGTCGGCGAGGTCGACGGCCCGTGCGATGGACGCGGCCCGGTCGGCCGCGCTCAAGCCGTACAGGCGGGCCTGCAGGTCGAGTATCTCGCGGCCGGTCTGGCGCTCGTCGAGCGCGGCCTCCTGCAGGGCGACGCCGATGCGGATGCGAACCTCGCCGGGATTGTCGACCACGTCGTAGCCGGCCACCGTGGCCTGTCCTGCCGTCGGCTTCAACAGGGTGCACAGCATCCGCACCGTGGTGCTCTTGCCCGCGCCGTTGGGGCCGAGGAAGCCGTAGATCTCTCCGGCGTTGACAGCGAGATCGACCCCGTCGACCGCACGGTTCTCGCCGAAGGTCCGTACGAGGCCGCGGGTCTCGATCGCTGAGTTCTGATCCCCACTCCGGGCATCACGCGGCACGGGGCCGCAGACTACCGGAGACGAACGTTGGTGAACCCGGGCGAGGACTCGATCATCAACAGCTTGACCTTGTCGTCGGTGGCGGCCCGCAGCCGGTGCGGCTGGCGGGTGTCATAGGAGATGGAGTCGCTGGGCTCGAGCCGGAAGATCTCTCCGTCCAGGTCCACGTCCACCACGCCGGAGATGACATAGATCGTCTCGAATCCGTCGTGAACCCAGTACTCGCGGAACGAGTCGGGGGCGCCGCTGAACTCGACGACCTGGAAGGGGCTGGCCTCCGGAGCGACGACCCGGCGCAACCCGTCCATATCCCCGAGTTCGCTGGCCGGCACCACCGAGGTGTCCGATGCCCGGACCACAGTCGCCTCCCGGGTGTTCTCCGACCCGGCGAGCAGCCACGAGGCGTTGGTCCCGAGTGCCTCGGAGATCTGGTGCAGCGAACTCATCGACGGCCGGGCCAGTCCCCTCTCGACCTGGGAGAGGAACGGGTGCGACAGGCCGCTCAAGCTGGCGAGCGCCTTCAGCGTGAGCCCGCGTTCCTTGCGCAGGGTTCTGATCCTTGCCCCCAGTCGCCGGATGCGCTCCGCGTCGTCCAACTGAGTGTCGAGCTTCGCACCCGCAGCGCCAGCAGCAACGTTCTTAGAGTTCACAGGCTTGTTCCGCTCGCGATTCTGGTCCGGCTTGCGCCGAGGAAATGTTGATGGTATCAAGATTGGTATAGGTCATGTCAACATTCACGACCAACCCCTGGAGGACACAATGAGCAAGAAACCATGGGTGCGCGCCCTCTGCGCACTGGCAGTACTGGGGCTGATCGCGGCAGCATGCGGCGACGATGATAGCGGCACGACGCCGGCCGCCGAGGCTCCCGCCGCCGAGGCTCCGGCCACCACCGCGGCACCTGCACCGGACCCCGAGTCCGAACCGGCGCCCGAGCCGGAACCAGCAGCCGAGCCGGAGCCCGAGACCGCCGAGGCTCCCGCCGAGCCCGAACCGGCCGCCGAGCCCGCTATGGATCTGCTCGACCTCGCCAGCGTGTGCCCCGACCCGATCGTGATCCAGACCGACTGGTTCCCCGAGTCCGAGCACGGCGCCATGTACGAGATGGTGGGCGACGATTACACCCTCGACACCGACAACATGATCACCCGGGGCACCCTGATGGCCGGCAGCGTCGACACCGGAGTCGAAATCGAGGTCCGAGCCGGGGGGCCGGCCATCGGATTCGCCTCGGGCTCCGCGCAGATGTACCTCGACACCGACATCACGCTGGCCTACGTGAGCATGGACGAGGCGGTGATCCTCGGCGACGACACCGCGACGCTGTCGGTGGTGGCGCCCCTCGAGAAGAACCCCCAGATCATCCAATGGGATCCCGAGACCTATCCCGATGTGGAGTCGATCGCCGACCTCGGCGAGGCGGGCATCGTGATCAACGTGTTCGCGGGCGGGACCTTCATCGACGTCTTCGTCAACGAGGGCGTGCTCGACGCCGACCAGATAGACCCGTCCTATGACGGCGGGGCGGCACGGTTCATCGCCGAGGGCGGCGCCATCGCGCAGCAGGGCTTCGCGTCCGAGTCGCCCTATAGCTACGAGGTTGTCTACGAGGAGTGGAGCAAGCCCATCGCCTACGAGCTGCTCCACGACGCCGGCCTGGAGATCTACTCCCAGACTCTGGCCATCCGTCCCGCCGAACTCGACGCTCTGCGGCCGTGCCTGGAGCGCTTCGTTCCGATCGTGCAGCAGGCGGTGATCGACTTCGCCGCGGATCCGGACCGCACCAACGCCCTGATCGTCGATGTGGTGGAGCGCATCGGCAGCTTCTGGACCTACAGCCCGGAGCTTGCGCAGTTCTCGGTGGACACACAGAAGGAGCTCGGCCTGATCGGCAACGGTCCCGACAGCACCGTCGGCAACTTCGACCTCGACCGCATCGCCGGGGTGATCGACAAGATCACCCGCGCCGGATTCGACGTCGAGCCGGGGCTGCAGCCCAGCGACATCGTCACCAACGAGTTCATCGACGAGAGCATCGGCTTCTAGAACTAGCGTCCTGGGGCCTCCCGGCGAGCCGGGAGGCCCCAGCGCGGCCATGACCGTCACCCCGGCCGCGCCACGCCACGGAGAGGAATGAACATGGCCGAAGCCGCGGACTTCGTGGTCACCGGCACGGTGATCACCGCTGACGGTGAGCGGAGGGTGTTCCTCGACGGCGCGGTCGCGGTGGCGGGCTCGAGGATCGTCGCCGTCGGACCGAGGGCCGAGGTCGAGGCGGCCCACCCCGGGAGCCGGCGGCTCGGAGGGCCCCGAGACCTGGTGATCCCGGGGCTGATCGACACACACAACCACATGGCTCAGGCGCTGGTGCGAGGCATGGCCTTCGAGGACCTGCCCAACATCACCCGCATCTACATCCCGGCCGAGGACGTGCTCGGCGACGACGGGATCCGCACCAGCACACGGGTCACCATAGCCAACCTGCTCCGTGCCGGCGTCACCACCACCACCGACACCACCTGCACGCCCGAGCATGAGGAGGCAGTGGGCGAGACCGCCCTGGAGATGGGCATCCGCTGCGCCCTGGCCGTGGGACAGCGCGACCGCACCTCCCGCCTCGCCAGCAACTACGAGCAGATCGAGGGCCGTTCGGAGTACCGCGACGATCCGGCGGTGAGGGCCGACAACGTCGCTCACATCGACGACTTCTGTTCCCGCTGGGCGGCGCGGGGAGGCGACCGGGTCCGCCCCTACATCCATGCGCCCAGCGTCCCGTCGGTCAGCGACGAGATGTTCGCCGCGGCCCAGGACCTGGCGGAGCGCCACGACACCGCGATGATGACCCACATCAACCGCGACCGCGAGGAGATCGAGCTGTGCGTGTCGCTGTTCGGACGGCGGCCGATCGAGCATCTGGCCCACATCGGCGTGCTCGGACCGCGGTTCCTGGCCGTCCACGCCATGCTCACCACCGCCCGGGAGACGCAGATACTGGCCGAGGCCGGTGCCAAGCTCGCCCATGCACCGGTGGTGTGCACCGACATCGTGTCGGCCGTCACCGACGTTGTGGGCATGAGGGCTGCCGGCGTGACCGTCGGCCTCGGATGCGACACGGTCATCAACGACGTCCTGGCCGTGGCCAGGATCGCCTACATCATGCACGGCCAGGCCGCGGGCATCCCGCTCTACGACCCCGCCGCCCTCACCGCCGAGGACGCCTTCGACATGGCCACCATCGATGGAGCCCGAGCGCTGCTGTGGCAGCACGAGATCGGGTCCCTCGAGGTCGGCAAGGCCGCCGATCTGGCGGTGTTCGACGGAGAGAACCCGAGACTGTCGCCGCGGCACAATCCGGTGGGATCCCTCCTGAGGTACGCGGCCGGAACCGACGTCAAGAGCGTTCTGGTGAACGGCTCGCTGGTGGTGGACGGCGGCCGTGTCCTGACCGTCGACGAGGCCGCGCTGCTCGACGAGGCCGACGAGGTGGCGCAGCGGATGCGCGAGCACCTGCAGGCGCGGCGGTACTGGCCCCTGAACCACCGCTACAAGATCATCGACGGCTGAGAGCGCGGCAGCCGCTAGTACGGTCGGGCCATGAGTCCGAGACTGCCCGGCGGCGTCGTTCCCCGGCACTACGCCATCGAGTTGGAACCCGACCTGGAGGCCGCGACCTTCGCAGGCCGGGTCGCCATCGACATCGAGATCACCGAACCCTCGGCGACGATCGTGTTGAACGCGGCCGAGCTGGACATCGCCGGTGCCCGGCTCGACACCCCCGGCGGTGAGCCCGTCGAGTTCGACGCTGCCTGCGATGAGGAGTCGGAGCGCCTGACCCTGTCGCGGCGGGACGGCGGGGGCGAGTTCGCGCCCGGTCCGGCCCGGCTGGACATCTCCTTCACCGGGGTGCTCAACGACCAGCTCCACGGGTTCTACCGGTCCACCTACACCGACGACACCGGCGCCACCCACACCATCGCCACCACCCAGTTCGAGTCCACCGACGCCCGGAGGGCCTTCCCCTGCTTCGACGAGCCCTCGCTCAAGGCCACCTTCGCGACGACGCTGGTGGTGGACGAGGGCCTGCTGGCGGTGTCCAACGCGGCCGAGACCTCTCGCGAGTCGTTGAGGGACGGCCGGGTGAGGGTCAGCTTCGCCACAACCATGCCGATGTCGACCTACCTGGTGGCCTTCGTGGTCGGACCGTTGGAGGTCACCGATCCGATCGACTGCGGCGGCGTGCCCGTGCGGGTGGTCCACCGGCCCGGCCGGAGCGGCCAGACCGGATTCGCGCTCGATGTCGCCGCCCACGCCCTGGAGTGGTTCTCCGACTACTACGGCCTGCCCTACCCCTCGGACAAGCTCGACCTGGTGGCCATACCCGACTTCGCCTTCGGCGCTATGGAGAACCTCGGCTGCGTGACCTTCCGGGAGGTGCTGCTGCTGGTCGATGAGGCCGCGGCCAGCCAGCCCGAACTGGAGAGGGTGGCCGCGGTCATCAACCACGAGCTGGCCCACATGTGGTTCGGGGATCTGGTGACCATGGCCTGGTGGGAGGGAATCTGGCTGAACGAGGCCTTCGCTACCTTCATGGAGACGGCCTGCACCGACGCCTACCGGCCCGACTGGCAGGTCTGGCTGACGTTCTGCCGCAGCCGGGCCTCGGCCTTCTCGACCGACGCGCTCGGCACCACCCGGGCGGTGGAGTACCCGGTCCACTCCCCCGCCGAGGCCGAAGACATGTTCGATGTCATCACCTACGAGAAGGGCGCAGCCCTGGTCCGCATGCTGGAGCAGTACCTCGGCGAGGAAACGTTCCGGGCCGGCGTGCGCCTGTACCTGCGGCGCCACGCCTACGCCAACACCGTCACCGCGGACCTGTGGGACGCGCTGGCCGAGGCTACGGGCCAGCCAGTGCGGCAGATCATGGAGGGCTGGATACTCCAGGGCGGGCATCCGGCCGTCGGCGCCACCGCAACCGCCCACGGCCTCGAACTGGCGCAACGCCACTTCACGCTCGATCCGGCCAGGGCCGACGGGCGCAGCTGGGTCGTCCCGCTGCGCGTGCGGGTCCAGGATCCCCTAGGCGATCGGCAGGAGCTGCGCCTGCTTCTCGATCAGCCCCGCCGGATCCTGACAACCGGTGGGGGCACGCCGGTGACGTTGAACAGCGGCGCGTCGGGCTTCTACCGCGACGAGGTGGGCACCGAGGCGCTCGCGGCCGTCGCGGCGGCAGGACCCGGCGACCGCAACGCCTCCGAGCGCCACGGCCTCATCGACGACGCCTGGGCCGCCACTCTCGCCGGCAGCCTCGACGCGCCGACCTTCCTGGACCTCGTGCTGGGGGGATTCGCCCGCGAGCGAGACCTCACCGTGTGGCAGGCCATCGCCGGGACCCTGGCCCACCTGCGCCGGCTGCTGGACGGCGATGCGGCCGGGCGCTTCTGCGAGCTCGCAATAGGTGTCTCCGACGCCGCGGCCAGCGAGGTCGGTCTCGACCCGCCGCGAGCCGGCGGCGAAGACGAGCGCACCGGCGAGCTGCGGGCGACTCTGGTGCGGCTGCGGGGCGCGACCGCCGACCACGGGGCCACCATTGAGGCCTGCCGCCGGAGGCTCGACCACCCGGATCCCACCCTCGCCGCAGCCGCCCTGGGGGTGGTGGCGGCCCACGGGGACGCCGACGACTTCGCCCGGGTCCGCCTGCGCTTCGAGGAGGCGTCCGATCCTCAGACCGAGCAGCGCCACCTCGCCGCCCTAGCCGACTTCGGCGACGCCGAGCTGGTGCGCACCATCCTGGAGGGCACCCTCGACGGCTCGGTGCGCACCCAGGACGGCCCCTATCTGATCCGCCGCGCCCTGGTCAACCGCCGCTGCGGGCCCGAGGCCTGGGACTTCCTGTCGGAGTACTGGGACCGACTTCTCTCCATCTTCCCGACCAACTACTCGCTGGCCCGGATGCTGGAGGGGGTGACCGCGCTCGACCGGGACGGGTTAGCCGCTCGGGTGCACGAGTTCATGGCCGCTCACCCGCTGCCCCAGGGAGCCAAGCAGGTTGCCCAGCACTTGGAGCGCCTCGACATCAACGTCGCTCTGAGAGAACGCGAGTCCGATCGCCTGGCGGCCGCAGTCCTCAGCCGCTGAAAGGGCCCTCCGTCGCCGACGGCGGCCTCAGTCGCTCAGGGTGTGGCCCAGCTTGACGCGCTTGGTCTGCAGGTAGCGCAGGTTCTCGGGGCCGGCGTCGATCTCGATGGGGACCCGCTCCACCACCTCGATCCCGCAGCTGGCGAGGCCCTCACACTTGGCCGGGTTGTTGGTGAGCAGCCGCACCCCGCGCAGGCCGAGGTCGGCCAGGATCGCGGCGGCGGCGTCATACACCCGGCCGTCCACCGGCAGGCCCTGCGCAGCGTTGGCCTCCACGGTGTCGAGGCCGTGCTCCTGCAGGGCGTAGGCCCTGATCTTGTGCCCGATCCCGATGCCGCGGCCCTCGTGGCCCCGCATGTACAGCAGCGCGCCGCGCCCCTCCGACGCGATCGCGGCCATCGCATGGTCGAGCTGGGCCCCGCAGTCGCAGCGCAGCGACCGCAGCACGTCACCGGTCAGGCACTCCGAATGAACTCTCACCAGCGGAGCCGGGGGGTCCTCCACGTCACCCATCACACAGGCGATGTGCTGCTCGCCGTCGGCGGTGATGTACACGTGGGCAAGGAACTCCCCGTGCGGGGTGGGTACCAACGCCTCGGCGAAGTGCTCCACCTCGGGCGCCGAGCTGGGCGCCCCGCGGGGGCTCTGGTCAGTCACGCCACCGGAGCCGGTATGAAGTCTTTCCCGACGACGAGGCCCGGGCTCGGGCCGTGGGAGTCATGCCGCCTCGTGCCGATACCGGAAGTCACGCCAGCCCGAGCCGGCTCCGCGCGTCGGCGACGTCGACGGCCAGCTGCTCCGAGAGGTGTTCCAGTCCCTCGAACTTGCGCTCACTGCGCAGGAAGTCGACGAACTCCACCTGCACCTCGCATCCGTACAGGTCGCCGTCGAAGTCGATGACGTGGGCCTCCAGCAGTGACTGCTCAGCGTGCTCGTAGAAGGTGGGGCGGCGACCGATGTTGATGGCGCAGCCCCGCCGGCTGCCGTCGGGCAGGGTGCACCATCCCGCGTAGACGGCGTCGGCAGGCCAGGCCATGAACTTGGGGACGGGCACGTTGGCGGTGGGAAACCCGACCGTCACCCCTCGACGGTCGCCGGGAATCACGGTGCCGCGCACCTCGTAGTAGCGACCCAGCATCGCCGCGGCCTTGGCCACGTCCCCGCCGGCGAGGGCTCGCCTCACCGCGGTGGACGAGACCGGCTCGCGAGCATCGCTGCGATGGCGGATCAGATCCAGGGGTATCACCTCGAAACCCCATTCGCGGCCCAGGCGCTGCAACTCGTCCACGTTGCCGGTGCGGCCCTTGCCGAAGTGGAAGTCCTCCCCCACGACCACGGCCCGGGCATGGAGGGCGTCGAGGAACACCTGCTCGACGAACTCCTCGGGACGGGTGTCGGCCCGGGCCGCGTCGAACTCGATGACGTAGCAGTAGTCCAAGCCGGTCGCCGCCAGCAGCTCGAGCTTCTGGTCGAGCGTCGTGAGCAGCTTCGGCGCGTTCTCAGGGCGAACCACATAGGCCGGATGGGTGTCGAAGGTGACCACCGCGGAGGCGACCCCGAGACGATCAGCGGTCTCGCGGACCCGGGTCAGCACCTCGCGGTGGCCGAGGTGCACACCGTCGAACACACCGATAGCCGCCGCGACCGACACCATCTCGGGAAGTTGATCACGTCGATCATGCAGCAATTCCACGGACGCCTCCAGCGCGGATAGTGAGTGTTCCGGGCCCTGATCCTGTTTGCGTGAGGCTACCGAGGCCGCCGGGCTAAGACGCCGCGCTCGCTACCACCACCGACGGCTTGGCTCCCGTCCGGAACGGCTCGTAGACGGCGAGCAGACAGCCGTCGGCGTCGTGCACCGCCCACGGGCCGGCACCGGCGGCGCAGAGGCGGTCCAGGTCCAGCACACGGCCATGGGTCACGTCGGCAGCCACTGCGGCGCCGACCCGCACACCGTCGAGATGCTCGACCGCCCTCGCCATTCCTAGGACCTCGGGCGACTCCACCGGATGGGCCTCGGCCAGCCCGAAGCCTCCCACCGCGATGCGGCGCAGATTCCTCAGGTGGGCGCCCCCTCCGAGCGCCCGGCCCAGGTCGGCTGCCAGCACCCGCACGTAGGTGCCCGACGAGCAGTCCACCTCGGCTTGCAGCACCCCTTCGCCGCCGGGCACCGGCGCCACGTCGAAGCGATGGACGGTCACGGGCCGGGGTTCGCGCTCCACCTCGACCCCCTCCCTGGCCAACTGGTGGAGCCTGCGTCCTCCCACCTTCACCGCCGAGACCATGGGCGGCACCTGGAGGATGTCTCCGGTCAGCGAGGCGGCCGCTCGGCGGGCCTGGGCCCCGGTCACGCCGGCCATCTCGTGGCGGGCGGTCACCCGGCCGGTCGAATCGAGGGTGTCGGTCTCGGAGCCCAGCACGATCTCGGCCTCGTAGCTCTTAGGTAGCGCGGTCAGGAACCGCAGCAGCCGGGTGGCCCGGCCGATGCCGAGCACCAGCACGCCGGTGGCGTCAGGATCGAGGGTCCCGCTGTGCCCGACCTTGCGGGTGCCGAGCACACCCCTCGCCTTGGCCACGACGTCGTGGCTGGTCCAACCGGCCAGCTTGTCTATGACCGCGATGCCGTCGGGCATCATCAAACCTCGGCCTCTTACCGGCTCTCAGGATCCGCGGCGCCGTCGCGGCCGTCGAGCAGCCTCTCGATGCGCTCGGCCGAGCGAAGCACCGCGTCCGGTCGGAACACGAGCTCGGGTGTGCGCCGCAGCCGGGTCTGATCCCCGACGCTGCGCCGCAGCCCGCGGGCGTGCTCCTCGAAGGCCTCGGCTATGTCGGCGTCACTGTCCTCGGTGTCGCCCAGCGACGTGAACCACACCACGGCCCGGTGCAGGTCGCGGTCCAAGTCCACGCCCGTCACCGACACCATCGCCAGCCGGTCGTCGTCGAGTTGCTCCATGGACTCGGCGACTATGCGCCTGATGAGCTCGCCCACCCGGGCGGTGCGGTGGCCGGCCCGATGGTCGGGCTGGAAGCGTTTCGCTCGTCGTGTCATCGGATGTCTCGGCGGGCTCTGCCTCTCAGACCTCGAGGGTCCGGGCCACCTCACGCTCGGTGAAGGTCTCGATGACGTCGCCCGCTTTGAGGTCCTGGTAGTTGCTCAGGCCTATGCCGCACTCGAACCCGGACTGGACCTCGCGCACATCGTCGGTGAAGCGTTTGAGCGACGAGACGGTCCCCTTCCAGATGATCGCCCCGTCGCGCAGGAACCTCACCTTGGATCCCCTGGTGATGGTGCCGTTCTGCACGTAGCAGCCCGCCACCGCACCGACGCGGGGGATGCGGAAGATCTGGCGGACCTCGGCCTCACCCGTCACGACCTCCTCGATGTCCGGGGCGAGCATCCCCACCATGGCCGAGGACACGTCCTCCAAGAGCTTGTAGATGATCTCGTAGGTCCGGATCTCCACGTTCTCGGCGTCGGCGGCCTCGCGTGCCTTGCGGTCGGGCCGGACATTGAACCCGATGATGGTGGCGTTCGAGGCTGAGGCGAGCTGGATGTCGTTCTCGGTGATACCGCCGACGCCGCGGTGCACGATGGCGATGCGGACATCGCCGGTCTCGAGCTTGCGCAGGCTCTCGGTGACGGCTTCGAGGGAGCCGTTCACGTCGGCCTTCACGATGGCGTTCAAGGTTGCGGTCTCGCCCCGCTGGATCCGGGTGAAGAGATCCTCGAGCTTGGCCCCGCCCGACAGGGCGTGAGCCTCGCGGCCCAGGCTGGACAGCCGCTGCCAGTGCTCGCGGGTGTCGGCCACCCGGCCTGCGATCTTCTCGTTGGGGGCCACCGCGAACGAGTCGCCCGCGACAGCGACCTCCGACAGGCCCAGGACCTGGACCGGAGTTGACGGCGGGGCCGCGTCGACGTTCTGGCCGTGGTCGTCTAGCAGGGCCCGGACGCGGCCCCAGGCCGCTCCCGCAACCATCGGGTCGCCCACCCGCAGCGTGCCCTGCTGCACCAGCACAGTGGCAACGGGACCTCGCCCGATGTCGAGGTTCGACTCGAGAACGACCCCGCCCGCTCGGCCTTCGGGCGACGATCGCAGCTCCTCGACCTCGGCAAGCAGCAGGATCTGATCCAGCAACTCCTCGATGCCTTGACCGGTCAGGGCCGACAGCTCGCAGTAGATGGTGTCCCCGCCCCAGGCTTCGGGAACCAGGCCCTGCTCGGCGACGCCGGCCACCGTCCTCTGCGTGTCGGCGTTGGGCCGGTCGATCTTGTTCACCGCCACGACGATGGGCACCTCGGCGGCCTTGGCGTGGTTGATGGCCTCGGTCGTCTGGGGCATCACGCCGTCGTCGGCCGCCACCACCAGCACGACGATGTCGGTGGCGCCCGCGCCCCGGGCCCGCATCGCCGTGAACGCCTCATGGCCCGGAGTGTCGATGAACGTCAGCATCCGGCCGTTGCGCTCGACCTGGTAGGCGCCGATGTGCTGGGTGATCCCGCCCGCTTCGCCGTCGACGACGTTGGTGTCGCGGATCCGGTCCAGCAGCAGCGTCTTGCCGTGGTCCACGTGGCCCATGACGGTCACGACAGGCGGTCGTAGCTCCGCCTCGTCGGTCTCGCCGTCGGTGTCGACGTCGATCCCGAGGAGCTTGCGCAGCTCGGCCTCCTGCTCCTCGCCGGGATCGACGAGGCGGATCTCGGCGCCGATCTCGGCCGCGAAGAGCTCCATCATCTCGTCGCTGAGCGACTGGGTGGCGGTGACCATCTCGCCGTGCTGCATGAGGAAGCGGACCACGTCGGCCGCGGTGCGGTTCAGCCTGGGGCCGAAGTCCTGAGCCGCCGAGGCCCGTTCGATGACGACCACGCCCTCGGGCACAGCTGCATGCATGGGCGTGTAGGACGGGATGTCGATCGGCTGGAGTTCTTCGCGCACCCGGCGCCGGCGGCTCTTGCGTCGGGGCGGGCGTCGCTGCGCACCGCCGGGCCCGCCCCGGCCGGGAGGGCGTCCCCCGGGTCCGCCGGGGGCACCGGGGCGCGGGCCGCCCATGGGGCGAGGACCGCCCGCGGGAGCGCCGCGACGGGCGCCTGGGCCGCGATCCGATGGCCCCGCGGGTCTCTGTCCCGCGGGCCGGCCGGCCGGACCGGAGGATCGGCGCTCGGTGGCCGGCGCGCCCGACCGGGGTGAGCGGCCCGGAGGTGGGGGCGGAGGCAGCCGGCGCGGCGGGGGCGGCGGCGGGATGGGCTTTCCCGAACGGGAGACGGGCGGGGTTCCGGCTCGCATAGGTCGCGCCGGCGGAGCGCCCGCGGCCGCCCGCTGACCCGTCGGGCGCGGTGGAGCCTTCTCCTCCGCCGGCGGGTGGGGGTCGTCGCGTACGACGCGCTTGGCGGGAGCGACGCTGCCGCTGGAGGAGATCGTCACCTTGGGTTTGGAGGCCTTCTCGGCGGGCGCCGCTTTAGCGGGCGGGGCCTTGGCCGCCTCCGGCTCTACCGCGACGGCTGCCGCCGGTCGCTCGGGCTCGGCCGGCACCACCGCGGGTTGAGGCTCTGCGGATGGGACGGCGACCGGCTCTACCGGCGCCGCGGCCTCCGCAGCCACCGCGGGCTCGACAGGCTCCGCGGCTGCGGCGGGCTCGACGGGTGCAGGCGGGGCAGGCAGAGCCGGTTCGGGCTCGGGTTGCGGGGCCTCCGGCTCCTCGATCTCGACCACCGGTGGGGGCGGCGGCTTCAACAGCCCGTCGCGTTCGGCCCTCCGCCGGACCCGGTCGGCCTGGGCCTCGACAATGCTCGAGGAGTGGGACTTGACCCCGATGCTGAGCGCGAAACAGAGTTCGAGCGTCTCCTGGTTGGTCAGCCCGAACTCTTTGGCGAGCTCATGGACGCGGATCTTTCCTGGCAAAGAGTGCCCCCTTCAGGACTCCGCACGGTCTGCCGGCCCGGGATCGTCCCCGGAGCGCGACGGCCACGCACCCCGAAGCCTATCGATCTCGCCCGGCCGAACGTCAGCCCGTAAGGCCCGTTCGAAGGCTCGGTGCCGCCGGGCCGCGTCGAAGCAGGCGATGTCGGCGCACAGCCAGGCGCCCCGGCCCCCGCCGGGCCCGAAGCGCAAACCGCCGCCGGCGGCCATGCGAACCCGGAGCATCTGTGCGCTGGGACGGCGGGTGCGGCAGCCGATGCACGTGCGGACGGGGCTTCCAGGGGCCGGTAGGAACCCAGAGGCTCGGACCGGGCTCAGACGCGGTCCGCCTGCGCTGCGGGCGACTCGGCCCCCTCGGTATCGGAGGCTTCGGCTTGGTCCTGGTCCATGGCCGCGGCCCAGGCCTCCGCGCTGACGGCCTCGCCGCCGTCAGCAGGCTGCCACCGCTGCTCGCCGGTGGCGGGGTCGGTGATCCACTCGCCCTCGGCCCACTCCACGTCGCCGTAGGCAGCCTCCTCGGCCAGCTGGGTCTCGCTCTTGATGTTGATCCCCCAGCCCGTGAGCCGGCTGGCCAGCCTTGCGTTCTGGCCTTCCTTGCCGATGGCCAGCGACAGCTGGTAGTCGGGCACGATCACGTCGCAGTCGCCGGTCAGCTCGTTGGGGCGAACCTCTTTGATCCTCGCGGGCGACAACGCCTTGGTGACGAACTCCTCGAGCTCGCTGTTGTAGGGAACGATGTCGATCTTCTCGCCGCGCAGTTCATTGACGACCTGGCGGACCCTGGCCCCCCTGGCCCCCACGCACGCACCCACCGGGTCGACGTTCGGGTCGTTGGAGGACACCGCGATCTTGGTCCGGTGACCGGGCTCGCGGGCACACGCCTTGATCTCGACGATGCCGTCGGAGATCTCGGGGACCTCGAGCTCGAACAGCCGCTTGACGAGACCGGGATGGGTCCGGCTGACCACGATCTGGGGGCCCTTGGCCGTCTTGCGAACCTCGACGATGTAGGCCTTGAGCCGGGTATTGGAGTCGGGGCGCTCGTAGGGGACCTGCTCCGCCTGCGGCAGCAGCGCCTCGACCCTTCCCAGGTCCAGCAGGGTGTAGCGGGCGTCGGTCTGCTGGATCATGCCGGTGACGATGTCGCCCTCGCGGCCCGCGTACTCCTCGTACTTGAGTTCGCGCTCGGCCTCGCGGATGCGCTGGGTCATTACCTGGCGGGCGGTCTGGGCCGCGATGCGCCCGAAGTTGTCCGGGGTCACCTCGTACTCCTCGCCGACAGGGTTGCCCTCCTCGTCCAGATCCTGGGCCAGCACCCGGAACTCCATGCTGGACGGATCGATCGTCACCCAGGCGTACTCCTTGGCGTCCGGCAGCCGCTTGTAGGCCGACTCCAAGGCATCGGCCAGCGCCGCGTACAGGGCGTCCACCGTGATGCCCCGCTCGGCTGCCATCGCCTGCAGCGCTTCCATCATCTCTGCGTTCATGACTTCTCCTCCGTCTGGGCTCGTTGGGACTCTTTCGGGTGGCGGCTGCCCGGTCCCCACTCGAAGACGGTGCGGGCCGAGGCCAGATGCTCGAAGGCGATCCGAGACACCTGACCGTCGGTGTCCCGCAAGTCGACGGCGTCGTCGGCTACTGCCTCCAGTACGCCGGTCAGCCGGCGGGGCCCGTCGAATCCTGGAAGGGTCTTGACCTTGACCTCGGATCCGGCCGCCCGGCGGAAGTGGTCGGGGGTGCGCAGGGGCCGCTCCAAGCCGGGGCTCGACACCTCCAGCGTGTAACGACCGTCCATGAGGTCGTGCTCGTCGAAGGCACGGCTCACCGACCGCGACAGCCTCGCCAGCACATCGAGGTCGACGCCGCCGTCGGCATCGACGAGAATCCTCACCAATCCGCCATGGTGCTCGACGTCGTAGAGGTCGACGGAGGCGGCTTGGGCAAGTGGGGCCACGAGTTCGCGGACGCGGTCGTCAATCGCCATGATCTTGGTTGGGATTCTGCTCTCGAGAGGCTGCGCGGATAGGGCCCGAACCGGCAACGGCGTGGGCACCAGCCCACGCCGCTTCCGGAGAATCGAACGTTGGCGACAGTGTACCGGAGCTAGGACCCCGTCTGATCCCGACCGGCTGCGGTTTGTCCGCGTCGTATGCCCGCGACCACGACCTCAGAGTTGTTGGCGTCATCGCCGAGCTCGTCGAGATTGCGGCGACGATCCTCCTCCGCGGCCCGCCGGGCCGACGCTCGGGTCTGTGCAGCCCTCTCCAGAGCGGCCTCGGAGCCGTGCTCACAGATGAACTCGGCCCACTCCACCAGCGCCTCCACCATCGACTCCTCCGCGACGACAGCCACATTCTCGCCCTTCACGAAGAGGTGTCCCCGGCGGTTGCCGGCGGCGATGCCCAGATCGGCGTCGCGGGCCTCGCCGGGTCCGTTCACCACGCAGCCCATCACCGCGACCTGCAACGGGATCTCACGCTCGCCGAAGGCCTCCATCGCCCGTTGGGCGACACCGAAGACGTCCACCTCGGCCCGACCGCAGCTGGGACAGGCGATGAGGTCGACATTGCGCCGCTCGCGCAGCCCCATCGCCTCCAGCAGCTTCCGGCCGGCCCGGGCCTCTTCGACCGGGTCGGTCGTCAGCGAGTAGCGGATGGTGTCGCCGATGCCCTCGGCCAGCAGCGTCGCGATCCCAGCCGTCGACTTGATGGTCCCGGCCGGAGGAGGCCCGGCCTCAGTGACGCCCAGGTGCAGCGGGTGATCGGTCACGTCCGCCAGCTGCCGGTAGGCCTCGATCATCAGTGGGACGCTCGACGCCTTGACCGAGATCTTCACCAGGTCGAATCCGACGTCGGTGAAGTAGGCGAGCTCCCGCATCGCCGACGCCACCATCGCCTCGGGCGTCACGCCCAGTTCGGGGTCGTAGAGGTCGGGATCCAGCGATCCCCCATTGACTCCGATCCGGATGGGAACGCCACGGTCCCGGCACTCCCGGGCCACCGCCTTGATGTGGTCGGGCTTGCGGATGTTGCCCGGGTTGAGCCGCAGGCAGTGAACCCCGGCCTCGAGCGCGGCCAGCGCCATCCGGTGGTTGTTGTGGATGTCGGCCACGATCGGCACAGGCGAGCGCGGCACGATCCGGGCCAGCCCCTCGGCGGCCTCGGGCCGGTTGCAGGTGCATCGCACGATGTCGGCGCCCGCGGCCGCCAGCGCATAGATCTGCTGCAGGGTGGCCTCGTGGTCGGCCGTCTTGGTGACCGTCATCGACTGCACGGTGACCGGCGCGCCGCCGCCCACCGGCACCGCCCCCACCATGATCTGCCGTGTGGCCCGCCGCGGGAACGTCGCGGTTACCTTCACGCCGAGATCCTACCCGATCGGCCTCTCAGCAGGGGGTCAGCCGAAACTGACCGGATCGAGGATGTCGCGCACCAGCGCCACCCCGCCGACCAGCAGCAGCAGCGCCACGACCGCGTAGGTGAGCGGCAGGAGCCGGGCCGCGTCCACCTGGTGGGAGCGACCCCCGATGGAGCGGATCCGCTCGTAGGTGGCCACCACCACATGGCCGCCGTCGAGGGGCAGCAGCGGCAGGAGGTTGAACACGCCGAGGAAGACGTTGACGTACATCAGCAGCAGAAGCACGTCGGACGCTCCGTCGGAGGCCGCCTCCGCGCCGATCCGGGCCACACCGTAGATCGACAGGATCCGGTTCTCGTCGGGATGGGACGTGTCGAGGCGCCGGACCTCGAGCTCGCGAACCGTCTCGGCCGGGCTCGCCGCGGGTTCATCGCCGCGCAACCCGTCGAACGTCCCGCCGAATCCGTCGGTCACGATGGTGGGGATGGCGAAGACCACATCACGCACCGTGGCCACCAGGAGCCGGGCGGACTCGCCGGCAGCCCCCATCACGCCCAGACCCGGGTGGTGGTAGTCGGCCGAGACTCCGAAGAAGCCCGTGACAGCGTTCGAGGTGTCGACCAGCTCGTTGATGATGGCCCCCTCCACCACCACCGGTCGGCCGGTGCGAGTGTCGACGATGGTTATGTCGATGGGCTGGCCGAGCCGCTGGCGCGCGTGATCGGCCACCTGTGCATAGGTCGGGGCGCCATCGGATCGGAGCCCGGCCACCGCGAGGATCCGGTCACCCTCGATCAATCCCACGATCCCGGCCGCGCCCCGGGCGGTGAGGCGCTCGCCGATCCGGGTCACGGTCGTATGCGTCGAGTCACCCCGCCGGTAGACGACCTCCACCTCCTCGCCGGCCAGGCCGCGAACCTGGCGTGAGAAGTCGGCGAAGGTGGTGCGGCCCAGACCGGCAACCGAGATGAGCTCGTCTCCGGGCTGCAGGCCCGCGGCGGAGGCCGCGCTGTCGACCGAGACCGTGGCCAGCGTCCACTCCGCGACCTCCCCGGGCTCTGAGTCCCTGTCGACCGACAGCCGCCCGTCCGCCATGAGGACCACGAACAGCAGCACCAGCGCGATGACGAAGTGCATCCCGGCTCCCGCCGTGAGCACCAGCAGCTTCCTCGGGTAGCTCTTGCGCCGGAAGCTGCGGGACTCGTCGATCGGGTCCACCGGCTCGAGGCTGCTCATCCCCGCGATGCGCACGTAGGCGCCCACCCAGACGGCCTTGATGCCGTACTCGGTCTCTCCCCGGTGGAAGGACCAGACGCGGGGACCGAAGCCGATGAAGAACTCCGTGACCTTCATGCCGGTCATGCGGGCGGTGAGGTAGTGGCCGAGCTCGTGCAGGAACAGCACGGCCACCAGCACCAGGATGATCACCACCCAGGTCATCCCCGCAAGCACCCCGATCATCACCAGCAGCGCGAGGAGGCCGGCCAGCCCTGCGTGTTCTTCAAGACGGGTGCGCATCAGGCGGCGCCGCGCTCCTCCACCAGGCCGGCCGCCACCCGACGGGCATCGCGGTCGGCAGCCAGCACCGCTTCGACATCGTCGGCGGTGTCGCCGGGCCACAGCCCCAGCGCCTCCTCGAGCACACGGACGATGTCGACCCAGCGGATCCGGCCATCGAGGAAGGCCTGCACGGCAATCTCGTTGGCCGCGTTGAGCCAGGCCGGCGCGGTCTCCGACGCCCGTCCGGCCTCATAGGCGAGGTCGATGCAGCCGAAGGCGTCGCGGTCCGGCGGCTCGAAGTCCAGACGGTCGAACTCGGCCCAGTCGATGGCGCCGTAGGCCAGGTCGAGGCGGTCGGGATAGGCGAGCGCGTAGCCGATGCAGAGCCTCATGTCCGGCTTGGACAGCTGCGCCACGGTGGCTCCGTCGCAGTAGGTGACCATGGAATGGACGATGGACTGCGGGTGAACGACCACCTCGATCTGGTCGTAGGTGACGCCGAAGAGCTCGTGGGCCTCGATGACTTCGAGGCCCTTGTTCATCAGCGTGCTGGAGTCAATGGTGATCTTGGGTCCCATCTGCCAGGTCGGATGAGCCAGGGCGTCGGAGAGGGTCACCGACTCGAGCTGTGCGATGTTGCGTCCCCGGAAGGGCCCGCCGCTCGCGGTCAAAACGATGGAGGACACCCGCTCGCGATGGTCGTTGGCCCGCAGGCACTGGTGGACCGCGCAGTGCTCGGAGTCGACGGGAATGATCTCGGCTCCCGGGGTGGCTCGGGCCCGCTGCACGACCGGACCGGCCGAGATCAGCGACTCCTTGTTGGCCAGCCCGAGCCGCCGGCCCGCCTTCAGCGCGGCGAGCGTCACCGGCAGTCCTGCGAACCCGACTACTCCGTTGATGACCGTGTCGGCCTCGCAGGCCGCGGCGGCCATGGCGCCGGTGCCGGCGAGCAGCTCGACCCCCTCAGGCAGCAGCCCGGCCAGCTCGGATGCGCGGGACGCGTCGGCCAGCGCAACGACCGGGGGCCGAAAGCGCTGGGCCTGCTCGGCCAGCATCTCAACGGAGCGGGCCGCACCCAGCGCGGCGACGCGGTAGCTGTCGGGCCGGGCCGCGATGATGTCGAGTGTCTGGGTCCCGATCGATCCGGTCGAGCCCAGGACGGCCACCGAGGACGAACTCAAGTCAGCTCACCCCAGCACCGAGACGGGGCACTAGATCAGGTCGGTCATGAGGGCCACGTAGTAGGTGGCGGGCAACACGAACAGCAAGGCGTCGAACCGGTCGAGGATCCCGCCGTGGCCGGGAAGGAGGGAACCCATGTCCTTGATGTTTAGATCGCGCTTGAGCATCGACTCGGCCAGATCCCCGATGGGCGCAGCCACGGCAACCACGAGGGCCATGACGATCGCGATCCAGGCGCTTCCCGGCTCAGCCGCAACCGGTGCGGGCATTCCTACCAGCCCCATGATCACGCCGACGCCGACGGTGACGACCATGCCCCCGACGAGTCCCTCCAGAGTCTTGTTGGGACTGGCCCGAGACAGCGGGGTTCGACCGGCGGCCCGTCCCACCGCCATCGCGCTCACATCGTGAACCACGGTCAGCACTATCGCGGTGGTGAGCAAACCGGTTCCATGGGTGGGGACCTTGAGCAGCAGCGCGGCGTGCGCTCCGAGAATGCCTATGTAGGCCACCGTGAAGATCGTTACCGCCAGACCTCGCATCGGCCCCTCGACACCGGCCCCGGTCAGATACCAGAGCGCTCCGAAGACCACGATCAGCACCATTACGACGACGATGGCATCCATCCCCCGCCAGTACGCCGCGAGCGGCATCGCCGCCACCCCGGCCAAACCCAGCACCACGGCCGGCTGGTAGCCGGCGACCCTCACCGCGCTGAGCAGTTCCACCGCCGCCAGTGCGAGCACGATCGTCGCCACGCCCAGGGCCCAGGCCGGCCCGACCTGCATGGCCACCAGGATCACCGCCGACAGCACGACGCCGACGAGCACCGCCATCGGCATGTCGCGCTCGGCCGCGGCCGCAGGCGACGCACCGGCGCCGGTCATCCCGGCGTACTGGTCCTCGTAGCCGAAGAAATCCTCGTTACCCATGGACGACCCCACCGGCTCCTGCGGCTCGATCGGGGGCAGGACGTCCTCGGGCTCGTCCCACTGGGGTGCCGTGGTGTGATCGGTCCAGACGCCCATCTCCTGCGGGTCGGCCTCCTCGAGCCTCGGCTCCGAGGACGTCGACTGTGACGGCCCGGTGGTCTCGGGCTCCATCCAGTCGGGCTCGCCGGAATCGTCACCGAACACCGACCGTCCCGCAACCACTCCCGCGTCGTCGGCGAGCATGTCGCCGCCGGAGGCGTCCGGCTCTCCAAAATCGTCCTGCTCGCTCACAGCATCACTCCTTCCGGCTCGCCGGGCTCCTGGTCCGGGCCATGTGTGCGTTCACACCTCAAGCAGTTCTTCCTCTTTGCTGGCCAAGGCCTGATCGACTTGCTGCTCGTGGGCGCGGGTGAGGTCATTGAGTTGCTCGCCGGCGCGCGTCACCACGTCGGCGGACACCCCGCCATCCTTCTCGATGCCCTCCAGATCCTTGCGGGCCTGCCGGCGCAGGCCGCGGATCCGGTTGCGGGAGTCCTCCGCCATCGAGCCGACGAGCCTGGCCAGGTCCCTGCGGCGCTCCTCGGTCAGCGGCGGGAACGAGAGCCGTATCACCCGACCGTCGTTGCTGGGGACCAGCCCGAGTTGGGCCTGTTGGATGGCTCGCTCCACGGCGTTGATGTTGGCGGGATCATGGGGCGTGATGATCAACTGGCTGGCCTCGGGGATTGCGAAGCTGACAAGCTCCCGCATGGCCATCCTCACGCCGTAGGCCTCCACCTGCACTCGCTCGAGAAGGGCCGAACTGGCTCGGCCGGTACGAACCGTCGAGAAGTCGCGCCTGGCCGCTGCGACGGCCTCATCCATGCGCTCGCCGGCGTCGGCCAGCACCATCCCGATCAGCTCCTCGCTCATGGGTTGCGGTCCTCCTGAGCCACGAGCGTACCCACCTCGGCGCCGTCAAGCAGGGATTGCAGGTTGCCCGGCCCCATCAGGTCGAACACCACGATCGGGAGGCTGTTGTCCATGCACAGCGTGATGGCGGTGGCATCCATTACCGCCAGCCCCCGGTTGAGAACCTCGAGGTATGTCACCCGCTCCAGCCGCGTGGCGCTGGCATCGACCTCGGGATCGGCGGTGTAGATGCCGTCGATCTGTCCGTGGGTGCCCTTGAGAACCACACCGGCCTCCACCTCGGCGGCCCGCAGCGCGGCGGTGGTGTCGGTGGTGAAGAAGGGGTTGCCGGTGCCGCCCGCGAATATGACCACCCGGCCCTTCTCGAGGTGGCGGATGGCCCGGCGGCGGATGTAGGGCTCAGCGATCTGGGCCATATGGATCGCGGTCTGAACCCTGGTGGGCTGACCCAGTCGCTCGAGGGTGTCCTGGAGCGCGAGGGCATTCATCACCGTGGCCAGCATCCCCATGTAATCGGCCTGGGCCCGGTCCATGCCCGCGCCCGCGCCCTGAGTGCCCCGCCAGAGGTTGCCGCCGCCGACCACGACCGCGATCTCGACATCGAAGAGGATCCGCGCCTCGGCGATCCCCGCGGCGATGTGTCGCACGGTGTCGCCGTCGATGCCACCGCCCGTTCCCCCGGCGAACGCCTCCCCGGAGAGCTTCAGCAGCACCCGGTTCCAGCGAGCCGGCCGCCGTGCGGCTTGGTTGGCGGCATCGGCGGGGAGATCCATGTTCAGTCTCCGATGATGACCTGCACGAACCGCACGATCGACCCGCCGCCGATGCTGTTCTTCACGGTGGCCTTCTCGCCGTGAAGGCCCTGCTCGAGCAGGACACGCTCGGCATACCAGCCCCGCATCCTGCCGTCAACGATCTTGTCCCACGCCTGGGGGGGCTTGCCCTCGGCCTTGGTGATCTCCAGCAGGGCGGCCCGCTCCCGCTCGATCTCGCCGGCGGGGATCTCCTCCGCGCTGAGGAACTGCGGCTTGGCGAAGGCGACGTGCAGCGCCACCTGGTGCAGAGCGTCGGCACCGACGCCGCTGCCCTCCACGACCACGGCGTTCACGCCCCGACCGTCCTGGCGGTGAAGGTAGGCGTCGAGGAGGTTCCCGTCAGCGGCCTCGAGGCGCTCGACCACGCCGACCTGGATGTTCTCCTTCAGCACCAACTTGAGGTCCTCGATCTCGCCGGAGTGCCCGTCGACCGCGGCGGCTCCATCGTCGAGCACCGACTCGGCCAGCGCCTGAACCAGCGCCGTGAAGCTCTCGTTCTTGGCCGAGAAGTCGGTCTCGCACTTGAGTTGCACCACTGCAGCGCTCGTGCCGTTGCCCGCGATGGCGATGGCGCCCTGGTCGTTCTCGCGGCCGGTGCGGGCGCCGGCCTTGGCCAGACCCTGCTCCCTCAGGATCTGCCGGGCGGCCTCCATGTCGCCGTCAGCGGCGGTCAGAGCCTTCTTGGCGTCCATCATCCCGGCACCAGTGGCGTCGCGCAGTGCCTTGACGTCCCGGGCGCTCACGGCCATGTCAGGTCTCCTCGTCGCTGCCGGCGGCGTCGACCGTCTGAGCTGTCTCGCCGGCATCGGAGCCATCGCCGGTGTCAGCGGACGGCGCCTCGGTGCCCGCGCCGGTGTCAGCGGAATCCTCCGCGGCCGGGGCGGCATCGGTGTCCGCGTCGCCGGCGGCGACTGCTTCTGCGGACGGCGCATCGGTGCCCGCGCCGGTGTCAGCGGAATCCTCCGCGGCCGGGGTGGCATCGGCCGCGGCGGTCGCCGCGTCCTCTCCGCCGCGGTCGCCCTCTGAGACCTTGGACTTGGCCCGAGCTACACGGGCCTCGCGCTCGGCGGCCTCGGAGGCGGCCTCGGACCGGGCCCGGGCCTGCTGCTCGGCGACCTCGGCCTCGGTGAGCACATCGCGCTCCACGCTGGCAACCTCGGTCCGCTTCGAGTGGATGAAACGACCCTCCTGCACCGCGTCGGAGATCACCCGGGCCATGAGCCGCCCGGACCGGATGGCGTCGTCGTTGCCGGGGATGGCGTAGTCCACCAGGTCGGGGTCGCAGTTCGTGTCGACCACCGCAACGATGGGCACGCCCAGCTTCCGGGCCTCGGTGACTGCGATGTACTCCTTCTTGGTGTCGAGAATGAACACCGCGCCGGGGGGTTCCTCCATGTCGCGGATGCCGCCCAGGTTGCGCTCGAGCTTGGTCAGCTCACGCCCCAGGTGGAGAGCCTCCTTCTTGGGCATGGCCTCGAACTCGCCCGAGACGCGCATCCGCTGGAATTCCTTCATCTTGGCGATGCGCTTGGCGATCGTGTGGAAGTTGGTGAGCATCCCGCCCTGCCAGCGCTCGTTCACGTACGGCATGTTGCAGCGCTCGGCGTAGGACTGGATGGAGTCCTGCGCCTGCTTCTTGGTGCCGATGAACAGGACCGTTCCCCCGTCCGCCACCAGATCCCTCACGAACACGTAGGCGCGCTCCAGATGGGCCAGGGTCTGGCGCAGGTCGACGATGTGGATTCCGGCCTTGTCGCCGTGGATGAAGCGCTTCATCTTCGGGTTCCATCGGCGGGTCTGGTGGCCGAACTGGACGCCGGCCTCCAGCAGTTGCTTCATGGTGACGACAGCCATGCTTATGTGCTCTCCCGGTTCTGCGTGGCCCGCGCCGGACGCGTTGGCGACCGGGTGAAGGCGCGGGTTGCGAAATGATTCGGCGACGCCGCTCGGCGCCGTCGGGCCCTCCAGGGCCAACACAGGAGTGTAACGACGGTGCGCAGCGGCGCGGCCCGCCAATGCCCGGGGCACGGCATCGGACCGGTCGACGGCCAGCGAACCGCGGCGCAGGCAAGGGTGCGGCCCAGCCGATGCCGGTGCTCGCCTCAGCGGCTCGGACTGTTAGCCCGAAGCGGCACCAGCCGCACCCTCACCCGGCGCACCCCGACGAACCCAGACGGGTCGACGTAGTCGCCGTCGACCCTCACGCCGAAGTGCAGCCGCTCCCCGGTGATCCCGACCGCTTGGCCCTGCGCGACCACTGCGCCGGATCGCACGCCGATGCGCTGAAGGTACGAGTAGGAGCTGACCACGCCGCCGCCGTGGTCGATCGTCACGTGCAGGTCTCCGGCCACCGCGCCGGCGAACACGACGGTGCCGGCCGCCGCTGCCCGTACCGCCTGGCCCGGGTCGGTGTCGTACTCGACGCCGCGGTTGCCGGGACCGTAGGGGTCCTGCGGGGGGCGGTACGGGTCGGCCACGGGCGCATCGACCGGCGGCCGGAACACCGGCGCGGCGCCCCGATTGCCCGCCGCGGCATGCGCGGTGGACGCGACAGAGGCCAGCGCCGCGGAGACGACGGCGATGGCTCCAATCCGCCACCAGTTGGATCCAGTTGTCATGAGATGCTTCACGACAGTCCTCCTCAAGCAGGATAACGTCATGATAAGGCACAATCCTCATTGCTAAATATTTGTATTGCATCACAAGTTCTGAAAGCTACGATGGATAGCGCCTCGGCAAGCGGCTCAGGCTATGGCACGCCACGGTTCGCCCCAGAAGTTCACGACACAACAGACGAGGGTATAAGATGGCTGTCACAGAGGCAGAGCGCGCCGGGCTGGTCCAGGCGCTCGTAACCACGATCGGAGAGGAGCCCGCACACACGCTCATGAACTGCATCCTCCCCGAAGGCAAGGACCAACTCGCCACCAAGGCGGACATCGAGAGGCACGAGGCCATGACCGCGGCCGGCTTCGCTCTCGTCGAAGCCGAGTTCGTGAAAATGAATGCCAAGTTCGATGGCAAGTTCGCGGACTCCGACGGCAGGTTCACAAAGGTCGACGGCCACTTCGACAAGATCGAGGCCCGGTTCACAAAGGTCGACGGCCAGTTCAACAAGATCGACGCCAGGTTCACAAAGGTCGACGGCCAGTTCAATGAGCTGAGGGGCTATATCGATATGGCGATGGCCAAGCAGACGCGCACGATGGTCTACATCATGGCCGGCTTCGCGCTGACGACGTGGGTGAGCATGGCCGGGGTCATAGTCGCTTTCGTGAGCTTGGCCCCGTAGCCGCCCGCTGCGGCCGCGCTCAAGGGCCGCTTCCAGCGGCGCCTCAACGCAGCCAGCCAATCACAGGCTGGTTCTCAGGTTCAGAGACGGGCTCGGGCCGCGTTCAGCCGCTGGAGCGTCTCGGTCTTGCCGAGCAGGCGCATCGGCTCCCATAGGGGCAGGCCGGCGCTCGTTCCGGTGAGGGCCATCCGGACGGGAGCCTGGGACCGGACCCGTTGCCCGGTGCTCTCGGTCAACTCGTCGCCGACGCCCATGACGATCGACTCGAGCCGCTCGGCGGAGGTGAAGTCGTCGGCGGCCAGGCGGGTCTCGACCGCCTCCAGCACCTGCGAGGCGGCCCGGCCCTTGACCATGGCCTTGTGCCAGGCCTTCTCGTCGTAGGTGACATCGGAACACAGGATCCAGTCGATCCAGCCCGCGGCCTCGCCGAGCCGCACGATCCTCTGCTGGATCTCGCTGGCCAGCACCTCGACCGTTCCCCGGTCGTAGCGCTCGGGGGGCCAGGGAACTTCGGAGCCGGTCAGGAACGGCTCGGCCCGGGCCGCGAACTGCTCGGGGGTCAGCTCCTTGAGGTAGGCGGAGTTGATGTGGTCGAGGCGGGCCGGGTCGAAGAACGCCGGGGCC
>LXNJ01000172.1_pt1 | contig 47105 bp, 42 predicted proteins | sample 809081 | NCBI WGS metagenome assembly LXNJ01 (sample SAMN04870510, study PRJNA318959) | sponge metagenome | biome: sponge; feature: marine sponge reef; material: water | host: Petrosia ficiformis | place: Greece: Milos, Mediterranean Sea | collected 2013-05-29 | depth 5-7 m | reverse complement strand
ACGCTCGAGTCCCCGGGAACCGGGAGCCCCTACCGGAACCGAACCATCGACGAGAACCTCGATCTCTTCCGGCGCATGCGGGCGGGCGAATTCCCGGACGGGGCGCACGTGCTGCGGGCCCGGATCGACATGGCTTCGGGCAATCTGAACCTGCGTGACCCGACCCTCTACCGCATCCGCCGGCTGCGCCACCACCGGACGGGCGACGACTGGTGCATCTATCCGATGTACGACTTTGCGCACGCGCTCTCGGACTCCATCGAGGGCATCACCCATTCGCTGTGCACACTGGAGTTCGAGGACCACCGCCCCCTCTACGACTGGTGCGTAGCGGAGAGTCAGGCGGAATTCGTCCCCCGGCAGATCGAGTTCGCCCGCCTCAACGTCAGCTACACGGTGCTCAGCAAGCGCCGCCTGCTGCGGCTGGTATCGGAAGGCCACGTCTCGGGATGGGACGACCCGCGGATGCCGACGATCGCCGGGCTTCGCCGGCGGGGCGTGCCGCCGGCGGCGATCCGGGCCTTCTGCGAGCGGGTCGGAGTGGCGAAGCGGGACAGCACCGTGGACATCGCGCTCCTCGAACACGCGGTGCGCGAGGAACTGAACCGGACGAGTCCCCGCCTTCTGGGAGTCCTCGACCCGGTCCGCCTCGTGGTCGAGAACTATCCCGGGGACGGGGAAGAAACGTTCGAGGCGGTGAACAACCCCGAAGATCCGGCGGCCGGGACGCGCCAGATTCCCTTCTCCCGGGAATTGCTGATCGAACGCGCGGACTTCATGGAGGACCCGCCGCGCAAATTTTACCGGCTCGCTCCCGGGCGCGAAGTGCGGCTCCGCTACGCCTTCCTGGTGACCTGCACCGGGTTCTCGAAGGACCGGGACGGCCGGGTCCAGGAGATTCGGTGCCGGCTCGACCCGGAGAGCCGGGGCGGAGATGCTCCCGACGGCCGGCGCGTGCGCGCCACGCTCCACTGGGTCTCCGCCCGCCACGCGGCTCCCGCCAAGGTGCGGCTCTACGACCGGCTCTTCCGGGTCGAAGAGCCGGGACGCGAGCGGGACTTCGTAGACGACGTGAACCCCGATTCGGTGCGCGTCAATTCCGAGGCGCGGATCGAACCCGCCGTCCGGGACCTGAATCCCGGCGCTCGCATCCAGTTGGAGCGGCTCGGCTACTTCGTCGCGGACTCCGCGGATCACCTTCCGGAAAATCCGGTCCTGAACCGGACCGTCAGCCTCCGGGACACCTGGGCCCGGATCGTCAAGCGCGGCCGGCCCCCGTAACCACGTAGGATTGGCCGCCCGGAGGCTCTCCTCATGCGGTCTTTCGTTGTGCTACTCCTCTCCATGTCCCTGATGCCCGGCATCGCGCCGGCCTTGGAGGCCGCGGCTACCCCCGGCGACCGGCCCGCGAAGGACACCAAGCTCGGGCGCTCACCGGTGCTCGCCCGGAACGGCATGATCGCGACCAGCCAGCCACTGGCCTCGGCCGCCGGCCTCCGCGTGCTCATGGAAGGCGGGAACGCGGTGGACGCCGCGATCACCGCGGCGGCGGTGCTGAACGTGGTGGAGCCGATGATGTGTGGCATCGGCGGAGACCTCTTCGCGCTCTACTACGAAGCGGACACGGGGACGCTGCACGGGCTGAACGCCACCGGCCGGGCCGGCGCGAAGGCCGACGCGGCGAAGCTCCGGGCCGACGGCCTCACCCGGATGCCGGGGAACGGCCCGCTCGCGGTGACGGTGCCGGGAGCGCTCGACGGCTGGGAGGAACTGGTGAGCCGCTTCGGGACCCGGCCGCTCGGAGAGTTGCTGCAGCCGGCCATCGAGCACGCCGAGGAGGGATTCCCGGTCTCCGAGGTCATCTCGGTTCAGTGGAAGCAGGCGGAATCCCGTCTCGCCCGCCATCCGGTGACCGCGGCCGCCTACCTGGTGGACGGGAAGCGCGCCCCCGAACACGGGGAGGTCTTCCGCTCACCGGACTTCGCGAAAACCCTGCGCAGGATCGCCGAACAGGGGACGGACGTCTTCTACCGCGGCGAGATCGCCGAGGCCATCCACGACTTCATGGAAGAAGAGGGCGGATTCGTCACCCGGGACGACCTCGCGGCCCACGACTCGACCTGGGTGGACCCCATCAGCACCACCTACCGGGGTGTGGAGGTCTTCCAGATCCCCCCGAACTCGCAGGGGTTCGTGGCGCTCGAAATGCTGAACATCCTCGAGGGCTACGACGACCTCACGGAGCTCGGCCACAACTCGGCCGCCTATCTCCACCGGCTCATCGAGGCCAAGAAACTGGCTTTCGCCGACCGCGACGCCTACCTCGGGGATCCCGGGCACATGCGGGTCCCGGTCGAGACGCTCATCTCGAAGCGCTACGCCGATACCCGGCGCGCCGCGATCGAACCGGGCCGGGCCGCCCGGGAAGTGGCTCCGGGGATGACCGACGACGGAGACACCATCTACCTGACGGTGGTGGACAAGGACCGGAACGCCATTTCCCTCATCTACAGCATCTTCGGCAGCTTCGGCTCCGGGCTCGTGGTGCCGGGAACCGGGATCGCTTTGCAGAACCGGGGTACCGGTTTCTCCCTCGAGGAGGGGCATCCCAACGAAATGGAACCGGGCAAGCGGGCGCTCCACACCAACATGCCGGGGATGGCGTTCCGGGATGGCAAGCCGTGGCTCAGCTACGGGGTCATGGGGGGCGACATGCAGCCCCAGGGGCACACCCAGGTCCTCCTCAACATGATCGACTTCGGCATGCACGTGCAGAAGGCGGGCGAAATGCCGCGTTTCCGTCACAGCGCCTCGGGAGTCGGGATCGAGTCCGGGGTGGACCCGGACGACCTGGCCGCCCTCTCCCGCCTGGGACACAGCCTGGTGACCCGGTTCGGGGCCTACGGGGGCTACCAGGCCATCATGATCGACTGGGAAAACGGCGTTCTCCTCGGCGGGTCCGATCCGAGGAAGGACGGCGCCGCGATGGGCTACTAGCCGAGACACCGTCTGCTGACGGCGCGTACTCCTCTTCCCGGCCCTTTCACTGCCCCGTTCCCGCTAGCCTTACGGAACCATGGTGCCGGAGTCCTTCGAGCCCATCCGGAGAGCCGGCGGTGCGCCCCTGGTCCGCGGCTGGAGTCTCCTTCCCGCCGCATTGGTGGCGGGCTGGTTCTTCGCCGGGACGGCCGAGTCCGCCCCCCTGCAGACGGACCTCGACCGGGATCGCCAGTCCGGCGAGGACGAGCCTCAGGAAGAGGAAGAGAAGCCCGTTCTCCCGGTGCTCTCGGAGACGGTCGTGGTTACCGCCTCCCGCGCCGAATCCCCGCTCCTGACCGCGCCCGCGGCGATCGCGGTCCGGACCGAGGAAGAACTCGCAGCCGAGGTGGCCCGCACCTTTGTCGACCTTTTCGAGGGCATCCCCGGGATCTCCATCACGGGCAACGCCCGCCGGATCACCGAAGCGCCGAACATCCGCGGTTTTGCCGACCAGCAGGTCGTCGTTCGCCAGGATGGCGGACGGCAGAACTTCAATGCCGCCCACGGGGGCCGCTTCTTCACGGATCCCGATCTCCTCCAGCGCGTCGAGGTCCTGCGGGGAGCCAACTCGGCGGTGTTCGGAAGCGGCGCGCTGGGAGGCGTGGTTTCGATCACCACCCGGAGCGCCCGCGATCTGCTGAAATCCGGCGAGCAGTTCGGCGGCCGCTACCGGGCCGGCTACCAGTCGAACGGAGGTGACCTGAGCCAGTCCTTCTCGGGATTCGCCGCGAGCGAGAAGCTCGACGCGCTCGTAAACGTCGGTCTCGGCGGAACGCGCGCTCCGATTCGGGACGGCAACGGAGACGCGATTCCCAATACCGAGGACGAACTCCGGAACGGATTGGTGAAGCTCGGCTGGACGCCGGGCGCCACGACCCGCTGGGAGGTCTCCTGGCAGGGCTTCGACAACCAGGCGGCGGAACCCACGAATGCGAACGACCTGAGCGGCACCCTGGTGGACCGGGACACCCGTTTCGAAGCGCTCCGCGCCAGCTTCCGGACCCGTTCGCAGACGTCCGACTGGCTGGACCTTTCGGTCCTCGGCTACCGCAACGAAGTGGGCGTCGGGGAGGACATGCGGATCCGCGCCCGCCGGGACGACACCGCGTTCGCGACCGTCGGTCTCGAGGCGCACAACAGCTCCCGGTTCCGCTGGAACGACGACGTCCGCTTCAGCCTGAACCTGGGGGCCGAGGCGTATCGCGACACGCAATCGGGAACGCGGGACGGGGCGCCGAGGCTGCAGTTCCCCGATGCGGAGGCCTCGTATCTCGGTACTTTCCTGTACGTCGAAGCCGATGTTCGCGATCGGTTGCAACTCGCGGTCGGCCTCCGGCGCGACCACTGGCGCATCCAGGCAGACCGCTTCGCCGGGCGCGAGGAAGGCGACTTCTCGCCCCGAGCCACCGCCGGCTACCGGCTGGGCGACGGTGCATTCGTCTGGCTCGGCGCCTCCCGGGGTTTCCGGGTACCGAGCCTGACCGAGCTCTACGCCGACGGCCTCCACTTCCAGTTCCCGGCGGGAACGGGGATCGACGTCCTCAACCGGTTCCGGCCGAATCCGACGCTGGCCGCGGAACGCGGCACCTCCTGGGAGGCCGGATTCCGGGGCGGCCGGGGAGCTCTCTCGCTCGAGACGACCTGCTTCGACCAGACGGTGGCCGACTACGTGGACCAGATCGTCGTGGTAGCCGATCCGGACCTCGACCTGGAGGTGGATCCGGTCACCGGGAGAACGATCATCCGGGGAGTCACCTACAACGCGTCGCTCGACGCCCGCCTCCGCGGATGCGAAGCGGCGGCGCTCTACGAGGGGCCCCGATTCCGGATGCGGGCGACCGGTTCGGTTCTGGACACCGAGGACCTGGCCACCGGCAACCCCCTGGGGCGGGCGCCGGCCAACGCGCTCTACCTCATGGCGAGCGGCCGCATTCCGCGCCTCCACCTCGAAATCGGCGGCCGGGCGACGCTCGCCGGAAGCCGGACCCGCGGCCTGGCCGCGAGCCGGACTTCGGACCCGGGTGCGGAAGCGGACGCACCCTCGTACCGGGTGCTGGATCTCTTCTTCCGCTTCACGCCGGAGCGCGGACCGCTGGCCGGCGTGGATTGGACGCTCGCGGTGAACAACCTGACCGACCAGTACTACGCGGTGTTTCCCGCGGTGGTGCCGCAGCCGGGGCGGAGCTTGAGAGTCTCGGCGGCGTACCGGTTCGGATTCTCGCGGTAGGCCGGAGAGAGCGCCGGCGGGCGCTCCCGGTGCTCTATGGACGAGCGCCTTCGACGGGGACGAAAGCGGCGTCCACGCCCGCTGCCCCCTGGTCCGTGAAGAACGCGGACCAGAAATCCCGGAGCGCCGTCTCGTCCACCAGTCCCTCGCGGCTCGGAGGAAGCTGAAGGACGGCGAGCGACGCTCCGTTCAGGCCGCGGCTCTGGATCTCCCGGTAGAGTGCGGTGGCGCGGAACCCCTCGAAGTCCGGAATACCCCGGTAGAAGTCCACCCCGACGTTCTGCATCAGGTCGGAGATCAGAATGAGATGTCCCTGTCCCTGCCCTGAGTCCACGAACCGGCGGGCTGCCGCCTGCACCCCCTGGAAGATCGCGGAGGAATCGCTCGGGCCGGCCCGGGACATCGAGCCCAGGGCGTCGCGGAGCGGGCGCAGGTAGAGCGGCGCCCACTGCGCGGCGCGCTGGTCGGGATTGTCGGACCAGTGGCTGACTTCGCAGGGGTGCGGCGGGCGCCGAATCCGGGCGGCCTCGCGCACTCCTCCGGGCGCCTCCGACCGAACCTCGAACAGATGAAACACCGACCCGGCCGGGGCGGCCTCGGCGACCCCGCGGACCCGGCTCCAGATATCCGCGCGCTGCGCACCCGACAGGCCGTCCGTCGCGTCCACGACCACCGCGATCAGCCGAGGCGGCAGGCCGGTCGGCCAATCGGCGCAGGCGTCCCCCTCCCCGGCGCAACCAGCGGCAAGGAGCACGGCGGACACCCCCAACGGGGCGGCGAGGCGGCGGACCGTCAGGACGCGATCTCCAGACGCCGGCCGGACTCCGCCTCGGGGCCCGGGACGAGACGAACCTCCTTTCCGCCCGGTGGCGACGGAGGACTGCCGCCGGGCGGCGCCGGCGCCCGCCGGCGGGATCCGGGAATGCGCGCCGCATGGGCAAGCCGTTCCCGGGCGCCGGCGAAGGCGGTGGCTATCCGGTCCGCATGGGCGACGTTCGCCAGCCGGACCCGCTCGGCCGCCTGCATCATCTCGAACAGACCCGCTTCCTGATCGCGGTCCCACCCCGCGGTAGCGTCTTCGCTGCGGGGCGGGTGATCCGGGTTCCAGGGGACGCTCCAGAAACGGGGCGCCGGATCCTGGGAGAGCCGCCGCTGCCAGTTGGTTTGGCGGAAGTCTGCGACGGCCGTGGCCCCGGCCGCACCGGTGCGGGTGAGCAGTTCCGCCTCGTCGGCCAGCACCCGCTGCCGCGTCCCATCGAGTTCGGCCAGCCGGCCGGCGAGGGCCAGCAGGTCGGCCTCCCCTTCCCCGAGCCTTTCCCGGTGTCGGCGTTCGGCGTCGTGCAGCGCCTCGAGCGATCTCGCGTACCGGTCGTGCAGCGCCCGGGACGTCCGTTCGCGGGCACGGTGGAGCCGGGCGAAATGAGGGATCGGTTCCCGCCCGCCGTACCACTTCCAGGCGCCGAGGAGCAACGCGGCAAAGCCGACCCCCAACAGAAGGACCGAGCGCCAGCCCTCGAACCGGCCCGCGAGCGGATCTTCGGCGAGTACCAGTCCGCCGTCCGCGGCCCGGTAGCCGACCTCGCCGGCAGCGAGGGCGCGCACCGTGTCGAGTGAGTGATCGCCGGGCGGCGCACCGGCGGGATGCTCCACCAGGTTGGTTCCCGGACGCCACCAGAGGAACTGCGCCCGCAGTTCGGAGATAACCGCTTCCTCCACGCTGAGCGGCTCCGGCGGATGCGGATTCACCACGGCTGCTCCGTCGGCCATTCCGGCGTCGATGTCGTCGAGGTCGAGCACGGAGGCGGCGCGGGCGCCGTCGAGCGCCTGGACCGCATCCCGGTAGTGGGCGAAGCCGAAATGGAGGAGGACGGCGAGCGCCAGACAGGGCACCAGGGCCGCCGCCAGCAGGCTGCGGCGAAGCGCGCCGGCCCCCAGCATCCTCCGGAAGATCAGGTCACCGATCAGCCAGCCGAGGAGGCCGACGTTCATGGCGGTGACCAGACCGGCGAAGAGCCAGTTGGACACCACCCCCTCGGTCGAGGCCGCGTGCAGGAGGAGCCCGTTCGCAGTGGTCTCCGCGACCGCCACCACCAGCAGCAGCCAGACCCACCCGCGGCCCGAATCCCGGGGGGTGGCGTAGTCGGGAAGTCCGTGTTGGCGCCGAAGTCCGGCGAGTTCCTTGTCGGCGGCCTGGGACCGGAGATAGAGGGCCTCGATCCGCTGGCAGGCAGGTTCGACTGCGGCAAGCGACCCGGTGCGCTCCCGTTCGCGGCCGGCCTCGGCCTCCGTCCGGACGGCGTCCGTTCGCGCCTGGTGCTGCGCCGCCTGCAACCGCCCGAGAGCCCGGTCGGCGGCGCCGCGAATCCTGGCGATCGCCTGCAGAAAACGGCGTTCCACCCGGCGTTCCCCCGGTGACGGGGCAGCGGCCTCCGGTCCCGGGATTCCCTCGCGGCCTTCCGCCTCGGCTTCGAGTCTTTCGCCAGCGGTGAGGGCGGGATCGGGCACGCCGAAGGCGTCCTCGGAGAAGGGGTTGAGTGTCTCGGCATCTCCGCCGGACCCGGCTTCGTTTCCGGACAGACCCGCGGGTTCGCCACCGGGCGCGCGTCCCTTTGGCTTGGACAACCGAACTCGAACGCCCCGGCGCATGGTCTCTCGCTCCCCTCCCCGTGGGAGCACCGCCAGCGGGCGCACCGGTACCGGGGGTTTTCTTCCCTAACGAGAGGGGAGCGGACCCGGTTCGCGCGAACTGACGAAACCCGGTGGGGCTACTCGACTCGCTGCCAGTTCCCGACGATCCGGGTGCCCTCACCGCCCGGCGCCCAGATCACGAGCGCCCGGACGCGTCCCCCGTCCGGCGAGGTGATGTGGTTCACCTCGGAGGGCGGGCGAACGAAGCCGAGGTCCCCGGGGCCGAGGATCTCGGAGACACCGTCCACCACGTGCTCGAGCTCTCCCTCCAGCACGTAGAAGATCTCGGTGGCGCCGTGCGGATGGCTCCCGGAGTTCGCCCCCGGGGGCCAGGTGATCTCACCGATCTGGATTTCGCTCCCTCCGAGGTTGGACTCGGAGAGCAGCAGTTCGATCTCGGCGCCGCTGGTGCTGGCGAACCTGCCGAGGTCGGCGCTCTGGACGGCCGCGGGAGACCGCCCGAGCGCCAGACCGGCGGCGATGCCGGCTCCCGCGGTCACCAGGAAGGAGAGCCCGAGGGCTGCGCGGCGACCGGTCATGGATCCGTCTCCCGGGCCGGGTCCCGCGTATAACGCGAGAACCAGTCGAGCATGTAGAGCTGGGTGCGGATGAAGTTCGAAGGCTGAGAACTCGTGCCGTGGTACTCATCGTAAAAGCGCACCATTTCGGTCGGAACGTCCAGCGCCTTGAGCGCCTGGTAGTACTCCTCGGTCTGGCTCATCGGCGTCCGCAGGTCGAGTTCGCCCGTCATCAGCAGCGTGGGGGTGGTGACCTGGTCCACGTACATGAGCGGCGAGTGCTCCAGGTACTTCTCCGCGTTGTCCCAGGGGAACCCGTGGTAGCGGCTGTAGCCCCACCGCACGATGTCGGCGGTGCCGGCGAAGCTCATCCAGTTGACCACCGGACAGCGGACGGAAGCGGCCGCGAAACGGTTCGTCTGGCCGATGACCCAGGAGGAAAGCACTCCGCCGCCGCTGCATCCGGTGACGTACATCCGGCTCTCGTCCACGTAGCCGCGTTCGATGGTGGCATCCACGCCGGCCATCAGGTCGTCGTAGTCCACGCTTGGGTAGCCGTTGTCGATGGCGTTGCCGAAGTCGGTGCCGTAACCGGTGCTGCCGCGCGGGTTCGTATAGAGCAGGAGGTAGTCGTTGGCGGCAAAGTTCTGGAAGGCGTTGTTGAAACCGACGTTGTACATGCCGTGCGGTCCGCCGTGAATGTGGAGGACCATCGGGTACTGGCGGGCGGGGTCGAACCCGGGCGGCTTGATGACCCACCCCTGGACCCGGGCGCCGTCGGTCGAGTCGTACCAGAGTTCCTCCACCGCGCCGAGTTCGATTCCGGCGAGCACGTCGTCGTTCACCGCGGTGACCTGCGTCGTCTGCGACGGATCGGAGACCGGGAAGACCACCACGTCGGCCGGCTCCTGGAAGGACGTCCGGACGGCCGCGGCGACTCCCGTCGCGGAGATGGTGTTCACCGTGAGCATGTGGGTGCCCTCGGTGACGGGGCTGGTCCCGCCCTCCAGCGAGGCCACGTGCAGGTTCCGCGAGCCCCGGTCGTCGGCGGTGAAGTAGATCCGGTCGCTGTCCGGACCCCAGATCGGGTTATTCGCGTCCCGGTCAAGGCTTGCCGAGAGGGACCGCATCGCCGAACCGTCGAAGCCGATCACCTGGAGGTCGCTCACCTTGTAGGTCTGTTCGGTCCAGTCGTAGCCGCTGAAGGCGACGTGCTTCCCGTCGGGCGAGACCACCGGGCCCGACCAGGGGCCCCGCTCGCTCGTGATCTGGCGGATCGCACCGGACTCGAGGTCCACGAAGTGGATGTGCGACTCCCGGTAGCGGAGATCGGCATCGTCCTCGCGCGAGGCGTCGAAGACCAGCCCCGTCCCGTCCGGCGTCCAGTCGAGACCGGCGCCGTAGTCGAGGCCGACCGCGCCGCGCGAGCCGACGTGCCACTCCCCTTCGGTGAGCTGGCGTGCCGCCCCACCGTCAGCGGGGGCCACAAAGAGATGCCGGTACCCCTCTTCGAGAAACCCCACCCGGTCCTGCCGGAAGTGCATCTTGCGGACGATCCGCGGCGCCTTCGTCCACTCGGCTCCGTCCGGCGGCCGCGGCAGCGAGGGAAGGTCCCAGGTTTCGGGAGCGGCCACCATCCGGGTGAAGGCGATGCGCTTCGAGTCCGGCGACCAGTGGATGTCCCGCGGGGTGGGGCCGTCCCGGGTGATCTGCGAGGTGGCGCCCTCGGCGTCCATCCAGCGGACAAAGATCTGAGCCCCGCCGTCTCCGGCGTCCGCGAGGTAGGCGATGCGGGTGCCGTCGGGCGACCAGACCGGACCCGACCCCTTGGTCAGGAAACGGTTGCGGTTGCCGTCGGCGTTCACGATCCAGAGTTCCGAGGCCCAGCGATCCTTCGTCTGGTCCACGTGGCTGCGGGTGTAGATGACCACCGAGCTGTCCGGCGAAATCGCCGGGCCGCTCACCCGCTCCCAGTCGAGGATGTGGGAGGCGGTAAGCCGCCCGTCGCCGGCGGTCTCCTGCGCGAAGCCGCCAGCGGCGACGAGGAGCGCGGCAAGCGCGAAACGAAGCGTTCTCATGGGATTCCCTCCCTGCGGGAACCGAGAGTGTGGAGTTTCGGGCCGGCGTTCACAACCCCGGACGCGGAAGAGCGCCGGCGCATGACGGCCTCCGCAGTTCAGCCGCTCGGGGGCGGAGGCGGCGGTGGTGGCGGTGCCCCAACGTGACCGGGGACGGCGGCGGGGACGGGATTCGGCCCGTATCGGTTGTCTCCGCTATCGCCCTTCTGGACCATGAACCACAACAGGACGAGGCCGGCGATCCACCCGACGAAGGGAATCCAGCTCACGGCGCTGAGCAAATCCACCAACCGGTCCGGTTCGTGTCGTGAAGCCGCCGGACCGTCACAGCGAGATTGGGCACGAAGAGGACGGCCGCTACGACGAAGATCAAGGGTCCGAACGCCGCGCCCAACATCGAGAGCAGGAAGGCAAAGAGGAAGAACCACCAGTACTCCGCGCGCGAGGCTCGTCCTTCGAAGTTCGCAAACTTCCGGAACAGGCAGGTCTGAACCGCTTCGAGGAATCCCATAACGGGCGCAGTACAACATACTTGGGCGATCGAGCAACGGCATCTTCGCCTCGACTCACGGGTATACCGATTTCGGCAATTTCTCGTGGGAATCCGCCTTCGACGGGTCGGCCTGCAAGGTGGGAACGTTCCCGCCGTCACTGCCCGCCAGCAGCGGGAACGGGCCGCGGAACAATGGCGGGAGCCGGTTCGTTTGCCTGATCCAATCCACTCCCACACTCCCGAGGAGGAGCCTTCATGGACCGCGTTTGCCACTTCGAGATCCCCTTCGCCGACAAGCCGCGCGCCACCGCCTTCTACCAGAAGGTGTTCGGCTGGCAGTTCATCGACGTGCCCGGCGAAGCGCCCTACACCTTCGCGATCACGACCCCTGCGGACAAACAGGGGAATCCGGAGACGCCCGGCGGGATCAACGGGGGAATGTTTCGCCGCGAGGACGGAGGAGGCGCCCAGTCTCCGGTCCTGATAATCGAGGTTGCCTCGTGCGAGCAACGCGTGCGCGAGGTGGAGGCCGCTGGCGGGGAAGTCCTGGTGAAGCCCACCCAGATCCCGAACATGGGGATTTACGCCCAGTTCAGGGATCCGGAGGGCAGCGTCCTCGGTCTCTGGCAACCGCTCGCCTGATCCCCGCCGGCGGCTGCTTCAGCCCCGGTTGGTTGGAAGCGGACCCCCAGGGCGCGAGAGGCCGAGCACCGCGTCCGGAGTGGGGGTGGGTCCGTACCGGTTGTCCCAGGCGTCGCCCTTTTCGACCATGAACCAGAACATGATCAGGCTCGAGATCGCCGCAACCAGGAGAAGGACCAAGGTCGCGCCCTCCCCGACAGAATCCAGATAGTCCTCCAGAACCTGAAAAAACAGCCAGCCCGGCGCATCCAGCAGAAGCCACCACGTGGACCGGTCGGTGTCGTGGAGTCTCCGGGCCGTCACTGCGAGGAGCGGAACCGTCATGACTACGAACACAGTGTTCGCCAGGGCAGGGCCGCCAAGGAAGTCCAACACTCCCACGCCCACGGACACGAAGACCACAAACCACCAGTACTCCGCCCGAGGCGCCCGCCCCCGGAACTGGAAGAACTTCCCGAAGAGACAGGTGCGGACCGCTTCAACAAAGCCCATGGTCGCGAACCGGTTGTCGGGCCTGGTCTACCGGTCTTGAGCGCCAGTAACGCCGGCTACCCGAAGACCTGCTCCAGCAGCTCCTGGTTGTAGCCCACCACCAACCGGTCGCCGACGCGCATGGTCGGGGCGCGGAGCTTGCCCGACCGGCCGAGCAGCAGGTCGGTCAGGTTCGTGTAGCTGCCGACGATTGCCCCGCTCAGGGTGGCGTCGTCCGGACGGTCGCCCGCAAGGTCGAACCGCTCCACCTTCCGGCCCTTCGCCACCAGCAATTCGCTCACGCCGTCCAGTAGCGTGAGGGCCTCGTCGCCCCGAATCGGCGCCTTGTTGGCGTTTTGGACATCTCCGTCCGGGATGTCGTTCGCCGCAAGAAACTCCTGCGTTTTCTTGCAGCTCATTCAACCGGGGCGGTGATACCGCCAGGTGAGGTTTCCCCCTGCCACTATTGCTCCTCCTGGACGCGGTCGTAGGTGGCGCGGGTCACGCGGGTGATCTTCCCGTCGGCATCCATCCGGACGTAGTCGTTGTCGATCCGGTTGCCGTCGTCGGAAAGGGTGTTGATGATCACCTGGTACACGACGCCGTCCCGCATGTTGGAGATCCTGGTCGACCGTTCGTTCACGTATTCGACGGCGGTCTCCGAGTTCTCGAGGCCCCGAACGGGTCGGAACACGCCGTCGAAGAGCGTGTCGTAGCCCCACTCCGAGGTGTTTCCCTCGGCGTTCGTGGTGGCCACCGTGATGCTCATGCCGCCTTCCCCGTGCGGGGCGTAGGTCATGATGTTCTTGTAGGGTGGCGGGTTGTCGGAGCGCAGTCTCCAGATCCCGAAACGGGGATTGGAGTCGGTGTCGTCCTGGGCGGCGGCGCAGGCCACGAGGCCGAAACCCAGGGAAAGGATGGCGAGAACGGCCGGGAACCGCGAAAAACGCATGGATGAATCCTCCTGACGGGAGGCGGGATTCTGTCAGACCCGGGCGCGTCGGTATCGCACGCCGAACACTGGAGGGAGGCGGGAACTACCGGGATCGGACGGTCGCGCCCGTTCCGTCGCCTGCCGGCGCCAAGCTCACCACCAGCCGCATTCCCGTCGCCTCGGCATAGCGGCGTAACGTGGCAAACGACGGCGACACCCGACCGCCCTCCAGCCGCGCGATCGCCGACTGGGTCGTCCCGAGGCGCCGGGCGAGTTCCGACTGCGTCAGGCTTGCAGCGGAGCGAGCTCGCACCAGCGCTTCGATCAACTGGAACTCGTCATCGGCCCGTGCATATTCGTCCCGGAACTCAGGGCTCTCCATGAAGCGCTGCTTCAAGTCCTTCAATGTCGTCATGGCATCACCTGTTTCATGCGTTCCCGGGCGGTTGCAAGTGCCCGTCGCGGCGTCTTCCGTGTCTTCTTCACGAACACGTGCCGTAGATCCCCCGGGCGATCCCCTCGTCGGCCCTGACACGAAGTTCCCAGAGCTTTCCATCGAGATGCTTGACATGCGGTTCACGAAGCGCCTCCAGACCGACGTTCTCGACCGCTTCCAGCAGCCGGACGAGTCGGGCACGCAGTTTCACCGGCAGTGCCTCGATTTCAGCATCGGCGGCGGAGACGGTCTCAACCGTCCATCCCATCCCCTTGAATATAGCGTATTCGCTATATTCAATGCGCGGACTGAAGCCGCCACATAGGGCGACCGGGTGGAACGCCCTACGGCCGCAGGCCCCGGCCCGCCAGTGCGCCGGTGTGCGCCCCGTCGCGGATGGCGAACTCCCCGTTCACCAGCACGTGGACGGTCCCCTCGGAGTACTGGTGCGGCTCGTCGTAGGTGGCCCGATCCCGGATCCGCTCCGGATCGAGGATCGCGAGGTCCGCCTTCAGGCCCTCCCGCAGGAAGCCGCGGTCGTCGAGTTCGAGGAACTCGGCGGCGAGGCCGGACATGCTCCGGATCGCAAAGGCCATCGAGATGCGTTCCTCGTCAAGCACGTAGTCGCGCAGCTTCTTGGTGAAGGCGCCGTACACCCGGGGATGGCCGACCGGGGTGCCCGGCTCGATGTCGCGGCCGTCGGTGCAGGTCATCATCCAGTCCTGCTCGGCGAGGTAGCCGGTGTTCACCGGGTCGTAGAGCCCGATGTTCATGACCGACGCATTGCCTTCGGCGAGGATCTGCCGCGCCGCTTCGGGAGCCGGAACGCCCCATTCCTCGGCGACGTCCGCGAGGGTCCGGCCGTTCAGGTGGGGACGCCGGTCGGAAAACCGGATCTTGTCGGCCCCGCCGCGGATGGCGAGCATCTCGGCCGTCGCCTCGTCGAGGACACGGGCGGTGTCGGGATCGTCGAAGCGGTCCAGCATGGCGTCCCGTCCTCCTGCCGAAGCCCAGCGCGGAACGGTGTAGGCCCTCAGGCTCGACTGGGTGGCGGTATAGACGTGCTGCGCCCCGAAGACGGGCATCCCGCGCTCCCGGGCGGACTCGATCAGCGCGGCCCCCTCCGGCGCCCGGCCGTAGTTGGCGGCGCCCTGCGCGTTGAAGTGGCTGAAGATGACCTTGGTCCCGGACTCCTCGCCGATCCGGATGGCTTCCTCGATGGAGGCCAGGTAGCCGAAACCGGGATAGGCCGCGCCGAGGTCGCGGTCGTGGGTGTCGTAGATCGCCGGTTCGAACTCTGCCGCCACCCGCGCCAGCTCGATGACCTCCTCGGTGGTGGCGTAGTTGCCGGGGATGTAGAAGAGGCCGCTCGAGAGACCGAAGGCGCCCTCTTCGAGTCCCTTGCGGACCAGCCCGCGCATCTCTTCCAGTTCGGCGTCGGTGGGCGCCCGGTTCTCCTCCCCGAGCACCCGGCGCCGGACCGCGCCGTGGCCCACGTAGGTGAGGGCGTTCACCCCGATCCCGCTGGCCTCCCAGCCGGCCAGGGTGTCGCTCACCTCCGGCGACCCACCGCCGTCCACACCGAGAACGACGGTGGTGATCCCCTGGTAAAGGAACGGCAGGGCCTCGTGTGCCCATTCCTCCCCGATCTGGGAGTGGGCGTGCATGTCGATGAAGCCCGGCGCCACGATGAGGCCGCTGGCCTCCACCGTCACGGCCGCGGTCACGCCTTCGGCGTCGGCGTCGCCGATGAAGGCGATCCGATCGGCGGTGATCGCGACGTCCGCGACGAAGGGATCGCCGCCACCGCCGTCGTGCACCAGGCCCCCGCGAATGAGGACGTCATGCGGTTCCCGGCCGCAGGCGACGGCCAGGACGGCAAGCAGCAGAAGCGCGTTGCGGAGGTTCAGGAAGGACATGGGCGGTTGCACCCTCCGGCCGGGTGCGACAATACCGGCTGGCGCGAGAGAGCGCTGGAGTCGAAAGATGCGCATGAGGATATGTCTGCCGGCGTTCGCCGTTCTGGTTGCCGCCGGCGCCGCTGCCCAGGACTGGCCGCAGTGGCGCGGCCCGGCCCGGGACGGCGCGGCGGTCGGCTTCGAGGCTCCCGCGACCTGGCCGGAGACCCTGACCCGGGCATGGCGCGTGGATGTCGGCACCGGCTACGCCACCCCCATCCTGGTGGACGGGAACCTGTGGCTGTTCGCCCGCTGGGGCGAGGAGGAAGTCCTCTATTCCATCGACCCGGAATCGGGCGAGGTCCGCTGGCGATCGGGTTATCCCGCTTCTTTCGAAATGATCTCCGCGACCCAGAGGCACGGACCGGGCCCGAAATCCACCCCCGCCTACGCCGACGGGCGGCTCTTCGTCCACGGGATGACGGGATCGGTGACGGCCTTCGACGCGGCCAGCGGCGAGCAACTCTGGCACGTCCCCGGGAGCCCGGTCATCCCGCTCTACCACACGAGCGCCTCGCCGCTCGTTCACCAGGGGCTCGTCATCGTCCACGTCGGGGGGCACGACGACGGCGCGCTGACGGCGTTCGACGCGGAGACCGGGGATGTGCGGTGGAGCTGGGACGGCGACGGGCCCGCCTACGGCTCCGCCATGCTGTTCGAGTTCGACGGCGTGGAGCAGGTGGTGACGTTCTCGCAGGAACACTTCGTGGGGGTTTCGTTCGCGGACGGGAGTCTGCTCTGGAGCCGTCCGTTCACCACCGCGTCCACCACGACCTCGCAGACGCCGGTGCTCTATGGCGATCTGGTGATCCAGAACGGGAGAGGGAACGGAGTGACGGCTTTCCGGGTCGGCCGGGGCGAAAACGGCTGGACGACCAACGACGTCTGGAGCACCGACGAGTACTCCCTCCACATGGCGAACCCGGTGGTTCGGGACGGCGTGATGTTCGGGCTCTCGCACCGCAACAGCGGCCAGTACTTCGCCCTCGATCTCGACTCCGGGGAGTCGCTGTGGGAGAGCTCACCACGGCAGGCGGAAAACGCCGCGGTGGTGCGGGCGGGAAACATCGTCTTCTCGCTGGAAGACGGCGCCGAGCTGGTGGTATTCGAAGCGAGCCGCGCCGGGCTTCAGGAAATCACGCGCTACGAGGTGGCCGACAGCGAGACCTGGGCCCAGCCCACGGTGGCGGGCGACCGCATCTACGTGAAGGACGTTTCGCGGCTCTACCGCTGGGACATCCGCTGACGCGGCGGATCGCGCCGCCACCGCTCCTCACCCAGATCGGCTACCCGGGACGCTGCCCGCCCCCCACGCGGTGCCGGCCCGCGGGCCGGCGGTCCTTACCGTCCCGGGCGTCGGGCGGCGAGTTCCTTCTCGCGGCGGCGGGGGACGCCGCCGAGGGCCATCCGCGCGCGGCGGAGGCGCATCCGGGTCATCGCGCTCCCGAGCAGCACCATCGACCCGAAGAGCGGGGTGGATGACACCGAACCGCTGAGGGCGACGTAGAGCGGCCGGGTGAACTTCCGGAGCTTCACTTCGAGCGACTCGGAGAGCGCGCGCAGCGCCTGGTGGACGGCGTCCGCCGTGAACTCGGGGATGTCCTCGAGTGCCCATTCCGCGAGCAGCAGCCATTCCGCGACTTCGGAGCGCTCGAGGCCTCCGGCGAGAGCCTCCGGATCGCAAGGCGTTTCGTCGGTGAAAAAAGGCGACGCCAGCGGTCCGAAGTCCCCCAGGGTGCGCATCCGGGGCTGCGCGAGCCCGGCGACCGCGGTCAACGTGTCGTCGTCGAACCGCCAGTTCCGCAGCAATCCGGCGAGTTCGGCCGGACCGTAGTCCTCCCGGAGATACCGGCCGTTCAGCCACGCCAGTTTCTCGGTGTCGAAGACGGCGCCCGCGAGAGACAGCGAACCCAGTTCGAAGTGCTCGACAAAGGCGTCGAGGGTGAACTTCTCCTCTCCCTCCGCCCGCGTCCAGGCGAGCATCCCCAGGAAATTGAGGAGTGCCTCGGGCAGGAAACCCGCCTGCCGGTAGAAGTCGATGGAGGTCGGGCTCTTGCGCTTGCTCAGCTTGGTGCGGTTCTTGTCTTTGTTCCGCAGTAGCGGGACGTGCCAGAAGGAAGGCGGCTCCCACCCGAGGGTCTCGTAGAGCAGGAGGTGCTTGGGGAGCGATGCGATCCACTCCTCCCCGCGGATCACGTCCGTGATCTCCATCAGGTGGTCGTCCACCACGTTCGCAAGGTGGTAAGTCGGAAAACCGTCGGACTTCAGGAGGACCGGATCGTCCACCGATTCCCAGTCCTTCGAAAGCCCCTGCCGGAGCCGGTCGGGAAGTGCGATCCGGCCGGTATCCGGGGTGTGGAGCCGAATGGCGTAGGCGCCGCCGCCGTCCTCCCCGTAATCCCGATACGCCTTCCCTTCGCTCAGCAGCCGTTCGGCCACCTCCCGGCAGGCTTCCACGCGCTCGCTCTGACGATAGGGGGCGAAGGGGCCGCCGATGTCGGGACCCTCGTCCCATCCGAGCCCGAGCCAGCGGAGGGAACCGAGGATCGCAACCTCCGAGGCTCTGGTCGAGCGCGCCTGGTCGGTGTCCTCGATCCGCAGGATGAAGGCGCCGCCGTGCTTTTTCGCGTACGCGTGGTTGAGGAGCGCCTGATAGGCCGTTCCGACGTGGGGATCACCGGTCGGCGAAGGAGCGATCCTCGTGCGGACCGGAGAAGTGCTCACACCGTCGCGTGGCGGTGGAAGGCGACCCATTCGGCAACGATCAGGAGCAGAGCGAAGAGAGCCAGGATCGGCCAGATCGCGCTCACCGCGGTCGCCGCCGGCGCCAGGGTCGCCGGTGGCTCTCCGGCCCACGCCGACTGGTTCAGGTTCGAAGCCCGGCGATCCAGCAGGCTTGCCGCTACCACGACTTCCCGGCCGCCTCCGGCGGCGTAGTAGAGCGAAGGCTCGCTGGCATCGAAGGAAATCTCGGAGCCCAGACGGCGGGACGGGACTTCCCGGCCGGCGGAATCGAAGATGGCTCCGGCCGCCATCGCCACCCGGGCCTGTCCCAGCCCGACCCGGCGGACCTCCACGTCCGTCAGCCAGCTCAGGGCGCGGGAGAGAAGCAGCGGGAAGTCCGCTTGCAGCGGCAGATTGGACCGGGCGATCGGGAACGCGAACGCCAGGCTGCGGAACGGGCTTTCGCGCGCCGCGAGCAGGCCGAGCCGCGAGTCACCGAGCAGCAGCGTCCAGGAACTCCGTTCCCCGAAGGCCGCCGTGTCGAAGGCCTCCACGTCCCTGGCCAGCGCGTCTTCGAAATTGAGATTCCGGAGCAGCAGATGGCCGGTCTGGCCGCGCACGACCGGGAGCATGACGGTCGTCCCCTCTTCTCCCCCGGGACCGGCTGCCTCGCTTCCCAGCCGAGCCGGAAGCCACTCGGCGTTTCCCGACCCGGCGAAGAGCACCGGTACCGGCGGCATCGCGTCCGGCGGGGGGCCTTCGATGACCACCAGGTCCACCGAGCCCGAGTCGAGGTCGGCCAACGCTTCGGCTCCCGCGGGCGCCAGCGAAAGACTGACTCGCGGATCGAGGCGCAGCGCCGCCTCCCAGAAGGGGTTCGGCCCCCCGGCGAGAAGCACCCGGAGCCGGTTCCGCGCCGGAACGTAGGCGTGCGCGACGTCGTCGGCGGGGAGGGCGTCTTCGCCGGAGATCGCGATTACGGCCCGGACCGGCCCCGCCACGAAACCCGTCAGCGGCACCGTCTCGCCGGCCGGAGTTCCGGGGTCGACCTGGACGGTCCGGCGCGCGGACGCGCCCCCTGCACCGTCGATCTGGAGGACCACGACGCCTTGATCATCATCCTCCGCCGGATGACGGACAACTTCGATGAACGCTTCGAAACGGCCCGGATCGGACGGTAGCGGGCGTACGTCGAAAGCGGTGATCCCGGCGTTCGACGCCGGTTCGAACACGGAGATTCGCTCGACTCCCTCCGGCGCCTCCGGTACGTAGACGCCGTCTCCCACGAAGATGACGTCGGCCGCCAAAGCGGCTTCCGAGCCGGATCCGAGAAGGTCGGCGACATCGGGGAAGCGGTGGTCCCGGCCATAGACCGGGCCGAGATCCTCGAGGGCCTCGAGCGCCTCCCGCTTGCCGATGAAGGAACGTCCGCCGCGGTCTCCCGCGGTGTCCAGCAGCAGGAACTCGCTCGTCTCGGTGCTGCCGGCAAAGATGCGCCGCACCTGCTCCGCCGCCTGCTCCCAGCGAGTCCCACCGTCGGGAATCGCGGCCGCCATGCTCGGCGCGGTGTCCATCACCACGACGATCCGGCCGCCCCGGGTGGCGCCCTCGGGAAGCGGCTGGGCAACCGCGAGGATCACGGCGAGTCCGGCCAGCAGCGCAATCACCAGCGAAACGAGCCAGCGCCAGAAGTCCTCGCGGCGCCGGCGTTCGTCCAGCACCCGCCGCCAGATGAGGTTCGAGGGAACCACCACCGGCTGGGGTTCCGGCCGCACCCAATACAGCACCACGATGATGCCGGCGGTCAGCAGAACGCCGAGGGCGATCAGCAGCGGGGCGGCGCCAAATCCCATGGTGACCCGCGGCTACCGGATGAACCGATCCGTCTTGAAGATCGCCATGACGGCGTCCTCGAAGGGCTCACCGCTGTTCGCGACACAGAAGCCGAACCCATAGCGGGAGCAGTACTCCTCGACCTTTTCCTGGTGCTCGGCGAGCGCTTTCTGGTAGCGGTCCAGCAGCCTCGGAGTGACCCGGACCCGGCGCTCGGAACCGTCCTCGCTGTCGGTGAGCAACGCCTCGTCGGGAAGCGCCGGTTCGAGCTCATCCGGAGTGAGCACCTGCACGACGAACATGTCGTGCTTCTGGTGGCGGCAGGCGTCGAACGCCCCCAGCAGGTCTTCCTCGTCCATGAGGTCCGAGAGCACGACCGCCAGTCCGCGCTTGCGGCGCGAGCCGAAGAAGGACCGGAAACAGGCCGAGAGCGACGTGGCGCCGCCGGGGTCGCCCGCATCCAGAAACCGAAAGGCGCGGAATATCTGGTTCCGTCCCCGTTTCGGCGCCATCCACCCGTCGATCTTCTTTCCGTACCAGACGATCGAAATGAGATCGTGATTCATCAGGCCGATGTAGGACAGCGCCCCGGCCATCTTGCGGGCGAAGTCGAACTTGGGAGGGTTCCCGAACGCCATGGACGCGCTACGGTCGACGAACAGGTAGACAGGCAGGTCCGCTTCCTCGTCAAAGATCCGCAGGACCAGTTTGTCGAGCCGGAGAAACGCCTTCCAGTCCACGTCCCGCGTGTCGTCCCCGTCCACGTAGGGCCGGTAGTCGGCGAGTTCGATGCCGGACCCCCGTTTCCGGGCTCGATGCTCACCGCGGTGCCGGCTCGGGAGCATCCGGGTGGCCATGAGCTTCAGGTACTCGAGCCGCTCCATGAAGTCATTGTCGAAGAGCGTGTTCGAATTGCTCATGCCGACCTGTTGTGCGCCCGGGGGTCGAACGTCTTCCCCGGAGCTCTAGGCGCCGGGCGGATCGATCGTGGCGATGATCTCGCGAAGGATGTCGTCGGTGTCCACCTTGTCGGCCTCTCCCTCGAAGTTGAGCAGCAGCCGGTGGCGGAGCGTCGGAAAGACGCTGTCCCGGATGTCCTCCGCGGAGACGTGCACGCGGCCCGCCAGGAGCGCCCGGAACTTCCCGGACAGGACGAGCGCCTGGGTCCCCCGCGGGCTGGCTCCGAACTTGACGTAGCGGTTCGTGAGCGCGTGCGCGTACTTCGACCCCGGATGGCTCCCCATGGTCAGCCGGATGGCGTAGTCCTGGATGGGGCGGGCAACGGGAACCGACAGCACGGTGTCCCGCATCTCCAGAACCTCCTCCCGGGTCACCATCGGCCGGGCTTTCAACTCTTCAACCGTCGTCGTCCGCTCCACGATTTCCCGCAGCTCGTCCTCGCTCGGGTATCCAATCCGGAGCTTCATGAGGAAGCGGTCCATCTGGGCCTCGGGCAGCGGGTAGGTGCCTTCGAGTTCGATGGGGTTCTGGGTGGCCATCACGAAGAAGGGTTCCTCGAGCTTGTAGGTCGTGTTGCCGACCGACACGCTCTTCTCCTGCATGGCCTCGAGGAGGGCCGACTGCGACTTCGGGGTGGCCCGGTTGACCTCGTCCGCCAGCATCAGGTTGCAGAAGATGGGCCCCGGTTGAAAGTCCAGGATCTTGGCGCCGGTGTCCGTCTCCCGAACCACGTTGGTCCCCAGGATGTCGCCCGGCATCAGGTCCGGTGTGAACTGCACCCGGTTGAACTTGAGGTGCATCGCCTCGGAGAGGGTCTGGACGATCTTGGTCTTGCCGAGACCCGGGATGCCCTCGAGGAGCACGTGCCCGCGGGTGAGCAGGCACGTGACGATCCCGCTGATGACTTCCTGGTTGCCGACGATGACGCGTCCGACCTCGGCCTGGATGCGGTCGTGGCGATCGCGAAACGCCTCGACCCGGCTTTCGATGTCGAGAGCCGGGTCCGCCAGTGCGGTTTCCGGGGTCATTCTTCTTCTGCTCCTTCGGCGGCGTCCGCCCTGGCCGTCTCGCGGATCATGAGGAAATAAGCGCGGACCAGCGGCCGGAGCCCGGTGGGAATCGGGCGGGTACGGGAAACGGTTTCGTCGGCGTACTCGGAAAGGGAGCTGACCGAGTCGTAGGTGACGGTCGCCTCCTCGCGGCGGCTCTGCCGTTCGATCATCTGTTCGGGAACCGGCTCCTCATCGAGGGGAGTGGGAATGGCCTCCATTTCCAGTTGCACCTCGAGACTGGTCGCGGCGCCGAACACCTCGGATTCACCACCGCCGCCCGGTCCGGTCATGTTCCCCGCCGGGCCGGCATCCATCGGAATCGGCGCTCCCATCTGACCCTCGGCGGCCATCATCTGGACCTGCCCGGAGAGACCGGCCGCTCCCTGGGGCATGCCCGCCGCCGGTTCGCCGCCTTCCCCAGCCTGAGGCTGTCCGCCTTCCCCATCACCGGGGAACGGCATCTGCTGCGCTTCTCCCTGGCCCTGGCCGTTCATGGCCTGACCGTCCATCGCCTGCATGTTCTCGGCGAGCTGCTGCAGCGCCTCGTCAGCGCTCAACCCGCCCTCCATGAGCTCCATCATCTCCGCGGCTGCCGCGCTCAGGGCGTCGCCTTCCGCACCCGCCTCGAGCGATTCGAGAAGCGCCTGGAGTTCTTCGGGGGTGCTTGCGGAGCGCATGGCTTCGGAAAGACCCTCGAGCCACTCGGCAGCGGTGAGCGAGTCCGAATCCATGGCTTCGGCGAGTCCCGCGAGCGCGGCGGACACCTCTTCACTCGTCTCCTGCAGCGCCCGCTCTTCCATCGCCGCGGTCAGCGCGGCCTTGAGGGCATCCATGTCGTCGGCGGACTCCTCGGGGAGCCGCAACTCTCCGGCGCGCAGCTCGGCGAGGATCTCCTCCGGCGACCGGGCGTCCACGCGAGCGTCGGCGGCGTCTTCCAACGCGTCCGGACCGGCGAGCGGATCCTCTCCCCCGGGATCGGCGCCCAGACGGTCGAGTCCGGCAGCGATGCGCGCCCGGAGCGCTTCTGAAACCAGCGGTCCCTGGACGAGCGGGAGGATCACGGCCAAAACGGCCAGCGCGGCGGTCGCCAGGACCGTCGCCCGGGGAACCTGGAAGGGGAGGAGTTCCGCGGCGTCGAGTTCATCGGCCCGCTCCCGGGCGCGCGCGATCTGATGCGTTTCCCAGTCCGTGGGCGACGCGGCGGCGGAAAACCACTGCGCCGAAGTGAGCTCGTCACGAAGCGCTCCCGCGCGATCTCCCGCCGCCGCCGCCCTGCCGAGTCCGGCGCCCGCCCGGAAACCGGCGAGACCCCGATAGAGAAGTCCGGCGGCTCCCGCCCCGGCGACCAGCACCGGCAGCCAGGGAATGCCGTCTCCCGCGAGCCGGGGGAGAAGCAGCGCGAGGGCCACGGCTCCCGCCACGAAGGCGAAATCCCGCACCAGTCCCAGCATCCGCAGCCGGACATCCAGACGCCGGACGAGATCGTGGAAGGGCAGTTGGAGAGAGTCGTTCAAGGGGTTCACCCCGAGCCGCCGGGAGCGCCCGCGGACAGAATTCGCGGAGTGTATTCGCTCGGGATTACCGCCCGCCACTCCCAGGCCCGGGAACGCTCCGACCGGCTACGCCGGAGCAAACCGGACGCAGTAGACGGGAGCGAGTTCCGCGGTCACGAGGTCCCACGAATCGCCGAGATCCTCGGAAATCCAGAGCGCTCCCGTGGTGGTGGCCATGGCGAGAACCACTTCCGCGGGGTGGACGTCAAGACCGTGGCGGTACACCACCGCGAAGGAGTCTCCCTCGGGCAAACCGCGTCCCACCGACTCCCAACTCTCTCCGCCGTCGCGGGTCCGCGCCACCACCATCCGGCGATCCACCGGGACCCGGCATTCGTCCTTGACCAGCGGAACGCTCCACGCGGTCTGCGGATCGCCGGGATGCGCGGCGACCGCAAACCCGAAGGACGAGGGCGGGACGTCGAGGCTGGTCCACGTAACGCCCCCGTCGTCGGAACGGAAAAAGCCGTTGTGGTGCTGACACCAGATGCGGCGGGGGTCCGCGTCACACCATGAAAGGCGGTGAGGGTCCTGGATGGCGGGGTCCTCCCGGCTCTCGGGCGGCATGTAGTCGGCAAACATGCCTTCGGTGTGTACCCGCCACGACTCCCCGGAGTCCTCGCTGATCCAGACGCCGCCGCACGAAACCCCGGCGACTACCCGCCGACCCCCGGGCTCGACAAGGACGGAGTGGATTCCGGGGTGCGGATAGCCGCCGCCAAACCACCGTTCCCGGCTCGGCTGGTTCCAGAGCGCCTCGTTCAGGGCCCACGAACGGCCTCCGTCATTCGACCGGAACAGTCCCCCCGGGATGGTTCCGCACCAGAGCGAACCGGGGTCGGGACCGGCGGGTTCGAGGCACCACAGGAGATCCACGGACGGCGCCTTCTCCGATGAAGCCTCTTCCTTCCCGTACGCGGGGGCAGGGAGCTCGCTGAACGAGGCGCCACCGTCCTCGGAGACGCGCAGCTTGACGCCGAAGTGCCCGAGATTGAGCGCCGCGTAGAGCCTTCCGTCACGAGGGTCGGGCAACAGTTGGGATACGGGATCCCCGATGAAGGCGGTGCGTTCGCATCGCCAGTCGCCCCGGCCGAACCGGCGGAGGCCCAGGTACCCCTTGCGGGTGCCGAGGTGAAGCAGCATGTCTGTTACCCCCCTGACAGCGCCTGCATGACGTGAATCTCCGCGCCCTCGCCGACGGGGTCGGCGAGTGCTATCCGGTCCCGGACCGGACGGCCGTCCACGTAGATCACGACGTGGGTGCGGAGCCGTCCCTGATCGTCCAGTACGTAGGAACGGAGGCCGGGGTTGTCCCGAAATACCTGCGAAAGCGCTTCCGACACCGTTTGCCCGTCGACCCTGGCGCTCTCTACGACGAGGTGCCGCCGAAGGTTCGGTGTGAAGTGAACGGCCGGCAATCAAAGAACCCGCAGAAGGATGCGTCGTCGCGCGGATGACCCCCTACCGGGGAGGGTGACCGGATTACGGATGGCCGTTCGCGGCGCCGAGCGCCGCGCGGGAGGGATCTGGGGAGGGGTGGCCCCTCCCCGGAGAAAACGACGGACCGAGTCGTACAGCGCCCGTTCTCCCGGTGGGGGCTCGTTCCCTCACCCCGTGGAAGAAGTCCGCCGCCCACTGGAGGACCTCCGGTTCGGGTACAAGTCTCATTGGGAAGACCGGGCGGGGTGCTTCTTCCACGGGTTAGAAGGGAGCACCCCCGGCGCGGAGCCGCTCGGCGAGTCCGCGGGCCGCCTCCTGGACCTTGGCCTGGTTCTCCGGCCCGAATCGAAGCAGATGTTTGCTCGCATCGTCGAGACCTTCCAATGCGGCATCCCGGTACTCGTAACGCATGATCTGCTCGTTGAGCAGAACGGGTGGTTCGGGCATCGGAACCCCCGCAAGACGGTCGAGCGCCTCGAGCAGAGCCCCGGCGAAGTTCCGGTCGGGACGGCCGAGCTCGGCGTAGGCGGCTTCCAGGATCGGTAGCGCTTCGCGGATCACCCGGGCCATCCCGGGGCTGTCGGCGCCTTCGAGCGCTCCCGCCACCGCGTCGTAGCGGGCGAAAGCGGCGGGATCGACATGCAGTTCGTCGCCCTCGCCGTCAGCGCGGAACGGACCCGTCGGTGAGAGCCCGGCGAGCGCCCGCCGGGGAGAAATCCCGTCGGCGACGTTGTCGGTAGCCACGGCGATGCGCCGAGCCAGGTCCTCGCCCAGCAGCCAGGCCAGGGCGTCGGGATTGTTGGTAATCGCAGCGAACAGTGACCGCAGGAACGGATCGCTCGCGTCAAGGGCCGGAAGTACCGGCTCGGGTTCCTGTTCGACGACCGGTTCCGGCTCGGCCTCCACGACGGGTGGAGGCGGCAGGGGAGGCTTGCCCGGACCGTACACGAAGTACCAGCCGGCTCCGGCAGCGATCAGCACGGCTACCAGAAGCGCCAGAATCGTGTTGCGTTTGCCGCCCGCTGTGGAATCCGCTCCCGCCTCTGCCGGCCCCTCCTCGGCGGGCGCTCCGCCCCACTCGTCTTCCTCCTCGATTTCGTCCGTCCGCACTTCGTCGTCTGGCATCGTCTACTCCTGGAATCAGCGGGTTGTCCCGGTGGGACCGAGCCGCTGAAGCGCGGTGGATCATACCCGTTCAAGGGCGTCACGACTCCCGTTTGCCACGCTCCTCCGAGGCGTTCCACACGGCTGGACGGCTCTGGTTCGCACTCGGCTGAAACACCCGAAGGACCAGTCGCTGGCAGCTCCTCGCGGTCTATCATGGACCGCGAGCCTGGGCACTCCCTCTTCTTGTTCCGAACGATTTCCGGCCAATGATCCGGTTCCGCAACCTCGCCATCGTCACCGTGTTGGCCACCGTGATCTACGCGCTGGTCCCGGCCGCCCGCAAGGCTCGGTTCTTTGACAAGCTCCGGGAGTTCGGACGAGCCCTGGTGCTCTCGCTCATCCTCTACTGGCTGCTCATCCTCGGCCGCGCCTACTTCGCGGGATGAGCCGCTTTCGGCACGAGCCCCTTGACTTCACCATGACCAAGCCCGGAAAGATCCAGAAAACCAACGCGGAATGGCGCGGCCAACTGACACAAGAACAGTTCGCCGTCACCCGGCGCGGCGCCACCGAGCATCCGTTCACCGGCGCTCACTACCGAAACCGCGCGGACGGGGAATACCGCTGCGTCTGCTGCGGGGCACTGCTCTTCTCCTCAGGCGACAAGTACGACTCCGGGAGCGGCTGGCCGAGCTTCACGCGGCCCGCGGATCGCGAAACGATTGCCACCTCGGTGGACCGCAGTTTCGGAATGGTGCGCACGGAAGCGAACTGTGGGCGCTGCGACGCCCACCTCGGCCATGTGTTCCCGGACGGTCCGCCCCAGGAGACGGGAGAGCGCTGGTGCATCAACTCCGCCGCGCTCGATTTCTGTCCCACTGCGGGCGATCAAGGTGACGGCGATCTCTGATCCACTCCTCGCCGCCCTGCTGCTCGTCCCGGTGGGCTTCGTCGCGGGGGCGATCAACGTCGTCGCCGGCGGGGGATCGTTCCTCACCCTGCCCTTGCTCATTTTCATGGGTCTGCCACACAACGTGGCCAACGGAACGAATCGCCTCGCGATCCTGATCCAGACGGCGGCCGCCACCGCGGCCTTTCGCCGCGCCGACGCCATTCCGGTCCCGGTGATGATCCGGCTGGGGGCGGCGGCGGTGGTCGGCGCCGGGCTTGGGAGCACGCTGGCCGTTCATGTCGGCGAAGCGGCCTTCCTTCGCTTCCTCTCCATCGTGATGGTGCTCTTCACCCTCTTCCCTCTCCTCCGGGTGAAGGCTCCCGACCGGAAGGGATCTCCGCAGGTCGGAGCCGGCCTTCTCGCCGGGTTCCTCGTCGTGGGGTTCTACGGAGGCTTCGTCCAGGCGGGAGTCGGGTTCCTGTCGCTCGGGGCAACGAGTTGGGCGGGGTACGGACTGGTGGCGGGAAACGCGATCAAGGTGGCGTGCATCTTCCTGTTCTCCATCGTCTCGCTGTCGGTATTCGCCCTGAACGGGGTGGTGGACTGGGGGGTCGGCCTGGCGCTCGGCATCGGAACGTTCGGTGGAGCCCTGGTCGGCGCCCGGCTGACCCTGAAAGCGGGCGACCGCATCCTGCGCTTCGTGGTGGCCGCTGCGACTCTCACGTTCGCGGTAGCCCTGTGGCTCAGAACGTGAGTCCGGCCGGCCGCCGTCCCCCACCGGAACCGTGGGAGATTCCGGGGAACGCCGTTCCGCACCGCCGGCGGCGGCTCACCCCTCCCGGCCCCTTCCGCCTCGAGAGCGGCGAGGTCCTCGCTGCGCTGGAAATTGCCTGCGAGACCTGGGGCGAACCCGATCGGGACGGACAAAACACCGTACTGATTTGTCCGGCACTCTCCGCCGATGCGCACGCGGCCGGGCGCGGAGGAGGGCCGGAATCGGCGGTGGACGGGTTCGGCGCCGCGAGCGCCAGCGGGAAGGAAGGCCTGGGTTGGTGGGATCCCATGATCGGTCCCGGCAAGGCTTTCGACACCGACCGGTTCCACGTGGTCTGCATGAGCCTCCTGGGCGGGTGCGGCGGCACGACCGGTCCACTGAGCGTCAACCCGGACACGGGGCAGCCCTACGGACCGGATTTCCCGGTGATTACCGTGGGGGACATCGTCCGGGCTTCCCGGGCGGGTCTCCATGAACTCGGAGTCCGCCGGCTCCGGGGAATCTCGGGCGGCTCCCTCGGCGGCATGCAGGCGCTCGAGTGGGCGGCGCGCTTCCCGGACGAAGTGGACTCCGTCGTCGCGGTTGCCAGCACGGCGGGCCTTTCGGCGCAGGGCATCGGCTGGAACTGGGTGGCACGCACCGCCATTTCGGGAGATCCCGCCTGGCGCGGAGGCCGCTACCCCGAAGAGGGAACCAGGCCGATCCAGGGTCTGGCCATCGCCCGCATGGTGGGACACCTGACCTACCTGTCGGCGCCCGGAATGGCGAAGAAATTCGGACGCCGCCTCCAGGACAGGTCCGAACTCAGCGGCGACCTCCAGGCGGCGGACTTCCAGGTCGAGTCCTACCTCCTTCACCAGGCCGCCAAGTTCAACCGGCGCTTCGACGCCAACGCCTACCTGTTCCTGTCGCACGCGCTTACCCGATTCGATCTCGCGAAACGGCACGGCGACGGTGACCTGGAGGCCGCGGTGGAGCGTTTCCGCTGCCGGACCCTGCTCCTCTCCTTCTCGTCGGATTGGCTATACCCTTCCAGCGACTCCCGACGACTCGCTGCCGCGCTGGAGGCCCGCCGGAAGAGCGTGGTCCACTACGAGATCGAGACGACCTACGGACACGACTCCTTCCTGCTGGAAGCGGGCCGGATGACGCCCATCGTCAGGAGATTCCTCACGGCCGAGGAGGAACGACACACCCCATGAACGAGAAAGAAGTCGGAGCCGAAACCCGCGAGTTCGGGTTCGCCACCCGGGCCGTGCACGCCGGCGCCCGGCCCGAGCCCTATACCGGGGCCCGCGCCACGCCCATCTTTCAGACCACCAGTTACGTCTTCGAGGATCCGGAGGCGGCGGCCGCGTACTTCAATCTGCAGGAGTACGGAAACACGTATTCGCGGATCATGAACCCCACCGTGGCCGCGTTCGAGGAACGAATCGCGAACCTCGAGGGCGGCGTCGGCGCGGTGGCCTTCGCCTCCGGACTCGCCGCCCAGGCGGGCGCCTTCTTCACCGCCCTGCAGCCCGGCGACCACGTGGTGGCGTCCCGGGCCCTCTACGGCGGCACGCTGACCCAGATCAAGCACCTCGAACGCAAGTTGGGGTTCGAGGTCACGTTCGTGGATCCGGACCACCTCGACCACTGGAAGGAGGCGGTCCGTCCCGAGACCCGTCTCTTCTTCGGTGAAACCATCGGCAACCCCGGCGGCAACGTCCTCGACCTCGAGGCGGTGGCGGGTGTCGCGCACGACAACGGGGCGCCGCTCATGGTGGACAGCACCTTTGCGACCCCCTGGCTCTGCCGGCCTCTCGAATGGGGCGCCGACATCGTGGTCCACTCGACGACGAAGTTCATCGGCGGCCACGGGAACAGCATCGGCGGGGTGGTGGTCGAGTCGGGACGCTTTCCCTGGGACAACGGCAAGTTCCCGGGCATCGCGGATCCCTCTCCGGCCTATCACGGCCTCGCCTTTCAGGCCACGTTCGGCGAGTACGGATTCCTGATGAAGCTTCGCGCGGAGACGCTCCGCGATCTCGGCGCCTGCATGTCGCCGTTCAACGCCTTCCTCTTCGCACTCGGGGTCGAGACGCTGCCGCTCCGCATGGAGCGCCACACGGCGAACGCTCTCGAAGTCGCCGCTTTCCTGGCGGCCAGACCCGAAGTCGAGACCGTGGCCCATCCGGGGCTGCCCGGGAGCCGTTACGCGCCGCTGGTCGCCAAGTACCTGCCCCGGGGGGCGGGGGCGGTCTTTTCGTTCGACCTGAAGGGAGGGCGCCGTGCGGGAACCCGTTTCATCCGCGAACTCAACGTCTTCTCCCATCTCGCGAACGTCGGCGACGCCAAGAGCCTGGTGATCCATCCGGCCAGCACGACGCACCGCCAGCTCAACGACGAGGAACTGCGGGGCGCCGGGATTTCGCCGGGCACCATCCGGCTCTCGGTGGGCATCGAAGATCCGGGAGACCTGATCTGGGACCTGAAGCGAGGGCTCGAAGCAACCGCCGCTGAGCCGGCCGACGAGGAATCAAACGAGGAGGCCGTGGCATGTCCTCGGTAGTCGCCTGCGAACTTCCACCCCGCGCTCCGGGAAACGGATCGGGGATTGACCTCACCCCGTACCAGGACGCCGGGGCCATCAGGCGGCTTCTGACCTCGGCCCGCACGGTGGCCGTGGTGGGGCTTTCCCCGAAGGAGCTGCGAGCCAGCTACTTCGTCGGCTTCTATCTGCGACGGAACGGATACCGGGTGGTCCCCGTAAACCCGCGGGAGACGGAGATCCTGGGAGAAAAGTGCTATCCGAGCGTCGCGGCGATCGAGGAGCCGGTGGACGTGGTCAACGTGTTCCGGGCTCCGGCTGCGGTTCCCGGCATCGTCGAGGAATGCGCGGGACGCGCGAAGGCCATCTGGCTGCAATACGGAGTGATCCACGAGGAGGCGGCGGAACGGGCCCGCGCCCTCGGACTTGAAGTCGTCATGGACCGCTGCATGAAGGTGGAGCACGCCCGGCATCTCGGACGGCTCCACTGGCTCGGATTCACCACCCGGCGCATCACCGCGAAAAGGCCCGAGACTCCCTGACGGACTTTCACGAGCCCATGGCGAAAGAAGACGGAGCCGCCCCGGCCGACTCCACCATCTTCCGGCAGTTCTTTGCGAGACCGCGCGAGGTGGGGGCGATCCGCCGGAGTTCTCCAGCGCTCGGTATTGCCATGGCGAAGGAGGTGCGGTGGCCCGACGGCGGCGCGGTCATCGAAGCCGGGGCCGGTGACGGCGCGATCACCGAACACCTGCTCGCCGCGAAGCCTCCCGGCACTCCTTTCTTTGCCGTCGAACTCAACCGGACGTGCGCCCATGCGCTGGAGCGCCGCATCCCCGACCTCAAGGTGGTGGTGGACGATCTGGCCAACCTCTGCTCCATTTGCGCCCGCGAGGAGGTCGGAGAGGTGAGCACCGTCGTGGCGACCCTTCCCTGGTCCGTGATTCCGGAAGACAAACAAACCCGGATGCTGGAGGCGATCATCGAAACGCTGGCCCCGGACGGCCAGTTGCTCTTCTATATCTATATCCAGGCCCTGCCGTTCTGGCGCCGTTCGCCGTTCGCGAGGCTCCTCCAGGACAGCTTCGAGACCATCCGGCACGGATCCGTCGTCTGGAAGAACGTGCCGCCGGCGGTCGTATTCGATTGCCGGGGGCTACGGCAGTCCCTGAACCGTGTCTAGGGTTTCACCACAGGCTCCGAGCCGGAGGCGGCGCCGGTAATCCGCCCGGAGCCGAGGCAGCGAGTGTCCCGGTAAAAGACCGCGAACTGGCCGGGAGCGAGGCCCTGGTCCGGTTCGTCCAGAAGGACCTCTCCTCTCCCGTTCCCCTCCCAGGAGACGCGCGCCGAGGCCAGCTCGGGTCCGTGCCGCACCCGGACGTGGAGACGTTCCGAACCGGAAGGCGAACTTCCGCCGACCCAGTGGAGACCCTCGAAGAGGAAGCGGCCGCCCGGCCGTCCCGCACCGCGGCGCACGATCACCCGGTTGGCGGCCGGATCCTTGCCGGACACGAACCACGGCCCTCCCGAGAGTCCGAGTCCGCGCCGCTGGCCAATCGTGAACAGCCAGTGTCCGTGATGGACGCCGATCTCATTGCCGGTCGTCTCGTCCACGACCGGCCCGGATCGGTCGCCCAGGTGGGCCGTGACGAAGTCGCGGTAGCGAACACCCCCCAGAAAGCAGATGCCCTGGCTGTCCCGGCGGTCCTGGGGAGCCAATCGGAGTTGGGCCGCGAGCCTCCGCACCTCGGTCTTCCTCAGGTCCCCCACGGGAAACAGCGAGCGCTCGAGCTGGCGGGCGCTGATCCGCGAGAGGAAATACGTCTGGTCCTTGACCGGATCGGGGGCGCGGTGCAGTTCGACGCCGTCCGCCGTTTCGATCCGCCGGGCGTAGTGGCCGGTTGCAACACGGTCGAATCGTCTCCCCGGAATCTCGGCATCCACCCAATCGGCGAAGGCCCCGAACTTGATCCGCGAATTGCAGAAGAGATCGGGGCTCGGCGTCCCACCGCGTTCGAGTTCCTCGAGCAGATAGGCGACCACCCCCTCACGATAGGCGCGCTGCAGCGGAATCACGGTGAGGGGAACCCCGAACTGTCCGGCAACGGCGCGGGCGTAGCGGAGGTCCTCTTCCCACGGGCACTCTCCGAGATGTTCGAGCTCGTCCTCCAGCCAGACCTTCAGGTAGAACGCGTGCACGTCGTGCCCGTCCTGGACGAGCCGCGCGAGGCCGACAGAGCTGTCCACTCCTCCCGAGGTGAGAGCGGCGACGCGCATGGGGATCCTGTTCTGTCCGGGCCGGGGCGCCCCTCGGACCACCGTCGCTCGGAGCCGCCGCCGGCCGGCAACCGGAATGATGACGCTCCGGCCCGGAGAACCCGGCGGAAGTCACGCCTCCGGGCCTCGGCGGGAGCGGTAGGATTCCCGGGCGGTTCGCCGGCCCGCAACACCAACATGCCAGACTCATCCACCGACAACGGACGCGGCAGTCTCCTCGCCATCTGGGCCAAGGGAGCACGCGGGGAACCCATGATGTCCCGACCCGAGGGAGAACTGATCCCGGGCGAAGGGCTTCGCAACTCCGCGCCCGCCCGGGGGAAGCGCCAGGTCACCGTCCTGTCACGGGACGCCTGGAAGCGTGCGGCGGACGAAGCCGGTCAACCCGACGCGGATCCGGCCCTCCGGCGCGCGAATCTGCTCGTGACGGGCGTTGACTTCCGGCAGACCATCGGGCGCACGCTCGCGGTCGGCGAAGCCCGGATTCTGATCCACGGGGAAACAAAGCCCTGCGAACGGATGGATGGCGCCGCCCTGCGGATGCGCGACGCACTGGCGCCCGACTGGCGAGGTGGCGCGTTCGGCGAAGTCGTCAGCGGCGGAACAATTCGGATCGGTGACCCGGTCGCCTGGGCGGAAGCGGGCGGATCTCCCGGTCCTTGACGCGGCGGGACAAGGGCGCCGAAGGGTCGGTAGCGGCCCGGTTCCGGCTCGCGCCGATGGGCCCCATTCCTGTGGAAGCCGTCGGCGCCGCCGCGGCGGCCCGGCAAATTGCGCTGACGGTCCGCCGGGCGGGCGGCCGCGCTCTGGTCGTCGGGGGTTTCGTCCGTGACGGGATGCTGTCCGTCCCCACGGGTGAGCCCGATCTCGAGGTGTACGGACTGTCGGTCGAGGACCTGCGGCGGGCGCTCCGGCCGCACGGAAAAGTGCGGCGGATCGGCCGGGCCTTTCCGGTGCTCCGCGTCGGGAGCCTTCCGCTCGAGGTCGCCCTGCCCCGCCGCGAATCGAAGACGGGACCGGGGCACCTGGGGTTCGAGGTCGTGGTGGACCCGCACATGAGCTTCGAAGAGGCGGCGCGGCGGCGCGACCTGACGCTCAACGCGATCGGGCTCGACCCCCTCACCGGCGAGATCTTCGATCCCTACGGCGGAACCCGCGACCTCGAGGCCGGAGTGATGCGGGCCACGGACTCCGGGAAATTCCCCGAGGACCCGCTCCGCGGCCTGCGGGTGGCGGCGTTCGCCTCCCGCTTCGGGTTCACCGCCGACCAGGAACTCCATCGCCTCTGTTCCGCACTCGATCTCTCGGAACTGAGCCCCGAGCGGATTCGGGATGAACTCGGCAAACTGCTCGACGGCCGCGAACCGTCACGGGGCTTCCGTTTCCTCGCGGTGACCGGACTGCTGCGTTTTCTGCCGGAGGTGGACGCCCTGCGCGGCGTTCCGCAAGACCCCGAATGGCATCCGGAGGGAGACGTCTTCGAGCACACCCTGCTGGCGCTCGATCGGGCGGTGGACCTCGCCGCCGACGACCCCGGAGCCAGGCGCGTCCTGATGTTCGCCGTCCTGTGTCACGACTTCGGCAAGCCGGCGACCACCCGGGAGCGCCGCGGGCGCATCACGGCCTACGCCCACGACGCCGCCGGAGCGCCTCTTGCCCGCCAGTTTCTGGAGGGGCTGCGAGCCCCGAACGCGCTCGTGGACGAGGTCGAAGCACTGACCCGGCGTCACCTGGCGCCGGCCTTTTACCCCCGCCAAGGCGCGAAACCCGCCGCCTATCGCCGGCTGGCGCGCGAAATGGCGGCCGCCGGAACCACGCTCGAGACGCTGCTGCGGGTTGCCACCGCGGATCAGCTCGGGCGCACTACCGCGGGTGCGCTCGCCGGCCGGTTTCCCGAGGGACAGGTGTTCCGGGAGCAGGCGGAGGCCGCCGGGGTGCTCCGCGGGCCGCCGGAGGATGCCGTCAGCGGGCGGCATGTGCTGGCGCGCAACGTGGCGCCAGGGAAGCGGGTCGGACGGATACTCGACCGGAGCCGCGAGGTCCAGGACGAGACCGGGGAGACCGATCCCGACAAGATCCTGGACCGGATCATTTCCGAGGAAAAACCATGAACCTGAGAGTCCCCGACCGTCCCTTTGCGGCGCGGCCCACGACCTGGATCGAACCGGAGAAGCTGCGGGCGGCGCTCGATCTTCGGGTCACCCTGGTCACCGAGACCTTTCAGCGGACCGGCAGCTTCAAATTCCGGGCCGCCTTCCACCGGGCTCGAACGTCATCGGCCCGGCACCTGGTCGCCGCTTCCTCCGGCAACTTCGGTCAGGCGCTGGCGCTCGCCTGCCGCCTCCTCCGGAAACAGGCCACGATCGTGATGCCGTCCATCTCCGCCCGGGTGAAGATCGATGCGGTTCGGGGCCACGGGGCGGCGGTGGAACTGACGGACGTGGAGAAGGAATCGCGCGAGGAAGGCGTGGCGCGGGTCCTCGCGAGCTTCCCCGAGGCGGAGGTAGCCAGCGCCTACGCCGATCCAGCGGTCATCGCCGGCAACGCGACGCTGGGGGTGGAGATCGCGGCCCGGCTGAGCCGCTTCTCGCCGGCGCGGCGGCATAGGGCGGTGGTCGTGGTTCCGATCGGCGGCGGGGGAATCAGCTCCGGAATCCTTACCGGCCTCGAGGCCGCGGGGCTTGCCGAGGTCCCCGTCGTGGGCGCCGAGCCGCTGCTTGCGAACGACGCCGCCGAATCCCTCCGCCGCGGCGAACTCGTGAGCCATGCCGGGGAAGCGCTCTCGCTCGCCGACGGGGCCCGGCTTCCCCAACTTGGCGAAAACAACTGGACCATCCTCCGTGCGGGCCTGCGGGAGATCGTCGAGGTGCCGGAGCCGGAGATCGCCGGGGGGGTGCGCATGCTCTTCGGCGGGGCCAACCTGAAGGCGGAACCCACCGGAGCGCTGGGGATCGGGGCGTTGCTCACGAGTCCCGAACGCTTCGAGGATCGGGAGGTCTTCGTGGTGGTCACGGGAGGCAACGTGGACCCGGCGGTGTACTCCCGGATCCTCGCCGGCGCGAACTCGGTCGCGGAGGCCTATCCAACCTGATGCTCCGGTTGCTGCTGCTGCGCCACGCCAAGTCCGACTGGAACCATCCCGGCCTGCGGGACCACGACCGTCCGCTCGCGCCGCGCGGCCTCCGCAATGCGCCCCGCCTGGGGCGCTATCTGCGCGAACAGAATCTCGTCCCCGCGGTGGCGCTCGTTTCGACCGCGCGACGGGCCCGGATGACCGCCGAACTCGCTCTCGAGGCGGCGGGAGCGGCTCCGGAAGTCATGCGCCTGATTCCGGACCTCTACGGATCGAGTCCCGACGAGATCGTGGAGATCGTGGCCGCGGAGGGCGGGGACGCCTCGCCGCTGCTGGTGGTGGCCCATAACCCCGGCATGGAAGATCTCGCGGCCCGTTTCCTAGGCCGCCATGAGCATTTCCCCACCGCCGCTCTCCTTGTGGTGCAGGTACGCGCCTCCGACTGGGCCGGACTCTTATCGGCCGCGGCTACGGTAGAAGCCTTCGTCCGGCCGCGCGAGCTAGCGTCAGAGCGCTGAAGCGAATGTCCTATGACGGCGATCGTTGCGCCAGTGCACTACCTTCTGCTGGATTCATGCGAACTCACCCATCGGTGACGGTGCACCTGCTAGGGACCGCCGGTCCCCACACGGGCATCACGTCGCTACGCGCGAAACTCGCCGTACATTTGCCAAGTCGTGTAGTCAATCGGCAAACGCTGCGAAGGGCCATCTGATGGCGCGGAACGACGAGCACACCCTGAATACCTTGCTGGCGGCGAGCCTGCGCAAACGGAGCCCGGTCTGGCGCGCTTCCAACCTCCTCTCCTCGGAGAACCTCGGCGCCCTGGAGGGAAAGGGGCGGCCCGACATCCTCGCCGAGGCCCCCGGCGCCGCGCCGGTCGCCGTGGAAACGGAGTTCTCGCCAGCGCGGACCGTGGAGAAGGACGCCCGGCAACGTCTCAGCCAACGGTCGGCGGCGTCCGGCCGGAGAATAGAACACACGGTCGCGGTACGGGCGCCGGCAGACCTCCGGGACGTTCCGGAGGGCGAGCTCGCGGACCGCGTCGAAGATGCCGCGTGGGACTTCGCGGTCGTCTCAGACATTCCCGCTTACGCGGACACCACCGAGAATGGCGGCGGCTGGGCACGGTTTCCCCAGTCCGACTGGTTGCGGGGCGGGGTGGATGATCTGGCTCGCGTCGTCGAGACGCTGGGCGTTTCGGAACGCGCGATCGCAAAAAGCACGGATATCCTCGAAGCGGCGGTTCGCCGCGCCGCGGGACGTCTCGCGCTCGACCTCCGCGACAAGCCCAGAGTGTTGCGGCGGATCGCCAGTGACCTCGTCCAAGAACCGGGAGTCCAGGCCGAGCGGATGGCGATGGCCATCGTTGCGAACGCCTGCACCTTCCACGCCGCGATTGCCGGGTCCCACGAGATCCGTCAACTCGCAGAGCTTCGCGCGGCGAACGGCGCGCTGCCGCGCGACCGGGTCTTGGCCGAGTGGGACGCGATCCTGAAGATCAACTACTGGCCCATCTTCCGGATCGCGCGCGACATCCTGACGAAGCTCCCTTCCGGCCCGGCAGCCAGCGTGCTGGACATCCTCGCGGTCGCCGCCGACGAACTCGCGGCTGAGGGGGCAACCACTTCGCACGACCTCACGGGCCGCATGTTCCAGCGGCTGATCCAGGACCGGAAGTTCCTCGCGACCTACTACACCCGCCCGGAAGCCGCCGCCCTGCTCGCCGATCTGGCCGTTGACATGTTGGAACTGGACTGGTCACAACCCTTGGGGATGGCGGCCGTGCGGGTTGCCGATTTTGCCTGCGGCACGGGAACCCTGCTCTCCGCCGCCTACCACGCCCTCATCGCGCGCTACCGTCTCGCAGGCGGAGACGACCGCGCGGCGCATCCGACCATGATGCAGGAATGCCTGATCGGCGCCGACATCATGCCCGCCGCCACTCACCTGACGGCTTCCATGCTGTCGAGCGTCCATCCCGATGTGCCCTACACCCGGACACAGGTCTACACGCTCCCCTATGGAAATCACCCAAAGGTGACGCGCCCGTGCCTTGGCTCGCTCAATCTGCTCGGTGCGGGAGAAGTGCTGAGTCTCTTCGGGACCAGACTCGCTGCTGGTATCGAGGGGTTGGGCGGGAGGGGGGCCGAAGACTTGTCTGAGTTCGCGGTTGCCGACGGATCGCTCGACCTCGTGATCATGAATCCGCCGTTTACGCGCCCCACGAATCACGAGATCACGGGTGAGACTGTGCCATCGTTCGCCGGATTCGGCCAGACGCAAGACGAGCAACTTGCTATGAGTAGCGAACTCAAACGGTTGCGGAAACGCCTCCTTCGTCAGGCACGCGGCGAGGACGCGCCTCCGGCGAGTGACGGGAACGCCGGCCTCGCCTCCAACTTCCTCGACCTCGCGCACGCGAAACTGCGTCACGGCGGAACGCTCGCGCTGGTGATGCCCGCCGCACTCGTCCTCGGAGGCTCGTGGAGCGCAGGCCGCATGCTCCTCGCCCGACACTACGAAGAATTGCTCCTCGTTTCTCTCGCCGGCGCGGCGAGCAACGACAAATCGTTCTCCGCGGATACCGGAATGGCGGAAGTCTTGGTGCTCGGGCGGAAGCGGGACCAATACCGCCCCGAGCTCGACCCGGCCACAGCCGAGGCTTCCTGGATTTCGCTCAAGCGCCGGCCACAAAGCACCGTCGAGGCATACGAGACATCAAGAGCCGTTCGCCAACAGACGGGACCCCAACACAAAGCGGGGGGAACCTTCGAGATCCGCCTGGGCGGGCACGTCGCCGGAAGCGGAATCCGCGCCACGCTGGGGGACGGTGGCTGCGCCGGGATCAGCGATCTCTCGCTTGCACGGGCGGCTATGAGCCTCGAACGAGGGTGTATTCCCTTGCCCCGCGTCGGCGAAAACCTGCTGGTACCGATGACCCACTTGGGCCACCTGGGGACGCGCGGGCCGCTAGACCGGGACGTGGGCGCCCGCCGGGGTTCCCGCGTGGGAGCGCGAGGTCCTTTCGAGATCGTCCCGGTAGACGGCGTCCCCACCTTCCCCGTGCTCTGGGGACACCATGCCCCGCGCGAGCGGAAGCTGGTCGTGGAACCGGATTCCATGGGGCGACCGCTACCGGGACGCGAAACGGACGCGGCTTCCGTATATCGGACCGCAAGCCGCCTCCATTTCAATCGGGACTTCCAGATAAACGCCCAGAGCCTCGCCGCCTGCCTGACGCCCGTTCCGGCCATCGGCGGGAGAGCTTGGCCATCCCTCGGTATGCAGGACGCGAGTTGGGAGACGGCCCTTGCCGCCTGGGCGAACACCACTCTGGGCCTGCTTCTCTTCTGGTGGGTCGGCTCGGCGCAGCAACAGGGCCGCACCGTTCTGACCATCAGCCGCCTCCCAGAGCTCCCGGTGCTCGATCTTCGTGCGCTGGCCGCGGGACCGCTGCGTCGCCTGCGCGACGCATTCAGCGCACTGGCCGAAGAGGAGTTCCTTCCCGCCCACCGAGCAACCGAGGATCCGACCCGGAAAGAACTCGACCGTTTGGTCCTGGAGGACGCGCTAGGTTTCGAGCCCGCCGCGATGGGACAGGTGGCGCTGATTCGAGAAAAGTGGTGCGCGGAGCCCACTGTGCACGGAGGCAAACAGTCGTGAGGGTAGTAGCGTCCACTGCTCACCCCTGCGCAATTGGCCGCGCTAGGCGTGGGCGACCGGGACACGCGCTCTCAGGATCTGTCCAAGAACGGCGAGGTAGTCGCGATGGCCATGCATAGAATCCCCAGAACCGCCCCTTAGGGGCGGCTGCCGGACGATGACGGATAACGAGCCGACCCCGCCGTCGGACGAGGCGTACGAGAGCCCCGCAGTCCTCCATTTCGACCGGGAGAACCCCCGGGCGCCAGGCCAGACCTTCTCGGATGAAACTGCCGTTCTCAAATACCTAGCGGACTGGTTTGACGTCGGGGAACTCGTTCTGGCGATCGCGCACTCAGGTTGGTACGACTACGAGCCGCTGATCGTCCTAGTTCCCGGAAACACTGTCCTTGAAGGGAACCGGCGCTTGGCGGCGCTCCGCATCCTCGCGGATCCAGAGTTGGGCCGGTCGCTCAATGTCCCGATTCCCGAGAAGATCGTTGCCCGTGCCCGACCAGATCGGATTCAAATCCGCCGGGTCGATTCGCGGAGCGAGGCTCGGGCCTTCATCGGATTCAAACACGTCAACGGCGCGTTCAAGTGGGACGCCGTTGCCAAGGCAAAATTCGCTGCCGATTGGTACGCAGAGGAACCGGATATAGAGGCTATCGCCCGGCGCCTTGGTGACACCCACCACACCGTGTTGAGGCTGGTGAACGGATGGAATGTCCTACAGCAGAGCCAAAAGCTCGGGTTCGACATGACCCAGTGCACACGACAGCGCTTCGCACTGTCTCACCTCTACACAGCCGTGGCGCGACCCAACGTACGGGGCTTTCTTGGCCTTGGAGATACGCCAAAGGCGGAGGCACTTGGTCGTGACCCGGTGCCGGAATCCCACAGCGAGCAACTGCTTTCCTTCATGTCATGGCTCTACGGACAGAAGGACCAACCCACTGTAATCGGGAGCCAAAACCCAGATCTGAATCGGTTGGCGACAGTCCTCGGGAACCGCGCCGCAACGGCCATGCTTGAAGCGACGCGCAACCTGGACAAGGCGTACGGTGAGACCGAGAGTAAATCGGTCCTGTTCGCCGAGTCGCTGATGCTGGCGACCCAACACGCCGAAGAAGCGTCACGTCTGCTGGGCCACTACGAAGGGCAGGAAGACCTGCTACGCGCGGGTGGCAGCCTGCGCAAGACAGCAACCAGCCTCCATCTGTCCATGAAGCAGACCGCAGCACAGACGGGATCCGGCGATGCCGATTAGCCCGCCGCTTCCGAGAGATACCCGTAGTCGACTCGCCGATTGGATCGAGGTCGAATGCCTCGTCGCCCCACGCGGGGTGCCGGCTTCGCGATTGCGCCGCCTGTGGGCTGGGCTGGATGAATCGGGGCATGAGACCGAGAGTGATGCAGACGGCGGTGAGTCTCTAGAGACCGAGATCTTGGAGGAGGAACCGGCGGCGTGGGAAGTCGAGGTCGCCGAGGAGCTGGAATGGCGAAACCGAATTCTGGGTTCCTTCTACCCCTTTCAGCTCGAAACTTCCGCGACCAACTGGAGGCTGGCTCGCGCGTCAGAACATGAGGATCAGTCCGCCCAAGCCGGACGGTCGTGTTACCTGTTCTGCCTTCTGATCAGCGCCCTTCGAGATTCTCGAATCCACGATGATCCGACGCAGAACCTGACAAAGCAGGCGGAGCGGGACTTCGAGCAGGTGGCCACGCTGGCGGGTGGGGGGGTGTTCGGCGGCGAGGCGCTTGCTTTCGGTTGGCCACGGGACGACGGGTCTCCCTTCCGGAGGGCGCTCAAGAATGTAGGCGAAAGATTGGGGTGGGAGCTGTGCCGCGGCGAACCACTGTGGTCGACCGGACGAGAAAAGGACGAGGGCGTTGATGTCATCGCCTGGCGGGATTTTTCGGACCGCCGGCCTGGACGTTTGCTGCTGCTCGGCCAAGCGGCCACCGGCAAGGGATGGGAGAAGAAAGGAGATGAGGGATCGGACCTTTTCAACTGGTTCACGCCGGTTCCCGCGATGCATTACCTGCCGGCCCTATTCAGTCCGTTTCCGCAGCACCACGAGTGCACGGGGCGCAAGAACAACAGCTTTGAGGCAGTTGCGCGCGCGGAGGCGTGGAAGCGCGAGCGCAAATGTGGCGTCGTGGTCGACCGGCTTCGGATCGTCGAGATGGTGGCGGCTCGGTTGGCGCTCAACGGGAGCGTTGGGGCAACTCCGACCCTTCGGCGGCTTAGAGAGTGGGTGGGACGGGCGTGCGAAATAGCGGGAGGCTGACGGTGGCACCTCGGCACCCCTTTCACTCGATTTGCCCGTACTTCGCGATGTTCCCGGAGAGCTTCGTGGCTGCGCAGCTGGAGGAATACACCCAGCCGGATGACCTCGTGTACGACCCGTTCTGTGGCCGTGGGACCACGGTTTTCGAGAGCCTTCGGCGGGGTCGGGAGGCCGCCGGCGCCGACATCAACTCGGTGGCGGCGTGCGTGGCGGGCGCGAAGGCCTCGGCCCCGCATCTCGCCGCGATCCTCGAGCGCATCCACGAGCTGGAGGATTCCTACGGACCTACGGCTCGCCAAGCGCGACCACCAACGCCATTCTTCGCCAAATGTTACGAACCCCGAACCCTTGCGGAGATCCTGTTCCTGAGGCGACGCCTCGTATGGCGTCACGATCCGGTGGATCGCTTCGTGGCAGCTCTGGCGCTGGGAATCCTCCAAGGCGAATCCCAGAGGTCCCGCTTCACTCTGAGCAACCGCATGCCCCGGACGATCAGCACGAAACCGGCTTACTCGATGCGCTGGTGGGAGGAGCACAGCCTGACAGCCCCGCGTCGGCGCGTGTTCGACTGCCTTCGGGGTGCCGCGCTGTTCCGATTTCGAGTCGAGCCCGCGGAGCGCCTCGGCATCGTTCGACAAGGCGATGCTCGGATGGCGGCCAGCCTTTTTCCCGAGTTGGTCGGACGGGTCCGGTTGATGGTTACCTCCCCGCCATATCTCAACACCACCGATTTCGCCGAAGACCAATGGCTCCGCCTCTGGTTTCTCGGGGGCGCACCTCGGCCTCAACGCCGGACGAACCGAGACGACCGGATCCGAAAGAAAACCGACTACTGGAGTTTCCTTCGGGAAGTCTGGGACGGGGTGATGCCGCTGATGGCGAGCGAAGCAACCATCGTCGTGCGAATCGGCGGTGCGAAGTTCACCAAGAAGGAATTGTTTGTCGGGCTCACGGACGGTCTGCGCCATGTGGTTCAGGGTTCGGTGATGCCGCTTCACCGTGGCGTCAGCTCCACTGCGCCAGCACACACCGATGCCCTGCGCCGACCGGCATCAAAGAGCCGGGTCGAGCACGACTTCGTGTACCGGATACGGGGTCTCTAGCCGTGACGCTTTCACGCGATCCTCTCCGGTAAAAGAGCCCCATGAAGAATCCGCTCCGCTCCGACTGGTTCCGGCGCTACCTGCTGCCCGGTTTCTGTTTCCAGTCCATGGTCATTGCGGGCGGGTACGGCACCGGGCGGGAACTCGTGGACTTCTTCCTCACCAAGGGCGTCCTGGGGGGGCTCCTGGGGATGCTTCTCATCACGACGCCGCTCTGGTCCGTCGTCTGCGCGCTCACGTTCGAGATCGCCCGGCGCGCGCGTTCTTACGACTACCGGACCCTGGCCCGCGAACTCCTGGGCCGGGGGAATTGGCTCTACGAGGTCATCTACCTCGCGACCATGCTGGTCGTCGTTTCGGTCGTTGCGGCCGCCGGCGGCGAGATCGCCTCGCGCTCGCTCGGCCTTCCCTATGCCCTCGGGGTGCTCGCCATCATGCTCGCGGTGGGTTACCTAGTCCTCAAGGGAACCAGCACGGTCGAGAACTTCCTGTCCGTCTGGTCCATGGCCCTCTACGCGGTGTACATCGTGGTGCTCATCGCCGCTTTTCGGGCCTTCGGGCCGGAAATCCAGACCGCCCTCGGCGCCGGCGAGGCCACCAGCGACTGGGTTCTCGGCGGAGTCGAGTACATGGCCTACAACGTGGGCACGCTTCCCGCTGTGCTCTTCTGCGCGCACCACCTGAGGACGCGCCGCGACGCCATGGTGGCGGGCATGCTCGCGGGGCCCATCGCCATCATTCCCGCCGTCCTGTTCTTCATCGCGATCGCGGGCCTCGGTTCCGGGATGATCGAAGAGACGGTCCCCTCCCTCACCCTGCTGGAGGAGATCGGTTCGCCGCTGCTCCTGTTCGGGTTCCAGGTGGTCCTGTTCGGCACCCTGATCGAAACCGCGACCAGCCTGATCCACGCCGTCAACGAACGGGTGGCGCGCGCGATGGAGGAGGGAGGCCGTGAGCTGAAGACGTGGCTGCGGCCCGCGACCTCGACGGTGGTTCTGCTGGCGGCGATCGTGCTGGCCCAGGCGGGACTCGAGGACCTGATCGGGATCGGGTACCGGATCCTCACCTACGGGTTCTGGGTCATCTTCATCATCCCGCTGCTCTGGTACGGAATCCGGCGACTGCGCTGACCGGCCGCGCCCGCGCTCTTCCCCGGCCCGCAGCGGCGCCTGCCCGCCGGGGCAATCGGCAACGCGGGCCTGCGTTTCCTACAATCAGCGGTCCGGCCGTCCGCGCCGGAAAGGAGTCTCCCATGAAGCGCATCCTCCTCCTCGGCCTGTTGGTGGCCACGGTTCCCGCCCTGCTCGCCCTCTCGCCGCCCCCGGCGGCGCCGCCCGCCGCCCAGTCGGACATGACCTTCTTCCTCACCAGCCGGGGGCCGGGCGACGGGGCGAACCTCGGCGGACTCGACGGCGCCGACGCCCACTGCGCCATGCTGGCCGAAGAGGCCGGCGCCGCCAGCGGCCTCACCTGGCGCGCGTACCTGAGCACCACCGGTGACGGAGGCGTGAACGCGAAGGACCGCATCGGCGCCGGCCCCTGGCACAACGCGAACGGCGTCATGGTGGCGAGCGACGTCGCCGACCTGCACAGCGACAACAACAAGCTGAGCAAGGAAAACTCGATCTCCGAAAAGGGTGAGGCCATCAGCGGCCGCGGCGACGACGTGAACCGCCACGACATCATCAGCGGCACCGCTCTTGACGGCACGGCGTTCATGGGAGAGGGGGATACGACCTGCTCCAACTGGACCAGCAGCTCCTCGGACGGCAGCGCCCGGGTGGGCCACCACGACCGGACCGGCGGAGGGGAAAACCCCACCTCCTGGCACTCGGCGCACAACTCCCGCGGCTGCAGTCAGACCGACCTGCAGGGCACGGGCGGTGACGGGCTGTTCTACTGCTTCGCCACGCGCTAGCTTGCCGCGGCGCCGCGTTGCGGCGGCGCCGCGCATGACCGAACCGAGTTCGCCGCCGAGCGGCCCCGGGCAGTTGCTCGAGGCCTTCCAGGAGATCGGGCGGAGCCTCGAAATCGGCCGGACTGCCGAGACCATTCTGGCCGGACTTCGCCACGTGCTGCCCGCCTGCGACCGCGCGACCCTGTGCGCCATCGGCCTCGATGGGCAGACGGTGACTTGCCGGAGGACGCGCGGCCGGGACAGCGCGCCATCAGAGTCCCCGGCGTCCCAATCGGAAGCACTCTCCCCAACGGGAATCGCGCGGAGAGTGCTCGACAGCGGACGCCCCGAGGTGCTGGCAGTGACCGCCGAAACCGCAGCGTCCGACCCCGACCTCAATTCCGGGTCCGCTTCGGCGGTCGCGACCCCCCTGCTGGGAGCCGGAGGGCGCCGGCTCGGCGCGCTGGTGGCCGAGTCGGCGGTCCCTTCCGCGTTCTCCGAGCGGGACCGGGCGGCCCTGGCGTCCTTCGCCGCCGGCGCGGCGCCGGCAGTCGAACGCATCCTTTTCTACGAGAAAGCGGTCGAAGGCCGGGAACTCGTCTCCGAGTTGGAAGTGGCGGGGAGCGTCCTGCACGACCTGCTCCCGCACGAGTGCCCGGCGCTCGAGGGAATGGAGGTGGCCGCGGTTTATGAACCCTGTTCGCAGGTCGGGGGCGACTACTACGACCTGATCCCGCTCGGCGAAGACCGATGGGGCTTCGCGGTGGCCGACGTGGCGGGGAAGGGAATCCCCGCTGCCCTGCTGGTGGCGGCCCTCCGCGCATCGGTGTTCTCGCTCGCCAAATCGAGCCTCACGCTGCGCGTCATCGTCGGCCGCACCAACCAGTTGCTCTACGAGAGCGTGGGACAGACCCGCTACGCGACCTTCTTCTTCGGCCTGCTGGATGTGCCGCTGCGCCGCCTGATCCACATCAACGCGGGACACCCACCACCGATCCTGGTGCGGGCGAGCGGCGAGGTGGAGATGATTTACGCCAGCGGGCTCCCGCTGGGGCTGTTTCCGTCTCCCCGCTATTTCGAACAGGTCATTCAGCTCGGCGACGGCGATCTGCTCGCGTTCTATACCGATGGAATCACCGAGAGCGCGGACCATCGGGGGGACCTCTTCGGAAGAGAACGACTCGCCGACGTACTCCGGAAGGAACGGGACCTGGGGACCCCCGCCGCCGAAGTCTGCGACAGCGTCCTGAAGGCGGTGCGCCGGTTCCGGAGAGGCGCCCCCGACGACGACCAGACCGTCGTCGTAATCAGGGCCGGCCCGGGGATGGACTGAAGTCGGAGAACTGGCTCAGGAACTCGCTGACCTGTTCGTACATCGCGCCGAAGCTCGGCGCGACGAAGTAGTACGGCTGGAAGTCGGTGGGCTCGTACTGGGTGTCGGCCATCGTCCGGCAGTCGAACCGCCGGAGTTCCGCCTCCCGGAGACGATCCATCTCGCCCACCGAGGAGAGGAGGCCCGCACCGTAGGCCTTCGGGATGCCGTCCTCGATCGCCGCCCCGAATTCGAGGGTGAACCAGTAGAGACGGGCGATGCGTTCGACATCCTCGTCGCTCGCCACCCGGGCGGCGCGGCCGAAGTGGGAACTCAGGCCGCAGTAGAGCGGGTGAGCGAAGGAGGCCGCGTGACCGACGAGTTCGTGGATCACGTCGGGCTCGGGGGTGTAGAGCGGCCGGCTCGCGTGCCGGATGTACTGGGTCGCGAGGAAGATCCGGTCCGCCAGACAGGAGAGAAATGCCCGGGCGGTGACCAGGCCGGCAACCGGAAGCATCCGGAACCCCGTCAGGGGCCGAATGCGGGAATTGACGTCCTCGAGCTGGGGAATCCGCTGCCGGTCGAGCGCCACGGCATCGACGCATTCCAGGTACTCGGAGCAGGCGAACTCCCGGTGGCGCGGATCAAGGAGTTCCCGAACGCGACTCCAGACCGCGTGCTCCTCGCCGGTGTAGGAGACCGTCGGCGCCGGGTCCCCGGTCACGTAGTCGAAGGCGAGCTTGGCGATCGCGTTCCGGCGAGCGCGATACACCGGGTCCCGGAAGCCCGGATGGTCGGGATCGAGGGGTACGAGTTCCGGACTCCCGCCGGCTTCGGGCCGCGCCTCGTCGGCCAGCGTGTCGAGGAGAACGTTGTCGGACATGAGGACCGGCGATTCTAGAGTGCCCCGCCGGCCTGCCCCGAATCCCAGGTCGGACCGGCGGGAGTGTGAAAGTGAGCGACAACGCGCCGTGCGCTGGCCTTGCGGCCAGCGCGTGCCGGCCTGGAGGCCGGGCCTGAAGGGCGGCGTTCCCAGCGATACCTCATCAACGAAGAGGGACGTTACCCGCCGGCTTTCCTGTACGGATGGTGGAGGGTGCGGTTTCGACCGCCTCTCGGCGGTCGATGCCGGCTGGAAGCCGGCGCTCCGA
>LXNJ01000171.1_pt1 | contig 47274 bp, 35 predicted proteins | sample 809081 | NCBI WGS metagenome assembly LXNJ01 (sample SAMN04870510, study PRJNA318959) | sponge metagenome | biome: sponge; feature: marine sponge reef; material: water | host: Petrosia ficiformis | place: Greece: Milos, Mediterranean Sea | collected 2013-05-29 | depth 5-7 m | reverse complement strand
CGGGCGCCCCGCTCGCTACCGGCCCCCCCCTGCCCGCCCCGGCCCCCTGCCAAGCCTCGCCTGCTGCCGGCCCTCCTCGGAACGCCAGCCAGTCCGCCGCCCGCCCGCCCCACCCCCCACGTCTCCGCGGCAAATCCCGGGACACCCGCATGCTCGATTGGGCGGCCGGTGGCCCGCTCAGCCAAGGGACCCGGTGGAGCATGAACAAGGGCCCGGCGGCCCGGCTGCCAATTCCCACCACTCGAATGCGGTTTTCCCTACTACGCCAGTCCTCTGGAATCGGACGCGCCTCAACCGTTGCCGTGATCCCCCTCCCCCCTTGACCCTCACGTTACGTCATGCTCGATCACGGTCTCCTCTCGTCGCTGTCTCATCCACGATCTCGTCTTCCGCGGCGCTGTGAAACGTCACGGTCGCCCAGTCTTCCCCGCCATCCGCCTCCGGATAGTGCCAGACGCCCGCGGGAACGATGTCCCAGAACGGGCCAAGGTGCGTTTCGCCGGTAGCACCCGCCAAACCGCCGCCCCCGGCACGCGCCGGACGGTCGAGCCCGTCACCTGTCAGGTCCGCTCGCCGCTGGGCGGCGCCCTCGCCCGGACTCCTGATCGCCCGGGGACGAAGGCTGACCGCCGGGCCACCCGGAATCCCCTGATGAATCCGGCCCCGTCCACGGTAGGACACGAGACGCTGGACGCTGTTCGTGTGCCGCTCGGGCACCGCCATCCTCGCGCCGCTGCGCAGCAGGAAGAGGCGGCACAGCCGGACCTGCGGGTGCTTGAACAGCTCGACGGGAACCGTACAGGTTGCATGCGGCGGCTCGACCCGGGTCTCCAACACCGCAGCAAGCTGCGTGAAGCCCGCGTCCAACACGGCGCGCACCTCTGGGTCGACGAACACCCGCCGGTGCAGCCGCCACAGCAGGGGCAGGGAATCGTCGTCGGGCTTCAAGTCACCGGCGCAGGAGATCCCGTGGCATGCCGGCCGCGGTGAAGTTGGGTTCGACCCGGGGGCGGCACGGCTGGTACTCGAGCGACCCGCACTGCGGGGGTGGCCCGGTGGCCGAGATGCTCGCTACGACCGGCAGCTCGAGGCGGGACGGGTACTCCGCCGAGTGGTGCACGGTGTTGATTCCCGGCAGGCCGATAGGCATCGGGCCCCAGTCGGTCGAAGGCGTGACGCTCGGTGCCAGGATCGCGAGTTCAACGGCGTGTCCGGCGCGGAAGACGTGGCCGACCTCCGGGAACGAGATGACCAGTTCGTAGACCTCGCCCGGCACCAGCGGTTCGGAGCGGTCGTGCGGGTGGTGCGTCCAGTGTTCGGACGACTGGGCCTCGTCAATGGCGCGATGGGACGCGCGCAGGAAGGCGCGCTGCAGGTACAGGGTCTCGCCGTCGGGCCCGACGTCGTGGAGCACTACCATGAAGTCGGTGTCCTCCGCCTCCGCGCTGGCGTGCAGAACCAGGCGCACCGAACCCAGAATCGGCAGATCTTCCTCCAACGGCGCCGAGCGGTAGATCAGCGATCCGAGCGGCGCCGGCGGGATCCCGAACATGTCGTTGTTCCCCACCAGCTCGGTTCCCATGGGATAGACGTAGGTGAGCGGGCCCGTTTGTCCCTCGGCCAGCGCCTCCGGAGTCAGCACGCCGTCCGAGCCGAGATTGAACGCGCGGCGCTCGGTTCCGGGAACCGGCCAGTCGGAAAAGGTTTCCACCCAGTTGGGACGGAGTTCCCCGTCGACAACGCCCGTCTCGAAGAGCACCGTGACGTCGGGCTCCTCGTCGATCCCGTTCTCCACGCCCTTCAGCCAGCGGTCCATCCAGCGCAGCACCTGCTCCTGGGCGAGCGAATTGCCACCGACACCGTGGCCGCCGTTCTGCAGGATCAGCTTTCGGGGACCCTTCAGCTGCTCGTAGAGCCGCGGCCCGCCCATCGCGGTCTGCTGGTCCTGGTAGCCCTGGATGATCATCATCGGGACCTCGACCTGGTCCGCGTAGCTCTCGGGCGACCGCTCGTTCCAGTACTGGTTGTGGAACTCGTGCTCCATGGCTTCCGGGAAAGCGTTGTTCCGCGGCTGGGCAGCCTGAACGGCCTCGCAGTGGGTATCCCCCGCACCGGTTCGCAGCGCCACGCCGATGTCCTCGATCCAGGGCTGCGCCATTTCGCCCCACCACGCCGAAAACCCGACGTTGAAGATGCCGCCCGGCCGGAAGGCCTCCCGGTAAATCGACGCCGTCAGTCCGCCCGCCGCCAGCGCCTTCAGATGCGAAGGCCGCTGGGCCGCGACGAAGAACTGCGTGTGGCCCGGGTACGACACGCCGTACATGCCCACGTTGCCGTCGCTCCAGGGACGCGTGCCCAGCCACTCGACGAGCGCGGCCCCATCGGGCCCCTGTTGCGGGTGGAACAGGCTGAAGGTGTCGCCTTCCGAACAACCGCTCCCGCGCACATTCGCGCCCACGACCGCGTAGCCCGCCCGGACGGCCGTGTGGAACCAGCTTCCCACCGCGATGCCGGTGCCGCCACTCTCGTAGGCGTCGTAGTCGAGGATCACGGGGTATTGTCCCTCCCCGGCCGGGCGGTAGGCGATGTACGCGAGCCGCACGCCGTCGGGCATGGGAGCGTAGCCGATCTCCCTGTGGATCCCTTCCAGACCCTCGTCCTGGAGCACTTCGGCGGAGACGATTTCGGCCATGGCTTCGCCCACTGCCGTGGAACCCGGCCCGGCTTCTCCCTCGCTGGCGCCCGCCCCGGCGCCTGCATCGCCGGAGGAATCCGCACCCGGGTCGCAGGCCGCGATCGCGACCATGGCCATCACCCCGGAAACGATTGCCGCGAACACTCGGGGAATCGTTCGGATACGCATGTTCAACCTCCCCAGACCTGCTGGTAAACCCGGAGCCAGTTGGCTCCCATTGCCTTGCGGACTTCTTCGTCCGTCCATCCCCGCCGTCGCAGTCCGTCGATCAGGTTCGGCAGCTCGGCGATGCTCTCGAAGCCGCGAACGAATCGCCACGGTTCGCTGACCATGTCGGGAGTAATGATCTCGGCGTTGATCCCGCCGCCGTAGGGAATCGCCATCCCGTCCACGAAATCGGTGCCCAGGCCGACGTGGTCCACGCCCACGCGGTTCCTGATGTAGTCGTACTGGTCGACATGCTCTTCGATGCCCACGTGTGGCGTGACCCCGGTGTTGCCCCGTCCCCGCACGTGGAAGTCGTTGACCGCCGTGAGCCCGATCACGCCCCCCGTGCCCGCGATCGCATCGATGACCCGGTCGCTGATGCAGCGGTAGTTGTCGGCGATGGCGGCCACGTTCGTGTGGCTGCAGATCACCGGCACGCCGTCCGAGATCGCGATGGCGTCGAGCGTCGTCTGCTCGCCGGTGTGGCCACCCACGTCCAGGATGATCCCGAGCGAGTGCATCTCCTCTACCAGCCGCTGCCCGGCCCGCGTCAGCGGCCCCTCGGGCTCCAGACAGCCGGACCCGAACGCGTTCGCGACGTTGTAGCAAATTCCGACCTGGCGGAGGCCTACCTCGTAGAAGGCACGCAGCGCCGTAGCCGACGAGCCGATCGGTGAATTGAACGAGTCGCCAAGCACCGTGGCCGACTGCCAGCAGAAGACGTTTGAGATGAGCCCGCGCGCGTGAGCCGCCCGGATCTCGGCGACCGATTTGGCCAGGACGACTTCGTCCGCGTATTCGTCGAAGAAGCGGAGCAGCGCCGCGAAGCTCGCCATGTCGGAAGGACCTCCCGCCACCCCGCAATGCACGCCGCCCTCCTGCATGCCGCGCAGGTGGGACAGCCGCATGGCGCCCGCGAAGAGCCCATCCACCACGATGTCGTCCTGGGTGAGCGGACTAGCCGGCGCGGAGGGGCTCGGGCGGGTGGCACGGCCTGGTGAGGCCTGCGCGGCCGCGCCCGCCAAGCCCGACGCCGCTCCCACCATGGCCAATCCCTTCATGAAGTCACGTCGCTTCATGATCCCTCCTTGTGGTAGCCGCCATGCGCTCCGCCGCCCGCGTCCACACCGTGTCGAACATGGGCTCCGTCAGCGTCCCGGTGAAGGTATTCTGCTGACTGGGATGATAGGACGCCAGCACGGTCACGGCACCCAGGTCCACCTCGATCCCGTGTGAGAAGCGCGGGCGCGGACGGGGTATCTCCACGCCCCTCGCGGCCAGCGTCTTCAGGACGACGGCGTAGGCGAAGCCGCCCAGGGCCACAAAGGTGTGAAGCCGGTCCCACAGGATATCGACTTCGCGGTGCAGAAACGGTGCGCAGCGGTCCCGTTCCCGGGTCGTGGGCCGGTTGCCAGGCGGCGCGCACCGCACACCGGCCGTCACGTACGCCCCCGTGAGCGCGAGTCCGTCGGCCCGCTCCCGGCTCAGCGCCTGGTTAGCGAACCCGGCCTTGTGCATCGCGCGATACAGCCAGTCCCCCGCGCGGTCGCCGGTGAACATGCGCCCGGTCCGGTTGGCCCCGTGCGCCGCCGGGGCGAGCCCGACCACCATCACCGACGCCTTCGGGTCGCCGAACCCGGGAACCGGTTTCCCCCAGTAGTCGTCATCACGGTACGCCGCCCGCTTCTCCCGCGAGACCTTCTCCCGCCAAGCCACGAGGCGCGGACACCGGCGGCACCCCACCAGCTCGTCGCGCAACACCCGCAGCTGGCTCGCGCACCCCACCTGCCCCTACTCGCTCTCCTCGAGCCAGGCCTTGAGGGCGTCCATGTCGCCGGCCACCGCCTTGGCGACCGCGCCCTTCATCAGGGGTACGAACAGCCGCGAAATGAACCGGTACGGTCTCGCCTCCATGACCAGATCGAGCCTCGTCCCCCCGCCGTCGCCCTCGGGCGTCACCGTGAACACCGAGTCCCACACCGTGCCGCCGGCATCGGAGACCATGCGCACCCGTTCATTCCTCACGAATTCGGTGACTTCGAGTTCCGTCGTGGCCTCTCTTTTCCCCATCCGGCGCGTTTCGCGGAAGCGGGTCCCGACGCCCGTTTTCTGTTCGGTCAGGAACTCGACCCGCATGATCTCCGGGACCGCTTTCGTGTAGTTGGAGATGTCGGAAACGGTCTCGAAGACCGTGTCCACGGGCGCATTGATGGTCCGGCTTACGCGGGTTTGAGTCATCTGAGCAGCTCCTCCACGGGTCCACGGGCACCGCGGCGCCTGCCCGGCACGCTTGCGTCGGACGTGGCCGCAGGGGTAGATAACAGCGCCGTTGATGATACTTCCCACGCACACCGGGGGCCACCCATGGCCAGGGCCTATTTCACCTCTCGGACCTTCTCGTTTCTGAGCCAACTGGCGGCAAACAACAACCGCGAGTGGTTTCAGGCCAACAAGCCGCGCTACGAGGCGGAGGTGCGGGACCCGGCGCTCCGCTTCGTCAACGACTTCGCGCCCCGCCTGCACGAGATCAGCTCGCGTTTTCGGGCCGACCCGCGCGCGCACGGCGGTTCACTCTTCCGGATCTACCGCGACACGCGCTTCTCGAAGGACAAGACGCCCTACAAGACGCACACGGGCATCCACTTCCGACACGAGGCCAGCAAGGACGCACACGCGCCGGGCTTCTACCTTCACATCGCGCCGGAGTCCTGCTTCATGGGCTGCGGCATCTGGCGGCCGGCCGGCGCGGCGCTGCGCAGGATCCGCGAATCCATCGACGAGGACCCGGATGGGTGGATTCGGGCCTCGACGGACGCGGCGTTCACCCGCAGCTTCGAGCTCTCCGGCGATTCTCTGGTGCGGGCCCCGAAGGGCTATTCAATCGATCACCCGATGATCGTGGACCTTCGGCGCAAGGACTTCATCGGGGTCTCGCAGCTCGGCGCCGACGCGCTGACCGCGGACGACTTCCTCGATGCGTTCACGGCGCTGTGCCGAGACGGCGCGCCGCTCCAGCGGTGGCTGTGCAAGGCGATCGGGGTTCCGTACTAGCCCGCGTCCGGATCCACCAGGGCAGCCGAAACGATGTGGTCGAGCTCCGGGAAGCTCTCTTCCAGGTACTCGTTGCCCCGCGCCGCGATGTTCTGCGCCAGGGGCCCGTTGCCGCCGCGCGAGGCGCTCTCCCCGTACCCCGCGTAGATCTGGTCCACAACATCCATGCCCTCGACGACGGTGCCGATGGGGGCGAAACCCATCTCGTCCAGACGCGAGTTGTCGATGAAGTTGATGAAGAGCTGCGTGGTGCGCGTGCCCTCGCCGCGCATCGCGAAGGTCAGCGTGCCCCGGGTGTTCGAAGTCATGACCGGGTCATCTGGAATCGTCGCCATCGTCCAGCTTGCCTGCACCTGCGGGTCCCCGTGCATGCCGAACTGCGCCATGAAGTTCTCCATCACGCGAAAGAAGCGGACGTCCTCGAAGAACCCGTTCTTGACCAGGGTGTAGAAGCGGTCTGCGCCGTTCGGAGCCCAGGCCCGCGTGACTTCGATCACGAATTCGCCCTTGGTGGTCTCGAATCGTGCCTGGAACGTCTCGGGCGCGGTCTCGGCCAGGTCAGCCGGGGTCAGCAGGGGATTGGCCGCCGCCGCGGTTTCGGTTTCCGAGCCGTCGCCGGCACAGCCGGCAAGCGGGAGCATGGCCGCCGGGAGAAGGGCGGAGAAACGAAAGGCGCGCTTGGATATCGGGTTCGATCTCATAGTCAGGTCCGTCCGGTCCAGGGGTGAAAAAAGGATGCCGCAGATTATAGGGTGGCCGCCCCGACCCGTCCATCCGGGCACCTTCCGGCCCAGGTGCGGGTAGCATAGCTTTGACCTGCCTGCCAACAGTACTTCCAGGAAGCCCCACGATGGACCCCAAGTCTCTTCCGGCCGCGGCGGCTCTTGTTGCCCTGCTGTTCACCGGCTGCGGCGAACCCGCGCCCACGCAACCCACGGGCACCCCGAACCTGGGCCCGACGGCGGTCTTCACTGCCGATGTCTCGGAAGGCTCGGCGCCGCTCGAGGTTCGCTTCGACGGCAGCGGTTCCAGCGATCCCGACGGCACGATAGTCAGTTACTCCTGGGTATTCGGCGACGGCGCCACGGGCGAAGGCCGCACCACCACCCACACGTACCCGGACGCCGGGTCCTACACGCCGCAGCTCACCGTCGTCGACGATCGGGGCGCGGCCCACACGCAGTCCGGCACCCCGATCACCGTCAACAGCCCGCCGGGCACGGGCGAGAACGTGATCTCCGGCGTGGTGTGGCACGACGCCGACGCCGACGGACTCCGCGACGAGGAGGAAGAGACCATCCCCTCCTTTGTCGTCTTCCTGGACGAGAACGGCGACGGCCTGCGCGACTCCACCGAAGTGACGGCCCTCACCAACGACGACGGCGAGTACCGGTTCGAGGGGCTCGATCACCGGCTGGCCTACACGGTCACCCAGGAACTCACGATGGGATGGACGAACACGGCCCCGGGACTGGCGGGCGCACCCCTGGACTCCGGCGTCGCCGCGATCATAGGCGGAAGAGAGGCGGAACCCGGAGAATTCCCGTTTCAGGTGGCGCTCGTGACGCCCGGCGGCTTTCAGTTCTGCGGCGGCACGTTCATCTCCCGGCAATGGGTGCTGACCGCTGCGCACTGTGTCGACGGCGGCATCGCCCCGGCCACCGTGAAGGTGCTCGCGGGCGCCCACGACAAGACCACCGACGGCGAAGTCCTCGACGTGACGCGCATTCTCGTTCACCCCGCCTATACGCCCTCGGCCATTTCCAGCGACATCGCCCTGCTGGAACTCGCCGACGGGTACATGTACTCGCGCATCGAACTGCTCACGCCAGATCGGATCGAGATGTCGGCTCCCGGCACGATCGGTACCGTGATCGGCTGGGGACTGACCTCGGACGGCGGGCTTTCGTCGGCCGTGCTCAAGAAGCTGGAGGCCGAGATCATTTCCAACGACGAATGCATGACGCATCTCGACTCCAACATCCTGGACGTGACGATCTGCGCCGGAAAACAGGGCTCGAGCGAATCCACCTGCAACGGAGACTCGGGAGGGCCGCTGATGGTGCCGTTCCGCAAGCGATGGATCCAGGTGGGGGTCGTCAGCTTCGGCACGAACGTCTGCTACCAGCCCACCGCGTTCGCGCGCGTGTCGGCGCTGGTCGATTACGTGCTGGGAATCGTGCCTGCGGAGGTGTCCGGGTCGGTCACGGTCGACTGGGGCGGCGGGGCGAAGGAGGCGGTGGTCGACTTCGGAAACTTCCGGTAGCTGGCACTACGCCTTCCGTGCGCGGCGGATGAACTCCCCGGCCACCGAACATTCGATGATCGCCTCGGCCACCTTCTCGATGCGTTTCGATTCCGAGAGGCTTTCGAGAACCGACTGAAGTTCGGCCGCAGTCTCCGAGCCGAACTTGAGCCTCGCCTGGCCTAGAACCAGAGCCCGTTGCCGTCGGATACCCTTTTGCAGGCCCCGCTGCAAGCCCCTCTGCAGGCCCCGCTGCAAGCCCTTTTCCAAGCCCTTCTGCTCACCCTCTCGCCAACCCTCCTCGATGGCCGCACGCCGCCATTCTTCCTTCATCTGCCGCACACTCTCCGCCATCAACGTCTCTTCGGTCCTGATCATTCCTTCCTCCCCGAAAAACTCCGCGCTCTCCAGTACCTGCTCGGGCATCCCCACGAGCCACCCCAACGCCGCGTAGAGATTCCTGAAGGTCTGCCGGATGTACTCGTCTCCCGATCTACGAATCGCTTCGCCCAGTGCCACCGCGTCCGGCAACCGCCCCGACCACCGCGCCCGCTCGACCCGGACCAGCCAGGTCAACCACCTGTCCGGCGGGAGGTCAGCCGGATCGATACCCCGCAACTCGATTAGATGATAGTGTTCTTCGGTGTGGAGGCCAAATGCCTGTCGCGCCTCGGGTGTGGTGCCGGCAGTCACGGACGCGGGCAGGCCGGGCGCGATGAGGCTGGCGAGGTCACAGGGCGCCTTCCAACGAGCGGAGCCGTTGTAGAGCACCAACTCCAGACCCGGAGGCAGTTCCCCATTGGGGCCGACGTGTCCCCCCCTGACCATCTCCTGGAAGGCGCGCAGCCGATACTCCGCAGTACGCATCGCCATGAGTCGGTGAGGCGAGGACTGCGCTTCCGCCTGGAAAAGGAGGTAGGGCCAGGGTTCCTGGCCGAAACGGATCTTCCACAGGATGTCGGCGCGCCGCTGCACCAGGTCGTCGCCGACGAACTCTGGCGAAAGCTTCTCGAGTGTCGAAAAGTCGAGCGCGCGGGCCCACGTCGGAAAACGGTCGCGGAGGATCTCCTCGACCACCAGGCGGCTCGAGAGGAAGAGCTTGTATCCCGCGTCGTGGCGCCAGGTCACTCGCTGCCGTGGTCCGGGGGTCATCCGCGTGCGTGGTTTCGGGGTGCCGGAAAACGCCGGGGGACCGGAACGTACCGGTACTTCGACGTCGAGCGACCAAGTTGGGGCCGGTGCCGGGGCACCTACATGGTGGAATGGGACGGGCCACGAATGGCCGCCGCCGACGCGGACGTCCGACCCGTCCACTTGCACCATCCCGACCGGTGGGAACATCATGAAGCAAGCAGGGTTCCAGAGTCGGGGATCCCGAGTTCGGGGATCCAGAGCAAGAAACAGAGGACGGATGCAATGAAGGACAGAATCATGCAATCGCGGGAATCCAGGGCGCTCCGGTGCCCAACTCGCTTCTGGCCCGCTCTCGCGGGTTCGGTCATGCTGCTCGGGGCTTGCGACGCCCTGACGCTCGATCGCGAGCCCGACGTCGCACATCTTGAGATCAGCAGCTCGGATGTGAGCGAGGTCTTTCTCGTCACGTCGCAGTGGTTCGTCGAAGTGGAGGATCCCGACTGCCCCGACGCCGGCTGCAACACGTTGATTCATCTCGTGGTCGCGGACACGACCAAGGTTTCCTTGCCCTTCTCCCAGTCCTATCCGTTCAACTCGCGCCTTCAATTCTTCGCGGAGACGTACCCGATCGAACTGGAGCCGGCGACCCTTTCCATGACGGTGTACCTGGACGACGAGGAATGGTACAACGACTCGCGCCGGCTTGAACCCGAGGACTCCGACGGGGACCGGGAGACGCTCAGGTTCGTGTACAAGTACAACATCGCCACCCTGGGCGGGGGTTGACGACCAAGGCGCGGAAGCTCCTGCCGCAGGTTGCCGGAAAAGGCGCGTCCGGCCTCGCGGTCCTGTTGCTGGGCTGTGGCGCGCCGGGGCAGTCACCGTACACCGAGACCGAACCAGGTCTCCCGCTTCCGGGCCTGAGCGAATCCGAACAGTTGGCTTTCGCCACCGGTCAGGCCTTCTTCAACCGGCCATTCACCCCCGAAGAGGGCCTGGGACCCCTCTTCAACCAGGACCGGTGCGGCTCCTGCCATGACCTGCCCACCAGCGGCGGCCATGGCGCGGAACCGGTCACCAAGGTGAGCCGATTCGACCCCGTCGACGGCTGCAGCACCCTCCCGGAGCACGGGGGCGACCTGCTCCAGACCGTCGTCATCGAGTCGGCCCGGGCCATGGGCTTCGGAGCGGAGCGGATACCCCCGGGTGCCACGGCCATCACCGAGATCCGGGCGCCGGCCGTGTATGGCCTGGGGCTCGTCGAGCATATCCCGGAAGCCGACATCATGCGGAACGCCGATCCCGACGATGCCGACGGCGACGGCATCTCCGGCCGTCCGAACCTGGACGCAACCGGGCGCGCAGGCCGCTTTGGCCGCCGCGCGCAGCACACCACCCTTGATGGCTTCATCGAGGAGGCAATCCGCCTCGAGATGGGGATTACGACCCCGGCCAACCCGGTGGAGGAGGCCCACAACGGAGTCCCTCTGCCGGAGGGCATCGACGTGGCACCCGATCCCGAGGTCGGTGCAGAGGAGTTGGGACTACTGGTCGACTACCTTCGTTTTCTGGCCCCGCCACAAGCGATCAGGCCCGAAGACCCGGGAGCCCGGGCCGATATCGAAGAGGGTGAGAAGATCTTCGAGTTCATGGGTTGCGACGCGTGCCACACGCCCGCTTTCACGACCTCGGCCAGCGAAACGCCCGCACTCGACCGCAAGCGATTCCGCCTCTACTCCGATCTGCTGCTCCACGACATGGGACCCGAACTGGCCGACATCTGCTCCCCAGGCACACTCCCATCGGAGTGGAAGACCGCGCGTCTCGTCGGGCTGGGTCACCGCTCGGAGTTCCTGCACAACGGCCGGGCGCAGCGCCTCTCGGATGCGATTCTGCTTCATGGCGGGGAAGCGGCCGCCGCGCGGGATGTCTTTCGGCGGCTGACCGATGAGGCCCGCAGTCAGGTCCTGGCTTTCCTGCGGTCGCTGTAGCCGAAGAATGGGCGCGACCCCCGCTCACGGGAGCCGCGCCCATTCGAACCCGGGAATCCCCCGGGTTCAGTCCATCCGGACCCTGATCAGGCCGTTGGCAGACACCTCTTGGTCAGATCGTCATCGATGCCCGGATTGTAAAGGGCTTCGGTGGAAGTCATCGGCCACTGGGTGGGCCGCCCGACGCCAAGGCGATCGGGGTCGTTGAGCGCTTCGAAGACCTGGCGAACGATACCCGCCCGGCGAAGGTCAATCAGACGCTGTCCTTCCATGAAGTGCTCGGCGAAACGCTCCCAAAGAACGATCTCCGCCATTGTGTTCGGATCGGTAGGCACTTCATGTCCGGGGAGACCCACCGCCGCCCGCAACTCGTTCAGGATGCCCGTGGCACCGGCGAAGTCGCCGGACCGCGCCATCGCCTCGGCCACAATCAGCCGCATGCCATCGGAGTGCAGCATGGGAATATCGTCCGTGTCCTGGACGTACTTCCACTGGCTGTAGTGCGGGGTCTCGTTGTCGGTCGCGATTTCACCGTCGAAGTAGACGGGAATCCGCTTGTCGGGCATCCCGCTCAAGGGATCCATCATGAATCCCGGATCATCGCTCTTCTCGATCATCGGCCACCACTTGTACATGAGACCGGCGGCCTCGTTGTTGTTCTTGGTGGTGAGCTGAACGATCGAGTTGGTGCTCTGTACGTTGAAGACGGCGTGGTACACGAAGCCCGCCGGAATCGCTTGGGCGTCCGCGACCGCTCCGGACCAGTCACCCTGCAACATGCGGGTCTGAGCCCTGGCAGCCTGCGCAGCCATCGCGTATTCCGGTCGACCCGCCGACTGTGCCGTGGTCATGGCCGCGCCGAGCTTCTGTTCGGCCTGCGCCAGCATCTGCATGTCGGTCATCAGGGGACCGGACGGCTCGCCCACCGACTCGCAAGCGGTCATGCCGAGGAGCATGTCCGCGAGGCCGCCGCCCAGTCTGACCTGCGCGGTCAGCGGGCTGCTTGCCGCCTCGGCGTCACCCATGACCCGCTTGAAGCGTTCCTCGGCGTCCACCGCGAACCACTGTGCCCGCAGCCAGGAGTTCTGCTCTCCGCCCGTGGCGTTGTTGTTGTAGTTGGTGCGGCCATGGTCCGGATCGTCGTAGCCGCTCCAGGTCCCCGTGTGCTGATACACATCGGCCAGAAGCGCCTGGTCGTTGACCCAGCTGTCGACGATCTCGTGGATTGCCCCCTCCACGCCGTTCGCAACGGCGGGAAGCGCCTCGTCCAGGTCTGCAGCAGTGTAACGCCCAGGGTCCTGAACCGTCAGGAGTTCGTCACACGCTCCGAGAGCCAGAACCGCGGCGACAACCGCGATCCCACCCTTCATTCTTGACAGATTCATTGTCGGCCTCCCCCTAGAAACGGGTCCTGAAGGAGACAAGGAACCTTCTTGGTTGCGGTACCCCAAGGAAGGGCGAGGTGCTGAAGTCGTCTCCACCGCGATACTGCTGGTTCGGATCGGGGCAGTGGCAGTCATCCCACCAGTGGAGGTTGTAGCCCGCCAGGGTGATGGATGAACGGCCCAGGCCGATGGCACTCATCATCCCCTCGGGCAGGACATAGTTTATCGACACGTCCTGCAACCGGATGTGGTCCCGCTTGTCGACCGGGTACACCAGCCGGAAGCGATCCAGAAGGGAATCGCTGGCAGGCGTTGCGGAGCCGTCGGGACCCAGGAGTTCGAGATACTCGTCGTACGCCAATTGGCGGACACCGTACCCACGGTCCGAGTTGCTCATGATCGCGCCCCACTCGCCCCGGAACTGGACACCGATGCGCAGGGACTGGCCGATCGCGAAATCGTTGCTGAACGACGCCAGCGTGCTCGGCTGCTCGTTGCCGACATACGTGTTGTAGGCCGACCGCGAATGCCTGCGCGTGGCCGGGTCCCACCCGGTGATGACTCGGGTTGTCCGCTCGAAAATGGGGAGACCGACCCAATAACCGCCCAGCCTCATGTACTGATCCCAGCGAAGCAGGCCGCCGTCCGCCCCGTATACCGGCAGAGAATCCGGGAACGCCGCGTCGCCAAGGTCGAGGATCTCGTTGTGGATCCATTCGAAGTTGACGCCGGTGGACCAGCGGAAGCTGCTGCGGTCCAGGACGGTGGTGTTCATCGCCACCTCGATGCCCTTGTTCAGGATCGATCCGGCGTTCTGACGCTTGCTGGAGGAGAAGCCCTGACTTGGCGGCAGCGGGATGCCCAGGAGGGCATTCTGCGTGGTCGCGTGCCAGTACGTCGCGTCAACGCCGATCCGGTCGTTCCACAGCCCCAGCTCGAGACCGCCCTCGTACTCGAGCTTCACCTCGGGTTCGATCACGTCGTTTCCGGGGTTGTTGGGCCGGACACCGGCCAGATCGTCCAACACCGTGTTGGGCACATAGGTCTGGAACTGGTCAAACGCCCCGGGCGCCTTCCCGGCCATGCCGACCGCACCGCGCACCTTTGCGCTGCTGATCAGGCCGGGGAGCATGTTGTCACTCAGGTTGTACGCCACGTCGGCCTTCGGATAGACCTGGAAGCCGTAGTTCTCGCCGAACGCGCTGTTCCCGTCCATGCGCACGGCCGCGGTGATGAAGAGGTTGTTGAAGTCGAAGCGATTCTGCACGAACGCGCCGAGGTTGACATCCTCCTGGAACGACTCGGCACCCAGGGTCAGGGCCGCACCGCTCACCGTCGTCACGCCCTCGCCGGCAAAGCCTCTTCCGGTCGACATCGAGTAGGACGTGATGTCCCAGTATCCCTGGCTGCCGAAGGCGAGGTTGCCGGCCAGGCCACCGGCCCAAGCCGGCAGGGAGTAGTTCAGGTTGCCCACGTACTCGGCGGTGAACTGCCGGGCGTTGCGGTATCCGATGTTCCGCTCGCCCTGTCTGCCGATGTAGGTGTAGTTGCGGCCGAAGGGCATATAGCGCGTCTTCTGGTCGTTCACCGCATCCAGACCGATGGTGGCACGGTGGGTGAAGTCCGGGCTCGGGTTGTAGTTCAGCGTGACCCCGCCCGTCCACCGGTCAGCGTCCGAGTAGGTGTTGATGGCCTGGGCGTCCTCCACGTTCACGTCGAGACCGCCGCCGTAGGGCTCTTCGGCCGTCGCGTTCAGGGGATTCGTGAGAAGAGCGTTCGTGTAGATCCCGAGCCAGTTGTTGCCAGACTGGAGCGAGTAGATCCGGTTCCTGACGTACCCGGAGTTCACCGCGATCGTGAGGTTCTCGCCGGCCGTCCAGTTCAGGTTGACCCGCAGGTTCGCCCTCTTCTGGTCGTTGGGCTTGATGGAGCCCTCTTCGAACGAGAAGCCGCCGGAAACGAAGTAGGTGACCGCTTCGCCACCGCCGTCGACCGTCAGGTCGTAGGAGTTGATCAGCCCGTTCTCGATGAGGGTCTCGTTGGGATCCCAGGCATACGTTCCGTCGGGCCCCTGGAAATTGGACCGCAACGAGGTGGGGAAGTTCTCGCGGTGCCGGTTGAACCCGGCGTTGACCGTGAGGGCGAAGTTGGCGGGACTGTTGCTCCGGCCCCGCTTGGTGAAGATCTGGATCACGCCGCCCGACGCTTCCGAGCCGTACAGGGTAGAAGCAGCCGGTCCCTTGAGAACCTCGACGCGATCAATCTCATCGGGGTTCAGGTCGGAAAGACGGTCCTCGCCCGCCCCGCCGCTGAATGCGCAGCAGGTCGTGCCGAACCAGGCGCCGCCTGCTCCGCTGCCCCACTCCTGCTGCCGGGAGTCGACGCGAACACCGTCGATGTAGATGACGGGCCGCTGGCTCAGGCTGAACGAGTCGGTGCCGCGGATTCTGAGCTCGCGGCCGGCACCCACGCCGCCGACCGTGCCGATGGAACGTACACCGGGGATGCGGCCTTCCAGGGTGTGGCTGAAGTCGCTCAGCGGCGTCACCTCGGCAATGTCCGTCACGTTCAGCGAAGCCGCGGACGTTCCCAGCTTGCGCCGCTCTACGGCGCCGGCGGTTCCGGTGACGATGAGCTCGTCCATGGCCACGGCCGAGACTTCCAGCGCGAAGTCCGCGGTGGCGGCCCCGCCGGGCGGTACGACCACCTCCTGCGTGGCCGTGCCGTAGCCGACGTACACCACCTGCACGGTGTGCGTGCCGGCGGGTACGTTGTTGACCAGGAAACGGCCGCTGATGTTGCTCAACACGCCGAGCGACGAATCCATGATCGTGACCTGGGCGCCGTTGATCGGCTGCCCCGTGGTCGCCGCGGTGACCTGACCGGTGACGGAACCATTCTGCGCGGCCACCTGGGCCGGCAGAAGGAACCCCATCGCGGCCACCACGGCCAGGAGGGAGAGTGGTCTCGCTCCCTGGGTTGGGTGGTAACGGAAGTTCATGTCGCCTCTCCTTTTTGGAGGTGGGGGACTTTGTCGACGTGGCCGACGGCACCGTGCCGCGACCCGTCAAGTTGCCCTGGAGGCTCCCGCAGGAGCATCCAGACGCACCTGTCATACTAGGGTGTACGGGTGTCCAGCCGCAAGCTTGATGTCCCGCCCGCGCTACGCCCGCAGTGTGCGCGCGTCGTCAGAACGCCTCGCCCAGGCCCTGCTCGACGCGCTCGGCGAGGGTCGTCACCGCCTGGGCCACGACCCGGGTTCGTTCACTGCGTATGTAATAGGGGTCGCGCTCGGCAGCCAGGTCGCGCAGCAGTTCCACGAAGCCCAGAGGGGATCCCTCCGCGTCCATGTAGTCCACCCTCAGCAGGGGGACCGGATTCCCAAGCGACGCCGGATCCACACCGTATCCGGCGATCGCGAGCTGGCCCACCCGGTCCATCAGGTTGGCAAAGCCCGCATCGGGCTCGGCGCTTCCCGGCCCGGTCCATTCGCCGGACTCACCGCGGGTCATCGTCCGCGTTTCTCCGCCCGCGCCCGCCAGCACCCGCACCGTCGCCACGTCCGCGTCCTGGAAGTGATGCAGCCAGCGCTCGCGGATCGCTCCCTCGCCGATCCGCATGGGGTTGACGATGTCCCGGGGAATCACGTACCCGACTCCGGTGGCGCGTTCGGCCGCGTACCGGTCGCCGCCGCCGAAGACCGAGTCGCCCACGACCAGCTCCCGCAGTTCGTCGGCAAACCGCACGGTGATCCGCACTTCCGCGTCGGTCAGCCCGTACCGCGCCATCCGCTCGGGCGAGAGTTCCCCCAGGTCTCGGACCACCCTGAGGCTGGCGAGGCGTGCGACGAGCGTATGCCCCGGGGCTCCGACCGGGTATTCGAGCGCGTCCGGATGTTGCGCTCCCGACTCGGTTGCCCAGAGGAAGTCGCCGTCGGCGTCCGTTCGCCGCTCGATCAGCAGATCCATCACCGCCGACTGGTAGCGCACGGACGCGACATCCGTGGTGTCACGGTCCCACGCCAGAAACAGGGCCCGGTCGGCCTCGCTCACCGTGTCGCGGTTCCAGGTCAGAAACGCCGCGACCGCCGCGGCGACAAAGAGGCCGGCGTGGATCCTCAGCTCCTTCATCCCGGAGTCTCTCCCTTCGCACGGCGCCCGTACAGCGCGGCCATGCCGAGGGCCAGCACCAGCGCCGGCGCGGCGAAGATGATCGCGTAGAACCAGACGACGTTCTCGGAGCGGGTATGGAGGATCGGCACGTCTTCCTCCGACACGACCTCGCCGGAAAACAGCTCCTCCCGGCCCAGCCAGCGGATGCCGTCCGCCACCAGGAAAGCGTTCAGCTGCGACGCGACCAGAACCTCGTCCGAGAAGATCTCCGCGTCCCCGTAGACCAGCGCGCGCATGTCCGACACGTCGGCGCGTTCGGCGTCCTCCGCAGGCTCGGCCGCCGCTTCCCGCTCGATGGCCGCCGCGACGCCGAAGCTCTCCTTCACCTCCGCCCCCTCGTCGAAACGGAAGTTGCCGTTCCTGTCCTGGTAGCTGGCCGGATCCGTGCTGACGATCAGGCTGGTGCGCAGGCCCTCCACGTCCTCGGCTACGCTGATGCGCCCGGGTCCGAACAGCGCGATCCCCTGGGTCACGCCCCGGCGGCTGGCGCTGGTCACCGACGCATGCGCCGAGAAACGGTTCGTCACGATGTTGCGCCGATCGCTGACCCCGCCCGTGACGCGCAGGTGACGGTCGTCGTTGAGCGTCATGGCGGGGTCGTGGTCCACGCCCAGCTGGTCGCGAAACTCCTCCAGCCGGAAGTCGGAATCCGGCTCCAGCGCGACCAGCAGCGACCCGCCCCGGTCCACGTACTCGCGGATCGAGTTCCGCTCGGCTTCGAGGAACGCCCGCTGCGGCCCGATGATCATGACCATCGCCGCATCGTCGGGCACGCGGTCGCCCAGCCCCCTCCGCACCCCGATGTCCCGGACCTCGTAGTTGAGGAACTCAAGCAGCTCACGCAGCGCCCCCAGCGGCGGACCCTCGTCGAAGCGCGACTCCTGCCCGGGACGCCAGGACTCGGTGATGTCGGGCTGTTCCGGCTCCTCCTCGCTCGCAAGCGGGTCGTTCAGCTCGCCGTGGCCCGTGGTCAGGTACGCGAAGCGCCGCTCGCGCGTCAGCTGCAGGAGCATCTGCTGCACATGACTGTCCAGGATCCGCAGCCGTCCGCGGGCCTCGCTCAGCAGCAACTGGAACGAGAGCCGCTCGGATCGCCCGTCCACGCGCAGCACGACCACGCCGTCGTTGCGCACCTCGTACGCGGCCGCCGCCTCGGGATCGGCGTAGCGGTCGTATTCCTCGACCACCACGTTGCCCGTCGCGCGCGCAAGCTCGCGCAGGTAGTTGAGGACCTCGTCCTTGACCCCGTTCACCTCGGGGAAGAACACCGCGGCTTCCAGCGTCCCGTCCATGTTCCGGACGATCTCCTGGACGGACTCTCCCGGGCTGGCGGTTTTGAAGTATGAGAAGTCGGCGGTCCGGTTGAGGGCCGAGGTGACGTACCCGATCAGCACGAGGGCCGCGCCCCCGAGTGCGAGGCTCAGCGCGTTCCCCGCGGTTTCCCTGACGCGCCTGGCGTCGACTCGAAGCGCGCCCGCGGACCCCCCCCTGGCCAGCGCCCACTCCGCCGCCAGCACGGGCAGCAGCGAGCACGCAAGCAGGATCGGCGACGCCATCTGGAAGAACCTCTTGAAGCGCAGCCGTTCGCTGATGCCCTCGAAGTCGAGTCCCAGGAACTCCAGTCCGTCGTCGGAGCCCGGCACGAACCCCAGCACCGCGATCACGCAGCCCATGGCCCCGAACGCGAACACGGCGTCGATCGCCCGCCGGTCGCCCTCCCCGCCACGCCACGCGGTGAAGCGAAGCACCGCGACCAGCGCCACGACCAGGCCGCCGGCGACGATCAGCGGCAGCCGCAGCCACACGATCGCGTCGAAGATCCGGACGCCCGCGAAGACGGCGACCAGCCCCGCGAGCTGGAACCAGGTGAGCCAGGACCGCTTCATCGGGCGCTCATTCCCATCGCTTCGCCTCCATCACCTTCGTGGCCGCGTACAGGAAGAAGTACGTGAGCGCCACGTAGTAGACCACGTCGCGCAGGTGGAAGAGCCCCGCCTGGAAGCCCGCCCAGTGGCGGCCGTGGATCGCCAGGGCCGCGAAGACCCGGGACAGGGGAGGGCCGACCCTCTGGGAAAGCGGCCACAGCAGGAACAGCGTGCCGGTGATCACCGACGCCGAAGCCGCGGCGACCAGCTGGTGCCGTGTCAGGGCCGTGGCGAACAGGCCGATCGAGAGGACCGCCGCGCCGAGGAACGTGAGGCCCAGGTAGCCGACCACGATGTGGCCGACGGCGATCTTGCCGTTCACGAGGATCAGGAGCGGCATGTACAGCGTCGCCACCGTGATGGCCGACAGGAACGCCAGCGCGGACAGGAACTTCCCGAGCACGATCTCCCAGTCCCGCACCGGCGATGTGTTCAGCAGGAGTTGCGTGCCGGCCGCGCGCTCCTCGGCGATGAGGCGGATCGAGAGGGCGACCGCTGCGACCGCCGTCAGGCCGCTGGCGTTGTAGAAGAACCGCATGAGGACCTCGCCCGAGAGGCTTTCACCGGCTCGCGGGCCGAGGGCGAGGGCGTAGAAGAGGATGCCGTCGAGGAGCAGCACGCCCGCCGCCACGATGTACCCCATCGGCGAGCGCACGTAGGCCGCGAACTCGCGCCGGAAGATGATGCCGGTGGCGCCCATGCTCACGCCTCCGCCCCACCCACGAGTTCGACGAAGACGCGCTCCAGCTCGCGTTCGGCCAGCGAGAGCCCGATCACGTCATGACCCGCCTCGACCAGGGTCCGGCACACGGGAGCGCGCAGATCGGCCTCGCCGTCCACACGGACGGTCACGGCACCGGTTGCGGCCATGGCCAGCGCCGGCCGGTCCGGGAGGCCCACCCCGGTCACGCCCGGCACCGCGCGGATCACGCGTTCCACCGCCTCGAGCGCGGCCGACGCGGCGGCATCCCCGGCCGGACGCACCGTCACGACCATGCCGCGGGAGCGCAGCAGCGTGTCCCCCAGCTCGGCCTCGGTGCCCGACGCCACGATCTCGCCGGCGTTGAGAATCAGGAGGCGGTCGCACGTCTGGCTGATCTCGGGGAGGATGTGGCTGGAAATGAGGATCGTGTGGGAGTCCTTCAGGGCGCGGATCATGCCCCGCATTTCCATGATCTGGACCGGATCGAGATCGTGCGTGGGCTCGTCCAGGATGAGGAGGTCGGGGTCGTGGATGATCGCCTGGGCCACGCCGACCCGCTGCCGGTAGCCCTGCGAGAGGTTCCGGGTAGGCACGTCGTGCACTTCGGTGATGCGCGCGTACTCCTCGACCTCGGGGACGCGCAGGGCGACGGCCTCGGGCGTCAGACCCCGGATCCGGCCCGCGAAGTGCAGGTAGTCGCCCACCGTCATGTCGCCGTACACGGGAGGAAGCTCGGGCAGGTATCCCACGCGCTTTCGCACCTCGTGGGGGTCGTCGAGGATGTCCAGACCGTCGATCGTGACCGTCCCCGAGGAAGGCCGGAGTCCGCAGGCGAGAATCTTGAGCAGCGTTGTCTTGCCCACGCCGTTGAGCCCGAGGAAGCCGACCGTGTCGCCCCGCTCGATCTCGAACGAAACGGGGCCCAGCGCCCGCTTCTTGCCGTAGTATTTGGTGACGTCGCTCAGGTGGACCATCGGGCTCCGTCAGGTAGCCAGAAACATTTGGCGCGACCGCGTGCCGCACAACAAACTAGAATCCCGTCCGATGCGGTCAAGGTTTCGGGGCCGGGCCGGTGCGCTCGAAGCGCAGGTTGCGCACCCTGCCCGCCGAGAGCAGGAAGGCCATCCCCCGGTCACCCTCGCGCGCGAAGGCGAACTCGATGCCGCCGGAGCCGAACACGTCTTCGCGCCGGGCCGTAAGCGTCTCCGTATCGCCGCGCGGGTGATGGAGCAGGAGCCGGGTGCCGTCGGCCTCGAGGCGCCAGGTGGTGTCCAGTTCGGGCGAGTGGTACGTGCCGGCGAGCGAGCGGACGGCCGCTTCGGACACGGCGAAGGGCGGTGGTGCGGCGGCGCCCGGCGCGCCTGCGGCGGGGGAGGTCGGCGCGGCGGGTTGTTCCGGCGCTACGGTGAACGCGTCCGCCAGGACGATGTCCTCCACGGCGGTGCTGAGCGCTCCGGGCTGCGCGGTGCCGACGTTGCACAGGGTGATCACGGTCGTGCGCTGCTCCGGGTACCTGGCGATCATGGTCCGGAAGGCCATGAAGCCGCCGCCATGCGAGATGCGCGCAAGGCCTCGCCGCTCGCCGACGCTGAGGCCGCGCGCATACGCGATCGTGTCGCCTCCGGCCAGGACGCCGCGGCGGTACATGCGCTCGGCGAACCCGGGCACGCCCAGCACGTCCTCGTAGAAGGCGCGGTCCCATTTCGCCAGATCGGCCACCGACGAGTACAGCCCCCCGTCCCCGACCTTGTCGAAGTCGATCAGGTAGCTGGTGCGCCAGCCCGCGTCCGGGCTCGGGTCGTAGCTGAAGACGCGGCCGGGCACGACCTGGGCGCGGTCGTCGTGGAAGTGGGTGCGGGACATGCCGAGCGGGCGGAAGATCTTCTCGTCCGCGTACTGCCGCAGCGACCGCCCCGTCGCGCGCTTTACGATCTCGGCCAGGAGCACGTAGCCGGAGTTGCTGTACAGGTGCTCGGTTCCCGGCACGAAGTTGAGCTCCCGCTGGCGCGTGATCAGACCCAGCATGGCTTCGTCGGTCAGGATGTTCTCGTACGGCGTGCCCGCGAGGCTCATCAGGGTGAGGTAGTCGCGCACGCCGCTGGTGTGATGGACGAGATGGCGGACGGTGACGGCGCCCTGCGCATACGTGGGGAACTCGGGGATGTGGGCGCTGACCGGATCGTCGAGCGACAGGTGGCCCTCATGCTCGGCGATGACGACCGCGGCGGCCGCGAACTGCTTGGACACCGACGCCAGGTAGAAGACCGACTCGCCGCTGAGCGGGACCCGGTGGTCCATCTGACCGATCCCGTACCCGCGGGCGAAGACGAGGCGCCCCGCCTCGGCCACGCCGACCGCGCAGCCGGGGCCGCTTGTGCGGTCGTATTGCGCGAACACCTCGTCGATGGCTTGGCCCGTTTCCGTGGCCAACTGGAGGCCGGAGGCGGGCTGCGGAGTCAGTAAGAGTAAACTAAAGATTACATAATGTAAACTACGCATTACATTCCTCAGAGCGAGTTCAGGAAACGGACGACTGCCTGGCGCGCGTCGTCCGGTAGCGACAGGAACGCGTCGCGCGCCGCCGCCGCTTCGCCTCCGTGGGCCGAGATGGCCGAAGCGATGTCCGCTGCCCTGCCGTCGTGCAGATAGCGGGTGCGGTAACGCAGTCCCCAGAGCGGGGCCGTGCGCAGTTCGGAGGGAGAGGCGTCCGCGCCGCAGACGTCCGCCAGCGCCGGGCCAAGATCGTGCAGGAGCAGGTCCGAGTAGGGCCGGATGGTCCGGTCCGCGAGCATCGGAGGAGCAGAAGAACCGGTGCGGAGCTCTTCGCGGTGGCACGAGGCGCAGCCGATCTGCCGGAAGAGAGCGCCGCCGCGCGATACCGTGTCCCGGACGGCGGCGGGAAGGTCGGCCTCCGGGGCCGGCGGCGCGAGGAACCGCACGTAATCGGTCAGCTGGCTCATCGTGGGGGCGTCGATTTCGGGGTCGGGCATGGGATCGGCGGCGGCCGGAACGGGGACGCCGTTACGCGCCTCTTCGGCGGGGTGGAGCGTGGTGGTGAAGCCCAGTTCGAAGCGCAGCGCCGTGTCGACGAAGTCTTCCAGCGTCGAGGCGTCGCCCTTGCGTCCGAATCGTGCCGTGCGGCCGTCGGGAAGCCGCGGCAGGCGCCCCGAGATGCCGTCGCCGTCCTGGTCGTCCGGGTCGGCGCGCTCTGCGAGGACCGCGTCGGGGACCGCTTCGACGAGGCCGAGGCCGAACAGCGGCGGAGCGGTCATGAGCGCGGTGTCGGTGGCCGTGGGGGGGACAACCTCGGGGCGCATCCCGTGCGCGACGAGGAGGTCGGTCGCGCGGCGCTGGATGTTGTCGCCGCCCTCGGCCCGGAGCAGGTCGCAGCGGCCGTCCGTGAAGCGCGTCGCCTTGAGGACCCGGAACCGCTGTGTGCCGCCGCCTCCCACGACGGGCTGATCGTGGCAGTCGCTGCACCGTTCGGCGTTGTACAGGGGGCCGAGTCCCTCGTCGGCGGTAGCGAGGCGCTCGAACAGCGCGCGGCCGACAAGGAAGCGGCCGCGCTCACCGGTGCTCAGTCCCGCAACGGATTCGCCCGGCGCCGGGGCCAGGTCGGCCACTTCGTCCCCGCACGCCCACAACGCAACGCAGCAAATTGTCGCCGCGACGCGCGAGCCCCGGCCCCTCACGGATCGTTGCCGGTCGTGCCGCCCGCTTCCGTGAGCATTCCGCCGGCCAGCACGATCGCGGCCAGGACGCCCCGCCCGCGTACCCGGGCTTCGCTCCGGCCCAGCAGCCACGCCTCCAGCAGCGGCGGGAGGGACCGCACCTCCTCGCGGCGAGCGACCACCGACTCCATGTGCCGGGCCAGCGCGTCGCGCGACGGGGCGTCGGCCCCGTCCAGCTCCAGGGCGCGAGTCCAGTATTCCATCTCGTCCGCGTGGAGCCGTGAGTAGTTCTCGGCCACCGCCGGATCCAGCGCAAGACCGCGTGCGGTCGCGTCGGCCAGTCGCAGTTCGCGCGTGCCCAGATCGCGCACGAATCGCGTGCGCGCCTCCGGATCGGCGGCGGTCAGCTCGGCGAGTGACTCCGGCGGCAGGAAGAACATGTAACGAGCGACGGTTCCTGCCGTAAGCGATCCCGCGGCTGCTCCTTCCACGTCTTCCGGTCCCGCCCCCCAGGTCGCGAGCGGTTGCTGCGACGCCAGCCACTCCGAGGGGTCGTTCGCCATGACCCCCACCACCGTCACGGCACCGGGCGCCACTACAAAGCCGCGCGTGGTCCGGTCATTCTCCGCAGCCGTCATGTCCGTCTCGATCAGGCGCCGCTGGTACAGGCGGCTCGCATACAGCGACCCCACCTCCTCGAACCGCGGGCGGTAGAGGATATGGTAGCCGTCGCTGCTCTGCGTCACGCCGGACACCTGACCGGGTTCCAGCCGGAACGCGGTTCGGTCGAGCGTAACGGGCAGCTCGCCCGGACCGAACAGGCCCAGGAGCCCACCCGCCTGGCGCGACGCGGCGTCCTCGCTCTCGGCCACCAGCTGGTCCCACGAGCCGCCCTCGACCAGCGTGGAGAGCAATCGCTCGGCGGTCCGTTGCTGGAGCAGTCGTTCGCTGGACGAAGTCTCCGGACCCACTCGCCGCAGGACGTGCGCGATCAGCCGCAGCGTTCCCTCGCGGAAGATGCGCTCCGCGGCCGCTTCGTCCAGACCGACGGCGCCGCCGAGCCGCTGTTCACGGTCTCGCGTTAGCATCGCTTCCCGCTGCTCCAGCCACGTCGACTCGGCAAGCGCCTCGGAGCCCTCCAGGGAGTCCCCCGCCGCGGCGCGAAGGGACAGGGCCGCTCCTGCCATCCAGTGAACGGCCAGCTCGTGGACAGCGGCGGAGTCCAGCGGAAAGGGCTGGGCCAGCACGATCAGTTCGGCCAGGCGCTCCTCGCTCAGCGTCCAGTCGTCCACACGCGCGGCGAGACCGCGGTCGGCGAGATTGGTGCACCCGGACACCGCGGCGGCCATGCCCAGCGGCAACCATGCCAAAGCCCGCGCGATGCGCGCCCCAAGCGGTCTTCCGTTCGGTCGCGCAGCCCCGCGTCGCCCTTCCGATAAAGCGGGGACTCCTGCCACGGGTGCTACCGAACGACGATCGTGATGGTGTCGGCCACGGGGGGATCGAGGGGGATGTGCACGCCGTCGGCGACCACCGCGATGACCCGGTGCTCGCCCGGTGTCATGTCCTCGATCGTGAACTCGGTCTGGGCCAGTCCCATGTGATAGTGCACACCGGGATCGTTCGGGATCGGCAGCGCCCAATCCACGTCGCCGTCGACCACCAGGTGATGGTGCCCCGTACCGGCATCCATGACGCCGGCGGCCACGATCTCCAGGCCCTCGGTCTCCATGACGAAAACCACCGGCCCGGCGTCCACCTCGGCGCCATCGGCCGGCTCGGTGATCGTCACCCGGGCGGGCACCGCGGCTTCATCGGCCATCCCGGCGTCGGCTTCCTGACTGTCTCCCGTACCTCCGCCGCAACCCAGGACCATCACCGCGATTCCCAATCCGACCGTGACACGCATTGCTCGCTCGCTCCTCGTCAACCGAAGGCTCGTCGTTGCCTCGCGCGATTCTCCCGGAACGCGAGACGCGCTGAACTTCACAAGGTGGGGCTACGAGCCTGTCCGCGCCAGACTGTTCGGTGCCGATGGCGGGCTGTTACCCGCCCCGCCTGCTTTTCCCCTGCCGGAGCCAGACGAGGACGACGCCACAGGAGGAACCCCAGTACTGTGCCGGCCTGCCGGCCACACCGCGATACATCTCAACTCCGGCAATCACCGTCGGATCGATCATGTCGTTGATGGAGTAGCCCTCAAGACCCGTCATCCTGACGCCGTCGATGTATATCGTCGGGACACACTCACGGCCGAAGTTGCGGAGTCTGAGGTGCCTCTGACCGGGGCTGGCGGGGTCGGAAACGACCCTCACCCCCGGAAACCGATCCAGCGCATCCGTCAGTTCGATCGCGGTCTCCAGGTCCTCCCTGTCCACGAAGTAACCCCAGCCGTCTTCCTCCCGCTGATAGAACCCCCGGTCGTCCAACACTTCGTCTCGTCTGTCCACCGTGACCTCAATGGGGTTCAACGCGATGGCGTTGACGTCGAGGGCCACCCGAACGTTGGTGACGCGGCCCATCCGGACATCGATCGATTCCGACCGCACGGCGTATCCGAGATGCGAGAACCGGATCTCATGCCGCCCCGGGGGCAGATCCCCCAGACTGAAGCGCCCCTGGGCACCCGTTCTGGCCGTGCGGCCGGCACGCGGCACGTTCACGACAACCTCGGAAATCGGGTCCCCACTCACCTGATCCGTGACAACGCCCACGACCCCCGTCATCAAGCCTGCGTCCGGACCGTCCGTCGGGACCATCGCGAGAAGAAACGTCCCTGGCTGGTCAATCCTGAGATCGCCTTGCAATCGCTCATGGTCCTTGTGAATCAGTTCGACTTCGTACACTCCACGGGGCACTTCAGCGAAGACAAACCGTCCCTGGGCGTCGCTCATGAGGGTGAGGCCCAACCTCTCCGCAAGGACGATGACTCCGGCAATGGGCTCGCCGGTCGCCTCGCTCACGACGGTCCCGGTCACTGTGACCGTCCCGCGTTCGCCGACTTCCTGGGCGCTCGCGCGGAGTACGGTCGCGGAGCCGGCCACGGCGAGAAGAAGGGCTTGCCTCCGGGCTGTCCTGAACAGGAACCCGATCGAAGTGCGGCGCATGGACATCCTTACTGATGGTTCGCGGGAACCTCGCGGGCATGATACCCGCCGACTTGACCCGGAGTTCCCGCCTCGTCGGAGCTGTGAGAATGGACACTCATGAGAAGGCCGGGTCCAGCTTGACACCAGGGGAGGAAAATCGGGATGTTCGAAGCCATGAACGAGTTCGGAGTCGACACGTTGAGTTTGCTTTAGCTGCCGTTGGCAATCCCTCTTCGCGTCCTGGCTGCGGCGCTCCTGGTGGCCGCGCCGCACCCGCTTGCATCCCAGGTCGCACCGGTCGACCGCATTGACCCCGACACGTCACCGCGGCCATCGCTGGAGGCCAGACGCGCCACTTCGCCAATCGAGCTGGACGGCATTCTGGACGAGGCGGCGTGGGGGCTGGCCGATTCCACCAGGGGCGTCTTCTACCAGTCCGTTCCCGTACAGGGCGTCCCGTCGTCGGAGCGCACCGTCGTCCGCGTGCTCTACGACCAGGAGCGCTTCTACGTCGGCGCGACGATGTACGACAGCCGTCCCGAGGCACTGGTATCCGCTGGCATGGAGCAGGACTTTGCGACCCAGGATTCGGACATCTTCGGCTTCGCTCTCGACACCTACCTGGATCGACAGAACGCGTTCCTCTTTGCCGTGAACCCCGCCGGAGCGCTCTTCGATGCGCAGGCCTTCAACGATCAGCAGTCGGTGAACAGGGCCTGGGAGGGCGAGGTCGAGGTGGCGACGAGGATCACCGAGTACGGATGGGTCGCGGAGATCGCGGTGCCGATGACGACGCTGCGATTCCGCGAGACGCACGAGCCGCAGGACTGGGGGATCAACTTCTCGCGCCGAATCAGGCGGATCTCCGAAGACTCCAGCTGGGCGCCGCTCGCCCGCCAGTTCCGGGTCTACAAGATGTCCCGGGCAGGCAAGCTGACCTCGCTCGAGGGGCTGCGGCAAGGGCGGAACCTGTGGGTCAAGCCGTTCGTCAACGGGGTTCGGCGCGACGGACTCGACAACGACGCCTCGACCCAGAAGCTGGAAGGAGGATTGGACCTGAAGTGGGGGATTACACCCCAGCTCACGCTGGACGTCACCGCGCTGACCGACTTCTCGCAGGTCGAGGTGGACGAACAGCAGATCAACCTCACGCGATTCTCGCTCTTCTTTCCCGAGAAGCGGGATTTTTTCCTGGAAAACGACGGAATCTTCAGCTTCCAGGACGCCCGCGTCCGCAACTTCCGCACGGGATCCGGCCCGCAGAACTTCAAGCTGTTTCACAGTCGGCGAATCGGGTTGTCGGCCAACCGTACGCCGGTCCCGATCGCGGCGGGGGCCCGCATGACGGGCCGCCTGGGAGGCTATGCGGTCGGCCTGCTCAACATGCAGACGCGGGACGGGCCTTCGCACCCGGGCGAGAACTTCTCGGTGGTGCGCCTCAGGAAGAATGTCCTGACCAGCAGCGACATCGGCTTCATGTTCGTGAACCGCGAGGGCACGGGCAGCGGCGTGGCCGACGCCTACAACCGGACCATCGGCGCCGACGCCAACCTGCGGCTGGCCGGTGGGCGGATGCTGCTCAACTCGTACCTGGCCGCGAGCGACGAGCCGGACGCCGGCGGCGACAGGATGACCGGAGCGCTGGAGGTGGCATGGCGCGACCCGCTCTGGGCGGCCTCGGTGCTCGTCAAGACTGTCGGCGACGACTTCAACCCCGGGGTCGGCTTCGTCGCTCGCCGAGGCGTGCGACAGGGCTTCGCGACGCTCGGCGCGCATCCGCAGCCGGCCATCCCGCACGTGCGCGAGCTCAATCCCTACGTGGACGCCAACCTTTTTTCCGACCTGGGCTGGACGCTGGAGAGCCGGGAGATCAAGCCCGGCCTTGGGGTCGCCTTCCTCGACAGCGGTCTGCTTACGATGGAATACTCGGCGTCGTACGAGCGGTTTGCCGCCGCCACGCCCATCGCCGGCGTCGCCGTGCCGGCGGGCGAGTACGACTTCGGCGCGTTCACCGCCAGTTACCGGTCCAACCTCGGCCGCAAGCTGGGGGGCACCCTGGCGGTCACGCGGGGAGGGTTTTTCGACGGAGAACGATCGTCGGTGACCGGGGGCGTCACGCTGCGGCCCAGCGCGCACCTGTTCGTGGAGGGCTCGGCGCAGCGCAATCGTCTGACGCTCGCGGGCCGAACCTTCGACGCCAACCTTTTCGCCGGGCGCCTCCGGTACGCGCACGATACGAGGACGTTCCTGAGCGCATTCGTGCAGTACAACGAGGCCGTCGACCAGCTGCAGACCAACGTCCGCTTCAACCTGATCCACGCTCCCCTGAGCGATGTCTTCGTCGTGTACTCGGAGCTGCGCAACCGAAGTCCCGAGCCGGGGCAGGCCAACGTGATCGACCGGGCGGTCACGCTCAAGGTGACGAAGCTCATCGCGTTCTAACGCTTTGCGATGCCGGCCTGTCCTTGAGGGACGGGGCGATGGGCGGTGCCCGCGGCCCCACCGAGCACGTTCACACAGTCAGCCAGGAGATACCCTTCCATGACACGTACAAGACCCCTCAAGTCCCTTTTCGCACTGGGTATCGTCGCCGTGGCGGCCGCGGCCGCCCTGCCCGGTTCCGTCAACGCGCAGCGCCCCGGCGGTGCAATGGGCGGATTCGCGAACAATCCCGGGGTGCGGCTGTGGGAGGCCCTGGACCAGCGCTTCGAGGGTTTCAGCGAGCGCCTTGCGCTGAGCGACGAACAGATGGACGGCGCGACCGTCCTGGTCGCGGACTTCCGGGAAGCCAACAAGAGCGCCCTGGCCCGATACGACCGGGTGCGGGCACAGATGCGTGACCGCATGGGAGCCGCGCGGCGGGGTGGCGGTGGTGGCGGCGCCCGGCGCGGAGCGGGCGGAGGCAACGCGCAAGCGAGACAGGCGATGCAGGAGATGCGCGGCCTGGCCGATCAGCTCGGTCCCGCCTTCGAAGTCCTGCACAAGGAATTCTCGGCGCTGTTGAGCGAAGAACAGACAGGGACGCTGAAGAGTCTGCTGCAGCGGCAAACGCCCGGCTGACCCGCCGTGGGCGGTCGCCCGCGCCCTATCCGTCCGTCGTCATCTTCGGCTGGCCCCCGTACTCCTCGAACCACTTCATCAGGTAGAGCTGGGTGCGCATGAAGTTGGACGGCTTGGAGCCGGTCCCGTGGTACTCTTCCTGGAAGCGTAGCAGCTTCGTGGGCACACCCAGCTGCTTGAGCGCCTGGTAGTACTCCTCCGACTGCGCCATCGGGGTCCGCAGGTCCAGTTCGCCGGTAATGACGATCGTGGGAGTGGTCACGTTATCGACGTACATCAGCGGTGAGTGCTCCAGGTACTTGTCGGGATTGTCCCACGGATAGCCGTGGTAGCGGTAGTAGCCCCAGACCGTGATATCGGCGGTGCCCGCGAAGCTGATCCAGTTGGTAACCGGGCAGCGCACGCCCGCCGCCGCGAAGCGCGTCGTGTGGCCGATCACCCAGCTGGAGAGCACGCCGCCGCCGCTGCAGCCCGTGACGTACATCTGGTCTTCGTTGATGTAGCCGCGATCGACGAGCTCGTCGACGCCGGCCATCAGGTCGTCGTAGTCGACGGAAGGATAGCCGTTGTCGATGGCGTTGCCGAAGTCGGTCCCGTATCCGGTGCTGCCGCGGGGGTTGGTATACAGCGTGACGTAGCCGTTGGCCGCGAAGTTCTGGTACGGATAGCTGAACCCGACGTTGTACATGCCGTGCGGGCCACCGTGAATGTGCAGGATGAGCGGGTAGCTCCCGTCGGGATCGAAATCGGGCGGCTTGACGATCCAGCCCTGCACCTGGGTGCCGCCGGTCGACTCGTACCAGACCTCCTCGACGTCCCCCAGGCGCATGCCGGCGAGAACCTCGGCGTTGACCTCGGTAAGCTGATCGATTTGGCCGGCGCGGGTGAGGTCGTAGGTGACGACGTCGCCGGGCTCGTGCGGCGAGGTGAGGGTGCCGACCGCCCGGCCAGCCGCCGTGGCCGACGAAAGCGACAGCATGTGGTTGCCCTCCGTGACCTGGGTGACCTCGCCGTCCGTGGTCGCGTAGTGGACGTTCATCGTGCCGCGGTCGCCGGCGGTGAAGTACACGCCGCCCGAGTCCTCGGACCAGTGCATGGAGCCGATGTCCCTGTCGATGTGGCCCGAGATGAGGCGCGCGTTGCCGCCGTCGGCGTCCATCACATACAGCTCGGTGGTCTTGTAGGTCTGCGAGGTCCAGGGAAAGCCCGTGTACGCGATGTGCCGTCCGTCGGGCGACACCAGCGGACGAGCCCACGGCCCGCGCTCGGAGGTCAGTTGGCGGATGTCGCCCGTCGCATGGTCCAGCGCGTAGATGTGCGACTCGCGATAGCGGTTGTCGGCATCCTCCATGAGGCCGTCGAAGAGAAGGGTGCCGCCGTCGGGAGTCAGGTCGTACCCGACGTTGCCCACCCCCGGCGCAAAGGTGGCGCCGGCGTTCCATTCCCCGCTGGTCAGCTGGCGGGCGGTGCCGCCGCCGCTCGGAACCCGGAACAGATGCGTGAAGCCCTCGTCCAGGAATCCGACCCGGTCGTAGCGGTAGTGGATCCGGTCGATGATCCGGGGTGGTGCCGTCCAATTCGCACCCTCCGGCGGCGCCGGCAGGTCGATCGGCCAGGGATTCGGGTGCGCCACGAAGCGCTGGAAGTAGATGTATTCTCCATCGGGCGACCACTGGAAGTTGCTCGGGGCCTCGGTTTCGCGCGTTACCTGCGTCGCGGGACCCTCCGCGTCCATCCAGCGCACCCAGATCTGCTGCCCGGAAGGCTCGCCCGGCGCGAGGTACGCCACCCGCGTGCCATCCGGAGACCACCGGGGACTCGAACCCTCGAGCAGGCGGCGCTGGCGGGCACCGTCGGCGTCCATGATCCTGATCTCGGACTCGAAGCGGTCTTCCATCTTGTTCACCCACGACCTGGTGAAGACGATCCGGCTTCCGTCCGGCGAAATCTGCGGATCGCCCACGCGCTCCATGTCCAGGTAGTGTCCGACCGTCAGCAGGTCGGCGGCGTGGGTCTCCTGGGCGGTCGCCGGGAACGGGATGGCGAAGATCGCGATGGCGATCACGGATAGGTGTCGGCGACTGGGGACGGCAGTCATGGAGCAGCTCCTTGTTGCGCTTGGTACGACGGGAGGCGACTGTGGGCACCTTGCATTATTCAGCCCCGTCATAGTACGCGTCCCGCCCTTGAACATCCACCTCGTAGACGGCACCTACGAACTCTTCCGCCACCACTTCGGCGCCCCATCCGCGACGGACGCGGCCGGCCGCGAGGTGGGAGGCATGCGCGGAGTGATCGCATCGCTGCTCGGCATGCTGGAACGGGGAGCCACCCACATGGCGGTCGCGACGGATCACGTGATCGAGTCGTTCCGCAATGATCTCTGGCCCGGCTACAAGACGGGCGAGGGGATCGATCCCGCGCTGCTGGCCCAGTTCCACCCCCTGGAAGAGGCGCTCACGGCGATGGGCGTGCCCGTGTGGCCGATGGAGGAACTGGAGGCGGACGACGGGCTTGCGTCGGGTGCGGCCCGGGCCCGTCGGGACCCCCGGGTGGAACGGGTGTTCATCTGCACTCCCGACAAGGATCTGTCCCAATGCGTGGTTGGCGATCGGGTGGTGCAGTGGGACCGGCGGAAGGACGAAGTGCGCGACGAGCGCGGCGTGGTCGCCAGGTTCGGCGTTGCCCCGGCCAGCATTCCCGACTACCTCGCGCTCGTGGGAGACAGCGCCGACGGCTTCCCGGGCGTTCCCGGGTGGGGGGCGAAGTCCACGGCGACGATCCTCGCCCGCTACGGCCACCTGGAGGACATCCCGGGGCATCCCCTTCGCTGGGACGTCAAGGTGCGGGGCGCAAAACGGCTGGCCGAGTCGCTCAGGGTGAATCGCGCAGCGGCCTTCCTCTTTCGTGACCTCGCGACGTTACGCGATAGCGCGGCCCTTTTCGACGACGTGGAAGAGCTGGAGTGGCGTGGCGCAACCGACGGCTTCCGGGACGTAGCACAATCGCTGGGAGCACCAGGCTTGTGGCAGCGCGTGGAGCGGCTGCGGGCCTCGCGGTTTCGCGGCTAGCTCCCCACCGTCTCCAGGATCCAGTCCGCGATGAGTTCCATGACTTCGACCGACCAGGTCTCTTCGATCGCCTGGTACTCGGCCGGCGACCCGGTGTCGGAGTGCTGGAAGAGGTGGTTGAGGCCGGGCAGGGCATGGATCTCGTATTCCGTGTTCCCGCCGCGCCGGAGCGCCGCCTCGATTTCGCGCAGGTTTTCCTCGTAGGGCACCTGCAGGTCGTTCTCGCCGTTGATTGCCAGAACCGGCACCGTGACCTGTTCGATCGTTTCCGCAGGGTTGTAGGTCAGGAAGTAGCGGAACCACGGCGTGTTCACGGCCTGCACCTGGGCCGCCACCGCACCGTCCAGCGACGCGTCGTCGGTGATTCCGGCCTGTGCGCGCATCTCCTCGCCTGCTTCCTCCAGGGCGTTGCGCACCAGGTCGGCGAGTGCTTCCCCGGCGCGCTCCACGTCGGGTTGCGACCTGAGGACTTCGAACATGGCGCGCTGCAGTTCCTGGTTTGCGGCGATCGCTTCGTCGGAGGCGCCGTTCGCCCGCGCGATCAGCGCCCCCTGTGCGAGGAGGATCCGTTCCCCGTTCACGCCCGTCCCCGCCATGAGCACGATGTAGGCGACATCATCGGATGCGACGGCCACCATGGGCGCGATCAGGCCCCCCTCGGAATGGCCCGCCAGTCCGATCGCGCCGGCGTCCACGTCGTCCCGCGTCCTCAGGTAGGCGACCCCTGCCAGCACATCCGAGGCGAAGTCGCGTGAGGTGGCGGCCGCGAAGTTCCCCGTCGATTCGCCGACACCGCGATCGTCGAAGCGGAGGACCGCGATCCCGCGACGCGTAAGGTGGTCGGACAGTACCAGGAAGGGGCGGTGCCCGAGCAGGGCCTCGTCCCGGTCCTGGGGACCCGACCCCGAGATCAGGATCACCGCCGGGAATGGGCCGCCGGATTCCGGCCGCGTAAAGGTGCCCGCCAGCGTATGGCCGCCGTCGAGGTGCGGGTAGCTGACGTCTTCCGACAGGTAGGGGAACGGCTCGACCGGATCCTGGGGACGGAGTGTCATGGTCTCTTCCCCGTCGGTTCGTTCCAGATTGAGGGCCAGGGTAGAGCCCATCTGCACGAATGATCCCTCGATGCGGCTCCCGTCTTCCGAGAGCGTGCCCTCGTACGTGGCTCCAGCCACCGGCATCGCGATGGCAACCGTGGCGCCCGTCAGGGTCACGGACTCCACCGGCACCTCGGCATTGCCCTGGTCAACGGAAAAAACCCTGGCGGTCAGCAGTCCCCCGTTTTCGCCAAACTCGAAGCGCATTCGCAGCTGCACCGCCCCCAGGTTCAGTGCGCCCATCCAATTGCCGACGAACTCCGATGGGTCGGCGGCCTCTTCCCCGGTCTCCTGGCCCTGCGCCCCCGGCGGAGCGGCGAGGGGTGCGAGTGCGATGGTCATGCAAATCAACAGTGTTCTCATGCTTCGTCTTTCCTTGACGGACGTGCGGGGGATCCTCCGATTCTCTCTACGGGCAATCCGGGGACCGAATTCAAACTTTCGCCAGGCCGACGCGTCCCTTTCCGAAGACGCCCTCGAGGGCGCGTATGGTCTCACGATCCGGGGACACCTTCAGTGAGCGTGACCTCAGGCGAGGTGCGCTCGATCCGTTCGCCTCGGTGAGAACCACCTCGACCGGGGCGGCTCCGGGGTGTGCGTCCGCCACCGCACGGGCGCTCGCAAAGGCGTCGTCCGCCAGCGATTCGTGCCCGCCGATGTCGATCCGCACGGCAAATCGACCGCTTCCGCGCACCTGGCTGAGGGGTTCGGCCGAATCAAGGAAGACCGGGGGATCCTCTTCATCGCGGTCGCGGTCGCTCACCTTGCCGCGCAGCAACACCACGGCGTCGGTCTCCACCGTGGCCTTGTAGCTCTGCCACACGTCCTTGAACGCGAGGACCATCGCGGTGCCGTGAAAGCCCTCGACCGTGATCTTCGCCCACTCCGAACCATCACGGCGGGACACCTGGCGGGACACGGCCGTGACCACGCAGGCCATCTCGACCGAGTCGCCCATTCTGGCCTTGAGCACACCCGCGCCCACCTCGTCGAACGCCTTCGCGATTTCGCGATACCGGTCGAGCGGGTGCCCCGAGATGAAGAATCCGAGCGCGTCCTTCTCGCGGGTCAGGCGTTCCCGGTCGTCCCACTCGGGCACGGTGGGGAGCGCGGGGGCCGGGCGCTCCAGACCATCGCCGCCGAACAGCGATCCCTGGCCGACTTCGGTTTCCTGCAGACGGGCCATGACTTCGCCGTAGGCCGTGTCGAGACCGGCCAGCAACTGGGCGCGATGCCCGCACGAGTCGAGCGCCCCGGACGCGATCAGCGCCTCGCACGCGCGCTTGTTCAGTGCCCGGGGGTCGATCCGCTGGAGGAAGTCGAAGAGGCCCTGGAACGGCCCGCCCTGTGAACGCGCCGCCAGGATCGACTGCACGGCGGCCGCACCGACACCGCGCACGGCCCCGAGTCCGAACCGGATCGTGCCAGGCCCAACGACCGTGAACTTCCAGCCGCTCTCGTTGACGTCGGGAGCGAGGACCACGAGACCGTCTTCGAGTGCGGGGTGATACCGGCCCAGGTCCCGGCACTCGCCGATGTACTTCACCACATCGTCGGTCTTGTCCAGCACGGACGACAGCAGCGCGGCCATGAACTCGGCCGGGTAGTAGCGCTTCAGCCACGCGGTCTTGTATGACAGCAGCGAGTACGCGACGGAATGGGACTTGTTGAAGCCGTACCGGCCGAAGGTCTCGATCTGCTTGGCAAGGTCGGCGGCCCGCCGCCGCGGCAGTCCCCGTTCGGTGACCCTGGCCTTGAAGCGGTCCAGTTCATCCCGAATCAACTCCGCGTCCTTCTTCCCCATCGCCTTGCGCAGCACGTCCGCTTCCGCCAGGGAGTAGCCCGCGAGGTCGTTCGCGATCAGCATCACCTGCTCCTGGTACACGATGATGCCGTAGGTGGGCTCAAGGATGTGATCCAGGCCGGGCGCCGGGTACGACACGGGCTCGTCCCCGAGCTTGCGCTTGATGTACTTGTCGGTCATGCCCGAGTCGAGGGGCCCGGGGCGGATGAGCGCATTGGTCGCAACAAGGTCGTCGAAGCGGTCGCAGCGCATGGCGCGCAACTTGTCCAGGGCGAGGTTGGATTCGAACTGGAAGACGCCCGACGTCCCACCGCTGGCGAGCATGCGATAGACCTCCGCGTCGTCGAGCGGCACGTCGTCCATCGCGTCGGACTCGTACACCGTGCCCGTCTCGGGGTGGCGGAGCCGGCCCAGGCGATCCTTCACCGACCGTACGGCGTCGTGGATCACGGTGAGCGTCTTGAGGCCCAGGAAGTCCATCTTCAGCATCCCGGCATCCTCGAGACAGTTCATGTCGTACTGCGTGACGATGTCGGGCCCGTCTTCCGGACCGGCGTCCCGCCCCCTGCCGCCGCTCCCGTTCCTGCTCCCCTTGCCCTGCGTGCAGATCGGCACGTATTCGCTCAGCGGACCGGGCGCGATCACCACCCCGGCCGCGTGCACCGACGCGTGCCGCGCCAGGCCCTCCAGGGTGATCGAGTAGTCGAACAGCTTCCTGTGACGTTCGTCAGACCCGTACAGCGCCTTCACGTCCCGGATCTGCTCCACCGCTTCGGCCACCGTATAGCTCTGGCCGGGCTGGTTCGGGATCTTCTTCGCGATCCGGTCGGTCTCGCCCACGTCGAAACCGAGAACCCGGCCCACGTCCCGGATCACCGCGCGGCTCTTCATCGTCCCGAACGTGATGATCTGGCCGACGGCGTCACGACCGTACTTGCGCCGGACATACTCGATCACTTCTCCGCGGCGCTCGTAGCAGAAATCGATGTCGATGTCGGGCATCGAGATCCGCTCGGGATTGAGGAAGCGTTCGAACAGCAGGCCGTATTCGATCGGGTCCAGGTCGGTGATCCGAAGCGCGTAGGACACCAGGGACCCGGCCGCGGAGCCCCGTCCCGGACCCACCGGGATTCCGTTTTCGCGCGCCCAGCGAATGAAGTCCCACGTAATGAGGAAGTAGCCCGCATACCCGGTCTTCAGAATGACCGCGAGTTCGTATTCGAGCCGTTTACGGACGTGCGCGGGAAGCGCGTCGTCCTCTGCCCGCGCCTCCTTGTCGGGCCCGGGAGCATACCGCTCCCTCGCGCCCGCTTCGGCAAGGTGCACCAGGTAGTCGTTGTCGTCGGCGAAGGGTTCCGGCAGCGGGAATCGCGGCAGATGGTATTTCTTCTCCAGCGTCAGCGAGACTTCGTCCGCGATCCTGAGGGTGTTCTCGATCACTTCCGGCCGGCCGGGGAAGGCCGCCGCCATCTCCTCGTGGTTCTTGAAGTAGAGGCCGCTGTCGTACGTCAGGCGCCCCTCGTCGTCGTGGTTTTTCGCGGTCCCGATGCACACGAGGATGTCGTGGGCCGGGTGATGGTCCGGCTGCAGGAAGTGGGTGTCGTTGGTTGCGACGACGGGGAGGCCCATGTCGTCGGCGAGCGCGAAGATCTTCCTGTTGAGCTCCGCCTGGCCCGGCGTTCCATGGGCCTGCACCTCCAGGTAGTAGCGGTCGGGAAATGCGTTGGCGTACCAGTCGGCCACCTCGCGGGCGGTGTCGTCGTTGCCGGCGTTCAGGTGCCGCGCCAGTTCGCCCGCCATGCAGGCCGAACTCACGATGAGCCCGCCGGAATGGCGCGCCAGCGTATCGCGGTCCAGACGGGGACGGTAGTAGAAGCCCTCGGTGTACCCGATCGACGAGAGCCTGATCAGGTTGCGGTAGCCCTCCGCGTCCCGGGCCAGCAACACCAGGTGATAGTGCGCCTTCCCACCCTGTCCCGACCGTGCCCGCTCCCTTCGATCGCCTGGCGCGACATAGGCTTCCATGCCGATGATCGGCTTGATCCCGTCCTTGCGGGCCAGTTTCTGGAACGTCCAGGCGCCGTAGAGGCAGCCGTGGTCGGTGAGGGCCAGGGCCGGCATCTCGAACTCCTGCGCCTTCCGGACGAGGTCCCCGAGGCGGTTTGCGCCGTCGAGAAGCGAGAACTCCGAATGTGTGTGCAGGTGGACGAACGACAACGCTACCGCCTCGACATCACGGTATATCCCGACACGACGTCCCAGCGCAGTGTGGCCGCGTTGGCATCGCCGCCCTCGAAGGTCAGGCGCGCGCCCCCGCTGCCGAACGTCATGCCGCCCCGGAAATCGAGCGTATCGGCCTCCTGGCGGTCATCGGGAATATCCTGGTCGCCCATCATCACCGCGGTCGCTGTAAGGACATCGCCGTCCGCGGCGATGCGGATCGCGGCCTGGCCGCCGCGCGCGGGCCCCGAGTACGTGCCCTCGAACCAGGACAGGTCGCCGTCGAAGGCCATGGGCGCCGGAGTGGCGTCGCCGACCACCAGCTCCACGATCTGCTCGGCCAGCTCCGTGGGCCCGGGGGGACCGGCGGTATTGACCAGGACCACGACCGCGAGATCCTCGTCGACGAGGTAGAGCGACTCGGTGAGGAAGCCGTTGATCCCTCCCCCGTGATGCAGCGCGCGGTGTCCCAGGTAGTCGCTGGTTGCCAGGCCGAGGGCGTAGCGGGTCTTCGTGCCGTCGTTGAGGTCGCCGGGCTCGGTCAGCTGCGCGTATGCGTCGTCGTCGAGCACCTCTCCGCCGTGGAGGGCGCCCAGCCACGTCGCGAGGTCGCGCGCGCTGGAGCACAGCGAACCCGCCGCGAAGGGGATGCTGTGGACGATGAAGCCCTTGTTGGCCAGACCGCCCTCGCCGACGTCGTAGCCGTCCACCTTGCCCTCCTGGATCTCGGTTTCGCTGCAGTAGCGCGAGCGTTCCATGCCCAGCGCGGCAAAGATCCTCTGTTCGACGTAGTCCTCGTAGGTGGTGCCGGTCACCTCCTCGAGGATCATGCCGGCCAGGTAGTAGGCCGAGTTGTTGTATATCTCGTGCTCTCCCGTGGGGAAGTCGAACGGGTGATCGCCGATGAGGGCCAGCAGCGTGTCGCGGGGGACGCGCCGGACGAAGTAGGGCCGGGCGGCCGCCATTTCGGTGTAGCCCCGAATCCCCGATGTATGATCGAGGAGTTCCCGCACGGTGATCCGGTTCCCCTGGGTGGGGAAATCCGGCAGATAGGTGCTCATGTCCGCGTCCAGGTCGACGAGTCCCTCTGCCTGTGCCTGAAGCAGGCCGACCGAAGTGAACTGCTTGGTGACCGATCCGATCTCGTAGATCGCGTCTTCGTGCGTGGGGACCCCCAGTTGCAGGTTCGCCCAGCCGTACCCCCGGTATGCAATGGGCTCGCCGCCGTGCACGACCGCCACCGATGCGCCCGCAATGAGACCGTCGCGGATGGGCGTCATGACGATCTCGTCGATCGCGGCCACGATGTCGGCACGGTCGGGATCGGCGAAGCCCACGCCCTCGGCGCCGAACTCGCCGGGCGAACCGGTCGCGCCGGTCGCGCCGCCCTGGGTGTCACAGCCCCCAAGGGCCAGCAATGCCGCGGCGGCGAAAACGGCGAGGTGTTGTGTGGGAAGGATGGTCGGAAACGGTTTCGGCGGTTGCATCAGGTGCCTCCCTGGCGGTCCTGCATTCACGTGCACTGGAAGGACCCGAGGATCTGCTCCAGCTGTATCATGTATTCGTATTTCTCTCGATCGGGCGCGTAAAGCCATGCGTCGATCAGATAGGTCCGATCCTGATCCGCGCAGGTCACCGAGCGCGTAATGAAAGGGCCCGCCGCCGGATACGCGTCCGGGGGATTCTCCCACACGGCCTGCACGCCGTAGACCGGGTTGCCGCCGAGCAATCCCCTCGACTCGATGGTCCTGTTCAGGTTCACGAATTGCGGATAGTCGTAGTACTGATCCACGATGCGCGCGCGCCATTCGAGGAGGGCGTCGGCGTCGAGTTCCACCGCCGGACTAGTCCACGCTACAGCAAACTGACGGATCAGTTCGGATGGATCCGGATTGTCGTTGCGGAACACATGGATCCCGTCGAGCGTCCTGTATCGGTACACCGAGGGAACGATCAGGCTGAAGCGATGGTCTTCACGCAGCGATCGGGCCAGCGCCGTATCGGGCCCGGTCGTGAACATCCTGGCCAGCACCCAGTCCCGATACTGGCTGTCAAATTGCTCCGCCAGCTCAGGGAGCAGTCCCCGCACGGTCTCGGCGGCATCCGTCCCGGCCGGCAGCACGACCATGGTCACCAGCTGTTCGCGCGCCCACACGTCCGCCACCTGGAGCACCTGAGGCGGACTGATCGGCTCGTCCAGCCTGGCGAGTCCCGGAGCAATCCACGGATCCTCCGGGGTCCCGATCACAAGCTGTTGCTTAAGCAGGCGCAGCCGGTACCAGGCATCCTCGTCGGCGGCCTGGTACGTAACCTTGAAGGTCCTCTCGTCACGGACCGTGAATACCCGCCTTTCCAGCGCGGTGAGCAGCGCTGGTTCGACCTCTGCCCACAGTTCGGGTGAAGCGGTAACGATGATGCTGTTGACGTCCCCGACGGTCAGCGGCAACCTGTCCCGGTCGTTGCACGCGGCAGTCGACAGGATCGTAGCCGCCAACGCGGCCACGGCGGGGAAACGGGAGCGGTACTCCCCGGAGCTTCGGCTGAGCATGTTTCGGTTCCCTATATTCAGAAATGAGTCCGGTGTGGGATGCACCGGAGTTGATACACTACATCCGAGGAGGCGGTCCGGTCCATGCCACGGAATCACGCCCCGGGCGCAAACGCGCTCGGTCTCGCATTGACGCTGTCGCTCGCAGGCTGCGCCTCCAGCGGCCCGAGCGGGGAATCCTCCGGATCGGCCCCTCCCGGGAACCCTTCGGCGACGCCCGCTCCGGCCGAGACGACCGTGCAGACAAACACCCCCGTGGACCCGCCCGTCGAGTCCATGGAGGGGATCTTCAACAGCACCCAGGCGGACCGCGGCGGTACGGCCTTCGACGAGGTCTGCTCCGAATGCCACACGACGAGCGAATTCCGCGGCCGCACCTTCCAGTCCAACTGGGGAAGACGGACGGTGTACTCCCTTTTCAGGACCGTGCGCTCGACCATGCCCGACGACAACCCGGGAGGGCTGGACGAACAGGTCTACCTGGATGTGGTCGCGTATATCCTCAGCATGAACGGACACAGCGCCGGTTCATCGGAGCTCGCCGCCGACTCGCCGATGCGCGAAGTGCGAATCGCTCCGCCCGGCGTCGGTCGTCAATGAGCGGAAGCGGGGAGACCATGGGTGGAGAGGGGACTGGACGACTGGATCGCCGCACTTTCGTGAAAGCAGCCACCGCCGGAACCGGCGCGTTGCTGGCAGGGGCGGGCTCCCTTGAAGGCGAGGAAAACGCCGCCGATTCGCCCTTGCCGCGCGCGAGAAGCGGTGCCCCGGCGATCCTCACCCGGCAGACGCCGGATGTCGCCGTGGTCGGCGCCGGGGCATTTGGCGCATGGACCGCGCTGAATCTCCAGCAGGCCGGCGCGCGCGTAACCCTCATCGATCAGTACGGGCCCGCCAACTCCCGCGCTACGTCGGGCGGCGAGACCCGGGGCGTGCGCACCGGGTACGGCGACCGGGGGCACGGCCTCCTTTGGACCCGGTGGGCGAAGCGCGCCATCGAGAAGTGGAGGGAGTGGGACGAACGGGGACGGGAACTGCTCCTGCCCCGCGTGTTCTTCACCACGTCGGACCTCATCATGAGGGACGAATGGACCGAGTTCATGGAGGACACCAGGAACAACTGGGACGAGGCGGGTGTCAGGTACGAGGTCCTGGACGCGGACGAAGTCGGACGGCGATGGCCGGTGATCGACCTTACGGACATCACGGTCGCTCTCTGGGAGCCGGACGCGGGGGTCGTCCGCGCCCGCCGCGCGATCGAATCGGTGGCAAGGGTCTTCGAACAGGCGGGGGGCTCGATCAACATCGCCAGGGCGGCCACGGGCCCAGCCACCGCATCCCGGCTGGACGCGCTCACGCTGCAACCCGGCGAGTCCGTCTCGGCGGCGACCTACGTCTTTGCGCTGGGGCCCTGGTTCCCCAAGGCCTTCCCGGATCTCATGGGCAATCGGCTGCGCATCCCCATGGGGAACGTCCTCTACCTTCGCACCCCTCCCGGGGACAACCGCTACAGCTACCCGAATCTCCCCAGCTACAACTTCCCCGGCGTCACCGGCTGGCCCGCGCTGGGTCCCGACAACCGCGGATTCCGGGTCCGCCGGGGTGGACGGGGACCCGACGATCCCGACACCAGCCGCCGCTGGCTCCGCGAGGAGGAATACGAGAGTCCGCTTGCCTTCGTGCGCGAGCGGTTTCCGGGGCTTGCCGATGCTCCTGTGAGCGAGACCCGGTCGTGCCACTACGAGATTTCGCGGACGTCCAACTTCTTCTTCGACCATCACCCCGACTTCGACAACGTCTGGCTGGCGGGCGGCGGATCTGCCGAGGGCTTCAAGTTCGGCCCGGTGATCGGCGAGTACCTGGCCGGGCGGATCCTCGGGACGGAGACCGATCCCGAGTTGATCGAGGCCTTCCGTTTGTCGGAGGAGGAGTTCGAGCCGCGATAATCAGCGGCGAGTGTCGTCGCCGGACTGTGATAAACCGGTTACCCAACGATCCGTCCCATGATATTATGGACCCGGGCGGGCCCGAAAGGGTGATAGGGGCAGAACCGGAGGGGGGATATGCCAGGCGGTATCCGCGATACCGGGTGGGGTGCTGTGCGCAGGTGGCTGGACGGCCTGCTACAGGACATCAGGTTCGGTTGGCGGCGAATGATCCGTGCCCCGGGCTTTACGGCCGCGGCGTTCATCACGATCGCGCTCGGCGTGGCCGGCAACACGGCGTTGTTTACAGTGATCGAGGCCCTCCTGCTTCGCCCTCCCTCGTACGCGGATCCGGAAGAACTGGTGGACATCCGGCTCGTGGCGGCAGAAGACGCGTTCGGCACGTTCTCGTATCCCACGTTTCGCGACATGGAAGCCGCCACCCGTTCCGTGTTCTCCGGAATGACCGGCACGATGCTCAACATCGCGAACTTCCGCGACGACTCCGGCCGGCGTGACGACCTGCTCAACGAGCTCGTGGCCGGACCGTACTTCCAGGTGCTGGGCGTGCCGGCCCAGGTGGGCAGGGTCTTCGCGCCCGGCGAGGGCACAATAGCCGGAGCCGATCCGGTCCTCGTCCTCAGCGACGCGTACTGGCGACAGTCTTTCGACGCCGATCCCGGCGTGGTCGGGCGCAGTGTGCGCCTGAACGGCTTTCCGTACACGATCGTTGGCGTTGCGCCCCGGGATTTCCACGGCGCCCTCCCCGCACTGCGACCGGACTTCTGGGCGCTCGCCTCCATGGCCGATCAGATCTCCCTGAACGGCCCGGGCAGCCTGGAGCGGCGCGGTCAGGAGTCCTTCATGGTCAAGGCCCGCCTTGCCGACGGCGTGACGCGCGCCCGGGCCGATGCCGCGCTGGTCGCGTTTGCGGAAGAGATGATCGCGTCCCACGGCGATCGCTACGCGGACCGAACGATCGTGATGACGCCGACCCTTTCGTCACCCATCCACCCTGCCATCGACGGTGTGGTGGCACCCGTCGCGGGCCTGGTGATGGTCGTCACGGTCCTTGTGCTGCTCATCGCGTGCGTCAACCTTGCCGGCTTTCTCCTGGCGCGGGCGGAAGGCCGGCGGCGCGAAATCGCCGTGCACCTGGCCCTCGGGGCCCGGCGGGCCCGCCTGGTCCGCAGCCTTCTGACCGAGACGGCCATGCTCGCTTTGGCCGGAGGCACGGCGGGCGTGTTCATTTCGCTGTTCCTGGTTGACTTCCTCCTGAACATCGAACTGCCGCTTCCCGTGGACATCGTGCTGGACGCGCGCTTCAACGCCACCGTACTGGCCTTTGCGCTCGGCGTAACCCTGGCGTCGGCCGTGGTGCTGGGACTGGCGCCCGCGCTTCAGTCCACGCGGACCGGTTTGTCGGGTACGCTCAAGGACGAGAACGCAGGCCGTTCGCATCAGGCTGCCAGAGTGCGGGCGGTGCTGGCGACCAGTCAGATTGCGGGCGCTGTGGTCCTCCTCGTCGCGGCGGCGCTCTTCACACGCAGCCTGGCCACGGCCCAGCAGGTCGATCCGGGGTTCGGCGTGCATCCGGCGGCCATCGTCTGGCTGGAACCCGGGCGCGGCCGTTCGCCCGGGGAACGCCACGCATTCCATGACGCGTACCTGGCTCGCGTCGCTGCGCTGCCCGAGGTCGTTTCGGCGGGGTTCATCACCATTGTTCCCCTGGACGGCGCGGCGACCTCCACCCTCACGCTCAGCGTCCCCGGAATCGGGCCGCCACCGGGACGGACCGGCCACGAAATCGACTGGGTCGGCGTGGACGGCGCCTACTTCGATGCAGTGGGGATCCCCTTTGTCGCCGGGCGGCTGTTCAACGACGGAGACGACATGGCGTCCGCGCCGGTCGCGATCGTCAGCGAGACCATGGCGGCCAGCTACTGGCCCGGACGCAGCGCCGTGGGCGGGACGTTCACGACTCGTGACGGAACCGAGGTCCGTGTCGTCGGCGTCGTCGGAGACACCAGGGTACGCAGCCTCGACGAGGACCCTCGCCCGCTCGTGTATGGCGCGGCCAGCCAGATGCCTCATGTGCACGGGCGCGTGGTCGCGCGAACAGCGGTCGATCCCGCGACTGTCCTTCCCGTCATGCTGGAACTGGCAGTCGACCTGGATCCCGACGTCATCGCAATCGACGCCAGGACGATGGAACAGCACCTCGCATTCAGGCTGATCCCCGCGCGGATCACCGCCGTGACCGTCAGTCTCATGGGCGCGCTCGCGCTGATCGTGGCCGCCATCGGGCTCTACGGCATGGTGTCCTTCGGCGTGGCGGCTCGAAGACGGGAGCTGGGCATCCGCATCTCCGTGGGCGCCGAACCCGACCGGCTTGTCGGAGTGATGCTGAAGGCTGGCCTGACCTTGCTCGTCGCCGGCCTTGCGATCGGCATCGCGCTGGCCGTAGTCCTCTCCCGCATCGTGCGAAACCTGGCACATGGCGTCGAGGCGTTCGACCCGCTCGTTCTGGTGGGCGTCGTGCTGCTGCTGACCGGAGTCGCGACGTTGGCCGCCTACGTCCCCGCAAAGCGCGCCAGCAGGGTGGATCCGGTGAGTATCCTCAACGAGGGCTGACGGGAGGCGGCAACGGGCGATACATTCACTTACGGAAACGACCGTACGCGGAGGAACACATGCCCGGCGACAGCAAGTTGAAAATCAGTCGGAGAGGGGCCCGGTTCCGGCTCGTTGCAATGCTGCTCGCGGTGCCGGTCGCGGCCCACGCGCCGGGCGCCCTGAAGGCACAGGACGTCCGTTCCGTCGGGTCCGCCGAGGCAGGCGCCTCCCTGCGGGCCCAGGCCGAGGACCCGTTCGCCGGATTCGACGCTTTCGTGACCGGCGTGATGGAGGATTGGAGGATCCCGGGCGTTGCGGTGGGCGTGATCCGCGACGGCGAAGTCCTCCTCGCCACGGGCTTCGGCTATCGGGATATCGAGGCGGAGCTGCCGGTCACCGAGCACACGACCATGGCCATCGGCTCGAACAGCAAGTCGTTCACCGTGACGCTGATGGGCATTCTGGTGGACCAGGGCATGCTCGAGTGGGACAGGCCCGTACGCGACTACCTGCCCGACTTCCGGCTCCACGACGAATTCGCCACCGCCGAGATGACCCCCAGGGATCTCGTCACCCACCAATCCGGACTCCCGCGCCACGACAACGTCTGGTACGGCCGGACGGGCACCCGCGCGGAGATTTTCGCAAAGCTCCGGTATCTCGAGCCCAACGCCTCCTTCCGCAGCCGCTACCAGTACCAGAACCTCATGTTCATGACCGCCGGCTACCTCGCGGAGAGGATCACCGGCGAGGACTGGGACGCTCTGATCGATCACCGGATCTTCACGCCGCTGGGCATGGAGCGTTCGAACACGTCGGTGAGCGACACGCCGGCTTCGGGTGACTACGCGGTTCCCTACTTGCTCAGGGACGGAACCCTGACGCGCGTCCCCTTCCGCAACATCGACGCCGTCGGACCGGCGGGGTCGATCAATTCGAACGTGACCGAGATGCTCGCCTACATTCAGGCCCACATCGACGGGGGCGTCTTCGAGGGAGACCGCCTGCTTTCGGAAGAGACGTCGGCGAACATGCAGCAGCCGCAGTTCGCCATGCCGGGCGAGTCCGAGTTCCCGGAACTGGGTCAGGCCAGCTACGGCCTAGGATTGCGAGTCAGCAGCTACCGCGGCCACAAGATGGTGGCTCACGGCGGGGGCATCGACGGCTTCATATCGTCAATGTCGTGGCTTCCGCGCGAGAAGATCGGCGTCATGGTGCTCACCAACCGTTCCGGGGAGATGAACCCGGTGCCGGTCACGATCGCCTACAACGTGTACGACCGACTTCTGGGGCTTGATCCGGTGGATTGGAACGGACGCAACCTCGAGCTGCGCGACGAACAGCGCGAGCGCGCCGAAAAGACGAGGCGCGAGCAGGAGGCAAAACGCGTTTCCGGCACGCAGCCGAGCCATGCCCTCGCGGACTACGCGGGCACCTACCGGCATCCCGGGTACGGCAGGATGGCAATCCAGGTGGACGACGGCGGACTTGCGATCGTCTACGAAGGCTTCCAGCTCGACCTCGAGCACTTCCACTACGACATCTTCCGGATCACGTCGCCGCCGAACATCGTCCCGGTGACAGGTCTGGTGACCTTTACGACAAACGCCGATGGCGTGGTGGGGGCCGTGGCAATCCCCTTCGAGCCCAACGGGGCCGACATCGTCTTCGAGCGCGCGGGCTCATGATGTAGCGGACCCCCAAGGGGTTGGCGCAGAAGATCTTCGAGTCGGACTTTCGGGAAAATCCTCAGTTGACTTGCGGATTTTCACGGATCTACCCTGGTTCGAGAACATCCGGAGCGCGACGGAACTGATGTAACTCGCCTTTCGGGGCGAGCGTAGGGTTCGACATGAAGGATCTACTGGCGACTGGTATCGGGACTTCCGGCAGCGCTCGAGCGCTGCACGGCCTCTGCGTGGCGGCCCTGTTGGCTGGCGCGGCGCCGTTGGCTGGGCAGACGAAGGCGACGGTTCGGGGTGTCGTGCGCTCCGCCGTGACGGGCGAACCGATCCCGGGCGCGGTCGTGCGGGTCGTGGGGACCAGCGTGGTGAACCGGACCGGACTGGACGGACGGTACGCGCTGCTCTCGGTGCCTCTGGGCGTGTCCGTGCTGCGCGTCACCCATTCGGAGCACGTGGGGATCGCCGAGCGCCTGACCGTGGACGGGCCCGCGCTCCTGCTCCGCGACTTCGAGATGATGGCGCCCGCTTTCGTGCTTCGTGAAATCGTGGCGCGCGCGATGCGGCAACCCGTCGAGATACCGGACGGAACCATCCTGGCAGAGGAACTCGAAAGCAACCGCGGTGTGCGTGACGTGCTCGACGGGGTCACGGGGGTGACCCTGGTCAGGACCGGCGGCGCGATCGGGACGGGATACTATCTGCGGGTCCGCGGCGCGAAGAGCTTCAGCTTCAACCGCCATCCGGTCGTGTTCGTCGATGGGGTGAGGGTCGAGGCGACGGGCTACGATGGCGGGCTCGGCGCGCTGGAGCTGATCAGTCCGGGGACGATCGCGCGCATCGAGGTGCTGAAGGGCCCGGCGGCTGGCGCCCAGTACGGCCCGGACGCGGCCGACGGGGTTGTGCTGATCACGACGCGGCGGGGCAAGGGGCCGTAGACCGCGGACAGCGGGGGCGGGCCCGAACTTGCGGACCCGCCCCCC
>LXNJ01000170.1_pt1 | contig 47627 bp, 45 predicted proteins | sample 809081 | NCBI WGS metagenome assembly LXNJ01 (sample SAMN04870510, study PRJNA318959) | sponge metagenome | biome: sponge; feature: marine sponge reef; material: water | host: Petrosia ficiformis | place: Greece: Milos, Mediterranean Sea | collected 2013-05-29 | depth 5-7 m | reverse complement strand
CTGGGCGACGCCGAGGAGCGCCTGGCCGAGGAGGGCATCCGCGGCGACGTCTTCCTGTTCAAGAACAACACCGACTCCGCGGGCAACAGCTACGGCTGCCACGAGAACTACCTCACCAGCCGCCGCGACGACTTGAGCGACTACGCCGAGGTGCTGATCCCGTTCCTGGTCAGCCGCCAGATCTACGCCGGTGCGGGCAAGGTCCTGCAGACCGCGCGGGGCGCCATGTTCTGCATCAGCCAGCGGGCCGAGCACATCTGGGAGGGCGTGTCGTCGGCCACCACCCGGTCGCGGCCCATCATCAACACCCGCGACGAGCCCCACGCCGACGCCGAGCGCTTCCGGCGCCTGCACGTGATCGTGGGCGACTCCAACATGAGCGAGTACACGACGTTCCTCAAGGTGGGCGCATGCGCGCTGATGCTGCGGATGCTGGAGGACCCCCGGGTGGTGCTGCGCGACATGACCCTGGAGAACCCGATCAGGGCGATCCGGGAGGTCAGCCACGACACCACCTGCCGGCGCCGGGTGCGCCTCGCCACCGGCCGGGAGGTCAGCGCGCTCGAGATCCAGTCGGAGTACTTGAACCGGGCCCTGCGCTACGCCGAGCATCACGACCTCTCCGACGAGGAGAAGAAGGCCCTCACCATGTGGGAGTACTGCCTGACCGCCATCGAGCAGGATCCCCTCACGCTCGACCGCGAGATCGACTGGGTCATCAAGCATCGCCTCGTGGAGGCCTACCGGGACCGCCACGACCTGGATCTGGCCGACCCCCGGGTGGCCCTCGTCGACCTCCAGTACCACGATGTGAGCCGCTCCCGCGGCCTCTACTACCGGATGCAGCGCCGCCGGCTGGTGGAGACGCTGGTCACCGACGCCGAGATCCAGCACGCCGTTGAGAATCCTCCCGACACCACCCGGGCCCGGCTCCGGGGCGAGTTCATCCGCCGGGCCAAGGAGCGCAGGCGTGACTACACCGTCGACTGGGTGCATCTGAAGCTCAACGACCAGTCACAGCGCACCGTGCTGTGCAAGGACCCGTTCAAATCTCAGGACGAGCGGGTGGAGAAGCTCATCGCCTCCCTGTGACAGACCGCCGGGTAGCGTGAGTCCGCTGGCCCGCAGGGCACTGCTACCAACGAGGCGAACGTCGGTGTAGCCACCCGAAATGGACAAGCTCGAACGGCTCCTGAACCTGACCGCGGCTCTCCTGAACACGCCGCGGCCGCTGAGCGCCAGCGAGCTGCGCGCCCGCATGGCCGGCGCCTACTCGGAGGACCTGACCGCCTTCAGGCGCATGTTCGAGCGCGACAAGGCCGACCTGAGAGCCATCGGGGTTCCCATCGAGGTGACCACCCTGCACCGCCTCGACCCGCCCGTGGACGGCTACCGCATCCCGGCCGCGGCCTACGCCGGGCGCGACGTGCGCTTCGAACCCGACGAGCTGGCCGCACTCCACCTGGCCACCAACCTGGTCCGCCTCGAAGGCGGCGCGGGGGTGGGTCTGGCCCGTCTGGGAGGCGCCCAAGGCGGAGACGAGGGTGTGATCGAGTCGGCCGGAGAGGCATCGGAGCCGGTAGCGACGGTGGACGAGCTGCCATTCCATGAGGCGCTGTCGAAGCTGGTGGCCGCCGCGATCGGACGCCTTGCGGTCGAGTTCTCCTACAGGGACGCCGAGCGCCGCGTCGAGCCGTGGCGCCTGTCGTTCCACCGGGGCCGCTGGTACCTGGTCGGCTGGGACTGCGGCCAGTCCGCCGAGCGCCTGTTCCGGGTCGACCGCATCGACGGTCCGGTGACCGAGTCGGGCCCGGCCGCCCGCCCGGTGGGGGAGGGGCCCGATCCTCGCGCCATCAGGCCGTGGGAGTTCGGTGCGGGCGAGCCGGTCGACGTCCGGGTGCTGGTGGACGCCGATCAGGCCGCCTGGGCCTGCCATCGGGCCGGGGTCGACGGCGAACGCCGGCCCGACGGGTCGGTGGTGCTCACCCTGCGGGTGCGGGAGCCCGCGGCGCTGCGGACCTTCGTGCTGGACTTCCTCGACCACGCCGAGGTGCTCGAGCCGGCGTGGCTGCGCGACGAGCTGATCGGCTGGCTGGAGGCCCTGGCTTGAGACACGGCGCGGCGGGGCGGGCCTCTCACCGGTTCGCGCTCGCCCTAGGGTGACGGGGTGATGCCGGCGCCTGCTTCGAACGGGACCACGCTCTCGGTGGCCGAGCGCATGGCCCGCTTGCTGGGGATCGTCCCGTGGGTGGTCAAACAGGGCGGCGCCCACCTCGACGACATCGCGGCCCGGTTCGACTACCCGCGCGACCAGCTGCTGGAGGATCTCACCCAGAGGCTGTTCTTCGTCGGGGTGCACCCGTTCACTCCAGACACCCTCATAGACGTGTTCATCGAGGACGAGGTGGTCGACATCCAGTACGCGGACTGGTTCTCGCAACCGATGCGGCTCAGCACCGAGGCGGCCACCCGGCTGCTGGCCGCGGGCCGCACCGTGCTCGACATGTCCGAGGGACGGGTGCGCTCGGAGGCCGGCAACGAGGCCGAGGCGGCCCCGCTGGTGCGGGCCCTGGCCAAGCTGAGACTCTCGCTGGGGGCCGAGGGCGGTGACGGGGCCGGGCACATCGACGTGTGCTTGGGCGACGCCCCCGCGGCCACCCTCGACGAGCTTCGCCGCGCCATCTCCGAGCGCCGCCGGATCGAGATCGAGTACTACTCGTTCGGCCGCGATGTCATGACGTCGCGGGCCGTCGACCCGGCGCGGCTGCTGAGCCACGACGGTGTCTGGTACCTGTCGGGTTGGTGCCACCGCGCCGGTGCCGAGCGGGTGTTCCGCGTCGAGAGGATCCGCACCCTCACGGTCACCGGCACGCCGATCGAGGTGCAGCTGGACACGGCGGAGGAGCCGGTCATCGGCATGGCCGACATAGACCGGACGGCGACGATCCGGCTGGCGCCCGAGGCCGCCTGGGCAGCCGACTACCACGATGCGAGACAGCGCACCGAGCGCCCCGACGGCACGATCGAAGCGGTCTTCGCAGTGGCGAGCGAGTCGTGGCTGGCCCGTGTGCTGGTCCAGCTGGGACCTCAGGCGGAGCTTGTGGCCTGCGACCCGGGCATCGACGGTGACCTGCGGGCCGCCACTGCGGGGCGGATGCTGGAGAGGTACCGGCGATGAACGCCGGTCCCGGGTCGCAGCCCACCTCCCCCGGGGGTGGCCCACCCGCGGGTCAGGGCACGTCCGAGGAACAGCTCCCGCTGGAGTGGAGGACCACCCCGGACGGGCCGCTCGACGGCGATCAGGCCGGTCAGACCCCTCCGAGCGCGGCGCGGCGGGCCTGGAGCCTGGTGTCGGAGTGGCTGGTCGTGGGCGTCTGCGCCCTGGGGCTGGCGCTGCTGCTCAAGACGTTCCTGGTGGAGGTCTTCGTGATCCCGTCAGGCTCCATGGAGCCCACCCTGATGGTCGACAACCGGGTCGTGGTCTACAAGCTCGGCTACCGCCTGCACGACGTCAACCGCGGCGATGTGATCGTCTTTCGCCATCCGGGCCAGACGGCCGACGCCGACGACCTGATCAAGCGGGTGGTCGCCCTGGGCGGCGAGACGTTCGAGATCCGGGGCACGCAGGTGTACATCGACGGCACGCGGCTCGAGGAGCCCTACCTTCCGCAGGCCGGGTCCACGCATCCCACGGTGCCCATTCCCGGCTGCCTCAACGATCCCGAACCGGATCTCTGCGTGGTCCCCGAGGGCGAGATCCTCGTGCTGGGCGACAATCGCCCGGCCAGCCGCGACGGCCGCTACTTCGGCCCGGTCGACGTGGACACGGTGGTGGGCCGGGCCTTCTTCAAGCTCTGGCCCCCCAACGACCTCGGCGGCGTGTAGCACCCTCGCGGCGGTGACCGGGGGCGAGAGGCGGTCGATCAGTCGGCGGGACGGGTGCGTTGGAGGGTCAGGCGGTAGCGGACCCGATCTCCCCGGTAGTGGAGGAACTCGTAGATGAGCGGACGGTCGTCGCGCCGCGCGAATGCGGTGCGTTCGATACGAAGGATCGGTGAGCCGACGGCAACGTCGAGGTGGGTCGCAACGAGGCTGTCGGCACCCACCGACTCGAGGACGTACTGCCCGTGGCCCAGGGGCATTCCGAGCGTCTCCTCGAGGATGCTGTAGAACGGGTGATCCTCCAGGTTCTCTTCGGCGACTGCGGCTCCGATGTCCTCGGGGAGATAGCTCACATCGAGCGAGATGGGCTGCTTGTTCGCCAGGCGAACCCGCTGGATGTGGAACACCCGGTCCCCTAGCGCGATCCCGAGGTGATCGGCCACGTCGGACGACGCAGTCGACACTTCCACGAGCACGACCCTGGCCGTGGCGCTCAAGCCCAGGGCGCTCATGTCCTCCACGAAGCCGGTCAGGGCGTTCAGGTCCTGCTCGATGCGCAGCTCCTTGACGAAGCTTCCGCGACCGGACTGCCGTTCCGCGAGGCCCATGGCGGCGATGTCGTTGAGGGCCCGCTGGGCGGTTATGCGGCTGACCGAGAACCGCTCGGCCAGGGCCTTCTCGGTCGGCAGGCGATCGCCGGACTGAAGGCGCTCGGCCTCGATCTCACGCAAGAGATGCTCGCGGATCTGGCGGTGCAGGGGTGCGCCGCCCTGATCGCGTGACACCAACTGAGCGGCTCCTCTTGCCAACATAGGTGCTATAATGTTATAACAGAAGTCACACGGGCGCGCGGGGGTGTCAGTGAGGCATCGGGTTGACCCAACAGCCAAGCCGGACGAGGAGTCCGCGCTGCCCGACCGGGCCGGGGACGGTGCCCCACGTGGGCTCGCCGGCAAAGTGCTTCGGCGATGGCTCCGGGCGGTGGCGAAGTTCGTCGTGCAGTGGGGGCCGTCCATCGGGCTGCTCCTGCTGATATGGGAGCTCATCGTGCGCAGCGGCACCGTGTCGCGGCGCCTCTTTCCGTCGCCGCTCGACACGTTTGAGGCGGGCCTGAGCCTGCTGGAAGCCGGAGTGCTGTTCACGGACTTTCGTTTCAGCCTGACAAGAAGCGTGGTCGGCTTCGTGCTCGGAGGTGTCACGGGTGTGCTGGCGGGTCTGCTCACCGGACGGCTGAAGCCGGTCGAGTTCATCCTCTCGCCGATGATTCTCCTGTTCCGGCCCATCCCCGCCATTGCGCTCGTGCCTGTGGCCACCGTCTGGTTCGGAATCGGAGAGCGCGCCAAGTACTTCGTGATCGCCTACTCGGTCTTCCTGGCCGTGTGGCTCAACGTTCATGCCGGTGCGTCGAGCGTGTCCGAGACCCATATGCGGGTGGCCCGCTCGCTGGGCGCGTCCCGGACCCGCACCTTCCGAGAGGTCGTTGTGCCCGCGGCCGCGCCCGACATCGTCAACGGCCTCCGGTACGGCAGCGCGGTCGCGTTCATCGTGTTGATCGCCGCGGAGCTGGCTGGGGCTCGTGCCGGTATGGGCTACCGCATTCAGATCTCCGCCGAGTTCCTCCAGACCGACCGCATCTTCTTCGGGCTGGTGCAGCTGGGCGTGCTCGGCGCCATTCTCGACGCCCTGTTCGTGTTCACCTCGAAGCGGATCATTCATTGGGGCGAACGGTGATCAACGGGTCGGGAGTCGGCAAGGCTCAGCCACCTGCGTCCGGGACCCGCGGCCGCATCGAAATCGAGGGACTCGAAGTCGTCTACGAGGGCCGCCGCGGCCGGAACCAGGCGCTCACCTCCACCGACGCCACCTTCGAGGCCGGGTCGTTCAACGCCCTCGTGGGCCCGACCGGCTGCGGCAAGTCGACCCTTCTGAACGTGATCGGGGGGTTCGTGGCCCCGACGAGCGGTCGGGTGCTCCTCGACGGCAAGCCCACCCTCAGCCCGGGACCCGACCGGGGCGTGGTGTTCCAGGGCTACGCCCTGATGCCGTGGTTCACCGCCAGCGGGAACATCGAGTTCGCTCTCAAGTCACAGGGCATCCCGCGGTCAGAACGGAAGGCTCGCGCCGCGGAGGCGCTCGACAACGTGGGTCTGGCCGGAAGGGAGGCCCTCTACCCGTCGGAGCTCTCCGGCGGCATGCAGCAGCGGGTCGCGATCGCTCGCACCCTCGCAGTGAATCCCACCGTGCTGTTGATGGACGAGCCCTTCGGCGCGCTCGACGCCCAGACCCGCATGACCATGCAGCAGTTCCTGCTCGACCTCTGGGAGGCCGACAAGGTCACGGTCGTGTTCGTGACCCACGACGTGGACGAGGCCCTGGTGCTGGCCGATCGAGTCTTCGTGATGACGAGCAGTCCCGGAAAGATCGAGACCGTAATCGAGGTGTCGACGGACCGGCCGCGGTCGGCCGAGGACTACGGCGACGACCACGTCGAACTCCGAAGACAGGTGATCAAGCTCCTCAAACACTGACATCCCAAGGAAAGGACGGTTATGAGGCAAAGAACCACAAGAGGCGGGAAGCTGGGGCTGTTGCTCGCCCTGATCGCAACGGTCAGCCTGATCGCGGCCGCCTGCAGCGGCACCTCCGAGACGGCGGACGAGCCCGCAGAGATGACCAGCGTGACGCTCGGCACCGGCCCATATATGCAGACCGCGCAAGCGACGCTGGCGCTGATCCACGGGCTCTTCGAGGCCAACGGTCTTCAGGTGGACGTGGCCGAGTTCTCGACGGGGCGCGACGCCATGACCGCACTCCTCGGCGGCCAGGTCGATCTCGCGTTCATGGCCGAGTTCCCGGCGGTCACTGCCGCCCTGCAGGGTGAAGAGTTCAGCGTGATCGCCGAGGTCAGCCAATTCAGCGACTACAAGCTGCAGACGAGGACCGATGCAGGCATCTCGAGTCTGGCCGATCTTCCCGGCAAGACGGTTGGCACCACGGTCGGAACCAACGTCCAGTACGCGCTCGAGACTGCGCTCAACAACGCCGGCCACGACTCGTCCGACGTCGAGATCGTCAACCTGCCACCCTCGGGGATCGCGGGCGCACTCGACCAGGGCGACGTCGACGCGGGCATGCCGTTCGACTCCTTCTACATCCCCATCGGCGAGTTGCTGGGTGACCGGCACGTCGAGATACCGGTCGAGGGCTACTCGATCCACTGGATACTCTCCGCTTCGGCGGAGATGGCGCAGCAGCCCGATGTGCTCGAGGCGTTCATGCGGTCACTGAAGGAGGCGGAGCCGTTCCTCGCCGACGCGGAGACGGCCAAAGCTGACATCATCGCCTACTCCGAACGGGTGAACCCCGCCTACGCCGAGGTGACCTTCCCGAAGTACCGGTACGCGCTCCAACTCAACCGGGCGCTGCTCGACATCCTGGTCGAGGAAGCCGAGTGGCTGGTCGAGACCCAGGGACTCGAGGGGGAGCCGACCGAGGCCACCTTCCTCGCGGTGCTCGACCCCGGGCCGCTCAACGCGGTGGCTCCCGGATCCAGCGACCTCCCGGGCTAGTTGCCCGACACCCATCTTCCGAGACGCTCGGGCGGCGCCGCGGCATTCGGCGCGGCGCCGCCCGACCAGAGGGATACAGGTTGACTGAGATCTACGTTCTCCTGCTCGGCCTGGTGTCAGGATCTTTCATCGGGGCCGTCGGGGCCGGCGGGGTGATCGTGGCCCCGGTCATGGCGTACCTGCTGGGCTACGACTTGCGGATCGCCCAGGCGGCCGCCAGTTTCAGCTTCCTGTTCACCGGAATAGTCGGGACATCCACCTACGCGCAGAGGGGCAGCATCGATTGGCGCTTGGTCAAGTGGGCATCCGTCGGGCTCATACCGGGTGCGGCGCTCGGTGCGCTGGTCAATTCGGTGCTTCCCACGACGCTACTGGCTGTCGCGCTGGCACTGATGCTCCTGCTCGCCGGCCGCAGGGCGTTCGCTCGATCAGGCAGGAATCAGCAGGTCTGGCCGGAGGTTCACTGGCGTCCTCATCCGATGGCGGGGCTTGGTCTGGCCGTCGGGTTCGCCTCAGCGCTTACGGGCACGGGCGGGCCCGTCGTCCTGGTCCCGATCCTGACAGCGCTGGGGATGGGACCCCTGTCCGCAGTCGGTGCCAGCCAGGCATCGCAGGTGCCCATCGCGGCCTTCGCGTCACTCAGCTTCGCGCTGGTCGGTCAAATCGACTATCAGGCGGGTCTGCTGCTCGGCGTGTCCCAGGCCGCGGGCATCCTGCTTGGATCGTCCATCGCTCACCGCGCTCCGCAGGCCATGCTCTCTCGGGTCGTGTCGGGTGCCGTGCTGGCTGCGGGCCTGCTGATCGGTGGCCAGGTCGTGGCAGAGTCGCTCGGATGAAAGGAAATCGACTGTGAGCATCGCCGGTCTACTTGACAATCTCACTTCCGGTCAGGACTGGATTGCGACGCCTGATGTCTTGCTCAGCTCTGACGGGCCGCGTCGCGGGTGGTCCGCGAGCATCGTCGGCGGAGCGTTCGCGTCGGTCGGGCCGACCGAACAGGTGCGGGACCGCCATCTCGCGCTCGATGAGATCGCCCTGCCCGGCCACCTCATGATGCCGGGATTCGTCGACACCCACCAGCATCTGACGCAGGTGTTCGCGAAGGTGCTCATCGGCGCGCAGCCGGCTCAGATCTGGAAGCGCATGTGGATGCCTCTCTACGACGCCATGGATCCACATGATGCCTATCTCGCGGCCAAGTGGACCGCCGTCGAAGCCCTACGGGGCGGGTTCACGACCATCGTCACCGCAGGCGAACGCGACCCCGCGAAGGTCGATCCGATCGAGCAAGCCATCGCGGAATCGGGCATCCGCTGCGTGATGGCGCACGATTTCTCGGACCTCGGCGGGCGCCCGCTCACAGCCGGACCGGCCGACCGCGAGGCCGTCCGGAGCTGCCTGCGCCGAGCCGGCGAGTACCTGTCACGCCCCAGTGACAACTCTCGCCTGATCCGATCGGTTGCCTGCGCCTCACACCAGTCGGGGTCGCGCGAACTCATAGCGGAGTTGTCCCGACTGTCGGCCGATGCGACCGTTACGTTCCAGATCCATGTGAACGAGCACACGCCGGAGGTGGAGTGGTGCCTCGACACCTACGGCTGCCGGCCCATCGAGATGCTCAACGGCATTGGAGCACTCGGACCCCAGACACTGCTCGCTCACGCCACCCTGGTGTCGTCGACCGAGGTGGGCATGCTTCAGGACTCCGGCGCGGCCGTCAGCTACAACCCGGTCGCAAGCGCGTGGAAGGGCAACGCGGTGGCGCCCGCGTTGGAGTTCGCCAACCGCGGGATCGCGTTCGGACTCGGTACCGATGCCACCAGAAGCGACGGCTTCCGACTGATGGACGCCGCCGAGACCGCACAGCGCCTGACGTTCGGCATGCGAACAATCGACTGGCGTTGCGGCGACGGGCGGCTCTGGGTGCAGGCTGCCACCCGCAACGGGGCAGAGGCCGCCTGTCTCGGAGGCGTGACGGGCTCGATCGCCGAGGGTCTGCGTGCGGACTTCCTGGTGGTCGACTGCAGGCAGCCCGAGGTGCTTCCCAGCTGGGATCTTGAATGGGAGTTGGTGCGCCACTACGACCGCACCAACCTCGCGGCGGTCTTCGTCGACGGCGAAGCGACGCTGATCGACGGTCAGCCGGTCGGCTGGGATCTGGACCGCTTCATGGACGAAGCCGCCGAGGCCGGCCGCCGCGCGGCCCGGAACGCCGACATGAGACTGATCGGGCGCGACCGTCGAGGGGCCGGCGCAACCTGACCAGTGCACGCCGCCGATGCGCGGCGTGCCTCGTGAGCGTTCATCGCGTGATACTGGTCTGATGGCCACTCGCATTCCGGCTCTGCTGAACCCGCCGGTCGCCTTCGCGCACCGCGGGGCCCGGGCCCACGCCCGCGAGAACACCCTGGAGGCGTTCACGCTGGCCCGGCAGATGGGCGCCACCGGCATCGAGACCGACGCCTGGATCACTGCGGACGGGGTTGTCGTGCTCAACCACGACGCGGCCGTCGGGGGACTGCCGACGATGTCGACTCGACGGCTCTTCGGCCGGCCCATAGCTCGGACGCCGCGGGCGAGGCTGCCCGGGCACATTCCCACCATCGACGAGTACTACGAGAACTGCGGCACCGGCCTGCCTCTGAGCGTCGATGTCAAGGACGACGCCGCCTTCGAGGGACTGCTGGCTGCGGCCCGGGCCCACCGGGCGGCCGAGCGTCTGTGGGTATGCCATCACCGCGTCGACGTGCTCAGCGAATGGCGGGCGGCCGCACCCGAGGTCAAGCTGGTCCATTCCACCCGCCTCGACCGGCTGCCCCGGGGCCCCGAGCGTCACGGCGCCGACCTCGCCACCGCAGGCATCGATGTCGTGAACCTGCACCGCGAGGACTGGAACGGCGGGCTCACAACCCTCTACCACCGCTTCGGCGTGCTCGCCTTCGGCTGGGACGCCCAGCAGGTCCGCCACATCGCCGAGCTGGTCGACGCGGGCATCGACGCCGTCTACAGCGACCATGTCGACCGGATGGTGCAGGTACTGGACCGCTTCGCCGGCAACACCGCGGATTGATCAGGCCGCGCTTCGCCGGCCGATCAGGGGCCGGGGTCGGCCGGGAGTAACGTTGCAACCCATGTGGATGCTGGCGCCGGCTGCGGCCACCGTTGTCGCGCTGGCCGTGCTCGTCGCCGGCCTGCGAAGCGTGGGCCGAGCCGCGGCGGAGCTGACCGGGTCGCTGCGAAGGTCATCGGCCACCGCGGTGGCCGGCGATGAGCTGTCCCGCCTCGCCGCTCGCTTGGGCGACCACGCGGAGGAGACCAGGGCCAGAGCTGATCGGGTCCGCGGCGCCCGGCGCGATCGCAGCCGCCGCCGACCCCACAGTTAGGCTGCCACGGTGGGAAATCTGGGCGGGATGGAGGTCCTCGTAATCCTGCTCGTCGCCCTGATCGTGCTCGGTCCCACCAAGCTGCCGCCCGCCATCCGCCAGATCGGCAGGGTGGTCGGGGAGTTCCGCCGCATCGGACAGGGCTTCCAGCAGGAGCTGCGGGAGGCGGCGCAGCCCCTGCAGGAGACGAAGGAGACCCTGAAGGCGGCCGACAAGGAGTTCCGCGAGGTGTCCCAGAAGCCCATCGAGGAGATGAAGGACACGTTGAAGGCGGCCGACAAGGAGTTCCGCGAGGCGACTCAGAAGCCCATCGAGGAGATGAAGGACACGTTGAAGGCGGCCGACAAGGAGCTCCGCGACGCACCCGAAGAGCCCGTCGAGGAGAAGGGGGCGACGCCGAAGGGCGCCGACAAGGAGCCCTCCGAAGACGGAACGGAATCATCTCCGGATGACCCGGACTCCGGCTCCGAGCATGCGGCCTGAGCACGGCCCGGTTGAGCGATGACCAACACCGACGACGACGGCGCCCCCCAGAACCTCGGCGAGGGCGGCCACATGACGCTCATGGAGCACCTGGGCGAGCTCCGCAACCGCCTGATCAAGTCGGCGGTGGCGGTGGCCGTGTGCGCGGTGGCCTGCTGGATCCTCTACGACTTCATCCTCGCCTTCCTGCTGGAGCCCTACTGCCGGACCTTCCCTCCCGAGGAGCGGATCGACTCCGCGCTGTTCGGACCCGACGGCGGCTGCAACCTGTTCGTGACCAGCCCGCTCGAGCCCTTCAGCGTGCGGCTCACCCTGGTCGGCTATTCGGGCCTCGCCCTGGCCATGCCGGTGCTGCTGTGGCAGGGTTGGCGCTTCATCGCGCCCGGCCTGTACCGCCACGAGAAGCGCTACGCGGTGCCGTTCGTGGCGGCCGGCGTGCTGCTGTTCGCCCTGGGTGCGTCGCTGGCCTATTGGAGCCTGCCCCGGGCCCTCGACTTCCTGAAGGACATCGGCGGCCCCGATCTGGTGTCGCTGTTCAGCCCGAAGGAGTACCTCGGCTTCGTCATCAAGATGATGGTGGCCTTCGGGATCGCCTTCCAGTTCCCGATAGTCCTCATCGGGCTGCAGGCCATGGGCATCGTCGAGAACCGGACCCTCCGCCGGATCCGCTCCTACGCGGTGGTAGGAATCGTGATACTGGTGGCGGTCATCACCCCCAGTGGCGACCCCTTCACCCTGATGGCTCTGTCCATCCCCATGTACGCCTTCTACGAGTTCGCGATCCTGTGGGGCGTGCTCACCCGCCGCCGGCAACGCAAGCGAGAGGCGGCGGGGCGGTGAGCCCGGCCTCTGAACGGTGACGGGGCTGGCCCATGGCTTCGTACTCGACGAGTTCCAGCGCCGCGCCATCGGGCATCTCGACTCCGGCCTGTCGGTGCTCGTCAGCGCTCCGACCGGCTCGGGCAAGACGGTGGTGGCCGACCATGCGGTCGACACGGCCCTGTCCGGGGGCCGCAGAGCCTTCTACACCACACCCATAAAGGCCCTCTCCAATCAGAAGTACCGGGACCTTTGTCGCCGGCTGGGACCGGAACGGGTGGGGTTGTTGACCGGCGACAACGTCATCGCGGGCGACGCCGACGCGGTGGTGATGACCACCGAGGTGCTGCGCAACATGATCTACGCGGGCGCAGTGGACTCCAGGCTCGGGGCGGTCGTCCTCGACGAGGTCCACTTCCTGGAGGATCCCTACCGCGGGCCTGTGTGGGAGGAGGTGATCCTCCACCTGCCGGCCGATGTGGCGCTGGTGTGCCTGTCCGCCACGGTCTCCAACCACTCCGAGCTCGGCGACTGGCTCAACCGGGTGCACGGCCCGACCGCGGTGGTGGCCGAGAGCCGGCGGCCAGTGCCGCTGACCAACCTGTACGCCGTGGGCCGTCGCCGCTCCGACGCGGTGCAGATCGTTCCCACCCTCACCGACGGCAGCCCCAACCCTCGGGGAAGCCGCTTCGACGCGCCCGCAACGACGCACCGAAGCCGGGGTTCGGGCCGTCCCGCAGGTCGGGGGCGCCGGGGCTCGGGCCGTCCCGCGGGTCGGGGGGGCCGGGGACCGAAGGGTCCTCCAGCACGTGGTGCGAACGGTCGCGACGGGCTCTGGCGACCTCCCCGGCGCATCGACCTGCTGGCCGAGCTGCAGGAGCGCAGCCTGCTACCCGTCATATGGTTCGTGTTCAGCCGAAAGGGATGCGATCAGGCCGCGGCCCGCCTAGCCCGCGACGGCGCCCGCTACACCAGCGACGACGAGGCCGCTCGCATCGACGACATCGTCGAGGCCCGTCTCGCCGGCCTCGACCGGGCCGATCTCGCCGCGCTGGGAGCCCGCCGGTGGGCCGACCGGCTCCGTCTCGGCATCGCGTCGCATCACGCCGGCATGATCCCGGTCTTCAAGGAGACCGTGGAGCACTGTTTCTCCGAGGGCCTGGTGAGGGTGGTGTTCGCCACCGAGACTCTGGCGCTGGGCGTGAACATGCCGGCCCGCAGCGTCGTGATCGACAAGCCCACCAAGTACGACGGCCAGCGCATCGCGCCGCTCAGCCCGGCCCAGTACACCCAGCTGACGGGCCGGGCCGGCCGCCGGGGCATCGACGACCGCGGCTGGGCGGTGATGCTGTGGTCGAAGGACTGCAGCTTCGCCGACATCGCGGCGCTGGCCGCCAGCCGATCCTTCGAGCTGCGCTCGGCCTTCCGTCCCACCTACAACATGGTGGCCGGCCTGCTGGGACGGACGTCCGTCGCCGCGGCCCGCGATCTTCTGGGCCGTTCCTTCGCCCAGCACCAGGCCGACACCTCCTCGTCGCCGGCGAACCTCGTCGGGCGCTTCGACGCGGTGGCCTCGGTGCTGCGCTCCCGGGGACACCTCGACGGCTGGGAGCTCACCGCGTCCGGGGTGCTGGTGTCGCGCATCTTCCACGAGGCGGACCTGGCCATGGCCGAGGCCCTCCACACCGGGCGGTTCGACGGGCTGTCGCCGGCCGAACTGGCCTCGGTGCTGTCGGCGTTCACCTACGAGCACCGGTCGCCAGGACGGCGGCCCGACGTGTGGATACCGTCCGGCGCCGCCTACCGCCGCCTGCGCCGCATCGAAGCCGACCTGGACGACCTGCACCGGACCGAGCAGCGTTTCGGGGTGGAACCCATCCGGTCGCTGGAGACCGGCTTCGCGCCCGCGGCTCACCGCTGGGCCGCACAGGAGTCCTTCGAAGCGCTGCTGGACGAGGGCTTCTCCGGTGGCGACCTGGTGCGCAACCTCAAACAGGTCATCGATCTGTGCCGCCGCATCGCGGCGGTGGCACCGAAGGCCGACACCGCGCTGGCCGCGCAGCAGGCGGTCCGGGCGTTGAACAGGGGAGTGGTGGCCGCCTCGGGTGCAGTGGACAGCGGCGGTGCCGGCTCCGCGGCCCGGACCCTGCCGGGGGCGGCGTGATCGGGGGCCGCGGCCCGGGATGGGGTGTCGACTTCGGCGAGGAGGGGGAGATCCCACCGGACGCCTCCACCGCGGACAGCGACGTCGCCGCCGGCCGGATCGTGGCCGAGGCCCACCGGGCCGGCCGGCCGCTGCCGCCGGTGGTGCTCACCGGAGGCGACCTGGCCCGGACCCTCGGGATGGCCCAGGCCCGCAGGGCGTCGTCGAGACCCGCGGCCGGGACCGGAGCCCGCTTCGAGGTCGACGTGGGCGCGGCGCTGATCGACGGGCGGCTCGGATGGTTCGTCGCCCATCTCGTAGCCCGCCGATCGTGGTGGCGGGGCCGCCTGGTGGTGGCGGCCAACGCATCGTTCATCGGCCGCTGGAACGCGGCGCCCCGGTCCCATCCCGGAGACGGCCGCCTCGACGTGTTCGACGCCAGCCCCCCGCTCTCCGTGCGCCTGGCGGCCCGCCGGCGCCTGCCCTCGGGAACCCATGTCCCCCATCCGGAAATCACCCAGCGTCGCATCGCGGCAGCCCAGTACGACCTTGACCCCGCCCTTGACGTCTACCTTGACGGCCGCCGTCTCGGCCGGGCCCGAGCCCTCAGCCTGCGAGTGGAGCCCAGCGCCCTGGAGGTGTGGATCCCCACCCCCACCGCCTCCCGGCCGCCCTAGGGGGCTGCGCGGATAGGTGAGAGTCCGTCGCGTCGCGGCGTCGTCATTCCCGCTCTTGTTCGCTGCGCTCACGGGCCGCTCGGGCCACGGCCTCGCGCCGTATGGGCCGCGTCGCCCCGCCTATTCGCTCGGCCTCTAGGATCGTCGCCATGGAGATCAATGAAGCCAAGCAGCGGGCGTGCGATGAGATCGATCGGCTGGCACCGGAGCTGCTCGCCGTGTCGCACCGTATCCATGAACGGCCCGAGCTCTGCTTCGAGGAGCACCACGCCCACGACCTGCTGACCGGGGTGCTGGCCGAGCACGGACTGACCGTGCAGCGCCGCGCCTACGGCCTCGACACCGCCTTCGAGGCCCGGGCCGGCGACGGCAACGGGCCGCTGGTCGCCGTGGTCTGCGAGTACGACGCGCTCCCCGGGATCGGCCACGCCTGCGGGCACAACATCATCGCCGCGTCGGGCCTGGGCGCGGGCCTCGCCCTGGCCGCCCTGGCCGGCGAGGCCGGCGGCCGGGTGGCCGTCATGGGCACCCCCGCGGAGGAAGGCGGGGGAGGCAAGGAGATCATGCTGCGGGCGGGCGCGTTCTCCGACGCCGACGCGGCCATGATGATCCATCCCGCCAACCACGAGCTCAAGGTGTTCCACGCGGTGGCGGTGCAGCGGCTCAACGCCCGCTACACCGGAGCAGCAGCCCATGCCGCCGCCGCCCCCGAGATGGGCCGCAACGCGCTCGACGCTGCCGTGCTCGGCTACAACGCGGTCGCCGCGCTGCGCCAGCACATCCGCGACGACGAGCGGCTCCACGGAATCTTCATCGACGGCGGCACCAAGGCCAACATCGTCCCGGCCACGGCCCAGGCCGAGTGGTACGTGCGTTCGACCAACCTTGCGACCCTCGAGCCGCTCAAGGAGCGGGTGGCGGCCTGCCTGCGGGCGGGCGCCGACGCGGCCGGCTGCGAGCTGGACATCGAATGGGGGGACCCGGCATACGCCGACATGAACGACAACCCCGTGCTGCTCGACCGCTACCTGGACAATCTCGCTGCGGTGGGCAGGGAGACCGTCTCCCGCTCGGACGCCCGCGTGGTGGGCAGCACCGACATGGGCAACGTCAGCTACGCCGTCCCCTCCATACACCCGATGGTCAAGGTGGCTCCCGACGATGTCGCCATCCACACGCCGGCCTTCGCCGAATACGCCCGCGGACCCCGGGGCGACTCGGCGGTCATCGACGGCGCCAAGGTGCTGGCCATGACTGCGCTGGACTGCTGGCTGGACGACTCCGCCATGTCGGCCGCACAAGCCGCATTCGCAGCCTCCTGACCCCTCCGGCGATCCGCGCGCAGCCATGCCTGCGCCTCTAGGGTCGCGCCCTGTGAACCTGTACGCGGCTGAGACCTTCTCGTCCGAGGAGGCCGACGTACTGCGCCGCTACTTCACCAACCTCGACCAGCCGGTGTTCGCGCTGGTCAACCTGCCCGAGGTCGTGAAGGGCGCCCTGTTCGCCCGCTACTCCCGCTCGATGTCGAGCCTGCGCCGGCTGTTCCTCGACGAGTTCGTCGACGACCTGGACATCACCGGGGACATCACCATCGACGCCACCGTCGGCCTGCGCCGGGCCGAAGCGCTGTATGACCGGGTGTTCTTCGAATACGGCGACGACTCAGTGGCCCAGCTCGGCGGCGTCCACCTGGCCTGCGAGCAGGCCTCCAACCTCCTCACCAAGGTGCTGGAGTGGGGCCGGCTGATGGCCTACCTCGAGCAGAGCACCCGCTACATCGCCTACGACCAGCGGCTGGGCGGGCGGTACCGCTACTACCGGGACGCCCAAGTGCTCAACTCGTCGCTGGGGACCCGCTACGTGGGCGACGTAGACCGCATGTTCTCGACCTACTCGGAGCTCGTCCCCGTCATGGGGGACTTCTTCCGGGCCAACGTTCCCAAACAGGACGGCGACTCCGACTTCGCCTACCGGCAGGCCATCAAGGCCCGGGCGCTGGACTCCATCCGCGGGATGCTCCCGGCCGCGTCCCTGAGCAACGTGGGCATCTACGGGCCGGGCCAGTCCTACGAGGCGCTGCTGCTGCGGATGCGGGCCCACCCCCTTCCCGAATCGCGTCTCTACGCCGAGATGATGCTCACCGAGCTGCGCAAGGTGATCCCCTCGTTCCTCAAGCGGGTGGACCTGCCCGACCGGGGCGAGCTCACCACCCGCTACCTGGCGGACAACCGCGCCGCCATGGACGAACTGGCGGACCGGGTGTTCGGTGACGCCGTCGGAGGCCCGGTGACCGACGACTCGGTGGAGCTGATGGACTTCGACCCCGATGGAGAGACGAAGATGATCGCCGCGATGCTGTATCCCCACACGTCGCTTCCGGAGCACACCATCGAGGCCAGGGTGAGGTCCATGTCACCCGCCGAGCGCATCGATGTGGTGCGGTCGTACTGCGGTGAGCGCACCAACCGCCGCCACCGGCCGGGCCGGGCCCTGGAGCGCGTCTACTACCGGTTCGACGTGCTGTCCGACTACGGGGCGTTCCGCGACCTGCAGCGTCACCGGATGCTCACCATCGAATGGCAGCCCCTGTCGACCCGCCACGGCTTCGTTCGGCCCGAAGCGGTCGGCGCGGCCGGTGTGGACGAGCAGTTCGACGAGGTGATGGCCCGGTCGGCCCGGCTCTACGAGGCCCTCAGCGCCGAGCTGCCCGATCAGGCCGCCTACGCGGTCACTCTGGCCTACCGGGTGCGCTACTCGATGCAGATGAACGCGCGGGAGGCGATGCACATGGTCGAGTTGCGCACCACCCTGCAGGGCCATCCGGCCTACCGGCGTGTGTGCCAGCAGATGCACCGTCTCATCGCTGAGGAGGCCGGTCACACCGCGGTGGCGGAGCTCATGTCGTTCGTCAACTACGAGCAGGATCTGGGGCTGGGCCGGCTCGACGCGGAGAAGCGGGCCGAGCAGCAGAGGGCAGCACAGGCACACCCGTCTTCAAGCTTGTAGGCCGGCGAGCGCCCCATGGCCGTACCGCCGCGGATACCGCCGCGAAATGCCGTCGCACTTCGTCAATCTGTGTCTATGATCCGCCCACGTCCCCGGGCCCCAACCCCTCAGCAGTAGAGATGACCGACAAGCACCCTCTTGACGACGCCGATCTCGACTTCGGCGACGACGAGGTCTTCGACGGCGACAAGGACTTCGACGGCGACGAGGACTTCGACGGCGACGAGGAAGCCGTCAGCGACGACGATGCTGAAGCCGATTTGGAGGACGAGGACGAGGACGAGGACGACGACGTTCCGCTGCCGGCCGAGGACGACGACGATGAAGAGGTTCACCCCAGCGACGTGGAGGCCGACCTGGAGGAGATCCTCCGGGACCGCATCGCGGCCAGCGACGACGACGAGGAGGACGAGGAGGAGGAGGCCCCCGGCCCGGCCAAGGCTGCACCGTCGGTGGCGCCGCCGCGTTCGGACGAATGGACCTGCAACCAGTGCTTCCTCATCGTGAGCATGACCCAGTTCGGATCGCGGGAGAGTCCCGTGTGCCCGTCGGGCGAGGAGCCCTGCGAGTCCATCGAGAGGATCTTCCGCGGCTGAGTGCCCGAGTGATGCCATGGCCGTCCGCCCGCCCGTCCGATGACCGCGATTGACGAGGGGGCTCGGCGGGCCGCCGACTCCGACATCGCTGCGGTGGTCGAGCTGGCGGCCGGGGCGGCGGCCGAGCTGGCTCCCCGCCGCGGCGGCTATGTGTGGGCCCGACTGGAGGCGCGAACCGAGCCGCTGGAGCAGAGCCTGGATCGAGACCATCGATCGGATGACGCGCTGGTGGTGGTCGGCACCGTCGACGAGGCGGTCGTCGGCTACGGGGTGATCCGCCTGGTCGGGCTCCACGACGGTGCCGTGCTGGGGCGCGTCACCGACATCTATGTGATGCCCGAGGCTCGCGGTGTCGGGGTGGGGGAGGCGATGATGGGCGAGCTCATGGACTGGGCCAGGCGGCGCGCCTGCATAGGGGTCGACAGCCTGGCCCTGCCCGGTGACCGCGAGACGAAGAACTTCTTCGAGACACACGGCCTGGTCGCACGATCCATAACCGTGCACCGCTCGCTGGCAGACACCGCCGAGCCTCGTCGATGATCACCGGGGTGGAGGTCGCGGTGGGCGCGATCGTCCGTCGCGCCGATGATCTGCTGCTGGTGAAGCGCGGCCGCCCGCCGGGGGTGGGGGAGTGGTCTGTGCCGGGAGGACGCGTAGAGCCCGGCGAGATGCTGATGGAGGCCGTGACCCGCGAGCTGCAGGAGGAGACCGGGCTGAACGGGATCTGCGGCCGGCTGGTGGGCTGGGTGGAGCGCATCGGCGACGACCGGCACTTCGTGATCCTGGACTTCGAGGCAACGGTGGCCGGCGATCTCACGCCTAGTCCCGGCAGCGACGCATCCGAGGCCCGGTGGTGGCCCGTCTCGGAGGTCGCCGGGTTGCGGCTAGTGGACGGGCTGGCCGAGTTCCTCCACGACCACGGGGTGATCCCGACGATCGTCTGAGCGGATCAGCGGCCCTTCCAGACCGGGGGCCGCTTCTCTATGAAGGCGCGGGGGCCCTCGGCGAAGTCCTCGGTGCTGCGCAGCCCCATCTGGGCCTCACCGGCCGCGGTGATCGATTCAGCGTCGGTCTGGGTGAAGCTCTCCAACACGAGCCTGCGGGACTCCCTCACCGCGAGGGGGCCGTTGGCATTGACACGGTCCGCGAGGCGTCGTGCGGCGTCGAACGCCTGGCCGGGCTCGCACAGCTCGTTGATGAGTCCGAGGTCCAGGGCCCGCTCAGCGCTGATCGGGTCCCCGGTGAGCACCATCTCCATGGCGATGGCCAGGGGAATGGTGCGGGGCAGGCGCACGAGGCCGCCGGCTGCGGCGATCAGCGACCGCTTCACCTCGGGCAGGCCGAACCGGGCCGCAGTCGACGCCACCCGCAAGTCGCAGGTGAGCGCGATCTCGGTTCCGCCGGCAAGGGCGGGGCCGTCGATGGCCGCTATCAGCGGCTTCGTCCTGGAGCGCAGCACGATCCCGCCGAAGCCACCCCGGGCGGTGGACAACTCCCGGAAGCGTCCCTCGGCGATGGCCTTGAGATCGGCGCCGGCGGAGAACACCGGGCCGGTGTGGGTGAGGATGCCCGACCACAGCGAGTCGTCGGCCTCGAGCCGGTCGATCGCGGCTTCGAGCCCGCTGGAGATGGCGCCGTTGACCGCGTTGCGGGCCTCGGGCCGGTTCATGGTGATGATGGCCACGTTGCCGTCGGCTGTGAAGTCGATCATTGAGATTCTTCGGCCTCGGTTTCGGCTTCGGCTTCGGCTTCCGCTTCGGTATCGGTTTCCGCTTCGGTATCGGTTTCCGCTTCGGTTTGGGCTTCGGCTTCGGCTTCGGTTTGGGCTTCGGCTTCGGCGTCTGCAGGCTTCGGCGGGGGAGGGGGCGGGCGCAGTCTGGACTGCGTGGCCGGCTCCGATTGGATGCCGAAGAGGGCGGCGATCTGCGGCACCCGGTCCGCCAGCTTTCGAATGGCGGCCAGGAGGTCGTCGGTGGGCCTCTCGGGAATGCCAGCGGGAGTCACCTGCGTTCGGACCGGGGAGACCGCGACCGAGTCAACCACGGTGGCCCAGCGCTGCTGGTTGGCGGTCGGGTTCAGGTCGGCGGCGGCCATGCTGGCGAGTCGCTCGGCCATATCGGGCGGAAGTGGCGAGCCGGGCTTCACCGGCCGGGAGCTGATTCGCAGCGCCCTGACGGTGCGACCCTCGCCGATGGTGGCGGCCAACTCGTCCAGCCACTTCCGGTGGTCCACCTCCAGGCGTTGGATCAACCCGGCTCGGAGACTCTCGGCCAGCGCCCTCGTCTCGTCGTCGCGGGCGGCTCGGTCGGCGGCCGCGATCACCGAGCGGATGTCCCGAAGGTCGATCTTGGAGATGCCGGCGAGGGCCGCATCGGCGCGATCATGCCATTCGGCGGCCTTGAGGACGGGCAGGAGCTGCTCCGCCAGCGCCAGGACAGGCTCGGACTTGATCTGGGGGAGATCCGCCTGGGCAGCCTTGCTGTTCATCCGCTCGATCGAGCGGCGCACGCCGGGGATCCCGCCCTTGAGGACCTCGCGTGCCAAGGGTCTCTGCTCGTCGGGAAGGGCCTCCAGCGCAGCCTGGCGATGGACCCGCTTGGCCTTGAGTCCAGGGGTCCTCGTGCGGGGAGCCTTCGCTGGGCGCCTGCCTTCCTTGGACCGGGGGCCCTTCGAGGAGCGCTGCTCACTGCTGCGCCGGTCGCGCCGGCCGTCTCTCTCGCCGTCGCGGCCGGAGCCGGAGCCGCGCTCGTCGCGCCGGCCGCGGTCGTCACGGTCGCGGTGGGGCTTGCGGCCGGGGCCGCCCCTGTGGTCGCCGTCACTGTCGCGGTCCCTGCGGCGCGAACCGCGTTCGGACCGGTCTCTGCGGTCGCGGTCCTTGCGTTCCTCGCCCTGGTCGCGACCGCGCCGCCGTTGTGGGGCGCGCTCGTCGTCGTCCGAGAAGCCGCGGTCGGGGCGGCTCCGGCGACCGGAACGCGATACCAGCTTGGTGGTCACCGGCGGTGCTGCGCCGCCGCCGATCAGCTCGAGTCGTCCTTCAGGCTCCGCACGAGAGCGGGGAGCTGTCAGTGCGGTGATCTCCAGGCCGTCGAGCCCGCCGTCCACTTCGGCCTTCAGCACCAACCCGACCGCGGCCGCGTCGGGAACCAGGTCGCCCGAGACCTCGCCCTTGGGCTGCCGCGCGCCGGCAGCTCTCCAGGTCCAGGTGCCGTCGTCTCGCCGGCTGGTGAGTTCGATCTCGAGTCGTCGGGGCACGGCTCACAAAGCTACACGCCGTGGCCTCGCTCAGCGCCCTCGAACCGGCGCCAGGAGATGCAGACCCGGCGTGCGCATAAGCCGCCCAGGCTTTCTCTTGTTCTGCTCCCAATCCCGCCGGAAATATACATTATGTAAAGTAAGCGCGGAAGTGAGACCAGGAGGACATCCGGCTGGGTGGTCGCCGGTCCTCCCGGTCTCTCAGAACGTGCGCGGGTAGGTGAAGCCGCCTCGTGGTGCAGGGTCGTGTTTCCCGCTCTTGTTCGCTGCGCTCACGGGCCGCTCGGGCCACGGCCGCGCCCGTAGGTGCCGGATTCGCCCGCCGACCTGCGCAGCCTCTCAGCCCTGGGCGTGGGAAACCGGGCCGGGACCGTCGAAGATCCAGCCGGCCGAGGCCCCGATGGCGTTGCGCACGAACCGCCCGGCCGCGGTCACCGCCGACCGCACGTCCCGACCAAGGGCCAGGTTGGTGGCCAGCGCGGCTGAGAACGTGCAGCCGCTGCCCCGGACGTTGTCGGTCGCGATCCGCGAGTTCCGAACGATCCAGGCGTCACCCGATGCGGTGATCACCGCGTCGTCGGGATCGCCGTCGAAGCCGCCGCCGGTGACCACCACCGTCGGTGCGCCGAGGTCCCGGAACGCCTGGGCGCAGTCCAGCACCGCTTCGGCATCCGGCAGCGACCTGCCCACCAGCAGCTCGGCCTCGCCCCGGTTGGGGGTTATCGCCCTGGCCAGCGGGAACAACCGCCGGCGGTATGCCTCCTCGACGACGTCGGACACGAAGCGCGTTCCCCTGCCGTCGACCATCACTGGATCGACAACCGGGGCGGGCAGCCGGCCCCGCTCGATTCGCTCGGCGACGAGCTCCACGATCTCACGCCGGCGCAGCAGCCCGGTCTTGGCTCCATCGACTCCGAGGTGGTTGACGGCGGCGTCGATCTGGGCGGCCACCAGGCTTGTCTGAACCGGATCGGAGGCCGTGACCGCGGTCAGCGACTGGGCGGTCACCGCAGTGAGCGCGCTGGCACCATGCACGCCGAGGGCCGCAAACGTGGCCAGGTCGGCCTGCACGCCTGCTCCCCCCAGCGGGTCCGAAGCGGCTATCGTGAGCAGCACCGGCGGCATGGTCGACACCACGACCCTAGATCGTGCCACACCGCCACCCCGCCGTACCGCCACTGCCTCGGGTCGCCGGATCGCCACCGTGCCGCTCCCACCAGTCCCCTACCTGGAAGACCCCACGCATGGAATCGACTCGCGGGAAGCTGCTCGTGGCCGCCCCGAGCCTGGTTGATCCGAACTTTCGCCAGACGGTGCTGCTGCTGCTCGAGCACGGAGCGGAAGGCGCCCTCGGCGTGGTGCTCAACCGACCGAGCGAGTTGCCCGTGAAGGGAGCCATCGATGAGTGGGAAACGGCTGTGAGCGAGCCCCGCGTGGTGTTCGTGGGGGGTCCGGTCAGCCAGTCCTCGGTGATCGCGCTGGCGTCGGTGGTCCTCGACGATGCCGACGACCACTGGTCACAGGTCGTGGGCCGGATCGGCACCATCGACCTGGAGAAGAACCCGGGCGACATCGGCGGGCTGGACCAGGTGCGCATCTTCGCCGGTTACGCGGCGTGGGCGCCGGGCCAGCTCGAGGGCGAGCTGGACGAGAACGCCTGGTTCGTGCTGGACCATGACGGTGCCGACCCGTTCGTCGAGGCCCCCGAGGAGCTCTGGTGGGAGGTCTTCGCCCGCCAGGACGGGGAACTGAACCGCCTCCGGCTGTACCCCCGCAACCCGACCGACAACTGAGAAAGGCCGCGTAGGACCTCAACCGGCCTCGCTCGCCTACCCGATCAGCGTATGCGGGCTGATCCTGTCGATGATCTGCGCGATCTCGCCGGTGATCGCCTCCACCACCCAGCGCGCTCCGGTCCGGTTGAGGTGCACCCCGTCCTGCTGGCGCACGGGCACCGGCCTGCCCTCTGGGTCGTCGGGTGGTGCAACCGCGTCGCGGTAGGGCTCGTCTCCACCGAACATGTCCCAGATGTCGACCATGGTGACGAAGTCGCGCGCCGCGGCCTCGGCCGCTGCGAGCCGGTTCATGAGGGCGTAGCCCTCCCGGAAGTCGTCGCGGCGGGTTGGGGGCAGGCCGACCCAGATCACTTGCCGGTGGGGAGCCTGCAGGACGTCGAAGGCGACGCCGAGGCGACGGGACCACTCATCGTTCCATTCATCGCTCCCCCGGTCGAGGAGGTCTCCGTCCTCCGATGTCATGGACTGCCAGTCGTTGCTGCCCAGGGTGGCCACCACCAGCTCGGGGTTGTAGCTCGTTGCGACGGCGTAGAAGTGGACCGGCCAGTTGAAGTAGCTCGGACGGGACAGGCCGGTCGAGTGCCGCTGGTCGAGGGTGATGTTGAGCAGGTCCTTGAGGGGGCTGTCGCGCCGCAGGCCCTGTCCGAGGAAGAGGGCCTGGCTGTCGCCTGCCACCCAGACTCCCAGCGGGGCGTCCGCCGATACCGGCACCGGGCGAACGTAGGCCGGCGGGCCCTCGGGCACCGTCGTAGTGGCTGTGCTTGTGCCGGCAGCCGCGCCCGGCGTCGTGGTGGTCGATGCCGTCAGGGATTCGTCGGGCGAGCCCTCGGGTTCGCTGGGGGCTTCGGCTTCCGCGGGCGCGTCGTCGGGCGAGTTGGGGGGCTCGTCGGGCGCTTGGGCTTCGCGGGGCTCATCGTCGGACGAGATGTCGGCTTCGCTGGGTGTCTCGGCGAACTCATCAACAGGAGCGGCCGCGGGCTCGACGGGCGCGTCGCCGGGTTCGGCCGCCGGCACGGGGCTCCTGGCATCGCCGGGCAGCTCGGCGTCGGTGCCGAGTTCGAGCTGCAGGAGGTCCTCCAGATCGCCGATCACATCGATCTGCTGGCCCGCCTCGTCGCCAGCGCCCCGCAGGTCGCGCAGCAGGTCGTAGGGGCGGTTCAGCGAGAGGCTGTTGGCCAGGTCGTCGGTCTCGGTGGCCGCCTCCAGCCAGCGGTCCCGATCCGGGCCCAGAGGCAGCCGGTCGGCGATTTCCACGACCTTGCCGCTCACGAGCAGGGCGGCCACTCCCAGGCACAGGGTCGCCGACAGCACCGAGGCCGTCACCGACTTGGTCGGCGTCTCGTGGTCGGCGGTGTCGGGGAGCGGAGGCCTGATCTTCGCCACCGCCCGGTTCAGGCGTCGCAGCCTCCGGCCCACCGCCTCGACCACGAAGCTCAGTCGCCGCCGCGTCCGCCTGAGACGGAGCCGCTTGACCGCCCCGATCGCCAGCTTCTGCTCCCGGGCGCGGCTGCGCAGGGAGCGCTTCGCCGAGGGTGGCTGTTCCGAGGTCCGCCTGCGCATCAGGACTGGAAGCAGATTCCGCCAGCGCATCAGGACTGGAAGTGGATTCCGCCAGCGCATCAGAACTGGAAGTAGATGTAGTCGGCCACGCCCTCGGGGCCGAGCGCCACCACGATCATGGTCCACACCGCGAACGCGGCCGCGGTCACTGCCGAGGGGGCCTCCGCCAACCGCCTCGACCAGCTTCCCGCGAAGGCGAGCGGCACGTACTGGGCCAGGATGGATCCTACGATCACGGCCAGCACCGTCGGTGTGAGCAACTCGCTGCCGGTCCCCCACCCCGACAGCAGACGCTCGAATACGTCGCCGGCATGGGACAGGGTCTCACTGTTGAACAGCACCCAGCCTGCGCACACGAAGTGGAACACGGCCAGCACCCGCAGCCACGCCCCGAGCGCGGATCCGGCACCCTGTGTCGCTCCTGCCCGCGACGATGCCGGGCCGGCGTCCCGTGCCGGCCTCCTGGAGGTCCTGGTCGACCAAACCCGGCCGGCCAGCCGCTCAGCCGCCAGCCCGGCGCCGTGGTAGAGACCCCAGACGACGAACACGCCGGCCGCCCCGTGCCACAGTCCGCCCAGCCCCATCGTGACCAGGAGGTTGATGTAGGTGCGCACCCGGCCCCGCCGGTTGCCCCCCAGGGGGATGTACAGGTAGTCGCGCAGCCAGCGCGACAGCGTCATGTGCCAGCGCCGCCAGAAGTCCTGGATCGACACCGCTGCGTAGGGCCGGTCGAAGTTCTGCGGGAAGCGGAATCCCATCAACATGGCCACCCCGATAGCCATGTCGGTGTAGCCCGAGAAGTCTGCGTAGATCTGGACCGCGTAGCCGTACACCCCGAAGAGCACGTCGACGGCCCCGTAGCTGTCCGGAGAGGCGAACGCCTCGTCCACAATGGCCCCGGCCAGGAAGTCGGCCACCACCACCTTCTTGAACATCCCCCTGCCGATCAGCTGGGCGGCCCGGCCCAGCTCGATCCGGTCGAGGCCCCGGTCCGACCACAGTTCCAGCTGCACCGGGTCCTCCAGCTCGCGCCGGCCGGCTGCGGTGCTGCGGTGGCGGGCCCGGCGCGGGAACCGCATCTGGGGGAGGAACTCTCTGGCCCGGACTATCGGCCCGGCCACCAACTGCGGGAAGAACGACAGGTAGACGGCGAAGTCGAGCAGCGGCGCGGGATCGCTGTCACCCCGGTGGACGTCCACCGTGTAGCTGATGGCCTGGAAGGTGAAGAAGGAGATGCCGATGGGCAGCACGATGCTCAGCGCCGGGCTGGAGATCCCGAAGCTGCTCTCCAGGCTCTGGGTGAAGAAGCCGTAGTACTTGAAGAAGGCCAGCACCCCTAGGTCGAAGACCACCCCCACCGCCACCGTCGCCCTGCGGGCGCCGGGGTGAGTGAATCGCCGGTTCAGACGGGCTGCGGCCGCGTTCACCAGGGTCATGGCCACCAGCAGCAGCACGAAGCGCCGGTCCCAGGCCGCGTAGAACCAGTACGAGGCGCCCAGGACGAACAGCTTCCACGGCAGCGGGTACCTTCTCAGCGCCCAGCTCACCGGCAGGACCACGGCGAAGAAGGCCGCGAAGGTGAACGTGGGGAACAGCACCGCCGCGCACGCTACTTCGGGTCTGCCGGCAGACCGCACCATGCCGGGCTTGACAACGAACGTACGTTCGCTAGATTGGCGGCGTGACGATTGCCGGGTCGGGCACCAGAACGGGCGCCGGGTCGGGCGCCAGGTCGGACGCCAGGTGGGGCAGCCGGTCGGGCACGCAGGCCGCGGTGGGGCCCCTCCAGGGTGACCTGTTCGCCCAGGGTCAGCCGGCCGTGAACACCTCGGCGGCGGTGGAGCACCTGGAGCTGGACGCTCGGAGTTGGATCGAGGTGGCCCCCCGGTGGCTGCTCGGCGGCGACGAACTCCTCGAACAGCTCGCGGCGGACCTGCGCTGGACCCGGGCCGAACGCCCGATGTACGGCCGGATGGTGGAGGAGCCCCGCCTGGGGGCCCACCTGAGACCCCGCTCTGCCGGCGTTCCCGCCGTCCTCGACGACATGGCCGCCGCCCTGGGAGCCCGCTACCGGTGCACGTTCAACTCGGTATGGGTCAACTACTACCGGGGCGGCCAGGACTCGGTGGCCTGGCACAGCGACCGGATCGGGATCGACCCTGCCAACGCCGTGGTGGCGATCGTGTCGTTGGGTGGGCCCCGCCGGTTCCTGCTCAGAGGCCGAGCGGATCACCTGCCCAGACTCCCGGCGGGCGGGGGCCGCAGCCGCTCGTTCACCCTGGCGTCGGGGGACCTGCTGGTGATGGGCGGCTCCTGCCAGCAGGACTGGGAGCATTCGATTCCCAAGGTTGCGTCCGCCCCTCCCCGGATGAGCGTCACCTTCCGCCGCACCGGTGCAGCGAACGGCCGGTAACCTCCGCGGCAGCTGTGAGCGAGAGGCGGGACTCGATGGGACGATTCGACGGCAAGGTGGCCCTCATCACCGGGGCAGCCTCCGGGATGGGGCGGGCGGTGGCTGTCCGTCTGACTTCCGAGGGGGCCAACGTGTTCGCGGTGGACGTGAACACAGAAGGACTGGCTGAGACCGCGTCGCAGGTCGACGGCACGGGCGGCCGGATCGAGACCAAGCACTGCGACATCGGATCGGTGGCCGACTGCCGGGCGGCCGCGGCCGGCTGCGTGGACGCCTTCGGCGGCATAGACGTGCTCGGCAACATCGCCGGACTGTCGTGGCAGGACCGGGTGGCCGACGTCACCGAGGAGGACTGGGACCGGATGTTCGGGGTGAACACGAAGGGCGTGTTCTTCCTGACCCAGGCCGCTCTCCCCCACCTGCTGGAGTCGGGCGGGAACATCGTCAACATCGCCTCCAACGCCGGGCTCCAGGGCTTGGCCTACACGTCCACCTACTGCGCCACCAAGGGCGCGGTGGTGCAGCTGACCAGGGCGCTGGCCATGGAGTTGGCCAAGACCCCGGTGCGGGTCAACGCCATCGCCCCCGGCGGCGTGGACACCCCCATGGTCCGGAACTACAAGCAGGTCGCCGACGGCGACCGGCACCTGATCCACCGCATGATCGCCTTCAAGCCCATGAGCGAGCCCGAGCACATCGCCGCGCTGTTCGCCTTCGTGGCCTCCGACGAATGCCCCGGAGTCCACGGCGCCATCATCAGCGCCGACGGGGGCCTCACCACCGGCTGAGCCGTTACCTGCCGGCGCGCCTTCTAGGCGACGTTGCGGGCCTGGCGGCCCTCGATCTCTCCGAAGAACTGGGCCGCGGTCTTCTGGACCCCGCTCGACCAGGTCGGGTAGGCGTGCGAGGTCCGGGCCAGCCGGCCGGTGAAGGCCCCGGTGCGCATGGCCAGCACCACTTCCTGGATCATCTCGCCGGCTCTCGGCGCGACGATGGTGGCACCCAGGATGCGTCCCCCTCCCGCGTTGCGCAGCAGGCGGCGGGGGCCGGCGACAATGGCGATGAAGCCGTCGGTGCGGCCGTCGGTGATGGCCCGGTCCACTTCGGTGAGCGGCAGGTAGGCCACCCGGCTGCCCGGCGGTGCTTGGCTCGGGGTCAACCCCACCGACGCCACCTCCGGGTCGGTGAACACCACCCTGGGCACCAGGTCCCCCCGGAACCGTCCCCGCAGCCCCTTGCCCAGCGCGTTGCCTGCCGCGATGCGGCCCATCTCGTCGGCCGCGTGCGACAGATTCAACGTGGCGAAGTGCTTCCGTCGGCGGGAGGCGTGAAGCACAGAGGACGATCGGCCGCTCTCCTTGAACAGGGGCAGAGGCCGCCTTGGTGACCGGTACGGGCGGCGCTCCCGCCAGGCGGCGACGTCCCCGGCCGCGTACACGCCCTTCACCGACGTCTCGAGCCTCTCGTCGGTCAGGACATGGCCCGTCCACTCGCCCAGCTTGAACCTCATCTCATCGAGCCCCAGCCCCGCAGTGGTCGGTGTCCGGCCGGTGGCCACCAGGAGTCGCCCCACCACCTCCCCGGGCTTTCGGTCACACAAGACCGAGAATGGGCCACCGGATCCTCCGTCGGCGCCGGTTGCGGTTTCGATCCGTTCGACGTGCGCTTTGCGGCGCACGGTCACGCCCAGCCATTGCAGTGCCTCCCTGACCAGGCCGGCCGCCTCGGGCTCCTCTCCGAACAGCAGCTGGTTCCGCGACTCGAACAGGGTCACATCGACCCCGAGGAGGGCGAAGGCCTGGGCCAGCTCGCAGCCGGTGGGACCGCCGCCGATGATGCCCAGCGACTTCGGGGCCTCGGTCAGGGCGAACACGGTCTCGTTGGTGAGCGGTCGGGCATCGGCCAGGCCCCGAATGTCAGGCAGCCAGGGTCGCGAGCCGGTGGCCAGGACGATGCGGGGCGCGGTGATGCGCCGCTCCCCCACCGCGACGGTGTCGTGGGTGACCAGGCGGGCCCGGCCCTCGATCACGGTGGCGCCGCCGCTGCGGAGCACCTCGGTCGACTCGGTGGCTGCGATGTGGTCGATGGTCGAGCGCACCCGGGCCATGGCCTCGGCGAAGTCGAGCCCGTCGCGGGCCGCGGCCAGCAGCGTCTTCGACGGCACGCAACCGGTGAAAGTGCAGTCCCCGCCCGGCGCCGAGTCCGTGACGAGGGCCACGTCGGCTCCGGCCCAGAGTGCGGACCGCACCGCGCCCAGACCGGCCGCTCCCCCACCGATCACGATCAGGTCGTGGTCCATCATCCGCCCGCGGCGTGCCATCGGTTGGAGGGTAGGCGGGAGACGGTCAGCTGTGGGCTGCGTCGAGGGCGGCGCGGAACTCCGACACCAGGGCGGCCACGCCGTCGGGCCCGGCACCCTCCAGCATCCGGGTGACGACCGCCGAGCCGACCACCGCCCCGTCGGCCACCTCGCACACATCGGCGGCCTGCGCGGGCGTGCCCACCCCCACACCAGCCAGCACGGGCATGTCGGTGACCGCCTTGAGCCGGGCCGCGGTGCGGGTAGCGCTGGCGGCCAGCTCGGCGCGAACGCCGGTGATCCCCATGAGGCCCACGCTGTACACGAAGCCCCGGGACCGGGCGCAGATGCTCCGCAGGCGCTCGTCGGGCGAGGTGGGCGCGGCCAGCAGGACCGTCTCCACTCCGGCCGCGTCGGCGCACTCCGCCCACTCCCCCGCTTCCTCCAGGGGAAGGTCCGGCAGGATGCAGCCGCTCACGCCGGCGTCGGCCAACGACGAGGCGAACCGCTCGTAGCCCATGTGGTGGGCGATGTTCACGTAGGTCATCACCGCGGTGGGCACCGCGATGTCGGCCGCGGCCCCCCGCACCGCGGCCAGGATCGACTGCGGGGTGGCACCCTCGGACAGGGCCCGGTCGTTGGCCTGCTGGATGATCGTTCCGTCCATCACCGGGTCCGAGAACGGCACCCCGATCTCGACGGCGTCGGCTCCGGCTCCGGCGACCGCGCAGATGGTCTCGAGCCAGTCGTCGCCGAGGCCGCCGGTGAGGTAGGGCACCAGGCACTTGCCCCCGGAGTCCCGCCTGGCGCGCAGGGCGGCTTCCAGCGCCCCCGAGCCGCTGCGGCTCGTCGTCGCGGCGCCGGACCCGGCGACGGTCACCCGAGGATGCCCATCATCTGGTCGACGTCCTTGTCTCCCCGGCCGCTGAGGTTCAGCAGCACGGTCAGGCCGGCCAGTTCCTCCCGGGCCCGCGACACCCAGGCCAGGGCGTGGGCGCACTCCAGCGCCGGGATGATGCCCTCGGCGCGTGACAGCAGGCTGAAGGCCTCGATCACCTCGGCGTCGGTGACCTGCTCGTAGGTCGCACGCCCGGTGGCGGCCAGATGGGAGTGCTCGGGGCCGACGCCGGGATAGTCCAGCCCGGCCGAGATCGACTCGGCCTCGAGCACCTGCCCCCACTCGTCCTGCATCAGGTAGGAGCGCGAGCCGTGCACGATGCCGGGCACGGCCCGTCCGACGGCCGCTCCCCCGGCCGGCTCCACCCCCACGAGGCGGGCGCTGGTGTCAGCGAACCCCGAGAAGATGCCGGCCGCGTTGGAGCCGCCCCCCACGGCGGCGGTGACCACGTCGGGCACGCCGCCGTCGAGGATCTCGGCGCACTGGCGGTGAGCCTCCTCGCCCACCACCCGCTGGAATTCCCGCACCATCCACGGGTAGGGATGGGGCCCCATCACCGAGCCCAGGCAGTAGTGGGTGGTGTCAGCCACCGCCACCCAGTGGCGCATGGTCTCGTTGACGGCGTCCTTGAGGGTGCGCGACCCGGTCTCGGCCGCCCGCACCTCGGTGCCCAGCAGGCGCATGCGGAACACGTTGAGCTCCTGGCGGGCGATGTCGACGGTGCCCATGTACACGACGCAGTCCATGCCGAACAGCGCGGCCGCGGTGGCGGTGGCCACACCGTGCTGGCCCGCGCCGGTCTCGGCCACCAGGCTGGTCTTGCCCATGCGCTGGGCCAGCAGCGCCTGGCCGAGCACGTTGTTGATCTTGTGGCTGCCGGTGTGGTTGAGGTCCTCGCGCTTCAACAGGATGCGCACACCGAGATCGCTGGAGAGGTTGGGGCACTCCGTCAGCGGCGAGGGACGCCCCGCGTAGTCGCGCAGCAGCCGGTCGAGTTCGCCCCGGAAGGCGGGGTCGCCCCAGGCGGCGCGGAAGGCCCGGTCGAGTTCCTGGCAGGCGGGCACCAGCGTCTCGGGCACGAACATGCCGCCGAAGTCGCCGAAGCGCCCGTCGGCGCTCGGCTCGCCCATGAACCCGCCCGCGGGCGCGGTCACAGGTCCTGTTCCCAGTCGTATGGGCCGGTGTCGGCGGATGGCCGAGGCTCGGCGCCCGCAGTCGGTCTGTCGTCGGCGCTGATGTTGCGGGGCGCCTTGGCCGCCTCGATGAAGGCGCGCAACCGGGCCGGATCCTTGCGGCCCGGGTGGCTCTCCACGCCGCTGGCCGCGTCCACCCCCCACGGCCGCACCCGGCGGATCGCCCCGGCAACGTTGTCGGCGTCGAGGCCGCCGGCCAGGATCAGCCGGTGACCGGCCAGAGGGGCGCCCTCTGCCAGCGACCAGTCGAACACCTCGCCGGATCCGGGCCGCTCGTTGTCGATCATCACCGCGTCGGCGCCGTAGTCGCCCAAGTGCCGCAGCCCCTCATGGCCGGGGGGAAAGACCTTGATCGTGACCGGGACCCGCTCGGCCACCCAGGCGGTGTCCTCGGGCGACTCGTGGCCGTGCAGCTGGGCCGCGCCCAGCCTGGCGTCGGAGGTCATCTTCACCACACGCGACGCCATCTCGTTGCGGAACACACCCACGCTGAGCACGTCGTTCGGCAGGCGCCGGACGATGTCGCGCACCCTGTCCAACGACATCTGGCGGGGCGACGGCGCGAATATGAACCCCACCGCGTCGGCCCCCATGGCCACTGCCAGCAGCGCGTCATCCTCGTTGGTCGTGCCGCAGATCTTCACGAACACGCCCCGACGCTACTGCCTGCGGGCCGGCTGCGAGCCGATCCTCGCCGCGCCTGTGAGTACGGGCTCCGGCGCATACGCGCACGGGGGCCTCTCAGCGCAGGGGACCGCCCCGGCTGCGGATCAGCACCACGAACGGTGACAGCACGAACAACAGCACCGACAGCCCCAGCAGGAGCAGTCCGAGCCGCAGGAGCACGAATCCTCCGGCCATCAGCCCGAAGATCACCGCGAAGATTCCGACGACGAACGCGGCCGGCGCTCCCAGGCGCATCCAGCCCGGAAGATCGCCCTCGGTGATGGGACGGTCGTCGATGTCGTCGTCGCGGTCTTCGTGGCCGAAGTAGATGTCGTCGTCTCGCGGCGGGGTCGCACGCCCATCGGCCGGCGCGGCGCTCCGGGGCGGCTGGGGCTGTGGGGGCTGGGAGGCCGGCGAGGGCTGGGTCAGGCGGCGGTCGATGGCGGCCCGGGAGTCGGCGTCGGACAGCATCTCCCAGGCCAGGTTGATGCGGCGCATCTGCTCGGTCGCGGCCGGATCGTCGCCCCGCACGTCGGGATGGGTGCGCCGGGCCAGGGCCACATAGGCCTGCCGGATCTCCTCGGTGGGGGCGTCGCGGGCCACGCCCAGCACCGCGTACGGGTCCATCCCGCAATGGTAGGGCCGCGCCCCCCTATGCGGGAGCGGCGGCGCCCGGCGTGGCCAGCACGGTGGCCGCCATCCCGGCGACGGTGGCCGCCGCGGGCGGCTCCACCCGCCGATGGACCGCTCCCAGCGCCACGGTCACGGCCGAGTCCGGGTCGGCCGCGGCCGAGGTGATCGCGCCCACCGCCTTGCCGTCGACGGTTATCTCGTCGCCGGGCGACACCTCGTCGCCGCGGATCTCCAGCAGGCGCACCGGGCGGGGCACGTTGCCGCCCCGGCTGTCGATCCGGGCCACCAGCTCCTGGCCGGTGTAGCACCCCTTGGTGAAGCTGACCGACGACTCCACCAGACCTGCTATCTCGGCCGGGATGGTGCGCTCGGTCAATTCGCGGCCCATGGCCGGCCAGCCGGCCCTGATGCGGGCCACCTCCAGGTCGCCGGAACCGTCTACGGGCAGGCCCGGCGGAGGCTCCGTGTTCGGGCCGAGAAGGTCGATCCCGCCGAAGCCGGGCCAGTCGACATTCGACCGGACCTCTGCCTCGACGGTGTCGAGCCACGCCTCGGCGGCCCGCGGCCCGCGTACGGCCAGCATCCTCCACCCGGCGAGGCTCTCGAAGGACACGTCGACCCGCAGCCGGAACCGCTCCAGCCGGGCCACGAGCGTGTCGCCGAAACCGGCGTCCACGTCGAGCACGAAGCTGCCGTCACCGCTGCGGGTGAGGCGGAACCAGGCGTCGACCTTGCCCTGCGGGGCCAGCACCAGCGACCACGCGGAGGTTCCCGGGGCCACGGCCTCGACGTCCTGGGAGATCTGGCCCTGCAGGTACGCGGCCGCGTCGGCGCCGGTGACGAGAACCGCGTCCCTCGGCACTGGACCGGCAACGATGCCCGCCGTCACCGTGGAACCGCCCTTCTTCGGGCCTGGGTCATCCGCCGGGCCGAGGGCACCGCGGCCAGCAGGGCCTGGGCCTTGTTCACACACTCGGCGTGCTCCTCTGCGGGCACCGAGTCGGCCACGATGCCCGCGCCGGCCTGCACCGACGCCCGCCCGTCGAGAACCAGCATCGTGCGGATCGTGATGGCGGTGTCGATGTTGCCTGTGAAGTCGATGTAGCCGACCACCCCCGCGTACGGGCCGCGCTTGACCGGCTCCAACTCGTCGATGATCTCCATGGCCCGGACCTTGGGCGCGCCCGAGACGGTGCCCGCCGGCAGCGTGGCCCGCAGCACGTCGATCGGCGTGGCCTGCTCGGCCAGCCGCCCCGACACCTGCGACGTCAGGTGCATCACGTGGCTGTAACGCTCGAGGGTCATCATCTCATCGAGGTTGAGGGTTCCGAACTCCACGACCCGTCCAACGTCGTTGCGGGCCAGGTCGACCAGCATCACGTGCTCGGCCACCTCCTTGGGGTGCTCGGCCAGTTCGGCGGCCAGACGGCGGTCCTCGGCGTCGGTGCGACCCCGGCGCCTGGTGCCGGCGATGGGCCGGCTGACCACCTTGCCGTCGAGGAGCTTGACCATGGGCTCGGGCGAACCGCCCACCACCTCCAGGCGGCCGTGGCGCAGGAAGTACATGTAGGGGCTCGGGTTGACCTGGCGCAGCACCCGGTAGACGTCGAAGGCGGCGGCGTCGAGATCGAAGTCGAAGCGCTGGGACAGCACCACCTGGAACACGTCACCGGCGAAGATGTACTCACGGGCCGCCTCCACCGCCCGGGAGTAAAGCTCCAGGCCCATGGTGGAGGTGGTGTGCACCTCCTCCGACGTCGTGTCGGCGGCCGGTTCGGGCGGCGACACCAGCGGCTCGTCGAGGGGCTTGGCGCCGTCGGCCGCGATGGCCTCGACCCGCAGCACCGCCTCGTAGTAGAGACGGTCGATGAGCCGGTCGTCGGCACCCGGGGGAACCAGCACGTTGGAGATGAGGGTGGCCCGCTGGCGCCAGTGGTCGTACACCGCCAGCTCGCCGATCAAGGACATCACCGCATCGGGATGGCCCGAGTCGTCGGTGGGAACGTCGGGCAGGTGCTCGACCTCGCGTACGACGTCGTACCCGAGGTAACCGACCAGACCGCCGTGCAGCGGCGGCAGCCCCTCGATCGACGGAGCCCGGTAGTGGTCGAGCAGTACTTCCAGCGCGGCGAGCATGCCCCGGTCACGGGGGATGGCGACCCCGAGATTGCCGGTCACCTCCACCGTGGGTCCTCGGGACACCAGCGTGGCGATGGGGTTGCGGCCCATGAAGGACCACCGGCTCCAACGCTCGCCGTGCTCCACCGACTCCAGCAGGAAGCCGTCGCCGGGCCCGACCACCCGGGCGAAGGCGGCCACCGGCGTGGTCAAATCGGCCAGCACCTCCCGCCAGACGGGAACCACCCGGTAGGCGCGGGCCAGCTTGCGGAACTCTTCGGGAGTGGGCTGGTGCATGGCGCGACCGGGTGTCAGCCGCCGTCGGTTGGAGTTGAGCCGTCGAACGCCCGGAAGAAGCACGAGTAGGCCCCGGTGTGGCAGGCGCCGTCGCCGTCCTGGTCCACCACGAACAGCAGGGTGTCGCCGTCGCAGTCGTAGTAGGCCTCCCGCACCCACTGCCGCTCGCCCGAGGTCTCGCCCTTGCGCCACACCTCCTGGCGGGAGCGGCTCCAGAACACGGTGCGGCCCTCGGCCAGGGTCAGGGCGAGGGTCTCGGCGCTCATCCAAGCCATCATCAGCACCGAGCGGGTCTGGGAGTCCTGCACGATGGCGGGCACCAGCCCGTCGGCGTCGTACTTGACGGCCCCGAGGGCCTCGTCGCTAGCTTTGATCGCCGCTCCAGTCACGCCCGCCAGCCTAAAGGGTTGCGCGCCCACGGTCGCGGCGAGGACTTGCCTACGATCCTCGCCAGCCAGTGTCAAGCCAGTTGCTATCCGGCTGGTATCCGTCCGGTGACGTGTTCAGGCGACGGCCGCCTCGTGGATCTGTCGGACCATCTCGAAGAAGTCGTCGAGGTCGTCCTCGTCGGGGTCGAGTTGGTCCGGCAGCTTGGCGACGTTCTCGTTGAGCGCCGCAAGGTCCCTGAGGGTGATCGTCTCCCACGCTTCGGGGGTGCGGAATCGTTCTACGAGTTCGAGGTGGGGGCGCACGAGGAAGTTGTCCGGGTTCATCGATGCCACCGCCTCCCGGAGCCTGGCGGCTATCTCAGCGTGAGCCCACCGAGAGATGGCGTGCCGACCGGTCCGTGTTTGACGCGCTAGAGGCCACCTAACTGCCCGCCGCGCGGGGCACGAAGATGTACCCGTTCAGATCGCCGATCATCTCCCAGGCATCGGGAGTTCTCCAAGCGAGCCACGCGGCTAGTGCGCAGGTAAGACCGTCGAGTGTGTCTTCAAGGCACTTCAGCGCCTTTCCCCGAGCCATCTCAGCCGTCTCCGACGCGAGAGCATCCTGCAACCTGGCGTTGTCGAGGATGCCAGGCGCCTCACGTTCGGCGATCTCGCGAAGGTGACCCTGGTACAACTGCATTGCCTGTCTGCGATCGGCAACTCTGCCCTTCTTGTAAGGCAGCCGCTCGTCTAGCTCGAACAGCCTCACATGAATTGTGTGCGGGTAGACCTCCACCGCAACACGGCGATCGCCGTCTCCCCTGAGCATCTCTGGATCCAATGCGAAGCCGCGAGCCCCAAGCGCACGGCCAAGATCAATCCCCGCCGTCCACCGGTTCGCGACAGCCGCGCTGGCCGGGTAGGCGGACACCTTGTACGGCCAAAACCGCCGGCCGATCTCCGGATCCACCCATCGGGGCCGCGTGCAGGGCTCTGAGGAGCTGTGCGCGGCCTCATCATCCGACTGCGCAGCAGTCAGGGGGTGATCCGTGTATGGCCAGCAGAGCACCGGAGCATCGATCGCTACGATGACAGTCCCGTCAACCGAGGCGATATCGTCCGCGAGGTCTTCGATCGGCTGCACAGCGGCTTCGATCCGCGTGCACCGCAACGTCTCGGGGGACTCGCCTTCAAGCCAGGCGATCCCGCTCTTATTGGTCGCCTTCCACGCCAGGTCAAGACCGATAAACGTAGCCACGACTCATGTTCTAGCCGTCTGTTCCGGCCGTCGACTGCCGGACGACATGAAGACTCTCCCGCGCGACGCGAATTCCGATGATTGCCGATCGCGACTTCCTCTGATCGCTCACAATCGGGAACAGCAGAGACAACGAGGCGGGTGCCCGGGGTCAAGGAGTGCTCACGGATTATTGGACGGTTGGATCCCCACCAGCAGTCGGCGGGACGCCTGTTGCTTGTTGTGGATCGCTCTCTCGGTCCATGCTTGGACTCTGCCCACGGGGCACAGACAAATATCATTAAAGATCATGGAAATGCTTGACAGATGTCGTAGGGGTGTGCGATAATGGGTTGATGGTGGTCGAACTGGTTGAGCGGCTTGATGCGGCGGCGTCGGAGTTGTTGGCGTGTGTGAGGCGCGGCGATGCGTCTTCGGAGGAGTTGTTGGGTGTGTTGTCTGGGACTAGGGCGGTGAGCGGCAAGCTTGGTGCTGTGCAGGCTGTGGCCGCGGCGGGTGTGGCGGGTAGCCGCGGCCATGGTGACGGTGGGGTTCATGTGCTTGCTGCGAGCACGGGGATGTCGCGTAGCGATGCCCGCAGCCGGATCCGCACTGCGGCGGCGGTGGGCGCGATGTCTGTGGTGCGGGATGCTGTCGAGGAGGGCCGGATCTCTGCTGCGAACGCCAGGCGGCTCGCTGACGTGCTGGACAAGACCAGTGCTGGTGAGGTTGAGTCTGATGGGGAGTTGTTGGCGAAGGCTGAGTCGCTGCCGGCTGAGCGGTTCGCGAAGGAGGCCAAGCGGTGGACCGCTGAGCGTCAGGCTGATGGCGGTGAGGCGGAGTTGCGCCGGTTGCGGGCCCGGCGGGCGGTGAGGGTCTGGGACGGCGATGACGGGATGGTGCATCTGTATGGGCAGTTCGATCCGGTGAGCGGGCGGCGCATCCGCGGCCGGCTCGACAAGGAGGCCCACCGGCTGCTCGACGCCGACAACAAGCAGGCCCGCGGCGGCGGCGACAGCGCCCGCGGCGGTGCCGGCAAGGGTCGTGTCCGAGCTGGCGGTGGCGGGGCTCGCTCGCTGCAGCAGTGCATGGCTGATGCGTTCGAGAACATGACCGCGGGCACCGTCGGTGGCGGCAAGCCGTACGCCGACATCGCGCTGGTGGCCCGCCTCGACCCCGAGACCGAGAAGCTGATGGCCTCCACCGCTGACGGCGACCCGCTTCCGGCTGGGGTGATCGAGAGGCTGGCCGGTGAGTCGTCATGGTTCGGGTTGGTGCTCAGCGCCAAGGGGGTGCCCATGTGGAAGGGCCGCAACCTCCGCCGGGTGACCGACTCGCAGTTCCAGGCGCTGATGGCGCTCTATGGCGGCTGCGCTGGCTGCGGCGAGCCCGATGAGAACAAGGTGCATGCACATCACATGGATCCCTTCGCCTGGGGCGGCCGCACCGACTTGGACAACCTGATGCCGCTGTGTTGGGGCTGCCACGGCAAGATCCATGACCACCGCTGGCAAGTGGTCGCCGTCGGCGACGGCAAGCACACCATCAGACCCCCCGACCGCATCCACCACGGCCCAGCGCGCCAACCCGACACCGCTCCGCTGTTCGCTCCGCCCGAGCCGCCCCACGGCACCGAACCCGAGCCGTCCCGCGGCCTTGAAGCCGAGTGGGGGACCGCTCCCCTATTCGCCCCGGGCGAGCCGCAGGCCGCGCCCGGCAGCGACTACTACAACGACAGGTCAGGCAATGCGAGCAGGGCCGGACCGACCGGGCCCCAAGCCGCCCGCGCCGCACTGCGCAGGGCCCGAGGGGCTCAGCACGACAGCCAATCTGTCCGTGCTTGAGCGGCCGCGGCGGAGGTGGCCATCGGTTGCCCTGGGCAAGCTACGCAAGGCCCGGGCGGTGCGGCGCATCGAGAGGCTCAAGGAGACGACCGGCATCGAACTCGACGTCGAGCAGATGCTCGCCGACCTGGATGCTGACCGCCGATCACGGGACGGGATCGATCCGTAGCGGCTGGTGCTGCCCTTGTCTGACTTCTCGGCGGCCACCCAGCCGGCGGGGGCGGGGCTACTGGAAGAACGCGCCTCCGTTGACCACCAGGTTCTGGCCGGTGACGAAGTCGGAGCCGGTGCCGGCGAGATACAGGATGGTCCCGACCATGTCCTCGGGCTCCTGGGTGCGCTTGATGGCCCGCCCGGCGACCACGAACTGATCGCTGGTGGCGTCGGTGGCCCGCAGCGAAGGGTTGGGGATCAGGTCGGGAGACACGGTGTTCACCGTTATCCCGTCGGGCCCGAGCTCGGTGGCCAGACAGCGGGTCAACCCGATGATCGCGCTCTTGCTGGCCACGTAGTGGGGGAAGCCGACGGTGCCCTTGAAGCAGGTGTTGGAGGCGATGTTGATGATCTTCCCGGAACCCTGCTTCTGCATGTAGGGATACACCGCGCAGCAGGTGAGCCACACGCCGCGGACGTTCACCTCGAAGGTGCGGTCCCACTCGTGCTGGGACACCTCGTTGAACGGGCCCCGGGTCGTCTCGGAGAAGTAGGCGGCGTTGTTGACGAGCACGTCGATGGTGCCGAAGGCGTCGGCTGCCGCCGCGGCCAGCGCATCGTTGTCCGCCGCGGAGCTGATGTCGGCACGCACGCCGACCGCCCGGCCCCCGGCCGCCTCGACCTCGGTCACGGTCTCGCCGGTGTCGAGCAGGTCGCTCACAACGATGTCGAAGCCCGCGTCCGCGAGCGCGAGGCAGTAAGCCCGCCCCAGCCCTCTCGCTCCTCCGGTCACGATCGCTGTCGATGCCATGCTGGTCCTTCCTGGTCGCCTGTCCGGGCGCGATGCTACGCGCTGCTCGGTGGAGCTACCCGCGCCGCCCCGGAGAGGCCGGGCCGACAGGCGGGTTCTCGCCTGCCTGCTGCGGCGCGTAGGGTTGGAGCATCATGGGCACAGTCACCGCAGACACTGTCCGCAGGCTCCCCAAGGCCGAACTGCACCTGCACCTGGACAGCGGATTCGAGGTGGAGGACGCGATCAGGCTGGCCGATGAGAACAAGGTGCCGCTGCTCAAGGAGCCGGCCGACGCCATGTTCGAGTGGGACGACCTCCAGGACTTCCTGACCTTCCTCGACTGGGTCCTGTCCCTGCCCCGCAACGGCGAGCAGGTCGCCTCGCTGTCGTACTCGCTGGCCCAGCGCCAGCGACGCTCGGGGGTCTCCTACACCGACGTGATGGTGAGCCCCATCCACTGGAAGAGCTTCGAGGGCCCGCTCGAGGAGTTCATCGCCGCGGTCGCGTCCGGGCTCGAGGAGGCCGAACGCGACGGCTGCCCGCCCGTGTACCTGTCGGTCAGCATCTCCCGCAAGCACAGCCGGGCCGAGGCCCATGCCGTGCTCGACACCATGCTGGCCATGCAGCATCCGAGGGTGGCGGCCCTGTCCATCGACGGGAACGAGGCCCTCGCGGGACGCACCGGCGACCGTTTCGCACCCGTCTTCAAGCGGGCCCGCGACAACGGGCTCGGAGTGCGGGCCCACGCCGGCGAGTCGAGCGGCCCTGAGGGCGTGTGGGACGCGATCGACCTCCTCAAGACCCAGCGAATCGACCACGGCGTGCGATCGGTGGAAGACCCCGAACTGGTCGACGAGCTCGTCGAGCGCGGCACCTTCCTCAACGTCTGCCCGTGGTCCAACGTGCTGATGGGCCTGTATCCCGACCGGGAGTCCCATCCGATCCGGGCCCTCGTCGACGCGGGCGCCCGCGTCACCCTCAACACCGACGGCTCGGGCTTCTACCGGATCACCTTGGAGGACGAGTACGTGACCGCCAGCGAGGTCTACGGCTGGTCCACGGAGGTCCTGCGCCGGCTCGCCCGGACATCGGTCGAGGCGAGCTTCTGCCCGGAACCGCTCCGGGGCGAGCTGCTCACGGCCATCGATGACTTCGACCTCGGCAGCTGACACCGCTCGCCGGGGTAACACGCCGACCGGGCCGAGGCGGCAGGGGGCGCTGCGATGACGCCGCGCATGGCCATCTACATGCAGGATCGCATCGACATCCGCGAAGAGCTCGATCTCGCCCTGTACATGGAGGACCGGGGCTTCAGCGAGATCTGGCAGGGCGACAACCGCCTGGCCCGCGACTGCATCGTGGCCATGACCGCGTTCTTGACCCACACCCGCCGCATCAAGGTCGCGGCCGGCGTGCTACCCATCTGGACCCGCAACCCGGTGGTGATCGCGGCCAGCTTCAGCACCATGTGGGAGCTCGGCGGCAAGGTCGACGGCCAGGGCCGCGTGATGCTCGGTCTCGGTGCGTGGTGGGAGCCGATCGCGGGCCGCGTCGGCGTTGACCTGGTACGCCCGCTCACGGCCATGCGCGAGAACATCGAGGCCATCAGGGCCCTGTTCACCATGGAGCCGGTCACCTACGACGGCGACTTCGTCCGCCTCGACGGGGTGAGCCTCGACGTGGTGTGGGGAGACACCGCCCCCCGCGACATACCCATCTACCTGGGCGCCACCGGACCCAGGATGCTCGAGCTGGCCGGTGAGATCTGCGACGGCGTCTGCTTGAACTACGGCGTGTCGGTCGACTACATCCGCCGGGCCATCGCCCTGGTGGAGAAGGGGGCCCAGAGGTCGGGCCGGTCCATCACCGACATCGACCTGCCGGAACTGATCGTCGTGTCGATGTGCGACGACGACCCCGACGTTGCGCTACACGAGGGCAAGAAGCTGGCCGCCTACTACTTCGCCACCGAGCCTCACATCATGAAGGCCAGCGGCGTCAGCGAGGAGGTGGCCGAACGAGCGAAGGCCCTGATGGGTTGGCCGGCCACCGAGGACGACTACGAACGGGCCAGCGCGGTCATTCCCGAGGAGATCGTGCGCGACATCATGGCCGTGGGCACCGCCGAGGACTGCCGCCGAAAGGTACGCGAGTACGTCGACGCCGGTGTGACCTGCCCGATCATGTACCCGCTGCGGGGCAACATCCGCGAGGTGATCGATGCCTTCGCCGACGGGTTCTAGGCCGCCTGAGGGCACACAGTCTCCATGCCCGGGCCGGGAGGCGGCCAGATGCTGATCACCGACGCGACCGTGGTCACATTCCGGCGGCCGAACGAGATCCTCGACGGCCATGGCCTGCTCATCGCCGATGGCAGGATCGCCGCCATCGGACCCAGCGCCGAGCTGGAGGAGCGGCACCACGACACACCGCGGCTCGATGCTCGGGGCCAGTACCTGATGCCTGGGAACATCTGCGCCCACGGACATTTCTACAGCGCGTTCGCGGTGGGGATGAGCGTCCCCGGCGACCCTCCCATCACGCTGCCCACGATCCTGGACCGGCTCTGGTGGCCATACGACCGGGCGCTGGGCGCAGACGAGGTGCGGCTGGCCGTCGAGGTCGGGATGGTCGACGCCATCAAGAACGGCACCACCACCTATTTCGACCACCACTCCTCGCCCAACTGCATCGACGGTGTCCTCGACCTGATCGCGTCGGTGGTCACCGACGCCGGCCTGCGTGCGGTCCTGTGCTTCGAGGTCACCGACCGGGACGGACCCGAGCGGGCCACCGCAGGCATCGCCGAGAACGCCCGCTTCGTCGATCGCTGCTCAGGCGGCCCCATCGGCGGCGGACGCATAGCGGCCAGCTTCGGAATCCATGCGCCGATGACGGTCTCCGACGCCACGCTGGCGGCGTGCCGGGAGTCGGTCCCGGCCGGGGCCGGGTTCCATGTCCACGTCGGAGAGCACGAGTACGACCAGCACCGGAGCCTGGCGATATCGGGGACCCGCTCGGTGGAGCGGCTCCATAACCACGACATGCTCGGTGAGCGGTCGATCATGGCCCACGCCATCCACCTCGACGCCAGAGAAATCATGCTGCTGGCCGAGACGGGCACCGCCTCGAGCCACCAGCCCCGCAACAACATGAACGTGGGCGACGGCATCGCCGCGGTCGAGTCGCAGATGCGGGCCGGAGTGCGGGTGTGCCTGGGCAACGACGGCCTGGCCCCCACCATGTGGCGGGAGGCCGAGGCCGCCTACCTCCTCCAGAAGATCGCCCACCGCGACGCCCGGCGGCTGCCGCCGGACCAGCTCCTCGAGATGGCCGTCTACAACAACGCCGCCCTCGCGTCGCTGTACTTCCCCGACGCACCCGTCGGCACGATCGCCGAGGGCGCGGCCGCGGATTTGATCCTGGTCGACTACCAGCCGGCGACCCCCATGACTCCGGCCAACATCGGTGGCCATCTGGTGTTCGCCATGAACGAGTCGATGATCACGACCACGATCGTCGCCGGACAGGTGCTGATGCGGGACCGCGAGCTGCTGACCGTCGACGAGCAGGAGGTCAAGGCCCGCAGCCGTGAGGCCGCGCCCGCCTTCTGGGAGCGCTACGAGGCCGGAGTGCCGGACCGGCCGGTACTGGGCTGACCCCGGGGCCCGGTCAGCCGCCCGGCTGGTCGGGGATCATCGCCCGCACCACCGCCGGGCTCAGCGGCGTCTCGCGTACCGGAGGAGCGAACTCGGCCAGGGCGTGAGCCAAGGCGTTGGCTATGGCCGCCGCCGGTCCGACGGTACCGCCCTCGCCCGCTCCCTTGATGCCCAGCGGCGTGTTCGGTGACGGGCTCTCGAAGTGCTCGATCACCAGGTCGGGCATCTCGATCACCGACGGCACCAGATAGTCCATGAACGCGGTCTGGGGCTGGCCGTCCTCGCTGTAGGGCAGGTCCTCGTAGAGGGCGCCTCCGATGCCCTGGGCGATCCCGCCGCGGATCTGGCCGTCGACGATCGGCGGGTTGATGACCGTGCCGCAGTCATGAGCCAGGATGTAGTCGAGGATCTCGATCTCGCCGGTCCCCAAGTCGACCCGTATGACAACCGCGTGGGCCGCGTTGGCGTAGGAGGCGCACGGGTTGATCCTGCCGTTCTCGTCGGGCACGTGCTCCATGAGCTCCGGCTCGTATCTGGCGGTCGCCTCCAGGCCGGGCTCCATGCCCGGTGGGAGCTCGAGTGTCCTGATGGTCGCGGCGGTGGCGATCTGTGCCAGCGTCACCGACGGCTCGGGGCTGCCCGCCACCCGCACGCAGCCTTGCTCGATGACCAGGTCCTCGGTCGACGCCTCGAGCATGTGGGCCGCGATCTGCTTGACCTTGTCCCGCACCTCGGTCGCGGCCGTCAGGATGGCGCCGCCCCCGACCACGGCCTGGCGCGAGCCGAAGGCACCCAGGCCGTAGGGGGTGGCGTCGGTGTCGGACAGTTCCACGTGAACGGCCTCGAGCGGGACTCCGAGCGCGTCCGCGGTCAGCGTCGCCACGAACGTGGTGGTGCCCTGGCCCTGGTCGGTGACGCCCGAGGCGACCCGCACTCCCCCGTCGGGCTGGATCTCGATGGAGCACGACTCGTGCCCGGTCCAGTGGGCGGAGGCACCGTGATGGGTCGGAGAGACGCCTTCGAAGAAGACGGCGTAGCCCACGCCGAGGCGCGAGTCCTCCTCGGCGCCGTAGCGCCCCTGGGCACGCTCGAGCGCTTGCTCGCCGAGCTCGACGACCCTCTCGAACGACTCGGTGAAGCTGCCCGAGTCGAGCAGAGCGCCCGAAGGGGTGGTGTAGGGCAGGTCGGCCTTGTCGAGCAGCATGGATCGGCGCAAGGCGAGGCGGTCCACTCCGACTTCGGCGGCGACCTCGTCGATGAACCGCTCGACCGCGAACACCGCCTCGGGAACCCCGTAGCCCCGGTAGGAGCCGCCCGGGGTCTTGTTGGTGGTCACCCCGACGACGGAGACCGCGGCGGGCCGGATGTCGTAGGGGCCGGTCATGTGGGCCGAGGTCGTCATCGCGGGGCAGTAGGCGCCGGGGAAGATCTCCGCGGACCCGAGGTCCTGGAGGATCTCGGACCGCAGCGCCAGGATCCGGCCGTCGTCGGCGACGGCTGCCTCGATGGTGACGAGCTGGTCGCGGGCGTGGGCTGCCGCGATCATGTGCTCGGCGCGGTCCTCGACGAAGCGGACCGGGCGGCCGTGGCGCAGGGCCAGCCACGAGACCAGGACGTCCTCGGGGTACAGGTGCTGCTTCTGGCCGAAGCCGCCGCCGACGTAGGGGATGGTCACCCTGATGTCGCGCTCGGGTATCGGCAGGACGTAGGAGAGCGTGGTGCGGGCCATGTGGGCGTGCTGGTTGGTGGGCCACAGCTGGAGCCGACCGCCCTCGACGACCTCCGCCAGTGCGGCCCTGGTCTCCATGGGCATGGCGGTGTGGCGGCCGATCTTGTAGCGGCGCTTGATCACACGGTTGCGGGCGAGGATCGCGGCGACCTCTGCGTCGTCGGGTTGGAGGTTGAGCATCCGGTTGTCGGGCCAGTCCTCGAAGACGAGCGGGGCGTCCGCTTCGAGCGCGGCGTCCATGTCGGTGACGGCCGGCAGCTCGTCGTAGTCGACCTCGACGAGTTCGGCCGCGTCCTCGGCGATGTAGCGGTCTTCGGCCAGCACCACCGCGACCGGCGATCCCACGTATCTGACCTTCTCCTTCGCGAGCGGGAAGGTTCCGGGCGTGTGGACGTAGGCGGCGAAGTTGGGGAACGGTGAGACGTCGGTGAGGTCGGCCGCGGTGACGACCTCGATGACGCCACCGAGCGCAGCCGCCGCCGCGGTGCGGATCGCGGTGATCCGGCCGTGCGCGATCGTGCTGCGAACCACCGCGATCTCGGCCATGTCGTGGCGGTGCAGGTCGGCGACGTAGGTGCCTCGGCCGCTCAGCAGGGTGTCGTCGGTGGCCCGGGTGACGTGCGCTCCCGTGTAGACGGGGCGGCCGCTCAGCTCGAGGGTGTCAGTCATGGTCGCCTCGATTCCACGCATCCCGCACCGCCCGCAGGATTCCCCCATAGCCGGTGCAGCGGCAGAGGTTTCCCGAGAGGACCTCGCGGATCCCGTCGTCGCCGGGATACTCGTCGGGGTCGACGGTGGACAGTGTCATCAGGAATCCCGGGGTGCAGAACCCGCACTGCAGGCCGTGGTGCTCCTTGAAGGCTTGCTGCAGGCGCTTGGGGCCCTCCGAGGAGAGTCCCTCCACCGTCGTCAGCGCGGATCCGTTGGCTTGGGCGGCCAGCATGATGCAGGACCGGACCGGTTCGCCGTCGATGTTGATGGTGCAGGCGCCGCAGATCCCCTGCTCGCAGCCGACGTGGGTGCCTGTGAGGCGCAGCTCGTCCCGCAGGAAGTCGACTAGGAGCTGGCGGGCCGGAACCACGGCGTCCACGGACTCGCCGTTGACGGTCACGCTGACGGGTACCTCGGTGGCCGGCGCCACTCGCGGCGCGGTCGGGGTCGTCATGGCGCCACATCCTGCAGGGCGCGCCGCACCAGCACCTCGATCAACTGCCGGCGGTACTGGGGCGATCCGTGGATGTCGTCCCACGGCTCGATCTCGGCTGCGGCGGCTGCCCCGGCTGCGGCGATGGCGGTGTCGTCCAACCGGTGCGCCGCGATGACTTCCTCCGCGCCGGCCAGCCGGACCGGGTTGGAGCCGATCGCGAACGCGGTCAGGCGGGCGGCAGACACCGCGACACCGGCGAAGTCGACCGCGGCCGCCACTCCGGCCACCGCGAAGTCGCCCTTGCGCCTGGCGAACTCCCTGAACGAGCACCTGGTCGTGGCCGGAACCACAGGGAAGGTCATACGCGTCACGATCTCGCCCTCGTCGAGCGAGTTCATGTAGGGGCCCGCGAAGAACGACGAGGCGTCGATGTCCCGCTCCCCGCCCGTTCCGGCGGCCACGATCGTCGCGTCGAGGGTCAGGGCCACCGCGGGCAGCTCGGCGGCCGGGTCGGCATGGGCGATACTGCCGCCGACGGTGCCCCGGGCCCGTATCTGGCGGTGCCCGATGAACGGCATCGCCAGGCGCAGCAGCTCGCAGCCGTCGACGTTCTCCCGCTCGACCCGGCGCTGGGTGACGGTGGCGCCGATCAACCAGTCCGAGGACCGGCGTTCCATGCGCTGCAGTTCCGGTATGGCGCCGATGTCGACCAGCACGCCCGGGCGGGCCAGCCGGTGGTTGAGCATGGGAACCAGGCTCTGGCCCCCGGCCAGCGGTCTGGCCTCGTCGCCGTGCTCGGCTAGCAGCGCCAGAGCCTCGTGGAGGTCACGAGGCCGGCAGTACTCCAGCGGGGGCGGTTTCATCCCCGCAGCCCCGCCAGCTCGAGCAGCCACCTCCGGTACTCCAGCAGCGCGAGGTCGGCCCCCTTGACGAACATCTCCTCGGGCAGCCTGATCGGGACTTGGGCCGGCTTCTGTGACTCCACGATCGGGCGGTCCTGGTCGGTGACCA